>JAAUXT010143383.1_pt1 | contig 14054 bp, 20 predicted proteins | sample 7278171 | NCBI WGS metagenome assembly JAAUXT01 (sample SAMN14350112, study PRJNA611818) | marine sediment metagenome | isolation source: surface marine sediment (1.8m) | place: French Polynesia: Moorea | collected 2018-08 | reverse complement strand
CCATTTATACAGCCATACCCAAATTTCACCATGTCAGCCATATTGGTCTTTTGCCCATAAAAATATGTAAAAGCAAAAATTTGTTCTTTTGACACTTTGTGCATCAACTATAGCCCGAAAGTGAATAAAAAAACCAAACATGACCAAAATCGAACAAATAGAACACTTTCAAACTCGCGTTCACAGATTTAACCTTTTGATGCCTATAGGTGATTCTCACCACCATACATTATACATAATGTTCCAGACGCAGTTTTACCTGACGTCCTGGCGATGCATACTATAGAAATGATCCCTAAAAGTATTATACATAATGTATGGTACAAGGTTCAAATCACCTAAAAACCGGTTTCTTCGCGCATGTGTGCGAGGTCACTATCGATCAATGAAGCGACCATCAATAATTCAGTTTCACACAGAACTGAGAAGCGGGCGTATTTCATGGTTCCTGGATGTTTCAACAGACAGCCAACCAAGAAACGGGGCTCTGGCATGTCACTTCCAAGTTGAATTCTTTTCGACTGTTTCTTTGAGAAATACACACTGTGCGAAGTTGTTTTGGTCAGAACAGCTTTTGTGGACCCGGCACGAGGTCGAAGAGGACCTTTTGGGCACAAAACAACCCTGTGGCCGAATTCCAGTCGGAATGTGGTGTGGTGGCGTCTTCCAGGGAAGAATGAATGCCCACTGCAGAAAGGAAAAACGCCCCCCTCCCAAAAGAAACTTTCGGAATTTTTCAAGGAAGGTGTGGAAGAAGGCGCTGTGTTTCGTCGCAGGACGAAATTTTGGAACGTGTGTGTGTGTGTGTGTGTGTGTGTGTGTGTGTGTGTGTGTGTTCCATCAATAAGTTCGGCGGATCGACGGGGACCTCCCCACCCACGCCGAAACCGAGTTCACCGACCCTTCCCCAAAAATTTCCCCTGAGGTGCACCCCCTGCCCCAATGTATACCAAAAGTGTGAGTATGACAGAAGAACCGGCACATCCCACGCACGTAAAAAGGCAAATCTTCAGGGTGTTTGTCTGTGGGTGATGGTGGTGAGGGTGGGGGGGGGGTAGGGGGCTTTGCCTTTGACCCACTGGAGCGCATTGGATCCAGACTGTAAGACCTGGATCCATTTCACTCAAGAAGGTCGACAATTCACCCGTCGATCACAGGAATCAAGTGTGAGATAGAGAATTTGTGGGCAGAAAACAACATTTCTGATGTCGTGAACTGTGACGGAATTTGAACCAAGGAATGTCAAGTTGTTGATGCTGTTTGAGCACGTCAGAATTTGAGCGGTAACCATGTTTTGTGCATACCAGAACGAAGAGGCAACACAAGAAGCCTCACATGCATTCCTTGCCTACCTTGTCAAATTCTGCACACAATACTCCAGGAGAAGACCCACGAAAGAAGCAAAGAACGGCGAAATATTCCAAATTCCGAAATTTATCAACTTGTATTTTGCAGGACGCCCATGTTTGGATTCTGATTCGTCCGCTGACGCGATGACGTCACGAGACTTCCGCTTCCTCCGGCGGAAAAACCATCGCTGCGCGCTGAGCACGATTCAATTTCTATTTTCTCCATCACAGATCAGTTCTGTCAAGAGGAGAGGTGGGTGCCGACGCCCCATTTCAACTTTGAAATGTAAGACTTCGCAGTCGTGTTTGAACGGGATGGGTGATGGTGGAAGAGTCGGTAAATTGGTTGGGGGCGGGGGGGGGGGGGTACCTCCACAAAGACGGGAGAGTCGTCCACATACCGACTGACACTTTCCGGGTGTCAAGAAACAAAAACAAACATTTTCATTCAAGACACAAAAACTTTATCTGAATCAGACTTCACACAACCAACCCAAACAAAAATTTATTCGGACCCCAGTGAGAACAGGAGAAGCGGAAAATCATCACATTATGCATCTGATTTGTTCTGGAATACGAAACTGGAAAACAGTGACAAATGTTGAGCACGAATGTCTCTCTGCTCCTTCTGTTTTTTCCACTCCAAAACAACTGAGAAATAGCTTCCTTTTTCGAAAATCGACACAAACAAGCGTGAACAGAGAAGCAAGTTCACAGTTCAAGGAAATACAATCTTAGCGCAACGTATACATATGGAGAGACAACAATATTTGACAGGTTCTCAGGAGCAGAAACTACTTCTTTTTGAAGAACTTCTCACTTTTCGGGTACTTTTCCGAGACGAAGTCGGGGTCTGTTTCAAGTCTCTTTTGAACACTATCACAGATTTGGTCCTCGAAGGCGGAGCAGAGCGCCGAGTTGGCGGCGACGTCACGCGCGATATGTTCGTGCGACGTGATTGGTTCGACACCCACCGACTGCGCCGCTTTCTTGATCGCGTCGGGCAAGACTCGCGTCATGTCCCCCATTGCGCTGGTCTGCTCTTGTTTCTGCTGCGCGACAATCTGCAGTGAGAAATTTAGAACAATTGACAGAAGCGAACGCAATTCGTGTTCTTTAAATCAACCTCCCACTGTTGTTCCCTGTTGGACCAACCACTGTTGTTTGCAGAGAACTTTTCCCGAGAACTGAAGGACCACTGAAGTGAGCTTACCCTCCTCCGTTTGACAGACATTCCATTCAAGTACGCGTCACTGAACGGTCCTTGCGTCTCAGCTTGGCGACGTTGCCGATTGGCGTCCCTCGTTATGACCGGCACCCAGTCCTGCAGCAAAATCGTGCAGCGTTCGCACTTGTGAGGAGTGGTCACTGGTGTGTGTTGTTCCGGACGCAAGACGCGAATACACGGTCAAGGACAGGCTTGTCGTGATTTCAAGCGCTTTGAAACAGCCTGCACCTCAGTTGTGTGTGACTCACCTCGGGAACCTGAGAGTGCCAGTCCGCGGACCCCACGACGACCGGAGTGTTGTTGGAGGGGTCCGGGACGGGCGGGGGCGGGAGGCGCGCGCGCACCGCCGCCGGGATGCCACCGCCACCTGGAGAGAGGTCCACCTCCTCCGCCTCCACACCAGAGTCCACCTCCATTCTCTGAAAAAATGTGTGTTCTGAATGACACTTCTTATTTTGACTGACAACTGCAGTTGTAATGAACTCGACCTGAACGACAGTGGACGCTGAATCGCCAAAAACAATCGTCTCAGTGGGTACTACACAGTTCCCTGTTTCTCGCATCACCTGAGCGTGAAAGAATGAGGTCTGAGTAAACCAAGAGAGGCAAATATTTCGGTGCGTCTAACGCACGGGTGCATCTTATACACGAAACTATGTGGCAAGTTTCTTCACATCTCTCACCTCGTCAGCATGCCCGTTGCAGGCGGGCACTTCCTTCGCTTTGCCGCTCGTCTCCGGCCCGTCGTCCGCGGACATGTACGAGTTGTCCGAGGACCCTGCCCCCGGGCTGGTGGTTCTCGTCGCGCCGCCGCTGCTGCTGCTGCGACGCACGATGAAGCGCTCGAACTCGCTGGTCGGCACGTGACCGCTGACCGAGTCCACCAGGTTCGCTGCCTCCTGACTAGAGATGTTCACCATCCACTGCTGGATCATGGGATTCACGTCCTGCGATATCGCTCTCTGCAAGAAATCTTCGAGGTTCAGCGACAAATGTGACGAACAGAGCATTCGAGGTGTGAACATTGGCGCACAACAGAATTTTCTTCTGTCATGTGACATCTCAACAGGTCAGATGACTGCCACCCGAAACGCACTTTTTCCAAACGCTCGAAACAATTGCCACGAAAACCCACGTCCTTCGGGAAAACGATTGACTGCTCACCACTCTGCCCTCGACAAGACGCACGACGTCCGCGCGTCCTCCCTTCAGGCAGTGCTGACTCAGAGCTGCGAACTGGTGGATCGCAGTCCTGCACGTCGCGTACAGTGCGTTTCCAAAATCTGCCTCACCATCTGCAAATGCCAAGCAGAGAGACGGCTGTGCAGGCCACAAATTCGAACAGCTTGTTGAATGAAATACCAACACGTGGCACAATCAATAGGCACGAAAGCTGAACAGATGTTCTCTGATCATTGTTGTCGAACTCAGCGCGCGACACCGTTTCCACAATGTTAAGAATCATGAAAACACAGACTTGACTCACCTGTGGGGCGCATGATCAGATCAATCAGCAGTTTGAGACAGTGCCTCGTGAAAGCGTTCACCGTCTCCGGATAATCTATATCGTCCTTCGCCTCGACATCAGTCTGAAACAAAGCGCCGAGTCAATCCCAGTGGAATCAATTCTCGATGGAAACCGATTGAAGGAATGACAGCTGCACTGAAATCAAGAGGCATGAAGAAAACAAAAGGCAGAGGTCAAGGACAAGCGCGATCTCAGTCTTGAAGCAAAATTACCAGTAAACGTGGGAAGATCACAAATTCTTTGATGATGTCACGAAAATAAGATTTTTGGGGAGTAGGTTTTTTTTTTAAATCTTGCCACACAAGGAACATTCCCTGAGCTGGTTCACAATGCTCCTGCGCAATTGTTGACAGTAGCTGTCTGGCAAGTTCACACCTCTCCCACCTGCATCATTCTGACAAACTACACAACTCAAAGGTGCGAAAACAATTGACTTGATGAGTGTGAATTCGCCTGGTGTCATACCCGACTCAACTCTGACACTCGGAACGTTGCGATGCGCCACGTTGGCCTTTTATTCCTTCTTCGAGCTGAATCACGGACAATTTTACTTTGGACTTGATCGAAAAGACACCGCTCGCACATTCATCATGGCGTACTGTTTCGGACTGCAGGACAGGACGAGAGACCAACAGGTAAGTTGATTTTTGTTCGGAATTCGGAGCTGAGAATTTTTATCCGCTCGCTTGACAAAGATTGGACCAGACTCGCGCACGCACTTGCAAACAGAAGTGAGAAATTTTTTGCTTGCCCATGCAAAAGAAATCTTCGACTTCATTCCTTTCATCTTCCAATTCAAACACCCTTCCTCATGAAGAGTATCACGACCCGCCACTTTTTCCAGTGCGAAATATATGTCAATGCAAGCTTGTTTGTTCCAGATTTTTGTGTTCGAGATGGAAAAAAGTGCAGATCATCATCAGCCTTTCCCTCAGCAACTGGAGCCGTTCACCAGCACTCCGCGCACCCACAGGCGCAGGAAGCGGGGCTGCACACGGGATTCCACAACGCCCCCTCCCGTCTCTTGGGACGTCAGCCCAATCAACTCAGACGCGCAGCCCAGGACGAGATCAGTACTCAGGACACGCAGCTCCTGCCGAGACAGCGAGTTCGACAACACGTCTGTGTGGACGTCTCACGACACCATCAACAGACCCCGCCAGATGGATCTCACAAAACGTCCAGTCGGCCAACCAGCGTTTGGTGCAGCTGGTTTCTCCAGATTTTGTGATTTTGACGGTGGACGCTGTGTGGACTGTTCAAACGATTCTGCCTCAGACCTGTGTTCATCTGACGACACAATATCCAGGTGTGACAACTGCGGTAGAGACACAACATCATCCTCTATCGTCAGGGAGGCTGTGCATGCTTGCGTGAAGCAAGTATTGTTTGACAATCCGTCGCTGACTGAGAATTCGTTCTCGTCCCTCAACCTCTCTCAACTTGTTCACGACGGCAGCAGAATGAGTGGCCCGGATGATGACGACAAAGTCGTGGACGTCGAATACGTCAGAGACGCTGCACACAAAGCGACACCCAGTCGCCCCACGCCTGTTCTGTCCTCCAGTTCACGACGACAAATTTGCAAACGACTGAAACGCTTCGGCAGGGCAATGCGCACACCAGGATACAATCCTTCAGTGGATACGATTGCCATTCTGTAGACAACCAGGTCACTGGTGGCCATTTGATGAGTGCGTTGTGTTCAAGTTGCCAACTTTTACGAACGTTTGAGTTACATTCTTCAGAGAAACCGTTTTGCTTCACTACAATAAATTTTCTGCCAAGGGCAATTGGACGGCGATTTTGATTCAATCCAATGAATATGCAAGGCGCCAGAGTGAAGAAATCGTGCTGAGACTTACACAAGCGGCTTCCAGCTCGGGCTGCATGTCCTGCACGATTCGCTCAATGGCTCTGTTCACGTTCTCCTCGTTCATCGGCTGATTGTCGAGGACCTGCACGGTGACCAGCTCTCGGAGGGGATCCCTCAGACTGCCCAGGCAGTTGGCTTGCCCGTAGAAGACGGCCATGAAATCCGTGAAGGTGAGCGTCCTGGCCACGCAGTTGAAAACATCAGTCAGCAGTCCTGCAAAACATCGAGTGGTGAACTTTCTATTGAGGAAGTCTGGTGACAGAAGCCGTTTGACTCTCAACAGCTGAAAGCAGGAGGTGGACTGACTGACCTGAAATCATCCGGATTTGATATTCACTCGAGAAAAATCCACCCCAAATTTCTGCGTGAAGAACCCACTGGAGAAATGATCACCTCATACCCAAGTAAAGGACGCACCCCTGGGTATGGTGCTCGACTTTGGACAAAAAGGTGCCTCTTCTAGTGGGTGTATTCTGGAAGTTTTCCCGAACGTTTTTGGAAACTCCAATGAGCGTCAAAATTCTGCAGAAACTGCACCGTTTTTGAAGCTGATATGGGAATGCTACGCTCACGTGCGCGACCCGAGTGGCTCCTCACCTTCTCCCTGCGGCAGGTTGTAGCTCTGCCCGATGCTGCCCAGGAAGTCGGAGATGGTGTCTGTCGGCTGCTGCCCCATCGCGACGCGCGACACGAAGCCGCTGATGCCCTGCACCAGCTGCGCGAACAGCTCGTCCGACATTTCCGACCCGCCGTCCCCGACAGGGGCGCTGCTGCTGCTGCTGCTGCTGCTGCTTGATGTGGTGGTGGTTGCACTGGACGTGCTCGGTGTCGCTCCTGTGCTGGTGGTGGTGGTGGTGGTTGCGGTGTCTCCGGGATTCTGCAGAAATAAAACCCAGAACACTGGTTCTGACAGAGGAGCATCTTGAGAAATCGTCAGGATATGCCATTACCAACCAAATAGCACGCCATTCTGCGCACTATAAATCAAGAAAATTCTACCTCCATCAGACGACTCAAATTCCAACTTCAGTGGTTGCACTCAGGTGTGTAAACTCACAGTTCTGTTCTGCAGCAGGTTCCTCAGAGCGTGAATGAACGGCAAGTCTGCGGGCAAGTTCCCAGCCGGTTGACCTCCGTCTGGTTGGTCGCCGGTTGTTGAAGCTGTTGCCGCCGGCTGAGAGCTGGAGGACTGAGTGGTGCGCGGTGCCTCTGGGCTCAGGAACGGATTCTGATGCCGCATCAGACCCATCACGATCTCATTCACCATGTTTCCAAGACCCTGAAAGCGCAACAGGAGCAGATGAACAATAGGCTTCGCGCATTGCATTTCCACCTCACTCCCAACTCATGTGAATCAAATCGACTGTTCAGACAACACTGTTCGTCCTTACCTCGGACATGCCTGGAGGCTGGTTTCCTATGGAGCCTGCATCCTGAGCTCGCTGAGCGATAATATGGCGAGACTGACAGGGCAGCAGGCGGTCCGCGCCCGGGTGCGCCGGGATCGCCATGAACCCCGCGGGGATTCCCGCGGGCATCCCCGGGAGAACCCCCGGACCCACGGGCCCGGGGATCATGAAGCCCATGGGGCCCTGAGGCTGCTGCCCCTGGCTCTGCTGGCCCTGCCCAGCCTGCGAGGTGCTGGCGGATTGGCTCGTCTGTGAATTCGATGACCCGGAGCTTGCAGGCGTGGCGCCACCGCTGACGCTGCCGGGAACCAGAGTCACATGACGTGGTGGAAACGTGAAGCTCATGGGGATTCCGGCGCGAATCTCAAAAGTGTGTCCTCTCCCAGCCGCCGGTGTCTGGGTGCCCTGCGCGCTCGCCGGTCCTCTGCCGGTCGGAGGAGTCTGCGTGCTCGATGACGTTCCTGATGACGTCGCTGCGGTGCCTGCAACAAGAACGGGTCACTGCGCACGTTTTTTTCCAAAGCCCGCCGGTCAGTTTGTCAGTCTGTGTATGCGTGTCTGTGCCTGTAAGTGTGTGTGTGTGTGTGTGTGTGTGTGCGACCAAAGAAATGACGTGCGCACCTCTTCCCTGTTGCGGAGCAAACAAGACCCGGCCCGGTGGAGTGGCCATCATGAAGGGCATCGGCCCGAGAGGGAAGGACCCGGCGGGCAGCCTGAAGCCGACGCCCCCTGGTGGTGCCGTCTGACGTCCGTTCGCCTCGGTCGAAGACGTTCTGCTCGTTGTAGTAGCTGCAGCGAAATACATTTCACTGTTTACCAAACATTCCTTGAACATTTTTTTGTCGCTTTTTATTCCAGTTTCCGAGTGCAGCGAAACGGAAGGAACTTTGTTCAGCTGTCTCCTTATCTCCTAGAACTCTTCTTCCAAAGTGAACTCTTCACAATTTTCCCACAGAAGCTGGGCCCCAGTCCTGGCTGGAAGCTCACGACTTGAAGTCAACACTGAGTGACAAATTTGCACAGCCGAACCAGAAATGTGTGTGTCCGGCGGAGGGGGGGGGCAGAAGTCCACCAATTTATTTTTGTCCAGTGGCTTGATTCGCTGGGGAGGGGTCGGCAAATCCATCAGTGTACCAGATACCAAAAACTTTGAAGCAGGTGGTCAAACCCAGACGACGCACTTGAGTTATCCTGTTTCAGGCAAATTCTTCAAAACCACAACATCCAGTGTGTCGCTTTTGTGTGTCAGCCCATGAACACTGTTGCTCTGGTGCTGTGCAGCTCTTGGTGGATGAGTGTACATCTAGTCACGCTTCTGAAACCACGTGGACCGGAAGCGCACCCACCCACCACAAAGCCTCCGTCTCCACCCATCACATCCAGTGAGTACAACAAACACGTGCGTTCTTTGAAATAAACAAACAGAGTCAACTGTCACGCACAACACGCGTACTAACATTGAACGTGCAACGTTGAACAGCTGCTCGTTAACTTTCACCTCTGATATATTTTTTCTTCGTTGGGGGTGGGGGGAGAAACATTATTTCAAAACCCAACTTTTTGAAGGCCCCCCCCCCGACAGAGCGGGCGTCAGAGGACACAAAACTTTTTTTTTCGGAGAAAGTTCCAAGTCCTCCTTTCACGGCTGCCGCCCCCTTCCACACATATCCACTCTCGGACGCAATTCTCGAGGCAAAAACAAAAGTTCTCACATAACGAAGTTGCTGCAAAAAGAAACCCACCCGCGGTGGAGGAGGCAGTTGGTGGTTGAGAACTGGGACTCATCGTTGGAAGCACAACCGAACCTACACCGCAAGCGAATTGACAATGGAATTTGACACGACGAGGCAGGAAAGCAAACTCCAATCCAGCGTTTGGACAACAATTTGACAGCATGTAACAACAGTGCACGATATGAATTGAAAATTTCACGACGAGAAAGCAAATAACAACAATGTACAATGGCCACATTGAATTTGACTGCCAGAGCCGTTTGACGCTCGTCTTCCCCAAGAGGCAACATTTCCTTCTGGGGATGGGGCTTGACATTGTTTTGGAGGTGCAAAATTTTTCCAGCACTTTTCCAACAAGGGAACGGAGTTATTGTTTCCTTTCAAGTGAACTGTTCTTTCCTTCAAACTTTTCAAAGTTTCTCCACACTGAAGAATCAACTTTTCTTTGGCAGATGATACCCCATCCCTTCTAGACATTTTCCAAAAATAGTGGCACCTTTGAGCACGACGCTTTGTGCCCAACTCTGGAGGACTGTTAGCAGGCATCAGACCATTTTGTCGGTCGACGACCTGGGGACGTGTGCTGTATACACCTCATTGCATGTTCAAGAATAGCTGCAGTTACTGAAATGCTTCTCACCCATTTGAACGTGCACGCCTGGTGCAAAAGGACCTCCTGGAATAAAGGAAGAGGTCAGACAAGGACGTGAACAATTTGAACCAACCCAACTTGAGGCGACGAAGCCAAAACAAATCCATAAATTTCACAATCATCGAGATGATTCTCACCCATCTGAACATGGACGCCGGGTGGGAAGGGACCTCCTGGGAACATCATTGTTGGACCCGTCTGGCCACTGGCAGTGGTGCTTGTCGTAGAAGTTGAACTGCTGCTTGCCTGTCGACAGAAAAAAAGAACTTGAAAATTTGGTCAAGACCTGCTTAGTCACTCAAGTTGCAGCAGGCGCTTTCGGTGCCATGCACAGCAATCCTGTCACAACGCCTGTGTGCTGAAACGACAACGTACGGTTCTAGCTGAGGCCGTCGCGGAGCTGGTTGTTGCGGTGGCGCAGGAAGGTGCCGGCCCCGGGTGGCGGACGTGCTGCTGGGTGTAGGTGAGTCCGGTGGGGCCCTGCTGCTGGATGATGCTGGTGGGCGGGGCGCGCACCTGGCGCGGCGGCGCCACGTTCATGTCAATCATGAGGTCGCTGATGTGGTGGTACGCATGCGCGATGTAGTGAAGCGCCTGTGACACCCGGTTCTGAACGCGCTGCGCGTCGCGACGACCGTCATCCTGTTCATGAAAATGCACATGGCGCACAATGAAAAAGTTCGCTCACACCGCACAGAACTTCGAAAACAAGAAACGGAGACAGCGAAGGAACCACGTCACTTGGACCAGAGACATTTTGTTCACCAGTCAGTAACAACAGAAAGAGGATTCAAATTGCGATACTGAGTACTCACATCACCCTGGTAGTTTCTGTCTTCCTCTGTGATCCTGTGGTACCTCTCCAGATGGGGTTCCAGTCTCGTGTTCAATTCCATGACTTGTTGCAGCAACTCAGCCAACACATTCGTGCTTGGATGCCTGTGCGCACAAAAATTTAGTGGTGAGAAATGCACAAATCATTCTTGCTTTCGAACCAGGTAAATTTCTCGCGTTGTGCGCATCTTACGTGAGTCGCCTGGGCTGACTTGTGCTCGGAGCCTCAGCGCCCTCTGCTGTGCTGTTTTCTGTTGTTGCAGTGCTTCCCGAACTTTCGGCAGTTGGCTGTGTGTTCGCTGTGGCTCCCTCTTGTGAAGTCGTCGCGTCCTGGCTGTCATTGTCGTCGCTGCCAGCGTCCTGCGCTTCCATCGGGGAATGTCTTCCGCTTCCTCCTTCCTCACTCGATTCTCTTGGGTTCTACACAACAATCAAAACCAAATCGTCAGCACCAACAGATCTACCGCGTGCATTTCTTGTCGTTCGCAAGTTGTGAGTTATCTGTCACAGAGAAGTACGTACCTCCAGTTTGTGGAGCGCCCGATTTGCCTTCTGCACCATGCGTCTCGCCTGGTCAACGCACAACTGCGAGCCGCTCTGCACTTGTGGTGGAGAGACGTTTCCCAGGTTGATGTGCACCTCGACCGCAGACCCGTCCGACTGTACAAAGAGACACACACTTCACTTGTATTCTTGCACACACACACGTACACACACACGAACACAACATAAATATTCTGTTTGCGTTGGTCAACCCCGAACCTCCATCAGAAATTTTCAATTTGTACACTCACATTTGACCGAGTAGAAACTTGAACATTTCGGCCAAGATCTCCCATGCTAGACAAAGCTTGTTCCACGACATTCTGGAAAAGACAATGAAATGTTGTACAGCTTTCTGTTTTTGCAAGTGCACCTTTTCTCTGCGATGCGCAAAGGACCAGAACTCCGCAGCACATCACTGTACCTGGACCTGCCCCGCTTCGCGTGTGTCTCCGGTCATGGAGAAACTGCCCTGCATGTAGGTGTGCGAGTTGGCGCCACCTGTCGACGGCGTCGCGCCGCCCTCGGCGCCCTGACCTCGGGCACCAGGGGGCGGCCGCGCCACAACGTGAAGCACGCTGCCATTCACGTCACCTACAACACGAGTCACTCATCGTTCACGGTCTCGAGCCAAATTATCCTTAGTGTAAAAATCGTTTGAGGAATAACTGATCCAACCTGAGTTACCCAAGTGGTTGACCGTCCAATTTGTCTCAACTGGACCTGGCTGGTTGGTTGGCGTTTACGTACCATAATCCTTGAGTTTCTTTTCATCTTGGAGAACTTTCCCTTGAAAAATTAGCCTCTGCAGATCTGCTGCAATTTCCTGAAAATCAAGTGAGTACTCGTAGCTGTCAGTTTCAATGGCACAAAGTACGAAGCGAACGACAAAGAGAATTTCGTTTCTGTTTCATCGGATGGAGATAACTCACAATCGAATTGGCAATCTTTGCTTTGAATTCCTTCACACCGATCTGGAAAAAGAAGTTGTGACAGTTCAAGTCACTTACACTGTCAACAAACACCCGAACGACAACAAAGTCGTTCATGTCCAAAATTTTCAGTGGTCGATACCGGTTGCACACCAAACCACACTTGAAAAGCAAAACCTACATCATCTGGAACACAAAAGTTCTTGTTCTTCCCGTCAAGTGTTTTCACGGTGACCTCCAACATTTTCGATCAAGGTGTCACGCGAAGTCACAAGTTATCGTTTGCCTGCAAAACAAAAAGTGTGCTGCAAATTCGTAAAGAATTGGGGAAGCTGGCTGGCGCACCTCGAAATTGTGACACTCTGAAAATTTGCAACGCAAACTGTCCAGGACAGTTTCCACTTTTCCGTGGTGAGACCTGTCCAAACACTTTGTGTGTCAAGATTACCTTTCATGTACACGTCAGTGTTTTGACACAAAACCGTGGCACATTGTTTTGTTTCACCCCTTTGTGGACTTCTTTTTGTTGATCTATTTTTGAAGCACGTAGTTTATACTTTAATGCATGGCACACAATGATTCTCCAGGCCAAGTCCTGAAGAATCCGCGACGAAATCTGCATCAACAATCGCTCCGAAAAACTTGGCCAAAATTTGCTTCAAAGTGTCCTCCAACATTCGGTTCAATTTTCACTGAAACGAGCGAGTCCAGTGCCTCTCAACAACACTGCTGGCGCCCCTTTTTTCTTCTCAGGAGATTGAACAACACCGAGAGAAGAATTTCTGCAACAAACATCCTTGAGAAGGAAGATAAACGTAATAGAATTACCTCTTTACTCTTTCTACTTTCTTTCCTTCCTAAGTTTGTTGCCCGAGTTTCGAGCGACGAATCGGACAATTGATCTTTCCAGCTAACAGACAGGGTATCTGTCACTAATCAGCAAAGTACTCTGAATCTGGATCTTCTCTGGGGTGCTGCAGTGAATACCTCAGAACTAAAGATTACAGAAATTTCCAGAGACTCCATTTCCCGGTATTGAAGCGACAGAAAATCAAAGATTTTCCAGCAGGAAGTTTCGGTCTACCACAGCTTATTTGCGGATCCACGTTTGTCCGGAATTTTTGTCTTTCTTCTCCGCAACATCCGTCTTTAGTCGATTTCCGGGCAAAACTTTATTTCACCATTTTTCGCAAAAAGTGTTCTTTTTAAAGTTTTGCAACTCCCACGTTCATCTCTTGTCGAAAACTCCAGAAAAATGGCAGAAGGCGACTGGAATTCAGTGACCGTTCTCTACAAGCGGCAGCCGAAAGCCTCTCAGATGCGTTCACAACAGGTGGGCTCCTGATGTGTTTTGACGTGTTCAAGTTGTGTTTTTGTTTTTTCGCATGCTTGGGCTGTATTCAAACGTGTCCCGCTGTACGAATGTCACCCCTCAGAAATGTGAAGAAGGGAAAAAAGTTGAAGCACCGACAGCATCGACGCAAGTCCTATCGTTTTTGCAGGCGGTCAATGCTGCGCAGCGGTCTGGTGGTGAAATCGACACTTCCAAGAAATGTAAGTTGTTGTTACAAAGTGCGATTGTGAAGAAGCAGAATACGCGGGCCACAAGAAACAGCGAGTGGGGAACCGTGTGTGCTTGACTCCACTGTTCAGTAAAGGGGTGGCCACACAGGCCACGCGTTAATTATTGACGCGCGTCAATTTTTGACGCGTCCGAACATCTAGCACTATTTCCAATGTAGGTGGCCACACAGGATGCATTAATTTTGACGCGCGTCAATCAGATGTCTTTAGAGATGTTTTTGACGCGTGTCAATTTTTTGACGTGTCGTCTGATCTGGTTTCGCGGCCTTTTCAGCTGCTTTGCGTCAGATGTTTTGCCTTTTTTTGGCAGGAATTTGCTTCAGTTCCGTTTTGGCGGTTCATCTGTGAGCAGCTTATTTCTGTCACAGCTTCAACACCCACCTCTT
>JAAUXT010127645.1_pt1 | contig 14055 bp, 10 predicted proteins | sample 7278171 | NCBI WGS metagenome assembly JAAUXT01 (sample SAMN14350112, study PRJNA611818) | marine sediment metagenome | isolation source: surface marine sediment (1.8m) | place: French Polynesia: Moorea | collected 2018-08 | reverse complement strand
GCTCAAATTTATTGGGTCCCCTGACATGTTGATGTTTGACAGTGATACATCGAGGATTGAGTCAGAAGGAGAGGGTTTTTTGGATTGACAATCACTTGAAAACATCAGGAGAGACGACGGGACCAACCCGAGGTTTAATAGGATTGTACTTGGGCAAGGTTTCCCCCTCTGGACCTGCCATAGACTTCATCGTGGTGGTGTTGGCAAGGAACCAGTGGTTGTGAGGGTGAGGACAGAAAACTTGAGGACAGAGCCTGAAAAAACAAATGTTTGATTCAGAAGCAATATTCTCTCAAGTTCTTCCACTTACAACCATTGCTGGCTGGCTGGATACAGTTGAGGGTTTCTGTTTGGAATTCTCTGAAAAAGTAACTGAAAACTTTTCAGTTGGCAAAGGGACAACTTTTTCCTTTGACAACTTGTCAATGCAGTTTTTGTGAAGCTTTTGTTTGCAGGTCAAAACAGCTGAGAAAGCCTTTTGTATTCCTGTATTTGCAAGCGTTTTCTTTTTCAGAAAAATGATTTGGAAAACCTCTGGGTCTTTCAGAGCTTCTTTCATGAAATGACAATGAGGAAAGTCTTCATTGTCCAGAGATGCCAACATGAAATATCTTTTTCAGGGAAGAAAATTTTGACACAAGTGGGCCTCTTTTGATTTCATAGAGCAAAATTAATATGTCATGCAAGCAAACAAATGAGAGCATCCATGTGCTTCTGGTGTGTAGTCTGGTGTGCAATCTCATTTCAATGCACCACAACAAAAGGCTCTCTTTTCCTGGATCAACACTTTATCAGAAAATTTGTCCATTCTGGTGGAGAAAAGAGATGGCCAGTCTTTGTGGAGGCCTTCTTCTCTCAAAATTTTCCCAAAAATATTCTTGGAGATTCTCAAACATCATTGATTTCCTTCCAAAACTTTCAAAGAAGAAAGAGTGAACAATTTAAAAGTGAAAGTGTTGTGTTCAACTTTGCAGACAGCCAAACACAAGAGACCATTGGAAATATCACAAATACATATCCAGACTTCTGCAGGAATTATGCCCCCAAATGCCACAGAATGGTTGTTGTAAAATTCCCCCAATTCAGTGAGTTTGTGTGGTGGTTCTGGTGTTTTGTTCTGGTCAAAGAAAGATTTTATCCAAATTGAAAGTCTGTCCTCAGAGCTGAAGAAGAGACCTGAAATCTCAGCAGTCCAGTCTTTCAGGTCCACCAACTTCACAGGGCATAATTTATCAGAACAGACGTCCCCCATTTATCAATCAGAATGTGAACAGCAAGAAATACTCAATTTTTTGTGCCATTGTTGACCTGTTCTGTTTGCAATTCTGACAAGGCCTGTTGGATTTGCTGGTCCTCCTTCAGACCCAGAAACAGGACAGCAACTGAGGCAACTTGCAGGTGTGACATACAGTTGGTTTTTTGATATTCATCCTGCTTATTCACTGAATTTTACATTTCATTTTATTTATTTCTCATCAGTCACAATAAATTATTGTTTCTTTGGAAGTTTATCAATCACATACTTGAAAGGAAATCAACAGATCCTCTCACATTTCTTGTGTGGTATTCACCCAAAATTTGTTCTGTATTTAGAGAGTGAGAAAACAGTGTTTACAGTGAAGTACCTTGGATATGTTCTTCATGATACTGAAGCATTCTTTCAGATTCAAAATACTGATCAATTGATATCTGTTTCCAAGTCAGGGTCAAGGACTCTGAGTTCTGATTTTTGTCCTGTTTATCAGTTTAAAAGACACAAAAGTACGTTGCAAGTGTTCAGAATTTCAGTTGCAAGGTTTCGTCAACTTGTCTTGTACACACAAAACATGGAACAAGCTTATGTTCTCCATGATGGACCTGGATTTTTGTCTGCACAACACAAATTCAAGAATAATGTATTTGTCTGCTCAACTTTTCAATGCACTCTTTCCCATTTTGGTGTCAATGCAGTTGTGAATTACACTGTTTCACACAAAAACATGACCTGTTTCACTATTGAAATTGGACAAAATCAAACAACAATTGTTAACAACCAGCAATTATGTGGCAACTATTCTCAATGCCTGGTCCAAATATTCACAAGCAACATCTCTCATGTCAATGCATCAATAATAAGCCTCAACTTCACTGGGCAGGAAAACACAATGGACTGTCTGTATGGAGGGTTATCTTTCTTTGAAAATGACACTCAACACATTTGCCCAGAACATCAGCCTGTTGGTAACCAGGAGAAAGGAACCATCAAACCAGCCTATTCCAGGGATGAAAGCCTTCTTCTTGCTCTTTACCAATACAAAGAGTACGGAAGGTTTTCTTTCACCTTTGAAATATCTTCAACCAGGTGCAAAATTCTGTCACTGGACCCTTGTGAGAAAGATAATGTGAATGTTTCCAATCTGTTTTACACCTTTTTCTGTCATCAAATAAACACCAGATATTTTGCCGTCAAAAGAGAAGAGTGTTTGGTGCTGCAGTTGAGTATGAGAAAAACACCTTCTTATCAGCTGAAGCCAAGCGTCTCTGACCTTTCGTTTCTTGACTTTGCATTTCTTTATCTGTTCGGAGATACACTCATTGTAAATCAGCAATACTCAAAGAAGGAACTTGAGGATGCATTAGTTTTAATCAGAATGATGACACTGGATGATGATATGAGGGATCTGTGGGAAGAAATTTTGACTTCACCATCTCCAGACAACTTGGCAGCTTATGCTGGCTTTCTCAGTGAGGTATGTCCTCAGATGGGCCCAAGAAGAATTAAAAATTTCATTGACAACTTCATGTTGGGAGAGAACACGTATTTTCTTGGATGCCAGTTGATGTTTCAGTTGAAAGAGCAGACAGAAGGTGAAGGTCACATCAACTATCAAGTGAGAGGATTTTTACAAGGTATTTGGAGATTCTCGCTGACCCTTCCAGTTTCAACATTCTCTTTTGTGGTCTGTTGTGTCTCTCTCAGAAACATCAATTTGAATGTTTGGAGAGAAAATGAGTTTGGTGTTTCCTTGACAGGTCAGTTTGACAATTTACTTTTGCATGGAAAACCTGAGCACTTTTGCTCCCTTGAGCATGAAAGAAATACAGACAATATCAAGAGACATTGCAACACACCAATGAAGATGAAGATGCACTTTTGAAATGAAAGAAAACAGGAGGGGTTCTTCTGGAAGAAGCTGAGCAGATATTACTGTGTACATCCAGACTCATATGGAAGGACAGGATTGACGTCAGAAATGACATTTCCCAAGTTTTCACCTCAAGGTCAAATTTCAAAATTTTTTCAGCACTTGAGGATCAAAATACCTTTGCATGAAGCATCACCCTACATGGTTGCTGTTTTCAGTGGCCAAACATTTGGCAGTTGGGTTGAATTTGAAATTGAGTTGGTCCCTGAAAGCCCGAACAAAACTTCACTGAGACCATCATTTCTTCATTTGGAGAGTATGTTTGAAGAAATTTACACCGGTTATTCATTCATGTTGTTGATTGAACTTGAGGGTGAGGTGAATTTAAATTTTGATCTGGAGCTTTTGACACATTTTGAAACCTTGGATTCAACTTTACTCAGGAACACTGGACTGTACAACTTGATCAGCCAAGTGCTGTGGAGTGGACACATTGCTCTGAACAGGAATAACCCATCTTTTTGTTTGAGCACCTCAGGAGTGGCTCTACATTCACGTGCCCAAAATTTGAGGTTGGACCATGGTGAGCTCCTTTGCTGAACTTGGTACAGTTCAGGAGTGGGCCTTTGCCCTTTAAGTTTTGAGGACATCCTTCCTTGGACTGTCAGGTCACCAGTCTCAGTTTAGACCCTGGATGGAAAGGAGGCAAAACAAATATGTGCTATCAGTTCTGGGGGGTGCTCTGAAGCGTTTCCTGTAGACTGCTCATTCAAGGCAAACTGGGTTGACCAATTTTCTGTCAGGAGCCAAACTGTCAAACAATCTAGCCACACAAAAGCCTTCTTGTGACAAACAGACAGATAAACCTTCAAAATGGCAAATGAATTGTTTTGCCTCATACCAACCAGATGTCTGTTTCTGATGTTTCTGATAATCTCCCGAAAGGGCAAAAATCTGTCGTCTTGGTATATATTTTCAGATGGTGTGTCACCCTCATTTGTCCACTTCAAAGTTTCATGGATTCTGGACAACTTCAAACAGTACAACAGCTTTCCAGTTGCTTTGGGGGACACAAATTGCAACTCACCATTCCCTTGGTTGGACAAGATGACTGACCAATTCTCAAACCCCATCCCAGATGACCTTGATGATACAGATGCAGACAATAGCCTGGAAATTTTCAAAAAAAGGTGTTTCAACACAAGTGTTTCTGACAAGAGAACAAAAAGTGACTTCAAAATTTTCAAGTACTTTGTTGCTTTTGTGGTGGGTTTGAACAGGTACTGCACAAACATACCCACACAACGATATGTTGAACAAGGACTGATATCATGGAATGAAGCAATGCAGCACTGCAAAAGTTTGCATTCTGGGTTTCCAGCGTTCAGAAGCAGAGATGAAATTCTTGAGTTTGTTGCTTTACTGACCAAACCTTCACTTCATATCCACTCATTGTCCCCTGAGCATTTCAGAATGATTTTCATCAGCTTGAGAACAACAGAAAGACACAACTACTCCCAAAACTTTGAAAATGAAACTGAAGAGGTACCTAAAAGACGTATTTTGCTTTTTCTTGTGGCATGTATTTGCACTTTTGTTGTGGTGACAGAAAGATTGACAGGTCTTCCAAAAACATTCCTTGTCACAAAAAGACAAATTTTGGAATCACAAATTCCTTGACCATTGACCAAGTCAATACTTATTGGCCTCCTGTTAATTTGCTTTGTCTTGTCAGGAGGGATGCTTCTTCCCTTCTTCAGAAAAGCCATTGTAATATTCCATTGCAGGTGTTTTCAAAATGGGAGACGAGAGACCCAGTTTCCTTTCAGCTGTGGCAAAGTAACACTCACCAGAAAGAAGAGCTCACATTCTTCCTTAGAACACAACACATTTACAATGACCTCCACCACAAATTTGACAATCTTTTCCTCGCAAAGCTGACTAACATGAGAGGGTGTACCTATTCAAAGCGGAGAAAACGCTCATCTGTGGACCTCAAAAGTTACTTTCCATTTGATGATTCAATCAGTGACATTGCTGAAGAAGACACCACCTGCAGTGCAATGGTTTTGGTCAACATGGCTCAGCCTTTTTGGATAAAAATAAGTTGTATCATTAGGCTGAGATCAGCTTTTTTCTGCCAAGCAGAGAAAAGTGTTCCTGCTGCAATGGCAAATGTAAGTGTCTCAGCAAACTCATTTGTGTGTGCCAAAAACAATTCAAAAATTGATAACAGATGCTTTGCCTTCCTTTGGTGTGACAAAGAAGAAGCACTAAAACGCCATCAGAGATATACTGTTGGTGATCCATCAGTTTTGGAACGTACAATTCTTGCTGGAAGCTTCACATTTCCAAGGCAGTTTTCACAGGATTTGTCACATTTCTTGGTGGCAAGCAAGTGTTCTGTCACTTCCAAGTACGTTTTTCATGACATACAAGACAACACAGAGGCTGGTCTGTTGCTTTATCAAGAAAAACATGTTGCTAGCTTTCCCAGTGGAAATCGATACAACTGCTTTGACAATCAATCCATTTCTATTCTGAACTTGTGTGATGGAAACAAGGATTGCAGAGATGGTTCTGATGAAATAAATTGCTCTTGTGAGGAGGAAAGCTATTCATTCAGGTGCAAACACAAAACTGGTAAACCAAATGACTCCTGCTCTGATTTTTACACAAAAGGCAGAAATGGTAGATGCTCCCTTTCTGTTTTTTCCACAATTCAGGAAGGCATGTCACAGATCTTGTATGAAATGGAAAATGTCACACAGTGTGTTGATGAACTTGAATACTATTTATTTGGGGAAGGAAAGCAAATGCGTTCCACACAGCTCAGAAACTTTGTTGACGATTGCCTTTCTGTCAATGAAACAGGTGACTTCTCATGCCATAAAATTGGAATGCTCTCCTGCAAACAAGGAGACAACAGGTGTTTCAAAATTTCTGATATCTGTGTTCGTAGTTTGAATGATGTTGGGCACACCAAGCCTTGCCAAAATGGGGAACATCTGCAAAGCTGTACAGCTTTTGAATGCAATGAAATGTTCAAGTGCCCTGGTTCCTATTGTATTCCATGGCTTTCAACTTGTGATTACACTTGGGACTGTCCAGGGGGATATGATGAATCTGAAATTTTGTTGTGTGGTCTGTCCAGACACTGTGCTGGCTTGTTCAAGTGTCAAAGTTCAAATTTGTGCGTCTCACTGGGAAATATTTGTGATGGAGAAAATCATTGTCCAAGCAGTGATGATGAACATTTTTGCAATTATTTTCTGCATGTTTGTCCATCTCAATGTCAATGTCTTGCATATGCAACCAGATGTTTTAGGACAACATTACTGGAAGATTCCTTTGAAAAGTACAACAAAATTTCACTTGTCAGTTCAAATTTGGCAGGACCAAAGCTTTCATTTCCAAATGCTTTTGTACTTGTGATGACAGATTGTAACATAACATTACATCTGTTTGCAGATTTGTGTCAAACCTGAAGAAATTGCGGGTGTTGGATGCCCATTCAAACAAAATATCTGAGATAGCACAAAGGTGCTTTGGGGCATCCAACCTGCTGAAAGTCTTGCGAATTGATCAAAATCAAATTTCAAGTCTTCATGACTTTGCCTTTGCCAACAGCAGTGATTTGGTGTTGGTGAATCTGACAAAAAATATTTTGACCACACTTTCAAGTTGCAGTTTTGCAGGGGTTTCAAGGCTTCTTGGATTGCTTCTCACTTTCAATCAAATTTCTCATGTAGAAGTCAACAGAATCAACAGACTTGAAATTGAATTCTTGAAAGCAGACCCATCTTTCTGCTGTGCTGTCTCACCTTATGTTGAATGCTCAACAACTGACCTTCAGATTTATGATTGCACACTTTTGCCTGGAATGGGAAGTGCAGTGTGCATGTGGATAGTGTCGTCAATTCTTTTTGTCATGGACAGCTCGTCAATACTTTTGCAGATTATATCCTTCAAGAAAGGGTTGGATAAAATAGGAGCCTCGGGACTTCCAGTGGCATTCGTCAACTTTGCTGATTTCTTTTTGACAGCTTCTCTGTGTGTTTTGACTGCTGCAAATGTGCACTTCACAAACCACTTTTTTATGAGAAGTTCTCAATGGCAGTCTGGACTCCTGTGTCATTTCATTTTTGCATCATTCTTCACATTTTCTCTCTTGTCTCCTCTTTCACTTGTTTTCCTTTCTGTTTCAAGACTGCTGATTGTTGTCCACCCCATTGACACCAAAGTAAAAGAAACAAAGTTTGTAAGAAATATTCTCATCGGCATTCTAGCTTTCAGTGTTGCAATTTCTGTGACAACAACACTCATCTCCTGGACCATAAATTCAGGGATTCCCGTGCCTTTGTGCTTCCCCTTCATAAACAACAACAGTTCCCTGTTCACAACCATTTTTGACATTGATTGTTATGACCTGTCAAAACGCGTTGTTAGTTGTTATTGTTGTTTTGTACATCAGCATGTTGCTTGCATTGAAGAAGTCCCAAGAAAAAATCAGGACATCTATGTCCAAAGAGGTATCCAACAAGTTCTTGATCATGCAATTATGTCTTTCTGTACTGTGTTGTGCAGTTTCTTGGATTTCAAGCAGTACTGTTTTAATTGTTTTCAGTTTTGTGAAGACACATTATCCCAAAACTTTGTTTGTTTGGGTCATTGCAGTGCTTATTCCTTCACATTCTTTGGTTCATTCCTGTTTGTTTGTTTTCACAACCAGCAGAAAAATAATTTGCGCTGAATAAAGGCAAATTTAAAGCCCAGTTGAACAGATCTAGGGGTGTTTGTGTTCTTCAAGTTGCAGTAACACAATACACATTGTCCACCCAAGGTTAAAGTCAAAAGACACCACCTGCAGATCCAACAAAGTGCCAAAAGCACCTGTCAATACTTGAGAGGGTAATTTCACAGCCTCTCTGGGTCAAATGGAGAGGTGGGCATGGACAGTTCTCTATATATTTATTTCCAACCTGCAAAGGGTCCAAGTTGTCAGAGTGGACAACCAAGGGGTGAAGGTGGGAAAGTTTTGCAAGAGTGGCCTGGTTCATCAACCACCTTGCTGATTATCTTGCTAAATCTCCTCCGTACTTGCACTGACCAGAGTAAAATATCTGACCAGATGACATTGTGTGTCCAATTGTGTTCTGCACCAGACATCTTCAAATTTGATTTTTCCTTTCATCAAATAGAACTGGCAAAATATTGTGATACACATTTTGTGCATTGTGCATTTTCCAGTTGCTAAATTTCTTGAATTTTGACTCAGCTGCGAATGAGTTCCAAATTGGAAAAGAATTTTTGACATTTTGATGAGCCAACATTTTTGGTAAATTTTACTTTGAGGTTGATAGACACAATCAGGTTGGTCCAGGCAAGACAATTTTACATGTATAATATTCATCCATGAAACAGGTTTCTCAAGTGATACATCCTTGGGCAAATTTGCTCACGCGCTCAACTTTGGTGAAGTTCAAAAAATTCCCTCTCCAGGGAGGAACAAACTCTTCGCGTCTTGAAAGGGTTTGTTTGTGTAAAATCACCGCCAAAAGCTGCACGACCTGTTGCCAAGTTCGTCTCTCTCTGTCTCTGTGTCTCTCTCAATCTGCAATTGTGTGTGTCTCTCTGTCTCTGTCTCTCTCTGCGGTGTGAAAAGGGAGAAGACTGTCACACGCAAAAGATGAGGTGACTCCAGCAGGGAACACGAGTCCCTCTTCGGGTCGTGTGGAGCCATGTGGGAGACCGGAGGAGGACACTGATTGAACCATTTCCATTCATCACCAGGACCTGAACACAGCAAGGAGTCTCCAACTTCAATGCGAAAACAACCCGAATGTTTTTTCTGAACTCTTGTCAACACTCAAGGATCAGCGTGACACTTTGACTCCCACCAAAGCAACTTTCTTTTCGACGTGGGCGTTAAGTATTGGACCCCCCCCCCAAAATAGAGTTGCGCCTTGAGCAAATTCTGAATGCATCCCCGTGCGTGCTTCACACTCCACGTGGTAACGGAGCAGATGTGATACGCCTTGGTAAAAGAAGGTTCACGGAAGCACGCAGTTGCTCAGAGAACATGGCGGCATCCTTTGGACCAGGGGTCTGGTGTGGGAAGATCTGCATCCAATGCTGCGCGCACCCAGTGTTGCACGCCTCAAGGGTGCTGCCCCATTGACCAACTCCTACTCTTTCAGAAATCTAATGAAAGTAAAACATTGCTGGTAAAAGAGAAAAATAGGAAAGATCAAATCAAAAATTAAATGTGTGCTTTGGTTAGTTTGATTTAATTCCTTTGTCCCAGTTGAGTGTCAATGGCAATCGGATGGCACGTCATTGAGAGTCAATTTTTGTGATGTGACGCTCTGTGTGCGCCCGGCCAAGGATCTATCTTTCTAGCTCCCTCACACTTCACGTGGCAAAAACACTTGAGTGAGAGTTCATTCGAGGGAACAGTTGGTCTGGCTGGGCCCTGGGAGGGGGACAGGTGCGAGTCCTATAGATAAGCCTCGGGTCAGTCGGCCCTTTAAATTTCACCGAGATAGCGCCTTACCACGCGAGGATCGGTGGTTTGGGAGACAGCATGTTTCAGGGTTTCAGGTTGACCTCATATATTCTGCGAACTAACCCTTCCCTTTTTTCTTGAATTATCGCGTCTGAAAATTCTCCAAAGACTCATAAGCATCTGCAGAACTTTGATTGTTGAGAGGGAGGTGAGGTATTCTATCTTCCTTTGAGATGACCTTTATTGTGTTTCCAGTGTCCTCTGTGTTCTGTTGGTGCTGCATGGGAAGTTGGCAGCAGGTGAGTTGTTTCTGAACAAATGAGGCGTCTGACTTCAACTGTCGGGTCCAGTCGGGTCTCTTTCCCTGCAGTTGCACCCTGCCTGCCTCCTCTTGACGTAGCAGATCTATTGTACCCCAATGACCTTGTGTCTTCAAATTAGCGACCGCCTTTCCAAGGCAGGGCCCTCAAATTCTGTCAAATGAGTTAGCGTCCACCGATGTGTTTGTCAAGCGTTTGAAAGGCAAAATGCCGTTCGCTCTGCGATCCTGAGTCAGAGCTGGACTTCTGTTCCCAAGGGTTCGTTTTTGCACTTTGGAGTGTCAAGTCGCGCGGAACATGAGAACGAACGGCACCAAAGACGCTCTCAGCTGGAACACCAGTATCTCCCGCTGCAGTTTTTCCTCGTTGCGCATGTCTCTGCACATGTCTCTGTTCGAAAGGGGAGCCGGGGGAGTTCTCTTTTGCCAACGTGTACGGGAGCAACATGGTGCTGCAGCAGGCTCCGCAGCGCGCCACTCTCCGGGGCTACTCGACCGAGGTGAGTCCACACTCCAGGGGCTGCTCCACCAAGGCGTGTCCACCACCTCTGCCGCGGTCCGGTTTTTTTCCACAAAGAGTTTGAGAAACTCAAAATTTCTGGAAGCGATTCATTTTGTTTTTGTCGTGGCTGCACAATGCGATGACTTGTCGAGGGCGTGTCACGTACCTGGGCATTTTGCAGATCGGCCAGACGGTTCTTGTCGGGTTCAATGACATCGAATACGAAGTGACAACCGAGCTGGGTGCGTAAAAATCTCATTTCTGCAGAGAAGAAAAGTCTTCAGTTCATGCACGCAAAATTGCACCCATGTAATTTTTCCTTGAGTGCGTCACACGGGGACCTCGGCCTGAACGATCGCAAATTAAAAACTTTCAAGAATGACCCTATTTGGCTGATTGATTCACTGGTTCTTCTCTGTGTGTGGTTGGTTCTCCGTGGTACCGAGCTGGTCAGTAGAGCACCGTTGCCGGAGGCCGGACACGTCTGTCGAACACTTCCCACTGGGGAAGTTTGGCACGATCTCAAATGTTCAACGGGGTGCCGCAATTGCCAGAACGGTGACAGAGTTTCTCTGAATTTGCTTCACGAGCCAGTGACAAGTGACCAAATGATGTGTCACCGGTCTGGCAATTGGGATACTTCGGAAAAGGAGCGGTGGTGTTTGCTAAACCTGCCTACTGCGTCGCGTTGCAGACGAGTTGGGGTTCGTGACGTGGAGCGTAACGCTGGAGCCGACGCCGGCCGGCGGCCCCTACGACGTGACGGCGACGCTGGCGGCGGACGCGACGTCGGTGACGCTGAGCAACGTGCTGTTCGGAGACGTCTTCTTCTGCTCGGGCCAGAGCAACATGGTCTACGGGGTCGGCACGGTGCGTAGTGCGAGGAAGATCTTTTCCTTCAATATTTTTTCACATTGCTAGTGACTGCATGGCAGTGAACTGAACTGGTGCACGAGCACAAAGCCTGACCTCAGCAAAGTGCTGAGCAGGACGGAAAAGACGTTTTGTAGCGTCTTAGTGGACTCACACCCAGTGTGAAACGGGGCAGGAAGAGGCAGGACAGCCTGGTCATGCACAAACATCCTCCTCCAGTTCTTTGAGCCTTGTCTTCTGCGAAGCTGCCAGAACCGTTTGTTTCAGGCTGTGACACTCAGAACAAAGCACCGGATTGGAGCAGGAAGGTTTTTCTGTTCACGTAAAGATACCACCGACAGTATGGTTATTGCACGCTCGAAGCCAAGACTGTCGTTGTCGAGTACCTGGTGTGGACATTGCGGACTCTCTGTTCATGGGAAGAAGCGCCGTGGCGTTATGACCATCGCCACACGGTGCTTGAGCCAAAACTGCAGAAACTCACACGCGCCAGCCAAGACTGTAGCATACCACGCGACACACACACACACACACACACACACACACGGTGCTGACGCCCAATGCCCCACGCCCAACGCCCAACGCCTCACACCCATGCCCTGTGTCTCATGTATCACGTCCCACGCCCCTTATGCGCAGGTGGACGACCCTGAGCCGGACATCGCCGACAGCGCCAACTACCCGGATGTTCGCTTCATCCGCAGCGCGGAGCTGACTGGCGACGAGCCGTACCCGGACGCGGAGCTCACCCAGCCCTGGAGCGTGCCCGACGGAGGTAGGTACCCCAACGTAATGCCCGACAGATGTGGGTACCCCAACGAGATACCCACCCAACTCTGTACCCGACGGAGGGTGGTACCCCAACACGACGCTCACCCAGCCCTGTACCCGGTGGCGGGTGGAACCCTCACGCAGCGCTCACCCAGTTGTACCCGACGAAGGTTAATACAGTACCCCAATGCAGCGCTCACCCAACCCTGTTCCCAAGGTAGGTACGTTCGCGCTTGCACATGAAGTGAGAAACAAACACGTTGCGCACACAAACGTGAACTGAAACACACCCGACAAACATAAGTCACGACACTGATAGATCTACACATTTGCGAAGTAGACCACAGCGAACATGGAACGGTTCTTGCGTGGATGCAACTGAAAGCACCAAACATCTGTGCAACAGTTCTGAGAAAGAGGATATCAGCACCAGCTTTGGAGACAAACTTTTCTTGTCACGCGTCTGCACGATCAGCAAAGTTCACAAAGTGAAATGTGAAATTTCATGATTTGCTTGGCTGAGATGACCCATGCACCAGCCGTTATCTCGCACCAATCTCGCGCACGTGTTTCTGTTCACGTGTCCTTTCCCACAGACAACGTGCGCTCCTTCTCGGCGGTGTGCTGGTTCTTCGGGAAGCAGCTGTACGAGACGCTGGGCTACCCGATCGGGCTGATCCAGTCGGCGTTCGGCGGGACGCAGATCGAGCGCTGGAGCTCCGCGGAGGCGCTGGACGTCTGCTTCGGGGACGACCCGCCCGCGTAAGCGATGACGTGCGGAAGCGACGCCCGTATGAGGGTGGGAGGAGATGCGCCTCAACCTGTTCCTCAGTCTCAGTATCAGTTCAGTTTTGAGTCTCTAGTGCGACACGGATGAGCCAGCTGTTCTGAGTGACACCAAAAAATGGGTCACTCAGAAGAGCTAGGTACCACTCAGAAGGGCCAGAGGCTCAGAACTGAAGCAAGACTGGGACTGAGACTGAGAAACAGGTCGAGGCAACACATGGCTGGAAGTGCGTGTCGTGATGAACGAAGCCTCGAGTCGGTCGAAAGGGAAATCCAGACCCACGCTGTGTTCGACGCTGACAATGGCTGTGGGACGCTAAAACCCTTTCTTGGGTGTGTGCGCATTTCAAGGCAAAAGCAATGGACAAAAGGCAAAACAGCGGCGAAACACGCGATGTGTGTGTGTGTGTGTGTGTGTGTGTGTGTGTGTGTGTGTGTGTGTGTGTGTGTGTGTGTGTGTATGTGTGTGTGTGTCCTCAACAAGCGCAGATCCAGGGTGCGTCGGCCCCGGAGCCTGTTGTCCGATCTTCCGATACACATCCTTCGGCCGCCCCTGCCCCAGGCTAGAGCCGTCCTTGGTGAGAGCTGGCCAAAGCTATAGTCGGCAGTCACTCCCAGAGGACTGACCCACACTGGTGTTGTAAATGTGTCTGACCTTGTTGTTCGGCAACAGAAGCCCACGCAACACCGCTCAGTTTCTGCCCTCTGGTGGGAGTTTTTCGTTGTTAAGAACGCGCAAATCGAGGGGCCTTCACAATCAAATCCGTGTATTTTTTTTTCTGCTGTGATGGTGTTGTGAATCGCCATGCATGGAAGACCAAGCCTCCCTGCAGCAATGTTCAGAGACAATTCGCATCGTGGGTGCGCCCTGACAGAACGTTGCCTTGGCTGTGATGTACACGTGTGACAACTCACGCACAACGCAGATCCAGGCTGGCCAAAACGTTTTCCTCTGGACCTGTCTCCACTTCCATCTCATTTCATCCGTGTGTCCTCTGCAGGGTCGGAAGCACGTGTTACAACGTGATGGTGTACCCGTTCCTCTCCTACAACATCTTCGGCGTCCTGTGGTACCAGGTGAGAGGTGTACCCATTTCTGTGGTACCAGGTGAGAGGTGTACCCACTTCTGTGGTATCAGGTGAGAGGTGTACCCATTTCTGTGGTACCAGG
>JAAUXT010130746.1_pt1 | contig 14056 bp, 13 predicted proteins | sample 7278171 | NCBI WGS metagenome assembly JAAUXT01 (sample SAMN14350112, study PRJNA611818) | marine sediment metagenome | isolation source: surface marine sediment (1.8m) | place: French Polynesia: Moorea | collected 2018-08 | reverse complement strand
GTGCTGGTTTCCAGCCAACACCATCTTCATCACCACCATGTTTGTCTCCAGTTATCCTCCTGTGTTGGTAACCTGGACAACTGTTGGTGTTTTGCCCCTGAACTCTCTCATAAACCCTGCTGTGTTTCTGGGCACTTCAGTCAATAAACATGTCAAATCACGATCTTTGCTGCAAAGCAAATGATGTTCACAAATACACCAGAAGAAAACAAAACTTCATTGGCTGAAAATATCCTGCAGGTGAAGTTTACGTATTTTCCTGCATGAACCCAGACAGGCTGAGAAAGCCAAGGTTGGAACAGTGAGGTCACTCCTTTATACTTACACCCTTGGAGTCCTGCAAAATTCTGCACCAAGTGCAAACATACACACACAAACCCAAAACAGGATACTTTTAGACTGAAACAAGGTGAATCAGGTGCAAAAGAAATGCACCAGAATGGTAGGGGAAGTGTCTGACATGTTATTCTGATCCAGATCAAAGGAACTAAAGAAACTTGCAATATTTCATTGTGTTTGTGGCTCCTGTAACAGGTACCATGTTCAGGGGTCAAGCTGCAAAGCTGAAGGACCTTGAGGAATCAAGTGGATTGTTGGACTCAACTGTTACGTAATGTTAACCATGCACAATGTTTGGATGTCATTGTACTTTAGCACACTGGTCAGTAATTAGTAATGATGCTATCCTGTATTAACTGCCCAGTTCAACTGTGCAATCACCAACTGAACTGCCCATTATGCGGAGGTCAATAAAAGTTCAAGAACTACTTGGCTTTGTTGGTCATAACATAACATCATTGAAATCCACCTCTGAGTTAGTGCACAGAGGTCAACTTGCACACACTACCTCTGTGTCTGATATAGATTTGTTGTGAAGGTGCCACAAACAAGCTGAGTACTCCAAACAGTATTGTTGTTCTCAGCCAGTGCCTGTTTAGAACTGGTGAACAATAAACATGGGGCCAATAAAAGCAAATTGCTCCTCATTGTAGCAACAATGGAGCCTGGCATACCAGGCAAAGAGCACCACCAGGCATTCTTGCCACCCAGGCAGCAGCCATGACCCAGTTGTTTTTAGTTGTCACTGCCTGGCAGGTGGTCAAGAATGTCTGAGAAAATTTCAGACATCCATAACAATCAAGAAGACCATTTTTTGGTATTCTTGACGATATCAACAAAATGTGTGGGTCGTCGTCCTTCCGGGTACACCAATGTTGACACGTGTGTTGTTTTGGCTGGTGCCAATGGGGAGCCTCACTGCTGACAGAAAACAGGGTGTCCATGATGCGGAAGGGGCAGGTGTCAATTGGGCGTGCTACACCTGACCTGCCCAGAATCCAACAAACCTGAATTGGTCAGATCTCAGCTTCTGATGAAGACAGAGCATTGATGTTTGGTTCTTATGAAAGGACTCTCAAAGCACTTTCAGAATTTTATTATTTGGTTGCTATGGTAACCTTTTCCTCAAATGCCTTTGTCTCCCCCTTTGTCCCCCCAATGGACAAAACTGAATTGGTCAGATCTCAACTTCTAATGAAGATAGAGCATTGATGTTTGATTCATATGAAATGACTCTGAAAGCACTTTCAGAATTTAATAATTTGGTTGCTATGGTAACCTTTCCCCAGCAACCATGAGTGTAGAAAGGTAAAAAATCAAGAAATTACTATTTTAGCCTGTTTTTTGGTCAAAATATGATTATCAGTATCAGAGTACTTTAATAAAGAAAAGCAGGGCTCAAGGTAAAACTTATGTCTAAATTCCTAAATTCCAAATAGGTCTCCATGGCAACAAACTTCGCATGATGTGTAAGAAAAAATAGCCCCATGGAGCTCGTGTGATTTACACCTGGGGTCTTCAAATGTCAACAGTACCAGACAAGCACAATAATGGAACAGAAATTGGAACAGCCTTGGAAGACTGCCAACTTTCTTGTGCTATGATTTGATCAAAATGCTCATTGGCACATTATCCTGCAGATGAACTAATCTTTGGACCTAATTTGAACAGAATTGAACATCATTTTAATGGAGAAAGTGCTGTACACAGGAAAACGTTTTGGATGCCTGTAGTAATTCGCGCTTGACCGGTACCTGGCGCAAATCACCAAAAACATATTTCGCCAAATTATACCCCTGTGTTGAACTCAAGGAAGACTTCCATACCCTTTTGTTGGTGGACTTTACTCCTGTACGAAAAAATCCAAGAAATGCGTTGGCGTCACTCACGTGCACACTTCCCGAACTCACACGCACGCACACAGGCACGCAGGCACGCACCACACATTCACCTCTGAACACACGTACACCTCACATACGCACACTTCAATATTCCTGCTGAGTCAGCGCAGAAAACAACATCGTCAGCATCGCGCCAACCGAGCCCCACATCAAGATCAAATTTCAAAGAAAGCAGCCGAATCAAAACAATTCTATTGTCAATTTCTTCCCCCTTGGCACGGAGAGCGAAACACTGCGTAGATCAATGTCACTGAACAATAGCAAGACACCTGAAGAACTAGATCTACTTGCGCATAAAGCCTGACATACTCACAAATAAATGATCAAGGCAGGGGACTGAACGCTGTGAGCGAGGGCGGTGAGGGTCAGGCTCAGGTTGCTGCCTTTTACAAGGTAAAGATTCAGAGCGAAACTTGTGCTGATCAGAGGCACAAACAAACACGACACAGAAGTACCACGAAGTACCGACCACAGTGCACGTATGTATTCAAATTGTCAACGTCGAGCACATGATTTTTGACCGAGTGACGTCCGCGTCAACGTCAATGAGGAGTTTTAGCAAACAGCCCACAACCTTGGAAACCCAAACGTGACTTTGGACTGTTGTGATAATCAAAAGTTACGTTTGCATTTGCGTTTCCAGGTTGTGGGCTGTTTGCTAAAACTCACACGTGACGTCGCACGACGTACACGTTGAAGAGCTACGTCACAAGAGGTAAACGTTGGACAGTGACGTCATACGACGTAAACGACAAAGAGTGACGTCACACGTAAAGCAGTCAGGAGAGAAATAGAGGTGAAGGGACTTTTGACTGAGAAGGGACACTGGATAAAATAACTTACGTCAGACGTCAGCACAGTCAACGCAATAAACGTTCACTGAGGCTAGTGTGGGACGGACATTTGGATCTCAGAGCTGAGGCAATGGTAAGTACAATGCGGAAGAATGGCGACTACAGGTGACACTCGAAACGCTCCGTTAGTGTTTTCAGTGGATATAACCCCAACTTGCATGAGGGTACAGGAAGTCAAGCCGGGTGAAATACCCATTTCGGTGAAAAGGAATCAGGAATTCGTATCTGCGAAGTTCGAATAGCGCACAAGTTTCCTTTTCTTCCTCATGTGGCTCAAAACTGTTGCGAATCACTCAACCGTGGACAAATCGTCGTCTCACAGGTTTGCGAGAAATTAATTATTTCCTCGCTTCCCTGTCTGCATACGCAGTTGAGCCACAGTTCGCAAGCTCGACATATCCAAACCTCCACTGGCCCACCCAATTATCGAAGTGCAGAAGTGGGGCGGGAGCAGGAATCGAACCCGGGTCGCCGGCTCGACAGCGCGACGCTCTGCCCACTGAGCTACTTCCCCACGAGCGTGTTCTCGGCTGGAATCTCTAGAGCGTGGCGCGATCGCGCTGTGTCATCCCAGCAAAACCTTCCTCTTTCAGAGCGGATTCATGATGCGTAACCGCTGCGCTCTCGTCCTCCTGATCGTCTCGGTCATCGCCCTGGTGAACGGTGAGCGTCACGTCAAGTTTCTCACGTTTGCTCGAAGGGCGTGTCCAAACGCCACATAAAGTATGATCTGGGTCCCCTAATTTCTTGCTTTTCTGGCGGCACACTGCCCCCTCTACACCCCGGCCTCCTCAGCAGGAATGGTGTCCCTCTGGACAACATCCTGGATCACTCCCCTGGGCCTGAGACGGTTTGGTTTTGGGACCTGCATGGGGGTGGCGGATCCAGGAAGACTCCAGGTGTCACTACTACACTTCCACTTGATGGTCAGTTCGGCGTGATAAGATTGAATGTTCACACTCGCTGAGGGGCAGACACAGAACCGTCCCTGTCCCTCGATTTACCCAAGTTTGTGTGCATATGAACAGGGAGACTCACATCAGAGAACACACGACTGCGTAACACCAGTGAGGTTTACCAAGTACGTCCACTCCTTTTCGGATATGCCACAATTGCCAGATCGGTGACACAGAAACGATTCGTTCACTCATCATTGGCCATGTGTGTGATTAATTTTTCTGGACCTCTGATCTGGCAATTTGGACACCGCACGTCTGGAAGCTAAGGCCATGCTAAACCTCCCCATCGACCAGGTCAAGCGTGTCTCGTTTTCCCGTCACACGCGGCGCTCCAATTCGTGACTGACGTGTTGACCTGATTGGCTCATTTACGTGGAGACCGAGGTCTACAATAGGGGTTTTCACGTTGGTGACGCGCGGTTGGGCGGCGTCAGAATTTTTGACGCGCGCGTCAAAATTCAACATGATGCCCAATGGAGCGTTTTGACGCGGGCTTCAATTTTTTGACGCGCGCGTCACCAACGTGAAAACCCTTAATGTGATGACCATATTTAGAAGGTGAGGGTAGAACAGAGAGCTTCCCCCCCCCCACGTGGAAAAGTCACAACACAAGTGAAGAACGTCTTGTGTTGCCAGTGAAGGCGTCAGCCACGTAGCACCACGCAGATCACATGAGACACTTGACCCATTGAAACTCTTCAAGACAACGTGTTATCGCTTCAGGTCAGCGCACGTGGACGGTAGAGACGTGCTGGGACGCGACGACCACCTCAACCATCTACTGCACAGACGGCATCATCCACATCCGGTCACATGAGTTGACCGGAGAGAGTTATTCGCGTCGCGACGCGGATGTGTGTTTAGACCGTCCGTACCGTTTCGATGGACGCTGTGTGGACAGGGACCCGAAGAACAGCGCCGAGCTCTATGGACTGTGAGGCTTCACTTTCAAGACACAGCACAAAACACAAATTTGGTGATGCCATTTTGAGCTTTTTTGAACCAAAACAAAACATAACGTCCAAAGTTTTGGATGTCTCTGTGATTTGATGACATCAAAATAGGCTGTGCATTTTGCAACTGAATCTCTTGGGAGCTTCCATTGCACTCAATTTTAACAAACCCAAAAGATTGGAAAGTTGCAAAAATCAAAAATCAAACACTCTTACATGTAATTACAAAACAAATACACCCAACTCTATTCCACATATCTATTTTAAATAGTTTCAAAAAGTCCAAAATTCACACAACTCACTTTCATTTGAAAAACACCTGAATAAATACTCAAATCAACAAAAATATAAACTCTAATAATTTCATGCATAATTACACACAAATGAACACAACTCTTACCCAAATGACCATTTTATATATTCCTACCTTTGACCCCACCAAAAATAGCTCCATGGAGCTTGCAGTGATTTGAGGAAATTTTGGTTGCTCTGATTTGGCTTGCTCTGATTTGGTTTGCTCTGATTTGGCTTGCTCTGGTTTGGCTCACTCTCATTTGGTTTGCTCTGATTTGGCTCACTCTGATTTGGGTCACATTTATTTATCAAAATTCTTGCTTGTTTTACTCAATATTCACAACATGGGAACACTCAAATGGAACAAATTCGACCAAATGGAACTTTTATACATTGTTTCACAACATTACATCCATATATGAGCCAAAAGAATTGCGCAGTATCCATTTTTAAATTTTCTATGAAAACTTACTTTTTAACCCAAAGTTTAGCCCCACCTAAAAACCATATAAAAACATTCAAAAATCAAAAATCTAATGCTACCTCTAAAACCCCATACAATATACAACATTTCATTGATACACTTTTTCACCAAATATTTGTATCTTCTGAGATATGGAGACATTTCTAGCTCCACATCCCATTTTTTCCTCACTTCCAAATTTGACCTTTTTGACCTCAGGAAAGCAAAAATTCAAATTTGACAAATTCCTTCCTTGTGCATTATTTCCAACCCAAAATGAACCAGAAAAGCCCAAAAGATCCCAAATCAATCCTCATCTTCACCATGAAACTGCTGTGCACATACTTTTGGAAGATGCTGCCTGCAGGTGTTTTGATTTGGCTCACACTGATTTGGCTCACTTGAGCCCAAATTGCGCAACCCACATCAAATCACATAAAAACTGCATAAAAATGTTTGAAAATCAAAACATGAATGCTACCACTCAAACCCCCAAACAATATACTACATGTCATGAAAATACTTCTTTTACCAAATGTTTGTACTTTCTGAAATATGAACCCATTTTTACATCAATACCCCAAATTTTTAGCCCTTCCAAATTTAAACTTCTTGGCTTGAAGAACCCATAAATTTGAACTTCCCAAAATCCTTCCCAGCACCTTATCCCCAACCCAAATTGAACCAAGAAAGCCCAAAAGATCCCAAATCAATCCTCATCTTGACCATGAAACTGCTATACACATACTTTTGGTGACCCTGCCTGTGGGGTATTTGATTTGGGTTGCTTTGATTTGGGTCACTTTTTCAAGTGATCCCAAATCGCGCAAACCTCCTCAAATCAACTAAAAACAAAACAAACTTCTTATTTGTTCTTTTGAGACCCCAGGCAACCCATATACAACACATCAGATGGATTATCGAAAGCAAAATATGTTCCAGTAATAAATAAACCTGACCCCTTTTGAATCACATCCACAGTGCAAAATGTCCTATTCCTTCATATTGCTTGTCTCATGTTGCCTCGTTCAGTTCACTGTTTCACGTTGGTGTTGCAGTTGCCACGGAGCGCGCAGTTGTCAGGTGAGCCGGTCGCTAGGCAACTGGGATCTTCCCCTGCCATGTGACTTTTCCAGTCGCCCTGGGCGGCCTTGGCTCCTCAGGTTCAAGTTCTACTGCATCACAGGTGAGATATAACAGTCGACACGCGCAGTGGGCTTGGTATTCCTCAGAAACAAGAATGCAAAACGGGTCCATTGAGGCGAAGACACAACAGGTAAAAAGACGTTTCTGGTTTGGTCCTCAGACTCTCCCGAATCGACTGCGTTCCTGCCGCTCCAGTCCGACATCAACTCTGCGACCGTGGACCTCTTCAGTCTCTACTACCCGTGCGAACCTCCGGACCAGGACCTCACCATCACGTGCAGCGTCTATCCTTGCACGGAGGACAAGTACTTTTGTACACACACACACACACACACACACACACACACACACACACACACACACACATACGTGTACGGGCGCAATGTGTCCTGTGGCAGGACGCCTCTTTCTTGAGCTCTGCTATTTCAGCAGAGCGAGTTCTACCCGTTGGTTGTGTGACAATGGCGGTCTTCACATTGGTGACGCGCGGTCATTTTCTTGACGTCAGCGTCAAAATATCAGGCCAAAAATGGCCGCGCGTCACCCAATGTGAAACCCCCAAATCCCTTGGTGATTGCAACAGAGAAAGACAAATAGAGTATGGATCCAACTGCGGAATGATTGCAATAATACAGCTGGTGCCAGCATCCTGATCGGTTTCTCCCAAACCCCGGGTGTTGTGTCAAACACGGCGTTTATTCTTTGCAGAGGTGTGGTCTCGTACAAGGTGAGGCCCAAAACGCTTCTCTGTCAGACTGAGGTGCGCTTCCAACATGGCGGCGACTCGCACGTGCTGTGTTCGCCTGGTTCCCGCCAAACCACGTGGAACGGGCCGGTGTGGGTGACAGGAGGCATCGACCAGGACCTCGTGCTGACGTCCACCATCTCTGCGCAGAATGCCAGCTCCAAGTTCTGGATACAGGTGGAAGGTGTGTGCTCCAGAGTGCGTTGTGTGTGTGTGTGTGTGTGTGTATGCGTGTGCATGTTTTGCGTGTGTTTTTGTGTGTGTTTTGTGTGTGCGTGTGTGTGTTTGTTGTGTGTGCATGTGTTTTGTGTGTGTGCGTATGTGTGTGCATGGGTGCTCGTGTGTGTTTTGTCTGTGTGCATGTGTGTGTTTTTTGTGTGCGCGTGTTTGTGTTTGTGTGTGCGCGTGCATGCATGTGTGTTTTGGGGGCCTATCCCTCGAATCAAATTTATGTCGTTTGACCCACCCTCAAACTTTTCTGTCACTGGTATCAAGTTTTTGGTGTGTCCAGGTCAGGGTCTGCATGCCACTCTGAGAAGGCCCCGTTCAGGGTTTGCGAACAATAGACTGTGGCCCGACCTGCAAAATAATGCAACGCCAAGATGCCAGAACCATTGGAAACTTGAAACAACAATGAACATATCCGCCTGTTGAGAAACGGTGGAAGGGAGACAAAACGAGTCTCTTCATCTCAAAATGTGTGTTCCCCTTTGTCAGGTTTCAAGGCCTCCAGCTCTGGAGGCGAGATACCAGTGAACCTGACTGTGGACTGTTCGTGCAGCCAGAAGCTCCTTCCCCATGTGAGTACAACGAGTATGGTGTGTCCCACTCAAGCCGATGTCTATGTCAAGCTTGAACTCCAGCTAAATTTCCATGTTGTGGTTCCCACAAGTGCATGCATGCCACCGAGTTCCCACCACATGTACTTGCACACACACGCACATTTGCACACACAAAATATATACAGCTGAACACACACAGACATACATGCACACACAGACGGAAACACACACACCGATGCACAGATGCGCACACATTGAGGGATACACTCATGCGCGCACACACACACACACACATGCACAATTGACACGCGCAGAAGAAAAGCTCCCTCCCCCCACCGCACCCATTTCTACTCAGCGTTGTGTCCACTCTAGCGTCCCTTGTGCGAGCCGTACACGCTGACCGGCTCCGTGGCTGCTGGGACGGGAGGCGGCTGACCAGTACGGACCAGTGGTTCAGGTCAGCCAGGTGACGGCGACGGTTCCAATGGAAAAGGTAGAAATGCGTTCACAACTTCACCTCCCATGGCACACACATCCCTGCGTACACATGTTACACACCGCCCCACGTTGCAGTTTTACTCAGCCTGAAATGACAGAGTTTCCTGTCACAAGTGAAGCTCTGCCAATAAGCCAAACGTGCCCCCTGGTGACTCTGGCTCTTCACCTTCCGCAGGATCTGCAGGTCTCATTGGTGGTCTCATGGCTGTTATCATAGTGATCATCATTGCTATTGTTGCTGCTGTCGTCGTCTGGAAACAGAGGTCAGTCCATCGCAAACTGTAGATCTCGGGGAAAAAATTCCCATTGTGGCACCTGACTTCTGCTGAACTACTTCCGGTTTCCGGTAAAAACGAAACAGATGATCCCACCACAGAGGACTCTAAAACTCAGCCGGTGCAGAAGGCATCTTACTTTCAGTGCAACTGCTGCGAGAAGCATGGAAGTGTGTTGAGTCCTGAGACAAATCAGGGTTGTTTTTTTTTTTGCAGAAAATCCAAACAAGCCAAGACCACTAATGCGGACACTTACAATGTCGCGTACAAGACGGAGGACCCAGCCCCGCCTACTCCGACGTTGTCTCTGAGACCCACGATGCAACGCTCCGGGATGAACCCGAGTACGCCGAGCCTTACGCCCACAGCGTGTCACGTGCGCAGGCACCGTACGTGGTCCTGGATCGAGGCCACGTGCAGAAATATTAGTACGCGCGCCAGAGACCCCTCAATAGGTTCCCGATCCGAACGAACAATTGTGATCAAAATGACGCTTTTCTGACCAGGCTAAATGTGTGTCATTGGCTCTCAGTGATTCAGCTTGAATTTTGATGCAGTGAGGTGTCGGTGGGATCTGGAATTATGTTTTAAGGCGTCCTGACCCAACTGGTCTGATTGATGCAGTGCAACATTGGTATGTGTGTGTGTGTGTGTGTGTGCGTGCGTGTGCGTCCGCAGGTCATTGAGTCTCTCTGTCTGTGTGTGCCTCACCATTTGAAACAAAACTGGTGGCATTTTTGTTTTGAGTGTTGGAAAGAGTAGAAATTGACATCACATCACGCACAAGTTTGATATTTTTCAATTGTTCACATAGGAACATGAAGGTGTTAGTTTTTGCGTGTGCTGCACATTATCGCTTTACGCCATGAATTCTCTGTGTTATTCCTTTGTGCGACCAATTGATGTCCTTCAGGTGGTGCTCCATGTTGTTCAGAAGCGAGTGTTTCTTCTTTCCGCAATTCAACTTGAAAAATGAAATTTGTTTCTCCACGCCCTCACCACAAGATCAGGGTTCTGGACCCACCCCTTCTGGATCTGGCTTCGTTTGCAGAATGCATGAATATTTGCAGCCCACTTCGCAAGCAATAATAAGCCTCGACCACACGTGGAAAGACAAGACATTAAGCTTCTGGCGGGTGTGTGGAACCCAGTAGCAAATTGTTGCTCAAGTGACTTCATCTTCCTTTTCATTCAAGTTGTTTGAAACTTCAACAAGGAGAATATCTGACTCAGTCTCACACTTCCTTCGTGTGTTCTTCTATTTATTTGCGGGACCGCATTTGAAAACGCGAGCAGAATGTTTGGATGCGTTGACACAGAACTCAGAATCCAAGTGACAACGCGTAAAGATGGGGCCTTTCCTCATTCTCTCTTAATGGTGGCCTGGTTCGGTTGGGGGCATTGTCGTGGCTAAGTCACCAGTGTGCTGCCCTTTCTAAGTACTACCGTGGCCAACAACCCCACGCTCTTCAGCAACAAATTCATCCCGGGGGTGCACGTGCTGTCACAAATGCAATGGTCCATAAGTTTGCATCAGACGGAGCATTGAAAATGGAGTGTCCAGATCAGAGAGAAATATGTCAGGGGACTCTGGCAAGAACACACATCTGTCCAGCATGTTTCTACCCCTATATTTGACACATGACTCTCCCCCACCCACCAACACAGAAAAGAGAAATGTGACAGACCCAGCTTTTCACTCCAAGACGAAGAGACACGTCATTTTCTCTCACAATATTTTTTTTCTGATTTGATCAGGTTTGAATTCACACAGCTGATGATCAGGTGAAGTCACAGCTCGGCCTATGGATGCACACTCAGTAGTATGTGTAGAGATTCATGATCTGTGCAGCATTCAGCTCATTGAGCCAGATAAGCAGCTCATCCAAACTGACATCAGCTGCTGTGTGACCCAGCTTCATCTTGGGCACCATGATGTGGTTGTAATTGGTGCTTACTAGAGTTGAAGTGCTGCCCTCTAGAACCCCATTGTGATACACAGAGAAACCTCCTCCACCAAGATCTGTTCCCTGAACCACCACAGTGATGTGGGTCCAGGAAGTTGTGACAGAGCCCTTCTGCAGGTGGAACTTTTTCTCACCTTCCACAAATAATGAATGAATTCTGCAGAAGAAAATGCTGACATAATTGGCGTTGTGCAAAAATATTGTGTAGAAGGGACAAGCATCGGTCATCCAAATTTCCTGTGATAATTGAGGGTGAGAGAAACAAAATGTGCAAGTAAAATGCTTCTCACAGTTTGCCTGATCCACACTTGACAAGTAGATTGAAAGGTCCATCCATCAGATTGAAAATCTTCTGTGGACATCCAGTTATTTTTATCCAAACAGCCACAGTGGCTCCATCTGCTCCTCCAGGTGATATTGAAGTGAAGACAGGGGGGATGTAGAGGATAGCTTCACTGGACTGAACGTGCAGGAACCCACCAAGCTGAAGTAGAAAATGGTATTTAAAACATGTACTTGCTGTATAAAATAAGAAACCAGAATGAAATTTCTACAACTCACACCAGTTCTCAAAGATCCAAATAGGGGTTGAACCAAAAGTTGAAAGGTGTATTTGTTTTTGTATCGTGTGAGTCGCAGCAAATTCCTGTTGGAATCAACAAAATATGTCTCAGCAATCCATTTCAACACATTGCTTGAGCTTACCTTTCCTCCTGGGCTTATCTGAGCATCTCCCATTTCCATACAATAGTAAACTGCATCAAAGCTGTTGTGGTAATGTGGTTTTCCTCCAGACCATGCATTTGGTGGTATCCACACTTGTGAACTGGCATTATTCAGACAAGCTGATACAGAGGACAAGAACATGAAAAGTGCAAGAGAAACAACACTCAAACCTTTTTTACTGATAAAAATGTCACAATCTCAGCAGAACTTGAAGGCCTGACCATTTTCACATCTCTGTCCATAAAACTGAACAGAACATTCACAGATGAAGCCATTGTTGATTTCAGTGCACACTCCGCCATTCAAGCATGGTTTTCCTGGACAGAATCCTAAAAAAACATGACTCCACTGAAGAAAATGAATCAACTTGGTTTTTGTCAAAACTGAGAATTGGAAAGCACTGAGAAATTTCCAAACCAATATGTTTCATAAATATGTCTTTGCTATGACCAGTGTGAAAAACATCTGTTGTTTGGTTGTTGGCTGCATCAAAAATAGCCACACAGCTTCCATTGGCAGCATAGAAAAGTAAGGCAAAACACAGCATATCCAAGTCACATCTGGAAGTACACTCACCACAGTCAACCTCTAATCAGAACAAATAAAAACACATAAAATATCAGCATCCAAGTCAATTTCTGCTTGCAGCTTGTACCTGCGGGTGCATTTTGACAAGGATTTCCCACTCCAGCCCATTTGTCCCTTGACATCATCCTCAGTTCTTCTGAACACAGTCCTACAAGGCTGGCTTTCTTTTGACCAGGTCAGTAACATCAGGAAGCAGAAGCAGAACAAGAATTGTTTGTGGATCATGTTTTATACTGTGCAGTCCTGCTGGAAAGATTTAGTTCTTTTCTTTATTTTGCTTTGCACATGCGGGAATTGTGTATGAGCATAAAATGCAATGTCTTCTATTTACAGGACATATTCACCTTGGCAAACCTTAGAATTTCACTGTCTCAGAATGGCAGTTTCACTGACAACATTTTCCGCTCCAGGAAATCTTGTTCCTGCTTCACCAGTGGCATAGACACTGAGAACAAAACCACATTCAACATCTCCAGTTCAATATTTCCATGCTGTGTGTGAGCTTCCAGTGCATGTGTCAAACAAAGCAAGTGATACTCGGCTCGAAACAACAACTTCCAAAGTGAAAATCCATACTGTTGGAGACACAGGAATACAGCAACAAAGGCGACTGTATTCCATACCGGGGGAAGAACAAAGGAGTGGAGTCAGTGTCAGTTTGGGGGGGGCAGGGTATTGAACCCTCACCCCATTTCACTTACTCTCCAATGGGTTCTGAAGAAGGGGCCATTCCTTCTTTTGTAAAAAAAAATGTGGAACTGTCCCCTCCCATGGTGACCATCATGTTGAAGTGATCCTGGATCCTGCATCCATTCCTGTACTGATTGATCTTCTTAGAGTTTCCTCATTCAAAAGCCTCCATACCTCGCAGGTGTGTGTCCAGGGGTGGATCCAGAACAGCCAGGTTTCAGGCTTCTGTGACTCAGACAAAACTGTGTATTGCTTCCACATTCCTGTACAGATTGATCTTCTTAGAGTTTCCTCATTCAAATGCCTCCATACCTCTCAGGGTTGAGGGTTCTGTGACTCAGACAAAACTGTGTTTTGCTTCCACATGAACAATAGATTTTTGAGGGCTTCCTACAATTTTTTGACAATTTAAATTTCAGCTCACCCACCATCTGACTGTATTTGGTTCATGCCCTTAATTCTAATGTCATTACTTTGATACTTCACCACCTGATTGGATGGCAATGGGCACATCCGGGCATTGGTCTCGTCGCCTGTCTTCCCATGCAGTCATCCACCGTGGGAAACTAAGCCACCAGCACAGTGATCATAGATGTCTTTGCGGCTTTATCAGCTGCAATGTGATACAGAATTTCTATTGTCTTTCGTATCAGAGAGAGGCCCCAACACGTGACTGCTGTGAAACCCAGTTTGTACACATTGTCTGGTCATTGTGCCAACTGGATACAAATGTATCGCGGGTGTCACATTGAGTGACGCACGCTTGTTTTTAGGTGATTTGAGGAGCTTGGTCCGATTTGTGAGCTTTTGGAAAAAGCCAGCGAAATCGGAGTGAGCGAAATCAAATCACCTATAGACAGCCTCTTCCAAAAGTAT
>JAAUXT010022128.1_pt1 | contig 14058 bp, 23 predicted proteins | sample 7278171 | NCBI WGS metagenome assembly JAAUXT01 (sample SAMN14350112, study PRJNA611818) | marine sediment metagenome | isolation source: surface marine sediment (1.8m) | place: French Polynesia: Moorea | collected 2018-08 | reverse complement strand
CTTAATATTAAAATTCTGCTATTTTGCTGGAAATTACCCAGCATTCCCTCCCCCCCATGGGGTGATCACGTGACCCCTGTGGTTTTGGCGCTCTCTCTTCTCAAAATGGCCACTGTTGTGCGCGATATTACTTTGGAGGAGTGGGAACCAATGTAGTGATATCACAAACACACGGGTTGGTATCTCAGGTGAGACTGCCACGGTGGCGCGAATCTCCGTGTTTATTGAATGAACAGTGCTGCCACCTGTACCGCGGTGGTTCAAATTTACAGCTGGTGTGTCACACCACACTGGAGGTGAGAGGTGGGTTGGGGCACGGCTTCGGGGGTGAAGCAAGGGAGGAGCCGGCACGCAAAGCGTGCGAAGTCAAGCCGCGGGCGAAGTCGCGCGACTTCGCACCTGCGCTGGAAATGGTGTGAAGTGGGCAAAGTCAGTCATTTTGGCCAACTCGGCTGGCCGAAACGCGTAAATGGAACACACGGATTGACTTGACACCTGTTGAAACGACAGTCAAACTTTGTTTTCGATTGACGACAAGTTTTTGTTGCAAACATAAACTTTGGAGCGAACCTGAGTTGCGCACTGGTGATCAAGGGAAGCCGCGATCGCTCAGCGGCGATTGCGCTCGACGCACCTGTGTGTGGGCTTGAACAGATTTTCTGATGAATTTTCACTGTACTTGCTTTGCAGTATTTGGGCAAACTTCTCTCACTCCGAGAACACGTGAGCGTTGAGACTGACATGGACGAGAGCTTCTACAGTGTGTTGGCGAGTGTGGTTGGAGTTATCATTGTCCTCGGAACCTTCGGGTCGATGGTGGCGCCCTGGTTGGCGACAAAAATCACGTGCAAAAACCGTGGCGACATGTACCCGGAAGGACACAGCAAGAAAAGAGCAAAAGCCCAGTGAACTTGACAAACTGTTTCATTGAAAAGCAGGAGAAAGTGAAGTGGACAAGACGCGCAGTCGCTGGGAACGCCGCCAGCACATCTGCTGGGACACCACAGGACAAATGTCGTATCAGAGGCAGGGCAGCATGCATCAACGCCGTGCGGCCGGCCCTCTCCAAGCGCTCTACGATCTCTACCAAGCGATCAAACTCGTGGGGAAACTGGTGCTGGGCATCGCACTCCTCATAACCACCATCATCACAGCAATTCAACTCATACTGCAGCCGTTCCAGCAAACCTACAAGGCATTTCGAGGCTTTTGTAATCTCTTGGACGGGGTATTGTGGCCGTACAGGGTGCGGAGGAGGCTCAGGAACGCCTCCCCCGGGGTTCAGCAGCCTGCCGTGCAGCCACACGGCCCCTCACCGGACTGCAGACAAGGATAGACCCCGGTGAGTACCCGCCAAGGTCAATGCACACCCTGGCTCGGTGAACTCGAATGGTTATGACAGGCACTGTTTTCCTCAAATCAGCTGTTTCTGCGAGTCTTCATCCCGTGTTTGAGGCTGTTTTGACTGCAAGCGTAAGTTTCGTGTTTTTCGACCGAGCGAATTGGCCGAATTTGGGTGTGATTGTGTGTCTTCCACTGAGGTGTCAAAAACAATTCCTCTGCAGCTTTTGTGCTGCTTCATTTAGTGTCAAGTACTGAACCGAGCACCTTTCAGATTCCAGACAAAATTAGCAATCTGAGCTGCAAAACAGTGATGGTCGCAGTGCCAAAGGGAGTTTGTTTTGTCTGACCACTCTGCAACCTGAAAAATATTTCAATTGTCTGTCCTTGAGATAATTTGAACGATTGACCTGTGACCGATAAATGGCAGATCTATTTGCACGAAAGATAGAGCACTGATAAGAGTGGTATATAAATTGATAGTTTCACCGAAGTAGCCTCAGGCCACAAACTGTGCTGTTTGAATGATGTACCAAAGCTGTGTGAGAAAGTCGTTCAGCTGAACTTCTGTGAACGTGCGGCTCAGTTTCTGACCTTTTCAAGGCGGATCGCGGCATCAGAGCGCCACGTTTTCACCTCACGGCTTCACTTTGCGGCAGTTGACGCGGGATGGCGGCGGAAGTGGGGAACGCGAGCGACGTGTACGCGACGCTGGGGGACGCGTGGCGCCACCCGGTGACGCGCGGCTTCCGCTACATCTTCTACATCGCGTCGCCGGCGGAGACGAGCTTCGAGCAACGCGAGGACGTGCCGGACTACGTGAACGCGGTGAGGCAGCGTGACGTGTATGTGTGTGTGTGTGTGTGTGTGTGTGTGTGTGTTGGCGTTGTGTGTAAAGGCGTGTAATCCTCGAGCTTCGGTCCCACAACACGTCGGTCATCCTTTGTGTTCACGTCAGTGAGCTCTGCGTCGCTTCTTGCGCCATTATGCTCAATGACCACACCGCATGACGCGCAGGTGAGCATATCACTGTGTTTCCTCCGCAGGCGGTCCCGTTCTTCATGTTCTTCATCCTGTTTGAGCAAGTGCTGCTCCACTTGCACGACCGGGCCAACCTGCGGCTGAACGACGCCTTCTCGTCCGTCTCCGCGGGGCTCGTCAGTCTCCTCCCGCTGTGAGTCGCGCGCAGTTCACGACGCGTGCGCCGGCCAAGGTCGCAGCGCACAAAACGTTTCCGTGCGTGCGAAGTATCGTGGCAGTGTGGTGCATACAGTTGGTATTCAAGACTGGACACGTCAGAGCACGATCAGTGCAGGCCTGTCACAAATGTGCCAGCGTAATACCTGTGCGCCGCAGACATCGTGCAGTACGTGTGCGCCGGCGTACGCGGTGTGAATTGAAGGTCCCCCTCCTCCCTCTTTGAGTCGTGCTGGAGGCAACCAAAGTGTTGGAATTTTTGGTCCTCCTTTGTCGCCGCAAGGCGCACTCAGCACTTGGCTTCGATTCGTGCAGGGTGTTCGTCAAGTCGATCGAGGTGTCGGCCTACATCTACGTGCACGAGCACTGGCGGCTGGTGGAGCTGCCCTGGGACTCGCCCTGGACCTGGCTCCTCGCCTTCCTCGGTGTGGACCTCGGCTACTACTGGGCGCACCGCATGGCACACGGTGAGCACGGGAGTTGTGGGGCCAATTTACACCAGGGTCAGTTCACCTCCAGGGGTCAGTTCACACTGAGGGTCAGTTCACCCAAGGGTCAAATTCTCCAAGAATGACAACAAAACAACGCACCTTGTACGTTGTGCTGGTGTTCAAGCTTTATTGTGCTGCATCGCTGACGTTCACTCTGCAGAGATAAACTTCATGTGGGCGGCGCACCAGGTTCACCACAGCTCCGAGGACTACAACCTCTCCACGGCGCTGCGTCAGTCCGTGCTGCAGCGATACAACACCTGGGTGAGTGTGCAGACTTGGTCACGCGTGCGCTTTCTGTGAATCACGTGTCACATGAGTATGAATTTTGCCATGTGCCAGGCTAGCAATTCGTCTGTATTGTACTGCTCAGTTGGTCGGAGGTGGATAACTGTCAAGTTTCTCGCTGCCACGAAGAATGGGCCTGGTAGAAGAGCCAGCAGAACGACCTTGAGTGCGAACCGGGACCCAGTGCGGTGGGCGCATCACGTGGTGTGTTGTGTGTTGCAGCTGTTCTACGTGCCGCTCGCGCTGTTCGCGCCCGTCTCCGCCTTCATGGTGCACATCCAGTTCAACCTGCTCTACCAGTTCTGGATCCACACCGAGGTGGGTGCCTCACTCCCGCTCAGCGCGTAGCTCTAAGGCTCGGCGTTTCTCTTGCAGCTCTGCTACCTCCCCCTGGCGCCGCTTGCTCCCATTTCCGCTTTCTTGGTGCACTTCCAGTTCAACACCCTCTATCAGTTCTGGATCCATACCGAGGTGCGTTGTGTGCTGAATGTTTGGTGTTGTACGACAGTTGAAATTGACCACAGTTTGAGACACATTTTGGCGTTGGTGTCACCTGGGATTCACTCACCCTCTTGCTTCCGATTTACTCACGACAGAACAGATATTGGAAACAATTTGTTCTTTTTGGGGCGGGTGGGGGGGGGGGCACCTGGTGTAATTCTCACTGAGCCAGAAATAGAGTCCTTTTTCTGTTGAAGAATGACGGGTCACGCCCTCCCCGTGTTGGCGAACGAGCCTCGGTCCGCTGTCCAGACCACGTGTTGAACACACACAGTCACGCCCTGCATTATCGCTCACCACCCTGGATTATCGCTCCCTGTGCAGGTGATCGGGAGCCTCGGTCCGCTGGAGCACGTGCTCAACACGCCGAGTCACCACCGCGTCCACCACGGGCGCAACCGCTACTGCATCGACAAGAACTACGGGGGGACGCTCATCGTCTGGGACCGCATCTTCGGTGCGTCCCCCGTGCCCCCGTGCTGTGTGGAAAAACGTTGCCGCCACCCAGTTTAAAGTGTGCGAACATCTCACACCAGGTTCACACGACCTGCGTTTTGTGTTGCACGGGTGGCGCAGGAAAATGGGAACTTAAGGCGCGGTGCAACGCGTACAGTGACGCAGCCTTGCTGAAGCGACTCACAGCGTGTGTCGCATCCAGCACGACGCAGGCAGCCCCACTGCGAGACTCACGGCCTTGTTTTCGCTGCAGGAACGTTTGCGTGGGAGGATGAGAAGGTGGCGTACGGCCTCGTGCACCCGCTCGCGTCCTGGGATGTCGTCTACATCCAGGTGCGTGCGCCCGCTCCGTCTGCGCATGCACAAACACCCGCGCGTTCAGTCTGTGCGTGCGCAAAGATCCGCCCGCTCCCTCCACGCACGCGCGAAAGTCCGCGCGCTTGGTCTGCGGCTGCAGTGAGACCTAAAGGGAAATGGCCACCAAAAGAGTAGATGTGACACCAGAAAAAAAGCGCGCTGGATCTTCATTTGTCAGCAGATGTGGTGAATTTGTGCTTCTTTCCCAGTTCTGTTGGTGGAAGCACATGTTCACGACCGCTGCCCAGAGACGCGGCGTCCACGACAAGCTGATGACGTTCCTCAAGGGCCCGGGCTGGGAGCCGGGCAAACCGAGGCTCGGGCTCGAGGAGGACATCCCCATCGTGAGTACAAATTCTCCTCATCGTGAGGAGGAGCGCTCACAAACTCTGTGCTGAACGGACAGTTCGCCCATCGTCTGTCTTGTGGATCCTACAACGGCAGTGTATTCAAGTGCCGTCCTTGCTCGTGTGTTCCTGCACCTAAAGGCCTGTAGAGCGTCTCATTTGACGCCCCCTGTTCCTGCGTCACTGCAGATCGATCCTGCGCTGGAGAAGAAGAACCGCTACAACAAGAGCGTCTCCCTCTGGTGCCACGTCTACATCCACGCGCACTTCGCTCTGGCCGTGCTCGCTCACCAGGTGGTGCTGCAGTACAAACACGTGAGTACACTGAGGTCACGCTGAAGCACACACACGTGTACAAACTGGTCACGCTTCCGTACGTGAAAACACAGATCTTGCTGCAGTATGAACACGTGTCAGGTACTCAACGGTCACAGAATCCAAGGACAATCGTTTGGACATAAAATTGCTTTCTGGCCGTGTGAAACATTTGAACGTTCGAGCCCTCATTGACGCATTTGCACGCGGGAGGTTTTCACTGAAAACGCGTTTTCACCCGTTTGTTCGTGCCTCACAGGAGATGTCGCAGGGGAGCGTCACACTCGCCATCCTCTTCGTCCTCTGGACTCTGACCAACCTCAGCTACGTCTACGAAAACAAGTGAGTCCGCTCGGAAACACTCGCTCCGACTGCCTTCAGGCTCATCGCTCCAGTTTTGCCGCGGAATTGGCTTGTGTTCTCAACCTCTTTCGTCCGGGTGTGGGTCTGCACTGGTTTCAGGGGGGGGGGGAACCCAGATCGCCCACACCAGTTGGTGGGGGCAGATACGCCACACCAACTGGTTGGGGCAGATCCACCAAATGGTGGATCCAGCATCAGCTGTGGTGCGTTCATGGAGGTGCTGTTCAACGCACTGGCGTTCTTGTTCTTTGCATTTGACTTCCGTCAAAGCGTGGACTTGCTGTGTTGAGTTTCGTAATGTTTCTCCCGCAGGTGGTACGCGGGGGCGCTCGAGTGTGTGCGCTGCGCGGTCTACCTCCTCGCAGACACGTACCTGTGCGGCGGGGGCGCGGGCAGGGTGGGCGCGGGCGCCTGCCCCGCCCCGATGCTCCTCCCGCGCGCCCTCTACCTCGCCAGCGCCGTGCTGTGGGCCGTGCAGTGCGCGCGTGCGCTGCCGTCCCCGCCGTCGGTGAAGGACGCGAAGATGGACTGATGCACTGTGATACCTGCACCCACCCAGCCCCGGATCCCCAGGCACATGTTCGTAGACACGTGTTCAGTGAGCGCTGCGTCACACGCAGGCGCAGTCGGGAGTGAACCAGGGTATACGTGTGCGAAGAAAAGTACTTTTCGCCAAGACCTTTCTTCGTTGTTCATGTGCCTGGATTGTTGTCGCCACGCAGCAGAAAAGACTGCGCATCGTGGTCACCAAACATTGGCCTTATGGAGTTTCGTCAACCACGGACAGGATGCACAAGGACACGCAGGATTTTACAAACTTTCGTGAACATGTTTTTACAATGAGTCATTGCAGGTTTAGCTTTGCGTTTCTGTCACAATTTGCAAATCATCGTTTTCATTTCACACTTTTGTGATTCACCTCGTGTCTTTGTGGTGGAGACTTGGAGCAGTTCGTAGCAGTGTTCGTATATTTGCAGTTGCCACAAACAATCACAAGTTTGTCAAGTCGTGCCTCTTCACATTCCACTTCACGATCGAATGATTTGAGGCTGTCCACGTTCCGCCACGTTCTGTATGGCAAGGAAAGGGCGGAACCCCTCCCCCCGGACCCCCCCCCCTCTGCGGCTCTGAAGTTTTGGTCAAATTTTACACCACAGTCAAGCAGTTTTGAAGCAGAACACCAACCCCCCCCTCCCGGGGAGGGGTCACTCCTGACCAAACCTTGAACCCGCCTCTGAATTCCCAGTCGCTGTTCACACCAATTGTTCACGGTACTCCGTTGTTTGTGCTGACCGAACACAATCATTTCTGTCAAACTATTTTCCCCGATGAAGGTCGGTTGGCTTGACTGATTCCAATTGGGGAGAGTCACGAAGCGTGGTTTTTGTGCGGAGAGAAACGAAGCAGACAATGAGTAAAAAAGTTTTATTTCTACACTTTTATGCAGTGACCAACTCAGTACGAACCACATTCGAGACACGTGCGGTGAAAGAAACTATCTGCAAGATGACCCCAACAAAAACGTCAGAATGTCGGTCAAGTTGGAAGACTGATAGATCTACTGTTCTGACTCGGTTTGTGAAGAAAATACACGCAATGAAACTGAATTATCACATCGGTGGGAAACTGGCAACTCTCACCAGGCGAGTCAAGTGCAGGATGTCAAACCGAGGGTGGCAAAACGCATCACTCTTCGGCATGTGCTCTCAAACACCGAACCGTCACAGCAAAAAATACGCGTAAAATTGACAAAAAAACGGATTTGAACACGGACATCGATCTCAGGTGGGATACGCCGTGATTGATACAGCGGCAAAATAGATCTACACTTTGTTTGTTCATGATCTCTCACGAGCGACGTATCACAGGGGCAGTTTCTGCATAATTTCACAAGCGTGCACTGACGACATCGACTTTATCACCTTTGGATCAAAACGAAACGCAAGAGACCCTGCGCTGTGGATCCTATTCTTGTGGCGATAACCATCGAGTCACCCAGACGACGCCCAGCAAACGTCCGTCTGAGGAAAAGACTGTTCCTCGCCACTCCGTTCTTTGTCCATCAATGCCCTCAGAAATTCCTTGTTCTTGATATCAACACACACAAATTTGATTTCGAAGGAGAAACATTCGAAAAGTTTGGAATTTGAGAAGTTTGTCACGATGTGGCAAGTCTTGCAAACCTTGGCGTTGTGAGGAAGACCAGGTAACTTGGGTTTCCTGAGGCAGACGGGTGTTGCAAGTCCACTTTGCAGTCGAACAGTATCAATACAATTCCCTCAGCGCACACACACCCACACACACACACACACCACAAGGTGCAGCAATCACCGTTGTCAGTTTGAAAACCGTCCGCCGAGTGAAATCACGATCAGCAAAGAGGGGTGGGGGTCAACTGATCATGAAACACGGTGTGGCGTTTGTTATTTTTGTAAAATGGGACCCCTTTTGTTCAAGAAGGGGTCACCTGATGAAAAACATCAATTATGCAAACATTTTGTGCGGAGGTTGTCTGCAGGTCTACAGATACAAAAAGCTAAGGCATGATTTGCGTGCACGCACCGACCGGTGCACACCAAGTGAAGGTTTACTTTGTGGAAGACATACATGTGCGAGGTCTGTCCAAGAATTAACCGGGTCTTTTGTCTCAAGTTAACAAAACAGTTGGCGTGGTGAATCTGGCAGTCAAGTTCGCAAGAACTTGGAAACGGGAAATTCGTGGACGAACCACGTACAGGACTGTAAATGACAAGTTTCTTACCAAGCCTCAGGTGTCTCCACCTCTCGAACATGAACACAAGCTCTGGCTTCACCTCAGAACTCTCACACACAGCACGACCGCTCTGCTCACGGCTGCGCGCCTTGAGACGCAGGAGCGGTCGGGATCCTGGACAACATGGACTCTATGTTGACCAGTTTGATGGTCAGTAAGGTTTCCAGGGTCTGCAGCCTCGTTTCCATGGCGTCGAATCGTGCTCCGAGATTGTCGACGCCCTGCTCCACGTGGCCCGTCAGGTCGACGCTCTCGAGGCGCCGCTTGTGCGCCGACACCGTGCGCTGCAACTCGCGCGGATCCGCCTCCGTGATTCGCACCTGCGCAACACGTGACACACATCAAGACTGGAAGAAAGCCTCCTTGCAAAACAAAGGTGAATAAGTTCACCGATTCACTGGTCAAAGCCCAAGGACGCACTCACTTTACCACTCACACAACCTACAATACTCCCAAGTTGGACTCACATGACTGGTGCTTTTCGAAAACACTGTACACGTGGCAAAAGGAAGGGGTCGTAGCGAACAAAGCATCACACGCACTCACAGTGAAGGACGTCACGTGACGGATTGGAATGTGAACGCTACCTGCTCCTCGCGTGGCGCCCTCTCGTCTTGCGTGGCGGTCGCCGTCTCCTCGGGCGCCTCCCTCCGGGCCGACACGACCTTCTGCGCCCAGTACTTGGCTCGGATCTCGCGCAGCTCCCACTTCTTCAGCTCCAGGAACCACCGTCCGGTTCTCTCGTCCCGTTCCGCTTTCTCGCGCATCATTTTGTCCCAGAACCAGATGCAGCCGCCATTTTGCTCGTCGTCATCGTGGTCGTCATGGTGATGAGCCTGCGCCGGCGCTTGCGCAGCTTGTTGCGCCTGCGCGGCGCCGCGGGGCAGCAGCGGGATGGTCCCCGTTGACGGCCGACGCTGCTGGTTGCTGTCGGAAGACGTTCGGCGCTGCGCGTCGCTGCCGGTGGAGGGCCGACGCTGTGGATCGGTGCCGGTAGTGAGCTGTCGCTGCTGGTTTGGGGCCGTTTTTCTCCTGTTACAGCACGCGCAGAGACAACTGAACAGCAGAACCAAGAAGTTGCGAATGCGCACCGCCTGGATGACCTGAAAACACAACCACAGGAGAAATTGAGATCCCCTGCTTCAGACTATTCGACGGCTTCCTGACTGCCACAACCACACAAACACAGAAAGCACGCACACACACACACACACACACACACACACACAGATCTGGAACACATGGATACACACTCGTACACACGCACACACAGATCTGACTCACACACGTGTTTCCACACACACGCACGCACGCACGCACACAGACACACCTGATACTGGCGCCACCCGGTGCCGTGTTGCTGCACGGTGTTGCTCATCGTGGTGCCCATCATGGCGATCAGCATGTTGAGCAGCACGATGACGGACACGACGCCGTAGATGATGAGCAGCGTCTCAGTCCACGTGCTGCGCAGCGCGTCCGCGTGGAACACGTCCGCCACTTTCTGCACGTGCTTCAGGTCCGTGTCCATACCTGCAGGCAAATGCATGTGAGGGATGTATGTGCGTGCGTGTGATTCCTTGTATGTGTGCAAGTGTGGGAGTGGGTGAGGTGTTGGTAGCTTGTGCGTGTGTGCGAACCACGAGTACATGTGATGTGTGTGTGTGTGTGTGTGAGAGAGAGAAAGAGAAAGAGAGAGAATGACTGATTGACTAAAAGAAGAGAGGAGAGAGAGAGCAAGTGTGTGGTGTGCAGCAACTGACCCGTGGACATGATGACGAGTTCGTACATGACGGTGCCGAACATAGTGAAGAAGCCACTGAAGCCCGACGCGTCTTCGGCGGCGTCGACGGCGTCACGTGACACGAACTGGAACTGCAGCTGCAGCGCGCACGAGAACGCCACCGTGATGATGCAGAAGAAGATGGTGTAGGGCAGCATGTCCTTGACCACAATGAACTTGAGCGCTGTGAGGAAGTTGTAGATGGGGCTGTAGGCGCGGAGGGGCACCAGGATCAGCAGCCACCCAAGCAGGAGGAACAATCCCTTCGCGAACGCGAACTGCCGGATCGTCTCCTCAGTCTTGCCGATGGAGAACGCCCAGATAGCGGCCACGGCGAAGCAGACCGGAAGAATGGCAGACATCTCCTCAACGATGAACGCGGCGAAGTACGTCAGGAAACTGAGAACGGCGCCCTTGTCCTCGACGTACTCGTTGTAAATCTTGTATCCAGCCTCGTCCTTCAGACGCGGTTTGCGAACCCGCTTGCCTGTGCCCCTGTTCCTCACCAAGTTGTACACGTATTTTCGGTCAAAGTTCTTGGTCAGTTTCCGCTTCAAGTACCTGCCGATTCTATAGAGCGGAACGAGGGTCATGAAGAGAACCATGATGAGAGCGTAGATGAGAATGAGCACGTCCAGGACCTGGTACTCACTCCCGGACAGGGAGGCTGCGGAGAGCGATGACGATGAAGAAGCAGACTTATTCCCCACGGTTGCGTTGCCAAGCAACGGGGCGCTTGTCGTCGTGGTTGTTGTTGTGGGTGCCGGAGTCGTGGTTTTGCCAGGCTTGAAGAGGAACTCTCTGACCTCGTCTTGAGCTCTGTAGCTGCACCACAACATGAAGGCGAGGTGCAGCAGCAGCCAGCAGATACTGAAGATCTGGTAGAACTTCCACTCGCGCTTGGTGAGGCGCCCCATGGGGACGCACTGCAGCGCCTCGCTCGCCTTGAGCGGAGGCTTCACCTTCGCCAGCGTCTCCATGAAGCTCTTGGGTCGCCGGGCGCCGTCGCTGTCGTCGCCCCAGCTGCTCTCCCGCTGCTGCAGCCATCTGCAGAGAAACAACAGAGGGCTCACACTGAAGTCAACACACATGCACGCAGACACAAAACACAAACACACACACACACACACACACACACATCGCCTGTTCACACTCATTCCAAGCCAGTCGTCATCAGGATACTAAGTGCACACATCCACCCTTCTCCTCAATTTGCACGCGCACACGCCACACACACACCTCTCTTCACACTCACTGCTTGCTGTCCCCTTCCACCCAAGGCGAGCGCACGGAACACCTCCCCCCCTCACGCACACCCACAAACACGCCTCCTGTGCTCTTGCACGTTCGGGCAGGACATGTACACCTCAACTTTCACAAGCACACACACCTCCACATACACACACCCACCTCCACCTCCACACACACACACACACACACCTACCACTCACCTCCTCCTGTCTCCGCGCACGTACAGGTAGCGCACGCGCGACAGGAACTCGGGCATCAGGTTCGTGATCTCCACCTGGTAGTCGTACGACTCGAGCCGCTTCTCCTGCTCGAAGTCGGGGACGATCCACGTGCTCGGGTCGCTGGCGCGCCAATCCTGCGCGAACACACACAATCGTCTCTGATGATCCACAATAATATGTGTTACACTACCACCACCACAAACCCAGAAGAATATTGTGCTGAAAAAATGTTGAAACAAGAAAGCAAAGCTTGTATAGCCCGTGGGTTTACGGTGCACGGTCTGATGTGATGGGATGATACTTGTTGCTTGCCATGATGCCTTCATCCTGGGGTGGGGGTCAGATGAAAGGACCAGGCTGGGCCAAAGGTGGGACCTGGTCTGACATCTGACATCGTTCTGCTGGGTGTTTGTGTGTGTGTGGGGGGGGGATAACAGCACCAGGCCAGAGCCCAGGATGGACATGGCCTCAAGATTTTTCCGAACCGGGGGAGGGGGCGTTCAGAACCAAATTGACGCCTTGTCCAGTTGACCCGGATGTCTACACTCACATTTCTCTCCTGCTGTTTGTACTTTGGGACGAGTTTGCGCACGAAGACGTTCTCGTGTGTCAGCATGGCCTGGACGCAGGGCGTGAGGCCGAGGTGGCCGGCGTACTGCAGCACGGAGAAGCCGCGCCGACTGCGCAGCTGCGAGCGCAGGAAGTAGACGGCGTCGCGGCGCAGGTCCTCGTGCGCAGGTGTGTCCTCGTCGGGCATGCGCAGACGCAGCGCGGACGCGCCGCACCACCACACCACCGCCACCTCCACCACCTGGCGAGACGCGCACACATGAGACAGCCATGTTTGTTTGCGTGGAGCCTGTCTTGGTTCAACAATGACAAGTGTCACCCATCCAAATTACGAAAACAGGGGTGAAACTGGGTCCATTTTTGGAACCTGGGTCCATTTTTGGAACCAACTCTCTGTGGCACAGATGCAAAACCTTTACAATCCTCGTGGGCGGAACTGGCCAAGAACTAAAAAGAATATCTTCTTCACACAAAATTTTCGCATTTTGCTGTGTGCCTGAACCGACGCTGACCTTGTTCCAGACGGCCGTGAACTTGCCGCAGCGCTCCTGCACAGTAGCGGCGCCCTCCAGGTGCGCCTGCAAGAAGGAAAACGGACGCGTCAAATCGAAGGGTGCAGGAACGAATGGACAGGTGAGCAAATGAACCGACAGACAGAGACAGACAGGCTTCCGCGTGATGCGGTCTGGTGCAGGTCTGTGCTGACACTCCCACACAAAACACACGTAGATTGACAGCCACACACACATACACACACGCACACACACATACCTTTTGGAGGCAGTCGTGCAGCGGGGTGTGGCCGTCTATGTCCCGAGCAGACAGGTCGCCGCCCAGACGCACGATCCTGTCAATCATGGCCACGTGACCCTGTTTCGCCGCCAGGTGCAGCACCGTCTCCCCCTCGCCCGTCTGCGCGTTGATGTCGAAGCGATGGCTGCACTTCTCGTAGATGTGTTCGAAGAGCTTGACGTTGCCTTTGCAGACGGCGATGTGGAGGGGGTTGAAGCCGGTGCTGTTGAGCGCCGTGTCGTCCACAGGCTTGTCCCACAGGAAGTTGATCATGTCGAACTTCTCCTTCATCGCGGCGAGATGCAGCAGCGTGTTGTGCCCCGTGTCGCAACTCCTGCGGACGAGAGGAACCGAATGTTTGTTTCTCGCTCTCAGTAGGGAGTTTCGGCAAATTGAAAACGTAGACGTAGGCGTAAATGTAGACGTAGGATCTCACCCAGTGGGACCCATTCTTGACCAGATGTATTTACTTCATTTTTATCTTGAAAATTTCTTCATATTTTTTGCAAATAAATGCTGAATAGTTTGTTTAGAATCAGATATAATTTTGATCCCTGCATACTGGGTCCCACAGGGTGAGATTCTATGTCTACGTTCACGCCTACGTCTACGTTTTCAACTTGCGGAAACTCCCTAGTGTGAGAACTGCGGGTGCAGCAACTTTGGGTGCTGGATCTGGTAACTTTGGGCGCAAAATTCAGGAAATTTAGATGCACCGTCAGGTGACTTTAGTGCAGCACCCGGCTTCTTCAGATCTATGAGGTTGAACGTTCCCCCCTCAGGTTTGATGGGCTGAGAATTCGGCTGAGACGCGTGTTGTGGTGACGAGTAGTATTAGGGCCCGTTACTTGGTGCACACTTGGCGTTTCTTTTTTCATTTTTTGTCAGAAATTTGGATCAGATTGTGTGAGTGCGCTTTTACTAATGATTTACAGAGTCAAACTGGGTAGATGTATTTCTTTTGCTTTTTTAACTCGAGAGTGAGGGGATGCTCGAGTTTTCCAAAATTCAG
>JAAUXT010042522.1_pt1 | contig 14061 bp, 14 predicted proteins | sample 7278171 | NCBI WGS metagenome assembly JAAUXT01 (sample SAMN14350112, study PRJNA611818) | marine sediment metagenome | isolation source: surface marine sediment (1.8m) | place: French Polynesia: Moorea | collected 2018-08 | reverse complement strand
ACAGACACAGACACAGACACAGACACAGACACAGACACAGACACAGACACAGACACAGACACAGACACAGACACAGACACAGACACAGACACAGACACAGACACAGGCACAGACAGACAGACAGACAGACAGACAGACAGACACACACACACACACACACACACACGCATACACCACAATCTGTCTGCGGCCTGGAAGCACAAATACTAACCGACTCCTGATTGCATGAAGGGGAACCAGAAACAAAAATGAGATTGGAGCTGTGGCCAATGGTGATGAAAGTCTTTTCAATTTCTTCAGCACAAAAAGAACACGAAACAATACCTAAATCCGTGTACGCAGATATGAAGCCGTTGGCGTGTCCATTTGCGTGTCCGTTAGCGTGTCCGTTCTTGTGCAGCTGCATCTCAATGTGTTTGTTGTCCTTCTGTTTCTCGTTGCGGCCGCAGCAGTAGCAGCAGAGCGAGATGAGCAGGATGAGCACAGTGAAGAAGGCGATCAGTCCTCCTGCCACACACAGTCATTGATCAGCTCAATTTTACTCCGGATTTTGGTTCGTAGAAGTGCAAAGGAAGGTGCAGCCACAGCTGGACAGAAATGTTTGTGCTTACCGACCAATCCCCATCTGAAGGCTGGAGTTTCCCAGAAGTTGTGTTCGTACTTCATGTACCCAACCAGCGCTTCCAGGTTCCCAACCTTCACCTGTGTGCATCAACCAGGCAGCAATTACTACCAACAAGTGCAAAAATGGCTTCACGATCACATTGTCGATTCTCAAAAGATCTGAAGCCTTGTCGTGTGTATTTTAGCTTGCCAGAATTCAATTTGGAATCATACCATAACTTGAGGGATGCCTTTTGGGGTGTATTCGTCAGGAATTGGGTCTGGTTGGCGGCTGGGAGGGTCGCACTGAATCTGCAGGGTCGTCAAGTTGAGCACGACACACTTAGACAACCCGACCGAGACGTCGTACTGATCCGCCGTCACCGCGTAGTCCAGGTACTTCCCCTGAAAACGCGGGACATGCAAAGTTTTGTCAAATGACAGTTGCTTTGAAACAAGAAAGTTGAACAGCCGCTCCTGATCTGCCAATGCTGATTTGGTCTCAAGACCAGATCACCTCAGGACCTGGTCTCAAAACCAACTTGCCTCCCCACACACACCGAAATGGTGTCTCCGTAGAAACGGACACAGTTGTGACAACATAACAGTCTTCTGCCTTTTGGTGGGAGCGGCTGTGACAAAATTAACAAGAACAACCCACCTTCAGTGTGTCAAGCTCTCCATCAAAACACTTCAACTACCCAAAGAAAATCTCTGCATGGTCACATTTTGACATGCGAAAGACCTGGTGTCAACCTCTTGCTTGTCTTTGAAATCTCACCTTTATGTCGAGAACGTCATGGGAGAAGGGCCAGTAGGGTCGGTGGAGGCGGATGAGGTCCTTGTCCTCGAAGCTCTTGATCTCCGGGTCCCTGAACACGCTGATGGTGCCAAACTCGGGCATCGTCTCGCTCAGGTTGTGGTACTGCTCCACCCCGTCCAGCGTGAAACCCACGTAGAACTCCAGCTCGTCGTCGTTCAACCTGCACAGGTTGAGAAAATTTCAGTGGTTTTGATGACGCTCTCAAACAGTGTGAGGGGCAAAGTCGCAATGTTGAGGAGAAGCGCACCTGTGCTGTTTTGTGGGGTCGGAGATCTCGCGCTTGAAGCGGCTCCTCGTCGCGTTGTCGTTGAGAGATCGGATCAGCTCCTCCGGCAGGTGAATCGCAGGCGTCGGACACGACATGTGGTATTCGTTGTCCACGTGGCAACCCTGAAAGTTGTGAAGTCATGTTCGACATACGTACACGACCATTCTCGAGTCCGCTTTGTTCAGGTTCAACAAAGAAACAAAAACAAATTTCTTCTGAAAAGAATGTCCTTAAACTCACAGAAGAAAAGGTTTCCTTCGTCTCCTTGAAAGCCATGATGATGTCCAGCTTTGGTAATGTCACAGATGTGAAATTTGTTCCATTCACGTTCAAGGGCAGTCCTCCCCTGCAGGACGCAAGAAACAAAGCAAGTGACTCATGTCTCGTGCACCCAGGTTTTTCCCATCGAGCGCGAGCGGATCATCGTCTCCTTTGCGCCCAGCGCAAGATGCACATGTCTGTGCAGATGCAGACACGTCCACAAGGATTTGCAACCGCTTACTTGCGGCCTCGCTCAACTTTTCGGCTGTGCTTCAGAATTCTCGACAGTTTGCTGACACTCACATGAGGAAGGTTTTGAGCGGGTAGACGCCCTGGATGAACGGGTCGTACTTGTAGACGAACGTCTGCTCCATGATGAGGTCGACTCCGCGCACGATCCCGGCCGCGCGCTTGATGTTGACGGTGAGATCCTGTCCGACGAGATCCGTCTTGCGGGACTTGACCAACGAGGGCGTCTTGCACGCCAGCACCGTTGCATTGCTGAGAGAATACGGTAGCAATTCTGACTCTCGTGCACATTGCAAGGGGATGTTTGGCTGATCGAACCAGAGGAAACATTTGTTCGTCGAAATGTGAACGCGTCACGCGTCATTGCATGTCAAAGGAATTCCGTCCGAAGACGAACCTTTGCGCAGGGTCGATGCGGCACTGTAGTCCTCCGACGGTGATGTTGGCGTCGAGCAGCGCGCGGAGGAAGCCGCCGCGGAAGGTGAGCAGCGTGCCGCCCGACTCCGGTCCGTACAGCGGGAACATCGACTCCACGTACGGGCTCTGCGCGCGACAACAGAGGAAAACTCAGGTCATTGTGTGACCTACTCTCGTGTTGCTTGTTTCACTGCGTCAGAATTTTAACAAATGCACACTTTGTGTGTTGTCACCAGTGAAATGTTTGATGAGACTCACGCAGCTGATGTCGGTTTTGCTGACGTTTCCAGCTTTAGGATCACAGCGACACTGCCCCAGGTATGGGTCGCATATCACTTCCGGAATTGTGTTCTCCGTGAAGCACGAGCACTCTGAAACAAATGCACCACATACTCGTAGATGCGTATTTGACCTGCTGTTGAAACTGAAAAAGAATCACCACTCTGAAATCAAGTCAGTTTCTTTACCTGTGCAACCTTCTTCATTGTTCTGGTCCAGATCGTAGGTTCCGGGTTTGCACTCGTCGCAGCGGCGCTTGTAGGTTTTGCTGCGACACTCACACTGGCCGGTGTAGCCGTCGCACTGAGTGAAGGCGCGGGGCAGCGTCCCGCGAGGGTCGCAGTCGCACTCCACACAGCCGTGCTCCGCCGACGAGTTGAAGCCCCAGAACTGAGACTTGCATTCCTCACACTTGCGACCCTGGAACAACGGAAAAATGGACCTGGAAGTGAACAGCATTTGGACCGCGTGCGAAGAAACCAATTTTCCGTACTCGTATGTTCCCTGAATTCAATGAAAAGAACCAACCTGCACATTCTTCTTGCAGGCACACTGTCCTCCGAGACTCTCGCACGAGTTGATTTTCTCCGGGATCGTCCCATCTGGGTTGCAGGCGCACTTGTTCTCACAGCCTCCGGCTGCTAGTTGACCCATCTGTAGCGACAGAACCTTCAGTCTTGAGTTATATTCTGAAGTTGTGGTCACAGACTGGCGTGCGATAAAGAGTCTGTGCAGAAGGATGCTTTCGTCAAAACAAAAATGTGTGAAGTGGTAGTCAACGTGACTCGGGTTTACGAAGCAGAAACTCACGGTGTCAGTGAAGTACCCGTCGGCGCACTGGTCGCACTTGGGTCCCACGGCGTATTGCGCGCAGTAGCACTGCCCGGTCGCAGCGTCGCACGTCGCGTTCAGTGACCCGGTCGCGTCGCAATCACAACTCTCGCATCCGTCCGGATTCGCAGGATCCAGGTTGAAGAATCCAGGTTTGCATCTGTCACAGGTTCGGCCTGCGGAAATTTAAAACAAGGTGAAACCTTCCTGATCACCGATCAGCTCTTTGCTTCCTGAGAGAAGTTGCGGCCAGCGTCGCTGACAGCACCACAAGGTGACAAGAAAGAACGAACCTTCGACCCTTGATTTGCAGTCACACTGCCCCGAGGACACGTCGCAAGCGGAAGAAAGTGAACCGGGCTCGAAGCAGTCGCAAGATTGGCAGCCGTTGGCATCGGCGTCACTGAGACCGTAAAATCCGCTCTTGCATTGGTCGCACAGCTCTCCTTCCACGTTGTCTTTGCACTCACATCCACCTGAAAACGGTAAATAAAATACGTACAACAGAAGGGACCCTACACATCATGGCAATCAACAAAGGAACTTTTGAAAGTACTGACGTCAGTCCGACCCAAACACACCTGTGTACGCATGACACACACTGCTGGGAGCAGTGCCCGGTCCGTGACACATACACTCGCGACAGTCAAAAGGGTGCTGCCCTGAGTAGGAAGTGTAACCCGCAGCGCACTTGTCACAGCGCCTCCCCTCGACGTTCGGCGCGCAGTTGCACTGACCTCCTATCTGAAAACCAAGAAACCAATTGAACCATGGGGGATTGATTCAAGATTCGCCTGGATGAATCGATCGCGAAAAACATACCCCTTTCCAACACACACACACACACACACACACACACACACACACACACACACACACACACACAAACACGCACAGAAAGTGTCTCCTCCCTTGTACAATCAGATGCCAAATGTTTGGATCGGGCCGCCTCTTTCCTGTGGTCGCTACCACTGACCAAATTTTGAACCAAACTTATTTGGCCTCCCAGACGTCCCCCTGGGAATTTCATTCACTGCATGTGAAAGTTGTTGGAAGAACATTGCGGCACTCACTGGGTTGCACGAGTCATCCCACCCGGCTGTTCCGTTGATGAAGCAGTCGCACGCGTGGCAAGTGTCCGCAGTCTCGTTGTGGAAAGAACCCTCCACGCACCTTTCACACCTGCGGGTCAAAACGAACTTCATCAAAATCCAGAACTGTGTGTCAAGTTTGTTCCGCTTTTTGCGTACGAGCAAAGACAACGAGGAAGCATCCACTGCAAATTTGGTTCGTTTCAGCGCAAGACAAAATCACTGTCACGGTACCTCCAGCCTTCACTGAACGTGTCATCGCTGCAGTCGCACTCATACGGAATCTTGGTTGTGTCGCAGTCTTTGCCTCGTCCATTGCAGTTGCACCTGGGGCGAAAATGACACGAAGTTGTTGCTGAAAAAGCCTCGAATGTTCAAATGTTTCGCCCGCACGTCAGAACTTGTTTGACAGACACCGCCCAAGGACAGAAGAGTCTCACCTCGCGTGCACTTTGATCTCGTAGACCCCGTGGTACCGGTGCCTCTCGTTTCTGACGTACGGCTGTCCGCTCAGTGTGATCCGCACTTGACTCGCCTGCAATGGTCAAATGCTGTGAATTAATTCGTCACATCACGTGGAATTGAGAAATCTTTGAAAGGAAGCGACGTGTCCACAGTTCTCCGTCACAAGAAAGTGCTGAACACAACGCAAAGGGCGTCTCTTCATGCACATTGCATTTTACCTCCAGAAACCTGGTGAGCTCCTTCTTGTCTCCGCCGCGAGGTCGGCCCTCCATGAGTCGGAACACGACTTCGCCACGAGAGAACGTCACTGCGCTGTGTGGACTGAGAGAAAAGATTCCCTGGTGATCCTTGAGGCAGAAGATTCAAATACGAGTGCTGTTTCTTGAAACATTGTGCAGTCAATGGGAATCTCAAAAATGGACCAAGAAACGAAAAGTAATGATGTTGGCAGACGCACCTGACGGTGTATTTGCAGTTCACGTCGGTTTGCGACGTGAGGGGCGCTTCGTTCGGGAGGCTGAACCTGCGGCGACAGTCGTGCGCGTAATACTGCCACGGCCGCCAGTCGGTACTCGGGTCGATGCGCTTCTCAATCACTATGGCGTCGGGGTAGGGACTGTAAAATAGAATCTGCACATCCTCCACTTCGTAGACGTCCATCAGGTCAATGACGATGCTGATCTCTGGTTCGTTGAGGCTCGAGATCCAGGCTGTGTCCAGTTTTCCGTCGTTCAGATACTGCAGCGGGTAGGCGTCGCGAGACGGACGGAACGCCTCCGAGGTGCCTCGGTTCTCACCCTCATTCTGAAGAAAAGAGCCTCAGCTGAAACGCAGTCTTTCTTTCATTTGGCATGTGCTTTTCTTGAGCGAGGTTTTTGGCCCCACTCCCCAAAAAGTTCGGCCATTTCAGAGAAGTATAGTTTCAGGCAATGCAAGTGAAAGTCATTACACTGAGGGTTGAAATGTGCGCCTGACCTGCACACAGTAGGCGGCATCACTGGACTTGAGCTGCGGGAAGCTGCTCGGACATCTGCAGTGGGACAGGATCCTGGTCTCGGGCAGCTCTCCACTGAACACTTCCATCACCTCCCTTCAACACAGCATCAGACAGGAGCATCAGCGGTGAGCCGAGAACTAACACGACTGGGAGAATGTTCCCATTTGGTTGATCTGGGAAAACACAAACGCCCTTGGACTGAGGAATGCAAACATAATCGCTGTAACAACATACCTGTGCTCTGTCAATGAAAGCGACTGAGTGTTGCTCCTTATTTCGTACCCTGGGGTTGTTTTGGTATCAAAGTAACTGTCTTTTGGTTGTTGTCACAAGGAAGTTCGACAAATTTTTGGTGCCATTTCATGACAGCACCGAAACTTGGAACTCTCAACTTCAGAAAAAGCTGAACTCTTTCACGTCTGTTTTTCGAGTTTTTTTCTGGACAAATGCATCTCGAGTCAAAAATCACAGACAGGGATTTTGCTGGAGAAAGCAGGTTTTCACAACTTTTTTGTTTGACTTTGCTCACTTGTGATTCTTACCTGTTTGTCAGTCCTTCCAGAAAAATTTTCACGTCTTGCAGATGACCGATGAACTGGTCGTCACCTGCAAAATTGTGAAAAACAGAAAGGGTGCATTCCATGAAAATACGCAACTGAATAGAGTACACAAGAACGAGCAAATATTTTGGTGGATTTAGACTCAGGTGTTAAATCTCTGTTTGCGTCTTATTTGGACCACTTCACAACAAATTGAACTCAATCTTTCCAGGAAAGAAAAAGAAGCGATTGTTCCATGTTTGTGCCGAACAAACATCTGGTCTCCTCCAAAGACAGTCATTTACTCAGCCAAAGTGTGTGAGGATAAAGCCATATTTTGTTCACTGATTTACTTTGGTATTCTTCCAGGGCGGCACAAAACTGTTGTGTTGGGAAAGAAACAAACACACATTTCACTTCATTTCATTGAGTTCAAACCAATTTTGCTTGTCAGGCTCACTGGGGTTTACGGAAATTTACATTTCTTTGAAAACACCAACGGTACACCCCTTGCTTTTTTCGATTCTCCACCGTGCAGCATGGTTTATTTTTCTCGCACATTGAACTCTTTCCTTTTCGTTTTCCAACGACAGTGTCTGAAATTGGGCAGCAGAAAACATTCTCTCTGAAGTTCAAACTCCTTCACTGAGACCTCGCAGTGCGAGTGTTTTCGGCAGTCTTGAGTCTTTGCAAGACAAGCACCTTAAAAACCACGCTCAATGGGTTGTGTGCATGTGAAACCGACACTAATTTTAGCCCCATTCTCAAAAGGAGTTGCTTTGGCAAACAGAACAGACATAGAAACTCTTTTTGTCATTCTGGTGCGCACATGAAATGATACCTTGAAGACTAAGAAAAGAAATCATGCTGACCTCTGTCTGCATGCAAACAGCGGGTACCGAGACAGCAGAAAGACATTATGCATCGGTTACGCTGAGTACACACATCAAATGATCCATATTCGAGCAAAATATGATGATGTAATTTGAATATACCGCACGCAAGGTAAATTCTTTTCAAATGGGGTATTTCTAATTTGAAATTGGCACAAGAAAGTGTACAAACTACCAACATGCTCGAAAACCTCTTCCGTTTCTGACCTCAAACAAACAGCAAAAGTAAACACTGACGAGATTCCGAGCCATTTCAAAACACAGACTTTTTCCCACTGAGAGCAAACTTTTTCTTCTTTCAATTTGTGTCTCTCTTGCACAGATCTTTCAAAACTATGTGGAATGTTAAGTCATCTTTAATGAAGTATTTCGTCGCCACCAAGTGAATGATTTACAGTGTGGAGCATTCTGTCCGACTCTGGATCTTCTCAAGTCTTGCCATTCCAAACAATTTTGTGGGCAACACAGTGAAAGTCACCACCAAAATGGAAAAGTCCTGGTTCAATCAATGGGGAGGTTTAGCACGGCTTTACTTTTCACACTGCCACAAGATCAAATTTGTTCCGAGAGCCAATGACAAGTGACAATTAAATAGTTTCTGTGTCACCAATCTGGCAATTGGCTCACATCGAGAAAGGAGCGGACGTGATGGCAGAACCTCCGTGACAAGTGTTTCTGTGCGTGAATGTGAGAGTTTGTTGTCCAGTCTCATGCTCAGTCCCAGAGCAACAACCTGTGCAACAAGGTTGCACGAAACGACACTCTTTTGGTGCATGCACACAGAGAGATGACAAAATTATGAATTTTGCAATTCCTTTTGTGGAAATTGACAAAACGATCCCCAGAGTTGGACGTTCTCGTTGCCGCTAAAAAAAATTTCTGCAGGACGTGCCAAATTTTGCAGAAACGAACACTTTGTTGTGCTAACACGAACTGTGTTGAAGTCGAATTCTGAGCAACTCACTTGACATGAAGCTGCGCCCCAGTCGATACTTGGAGACTCTGCTTGGATCGTACTGTTGGATGTTGTACACAGCAGGGGAAGCAAAGGTTCCGTTGAGGTACACGGACAGCGAGTTACCCTGGACCTGAAATTAGAAGAACGTCTTTACAGTTGGGTATTGATTTTTAGAGAAATATAGCTTCAGAGCATAGCGATCCGAAACTTGGAAATTTGACCCACTTTCAAGAAAAGAGCAGCTAGTTCAGGGTCTCAGAGAAAAAGACACCGCTTGTATCTGGAGAAGACGACCACAGGAACATGAGTGGGGAAAGGTACCGTGCACGCGATGTGGGTCCAGTAGCCTCGAGGCACCTGCCACGCGTAGGACGTGAACACGCGCCCAGTGCGGCCGCTCTGCAGCGACACGCGCGACAAGTCGTCGACGAAGAAGCGCAGCACGATCACGTCTTCGCTGTCTGCCATCGCCAGGATCGTCCTGCGGGAAACAAGGGTCAAGATTGCCAACAGGACAAAGAATTATTCGCGTCTTGAAGACAACATTTGTGACCCTGCAGGACCATTTTGTGCGTGGATCCAAAAACGTACATCGCGCACGTTGGATTTTTGTTTCCAGCAGAAGTGAATCTCTCAGAGGGAAGCTCTCGTTTATTTGTTTCCTGCCGAGTTCAGCACGCGAGGGTGTCCGAGCATGATCACGTGAAGTCTGCTTTTTTCCGCAGGTGAACAATTGAGATCTTGTCGGGTGAGCAGTCATGCAGTGTGCACGTGTCTCTGGTGACTGTTTCGTGCAACAATTAGTTTCTTTCTTCCTTTTTGGGGGACAAAGAGCACTTTGAAAAACATCACCGAAAAAGGAATGTCGAAAGTACTTTTCTGGCTCGGAAAAAAGCAGTTGAAGAGGTGCAGTCCTCTTGTTGAGAACACTTCATCCGACAACTTTTGAGTGTTGTGCAACAAGAACCTTGAACCAGAAAAGGTTTGCGAAAGAAATTTCTTTCCACCACCTGCAGCTTCTGTCAGCAGAACACAAGCGTCTTTCACGCCTTTTTGCTCTGACAGGACAGCACACCCAAGCTGTGTCCCTTGCACGACAAAAGTGTTCGTGGTTGTGCTGTCTCTGTCACAAGGTTTCCACATCAATGTCACCTGCCTGGAGAATTATCACAATTCCTTGTTTGAGTCAACAAAATTGCGCCTGAATACTACTTTCACCTGACGCGTGTGTCAGATGTTCCCCTGAAGACCCAACTACGGTGCATACAAAAAGAGGGCTTCATGCAGAGGAGGCGAGGCGCGTGAACAAAAAGGAGCCATTGTTGAGTTCTCTCCATCCTTGGAATCTGACATTGGACCCCAATTTTACCACCTTTTGCGGGCAGAGATTAGTGCTGCAAATTGTGGTAATTTCGCAATTTTTTCATACGAATTTGCTGATCTTTAATTCAGGTGCCTCAGTTGTTTGCTCAGAAAACGGGATCAAATTCAGACAGCAACCATCGCTCACTCTGTAAATCTGTGCTTTTCAGGGTAAGATTTTGAGGAAAGTCAGCAGTTTGACACGATAACAATGATGTGTCACTGATCTTGTGACGGCAGCAGGTGTGGCGCACCAACCGCAGAGGTGCTGCGCTCAAACATCACTCCTCCGCGTCGCTCGTCAATTGGAATGTTGTTGACTGATCTGTAATTATTTGTCCACCCTTCCTTTCCCTCAAGGAGACCATTCACTGGTTTTTGAGGAAGAACACGAGGCCACGATTGAATGACCCGTCACGTAACGGTGAGAGCACCCCACCTGACTCTCCCTCTCTCTCTCTCTCTCTCTCTCTCTCTCTCTCTCTCTCTCTCTCAATCTCTCTCTCTCAATCTCTCTCTCCCATGTGTGTGGGACGCGCCTTAAGATTCTTTTGCGTGATTTTCAAAGAAATCGTGACTTGAACTTGAAAAGTGCCTTCGACTCCGATTGGAGTCAAACTTCAACAAACCTATCACCCCTTCTGCACAACGCCTTCTTTGATGTCAGAGCGCGATAGCAGAGGTGAGTTTTGCCGCAAAGAGGATTTATTGACTCTCCTATTCTCTCCGATGTTTACATTTAATTTAGAAATGTGTAAGTAAACAAATAAATCTACGTGTCTTGTACAGACGCAGGAGGGGCTGAGAAGCGCCTGTGAAAAAGTGAACATTTCACACTCTGTGGATGGTTCACATTTCTCATGACCTCACAGCGGTCCACACTTGGTCATTGTGGCCATAAAAGTCCAGCAAGCCTTTTCAAGCAAAGAAATAACAAGCAGTCCTTCGACTGAAGGTCGACGATGTTGTCCAACGCAACCACAACAACTTGCAGGTTCTCAACGATGCAAGTAGGAACTTCACGGTCACTTCTTTGTTTTGACAAAGCAAACTTTCCACCTTCCACTCCACATTCATAAAAGAGCCAAGAAAACGTCGGAACCCACAGAGAACACGAACTTCCGAAAACGGATGCACTTGAGATGACAGCTACAAAAACGGCCCCACGCATCCTTGATCTGTTTCCGGCTTGCGTGGATAGACATTGCTCGGCTCAAGCCAGTAACTTTGCCGTAAAGGCCGAACATTCTTGTGTCATAAAACAAACCCGCCTGAGATTAGAAGATTCTGTCAGAATTGATTTATTACTTGCAGAAGTCACAACGACGGATTCGCTCGGATGATTTCTCGAAACTTTGTTGACCCTTTTGGGCATAAAAGACGAAACCAAACAAAATCGTACCACTTAGTTCCACCGGAACGTCACCGACGTGCAGACTGTTTGAGAGAATTCTAATCTCTCAAATACATTCTTGGTGCTCAAAATGTTTTCTCAAAGGGTAAATCCCACCTTGATTACTTTTTTCTTTTATCTGAAGATTTACCCCAGAAAGAATGGCAACACCGTTCATACAAAATGACTTCAATGAAACCTTGAAAAGCCTTCCTTGAGAGTTAAAGAGTGGTTCTCCAAAATATAATTGCTACTCTCGGTGTCGGTGCATCGATGTGGAGTCGAGATGAAGTGAACCTCAAAACTTTGAATGCAAGTGCGTATTTTTCGAGACGCAAGAAAAAGACCAGACACTATGACGCACGGTGTTTCGTCTGGGGAACTTTTCTGGAAAATCGGAACTTTTTCGAAATCCCACATTGTTCAAACACATCTGGACAGTCAAATCGATTGTAGTTCAACATCAAACTAATCAACAGCGTTGACTCGTATCTGGTGCCCATGATGCAGACAGTCGAGCCTTGTGGACCCATCCGGCCGTTTTGCCGAAGATGGATATCGCGGAAATTCGTCTGTTTCTTTGTTTCACTACAAGTCACGCGAAATCCAGGACTTTGTGACAACTGTGACTCCGGAAGCGCCCTACGATAACGTGCTTTCCTCTGGCGCTTCAAGAAAACACGCACAACCAGATGTGTAGTCCCTTCACACCAATGCATTGACATTGGGACAAAGCTGAAAGTTACTGCATGGTGTCGTAAATATTGCATGCTGGTGTTGAAACTTGGTGCAGCTCTCAAAAGATCATGCAATCATGGACTGTAGTTGAGAGCACTTGTTGCTTGTAAGTTCATAATTCAAGCCAGGACATGAGAACCTTGGTAAATCGTCATTCAGTCTTTCGTAGTGTTTGTGGTCCAAAAACGTTCAATAGGAAAACAAGAATCAAGCCATGCATGTTGTCTGACACCTGTCGCCTCCCCTTTGTTGTTTTGATCTGATTCAGTCGGCGTGTGAATTGAGGCCAACTCCCTGCATGGCGTGTCGACGTGAAATTTCCCATGCAAATTTTGAACAAACATGATGCGTGCACATTTGAATCTTTGGTCAGCCAAGCAAAGCAGGATTGCCCTTGGTTTGAATGCCAATAGTGGTGGTGGGCACGAGCAAAGGAAACCATCTCGAACCCAAAAACGTGACCTTCGAATGACACTGATGTTCTCAAACGATTTCTTTCTGATCAACCGACAATGCGAATTCCACGGGAACACCTTTTGCAGTTCTCGTTACCGTGACTGTAGGGTCAAACAGGCCTCAACAGGAAAGGCTCACACAGATTACAACGACCAACCGACAGTTTTATGATGCCAGCACAGTTGACTGCAGGCGATCACATCCATTCTTTTCACACCAAACAAGAATGTCGGCCGGTGTAGACACATGCCGACTCCACAGACGTGCTTGGGAAATCTTTGTTGTACAATGCATTGTCAAACCACAAAGTAGCTGTGGCCACTTCTGTCGGCATTAGCTGTTCTTTAGAGGAGAGGTGGGGTGGTTCCAATAGTACCTTGAAAAGGAGCGGGTCCAATTTTCTCTTTTGATGAGGGAAGCCAAAGCTGCTAGAAATTTTCAAACCAACGAAGGGTTTGTCTGAAGGACTGGACTTTTTCCAACAAAGGATCCAAAGGCCACCAAGGTGGTTTGAAGGCATTGAGAATGTTCTCACCCGGGGGGGAAGGGATGACGCCACACCGATAACAATACACACCGACGCTTTGGCAAGTCTGCAACATTTCTGACTCACCCCTGAGTGAAGTTGGCAGGAATGAAAACCCAGGAGGTGAGGGTCATGGTCCAGACGCTGGGGCTCGTCGTGATCAGACTCGCCATCCAACTGGGGTCCAGGTCAACGAAGCAGTCATCGTATCCACTGAACGAGATGGATCTGAAAGGGATCGAGCACAAGTTTGTGAGTCATTTCATTGAACAGGTGACTGAAAGTTGAAAGACAGCCACAGCCAAGGCAGTCGTTGTCGCACCTGTTCCAGCTGCGGTGGTTTGTCGGAGGCAGGAAAGTGGAGTTCCAGTTCGCACACGGCTTGAAGTGATCTCGGATCGCACCCAGATGTTCTCCAGACATGAGGTTGTGAGGCAGTCTGTCTCGAATACTGCACGAGCTGCAGTTATCGAAACGCAGGTTGTGTGACAAACGCCTGATCATCATCACAATCCCTCGCGAAGAAAATGTCTGACAGAGAAGTGAAGATGTTGCACAGGCACGTGCGGTTTTGATCAACTTTTTGACGAACCTGTAGCAGATTTCTTGCACACAGATGTTGATGAAGCCTGGATCCATGGAACTCTCGCAGATCGACGTCATTTCAGTCAGTCCGCAAGCCGCGTCGGCCGGGGACACGAACACCGGTTTGCCTAGATCGAGGTAATTGCTTCGTGGATTCAACAATTGAAGAAATACGGCCCAGATAATTGAACACTTTCGGCTTTCTGTTTTTTTTTTTTTTTTTTTTTTTTGATAAATTTTTAGGCACTTTATTCAATGATTAAAATCTGGCAACTTTTTAACGCAGAACGTTTCACAGAAGAAACCAAGCCGAAGTCGCGTTTGTTT
>JAAUXT010007444.1_pt1 | contig 14063 bp, 14 predicted proteins | sample 7278171 | NCBI WGS metagenome assembly JAAUXT01 (sample SAMN14350112, study PRJNA611818) | marine sediment metagenome | isolation source: surface marine sediment (1.8m) | place: French Polynesia: Moorea | collected 2018-08 | reverse complement strand
TGGGCTACCAACAGACTAAATGGGCCCAAAAAGCCAAAAGCAGAACATCATTCTCATTCCAAAACCCTTGTCTACAGAAATCTGCTTCACGATGCCTTAAGGTGATTTTGTCCCGCTTGACAAGGTGACAAATCACCTAAAAACTGTTCCTGTTCAATCAAACTACTCCTTTCTCCTTGTGTGATTTCACAGAAACCATTTTTGTACAGCGTGAGAACCCTGTCCAAACGGACATGCTCCACAGGTCAAGTGCTGCGTCAGACAAGGAGTCGGGTTCACACTGGTTGCGTCAATCGCTGCGATATTGTACACGTGAGTCCACGGCCAGGTCCACACTGGGTGCGCCACGCAATCGTTGCCAGGGTCTGTGTTTCTGGGCACTCTCCATGTCACGCGCAGTGCTGTACTGAGAAGCAAAGGGTTGTCCAGAGAAAAAACACCAAAAGTTGTGTGTGTGTGTGGTTCCCAAAACAAGTCAAAGCGCCCAGTGCTCGCTGGATGCGCTGTGCAGCTGCGTTTGGCACTTCAGACAGCGGGGCCTGAGGCAATTGTGTCAGAAAAACTGACCTGCCCAAGTGTAGGGGTGGGACACGTACCCTCCCATGTCGCGCCGTCTGGGGTGGGCAGGGCGGCAACGCCTGACGCGTGCAGCAGCCTTGAATCACATTGTGATGCCTGAACACGGCGAAAAACTTGCGACGCAGCACCCGGACCTGTGCCCGGACGCAACGCAGCCTGTGTGAACGCGCCCTGCGCAGGTTCCCATTCGCCCCTAATTGCCCGACACACGTTAAGCGTCACGTCGTTCGAAGCGCACAAAGCGGTTATTGACACCGGCTGTTGGGAACGAGGAGGAACGGGGCGGGGGCGCCTCCGGCCTGGTGCCGCCCGGTGCGTCCCGCGTTGTGCCCTGGTACGAGGGTGTTGCATCCCTGCACAAGTCAATGGGTGCTGCATCCCTGCACAAGTCAATGGGTGCTACATCCCTGCACAAGTCAATTGATGTTGCATCCCTGTACACATCAATGGAAGCTGCATCCCTGCACAAGTCAATGGGTGCTGCATCTCAGGACAAGCCAATGGGTGCTGCATCCCTGCACAAGTCAATTGGTGTTGCATCCCTGCACAAGTCAATGGGTGCTGCATCCTTGTGCAAGTCAATGAGTGCTGCATCCCTGTAGAAGTCAATGGGTGCTGCATCCCTACACAAGTCAATTGGTGTTGCATCCCTGTACACATGAATGGGAGCTGTATCCCTACATCAGTCAATGGGTGCTGTAGCCCTGCACAAGTCAATGGGTGTTGCATCCCTGCACAGGTCAATGGGCACTGCCTTCTTGTGCAGGTCAATGGGTGCTTGTTATCACAGATACCACGTGATCGTTGGTTTGAACTGCACAAGTGAACGGGTGCTACATCCCGGGCCATAACGTCTCAGCACAAGTCAATCGTCGCTGCACTCATTGACTTGTGAAGCATGCAGTGCCCATTGACTTTGACAGGGACGCAGCGCCCACTGACTGCACTGGGATGCAGAACTTACTGACTTGTGAAGGGATGTGATGCCCATTGATTTGTGTAGGAAGGCAGAGCTTGTCGACTTGTAGATCTACAGAGATGTTGTTCCCTTCTGTGACCTGCGCAAGAAGGCAGCACCCAATGACGTTCAAGTTCGTCTGTGGTCCAACGTCAGACGCAGCTTGTGTGAACAAGGCCTGAGCGTGAGAGAAACGTGGGAATGCCTCGCAACATGGAAACCTCCGCGGGGAAATTATTGACTTCCCCCCAGAGGAAATATTCGGAGCTTTTTTGCCACTGTAGCTTTGTGTATTGTGAGCTCGAGGAAGGTTTCCTTTGGTGGGACAAAGGACGGGCCAGATGGGAGTGGGCAGAAGGCAAGAGGAACAGCAAAAGGAACAGCTCTGCGGCCTCGCAGAAAGGACAAACATGGCATCTGCTGATGTTTGCTGGTTTCTCTGGCGGATCTACAGCAAAAGAGCTGTGTTTCAAAAACCAACGGGAGTTGCCCGTCCACTTGAGTCAAACAGCCCGGTTTGCACGGAAAATTCGGCCAGTCCTCCCTCGCCCAACCCTGGATTGGCAGGAGAGATGGCAGGGGTTGCTTTGGCTTGGAGCTTGTTGCCCAAACAGCAATGAATGACCCCGTCCCTCCCAAAAATTCATTGATTGATCCACCCCTGGACTCGTCCTCGGGATCTGCCTCTGGAAGCGCCTCTGAGATCTGCGTCCTGCATCCGCCCCAAAATCTGCCCTCCAGGACCCACCCCCGGGAGATCCATGGATGGATGTCCGCCCGAGACTGGAAATCTGCCCCCTCCCCAGGATTCACACCCTCGGCACCACCCTGCAGATTAGCCCCAGGATCCGCCCGCAATTCCACTCCAAAAGACCCACCCACAAATCCGCCCTGCAGATCCGCCCTGCAGATCCGCCCTGCAGATCCGCCCTGTAGATCCGCCCACAGACCCACCCTGTAGATCCACCCACAGACCCACCCTGTAGATCCACCCACAGACCCGCCCTGCAGATCCGCCCACAGACCCGCCCTGTAGATCCGCCCACAGACCTGCCCTGTAGATCCGCCCACAGACCCGCCCTGTAGATCCGCCCACAGATCCGCCCTGCGGATCCGCCTGTATACCCGCCCCGGGATGTCAGGTTGCCTCGGGGCTTCACGGCTCCACTCGGAACCTGAGAGCGACAACCGCAAAGCGGCGGCGACATGCCTCATCACGGGTCCGGGCCGCGCGACATCCGAATCCTGATGAGAGGCGGATCCAGGGGCGTGGTCCGGGGGTGCTCCTCATGTGAGGGAACGGCTCAGGGTGATTCCGTGCTGAAATTTGTGGGGCTTCCAAGGGGTGGATTGTGTGTGACTTGTGTCGTGGCCAGTGGAAAGTGAACATTTTGACACAAATTTGGACAGAAAGGTCACGGGGTGGGACTGTCACCTCTTGAACTGTTTTGGCCTGTGCTCTGAGCCCACGCCTCCGCCCACGCCTACGGCCCCCACGCCCCGCCCACGCCCATGTCCACACTCCTGCCCCCACCCCGCCCACGACCACGCCCCACCCTACCCCACCCGTATCCGCTGGAGGCATCTGCATTGTGTCACGTGCCTCGTTACTCGGGGTGGATTGAACATGCGCGGCTGGTTTCCGTCAGTGCCGTGTGTTCTCCCCAAATATGGCGGGGGAGGATCCGGGGTCAGAAGAGGGGGCGACTCTCTTGAAGTGGGCGGGTCCCAATTTTACAGAATCAGCCACTCATTGCGGACAAATTTGTGCCTGGTGGCACTGAAACAGGGTCAAACTGGTTCTCCACAGTCCAGGTCTCCGGGTCGCAGTGCACGCAGCACGCCAGAAGTGACTTGACTGGGAAATTGAGGGTGCACGGGATGCTGAAACTAACCCCCCTACACACACACACACACACACACACACACACACACACACCACCGCTGAGTGTTTTGTCCAACATTTGGATTCTGGGCACTGTGAGGGACCCCACAAGTTTCCCCATCGGAGACAGTGAATTGTTCAAAGTGTCAGTCTGGCCCTCCTTGCAAGGAGACCTCTGATCAAATCCTTGAGACCTTTGAATCTCGACTGAAAAGGGATGCAGCACACTTTTGGCAGACCTGTGCGAACCCTCGCAGAGGTCAGTCAGCTTGGTTCTTTTCCCATGTGGAGAATTGTCTGGTCAGACGCTTTCGTACAGGGAGAAACGCACTGCGTGGCGCGTGCCTGAATTACCTGCCAAGTGTGAAGCACTCGCAGAAAGCTGTGGATGAAATCTTCATGAAGAGACGACGCGACGCTCTTGGGTCACATGACACGTGACACTGGCAGGGAGTATTAGCTGTGGCAAAATGTGCTCCGTGGTTCGTGACCCTGTTGCTCGCAGCATGCCAGAAAGCTTTGGAAAGAGACTGGGGAATTGAAGGTGCATGGAGTACTGAAAGTAAGGCACGTCACACACACACACACATACACACACGCACACACCACTGCTAAGCGTGCCTGTTGACCTGGATAGCTGACCATCTGTACGGGCTGTAATTGAAGCACGTCGTACGGTAAACTCACACGAACGCCCTTGAGTGGAACTGCCACATCCCCCATTCATTTCGGAAGAAATCTCCTTTCCCGACGTGTGATGCGGTTGAGACCCTTCAGTGCAGACTTGACCCCATTAGATGCCTAGAAATACATTAGCGAGTTTCAGTATCAGTGACGACTTTTCTTTGACCGTGACCGAACCATTGCAAAGAGGTTGCAGGTCCCGATCATCCCAGGGGTCCATCGCTGGTCAATGGGTGCTGCATCCCTGCACAAGTCAATGGGAGCTGCGCCGGACCTGACAGCGACGCCCCGTATTTGCACTGGAGGCTCAGCGCCGACAGGAAAGATTACCGCGGTGCGCGGGGCCTGCGCCGCGTCCCCACCCAACCGCCGTGCAGCGCTGAGTTATGGGCGGGAGATTCCAGGGGTGGATTCAGGGCATGGGATCCAGGGGCGGATTCTGGGTGTGGGATCTTCAGGTGGATTCTGCAGAGACTCCAGAGACTCGTACACAATTCGCCGTCCCTGAATCAGTGGGGAAAGGCTGGGCACCCAGAACCCTGGATCTACAAGGTGAGATTGCATGGGGTTCCAGGTCCCTGGATCCGCGGGCTGAGGCCGGTGTTTCTCCGTGCGTCCGCCGGACGGGAGAGTGATGGCCCGTGGAGTGGCCCGGGCGCTCCGTGGTAACAAGGTGAACACGAGAAGCGTCAACAGCTCCACACTCTCACACAGACAGACACACACCGCCACACTCACACACACCACAGCACACACACACACACACACACACACACACACACGGCTACACTCACACAGACACATGCTGTGGAGACAGAGGGAGGTGGGGCTGCAACCCTATTGAAGAAACAGGAAGTGAGAGACAAGCGGTTTCACGTCGCCCAGCAGCACCAAAGCCCAGCTGGTTGTGTGGTGTTTAAACTGGTATCTTTCAGGGTTGAATTCAAGCAGACACAGAAAAGGAACCTCGTGACTGCATCTGGTTGTGTGGTGTTTAACACGGGTGTTTTCAGCAATCTGGGCTGAATTTGAGAGACACAGACATGAACCTGGTGACTGCAGCTGTTTCTGCGCCCACATGAAATGGCTTCATGCGAACGCTGGTTCTGAGCACTCCACAAGGCGGGAGAAGCCGCGTCAGTGCGGCTGAGCTCACGGACACACGCTTTGGACACACGCTGGAAGGGACGCAACTCCATAGAAATAAGTGCGACCCGGTACACAGAGGCCCACACTGTTCGGGAGGTGGACACAAGAATAACAAAAGGTGCTGCACCTCTACCACAGTGCATTTTCAAGACGCACATAGACTTCTGTGAAGAAGCTGTGCAATGAGGCCGTGGAGCTGCACCCTCACTGTGCTCACACTGGGCCCGCTCAGGGACAGGCCAGGATCCGCCCCCGACACTGTTGCTGGGCTGCAGCTCCAGGCTCAAGCTGGAAACGTCAGGTGTCGGAACCACTAACCTCTCCCTGGATCCATCTCTGGTGGGACCCCACTCCGCCCTTTCCTCTTGGCTCAAATATTGGATCGTCCTGTGCTTTGGTCTTTGACCACTTGTTCCGCCCCTGCATTTCGTCCGCCCCCTCCCGACTCTCCAAATTATGGATCGGCCTGTACTCGCGACCCAAATCCTTGACTCCAAACCCTGGATCTGCTCCTCCAAAAAGTCCGCTCGCCCCGCCTCCTCAAGCCCAAACTCAGCTGCAGCCAACCCTTGATCCGCGCCCACTAACCTTGTTGTGAAGATTAATTCTTCTCAGACACGGTCCAATTAGCCGTGCACTCTGGGTCCCTTCGACCCCGGCTCGTTACCTGCGCCTCGCCTCCCGAACCGGGGCCCCGAGCGGGACCCAGGTAATGCGAGACGCCTCGCCCGGGTCCCGGAATGAATGGCGCGAGCCTGGTACCCGGGGACCAGGGAGAAGCAGCGGCATCGGAATTGCTGCTTGAGGATAGGATGGGATAGGATAGTCAGGAACTGAGGGCTGGATTTTTGTACAAACGTAGAATTCACTGTCCGAGACCAATCACAGGAGAACAAGCGTCAGTTTTTTGAAACAAACTTTGAAGCCAGTACAGTGCGCTTGAATTTGCGGGCGTGGTGTTCTTCATAACGTCACAGACTCTGAGAAACAGAGACGCTCGTGCCCATCCAGGGGCCGACCCAGCAGAACCAATATCTGACCTGGAAAGGAAAGGTGAAGGTGAAAAGCACACAGACCTGTGACAGACAATGTCTCAGCTCGTCCCTCAGCCAAACAAGACACGACGCAACCTGGTGCACGTATCGTACCAGAGAAGAGGCCCCCACTGTAGACTACAGAATGCAGGATTCGACTATAGGGTCCTCTTCTCTGTTCCGCACGTCATGCGATGCGACAAACAATGCAGACGTTGTCCAGTGCGATCCTGGTGCACATCGGGTGCGTCATGATACACCCTGGGCGTTACGCATGTGCCGCCTGCACCCCACTTCGCGGGCCCTGGGGGCTCAAGTCCCCGTCCCACCCCATCCCAAACTGCGTGCCCACTGCGTTCTGACGCGTCACATATCTGAGCCCTGTGGGCCTGGTCCCCCACTCCCTCCCCACCCCCACCCCCACATAAAGTGACACCTCTGGGTGAGAACCCGCCTCGCGGCGCATTATTCGTCTTGTTGCGCGCGACCCTTTTAGAAGCTCTTCGCGCGGCGCGCAAATTGCATGAACACCTCCCCAGGAAACGAGCAAATTGAAGCACTTTGGGCCGAGAGAGACTCAGAGGAGGATTCGTGGGGCCTCAGAGCTCCACATTTTCCAAGGCACCCAAAGCCCTGAATATCACACACACACACACACACACACACACACACACACACACACACACTCACACCCTCTGTACGCATCAAGGTGTTTTCACACTGGGTGATGCGTGGTCATTTTCTGGGCTGACGTCAAAAATTCCACCATTGGGTTCGACGTCAAATTTTGACGCTGACGTCAAAAACATTACCGCTCGTCACCAATGCGAAACCACTTCACACGCGCAATTTTGTCCGTTTTCCACAAATTGCCAACCAAATCCGGTGGAGCCCCGTCACCAAATCTTGCAGTTGGCTTCGGATCTGTCTGGATCCGCCTTCAATCCGGACCTGGATCTGGCCCTAAATCACGTCCTGGATCTGGTTTTGAGATCCTTTGTGAAGCAGTTGGAGCAAAAACAGAGAGGGTTTTCCTGGAACTGACACAGCTGTCGGGCCAGGCTCCGAACGGCGGATCCAGGGCCTTCGGGGGAAGACCCACAGAAATTTTTTCCCCGCGCCCCTTGTGCAAAACGAAACTTTAAAGTTTGGTAGCCCACACTGGTGCTGCCGTCGAACCAGATCCTGGCTCCGTCCTTGGAAACAGTTTGGATGAAGCACTTGAGCATAAGAGTGGGGAGGAGTCCTGACGAACAGGACACAGCTCTCCACACAAGGAACCAGTATCGCGGCAGTTGCAGAAAAAACACGATGCCAGGAAATTTTTGAATTTGGAAATTTTGGCGTGTGTGCAGGGGGACCAGGTTCCAAGTTTTGAGGCTGTTGGTTTCAGGCGAGACCAAAGTGCTTCTGCACCCGGCCATGCAGAGTTCAACATGAGTTTCGTTCTCTCGTTTCAGCTCCACGACGCGAAAGAAAACACACTGCTGCACAGAATCGGGACGCAGCGTCGTTCTCATATCCAAGGTCAGTTTCTTCAGGAGCTCCCTCCCCGATATTTTGCCCCTCTCTTCTGTTTCTCTCTTTCTGTAGTCTGACGAGTGTGAATTTTCTTACGTTTTCCGCACATTCAACGTTGGGGTGTGAGTATCAGCCCCAAGGTGGGGGGGGGCGCATCACCGTCTGGATCAGGTCTCACGCACCCACCGCGGAATGCGTCTTGGGACCTGGCTCAAGACTGGGTATTATTCCCCAAGCCAAACCCTAAATCTGCTGGACAGAGAACTGTTCGCTCTGCCTGGTTCAAACACGTCTGTGGTGCTGACGTCCGTTCGCGTCATCACAATTCGAATAGCCGTCTCTGTCGGTCAAGTGTGTCGGAAATTGTGCGAGTGGGACAAGATTCGGAATCAGCTGAGATCGAGTGTATTGAGAGAATAGAGAGGTCAAGCAAGGACGCAAATGTTCCCGTGGCCCGAAACCACCGGAGCCGTGGAGGTGTACACAACTGAGGATTTGCTTTCGTGGGCAGATCGCACTGTCCGTTTGAAAAAAAAACAAATTATCAACTTTTCTGCTGGGTGGGCGAGACACGACGTGACACTTGACATTCAACGCAAAAACTACTTGTTCTGGAGACGACAAACACTCGGCGACTGTCCCTTCCTCGGGAGGTATTTTGCATGGGAATCTCAACGTTAGATTTTTCACGATTCAGGCCTCTACTTTACACCACGAACCACGGAGTTTTCTATCCCATCGAGTTCAGGGTGGATCCAGGGAGGGCCCACCCCCCATACAAAAATGAACTGCTTTGTGTGTGTGTGTGTGTGTGTGTGTGTGTGTGTGTCTGTCTGTCTGTCTGTCTGTCTGTCTGTTGTCTGTCTGTCTGTCTGTCTCACTGTAAACCTGTGTGCCACTCTGTGTGTGTGTGTGTCTGTGTGTTTCTCTCTCTCTCTCTCTCTCTCTCTCTCTCTCAAACATTTCCTCTTCATTTCTCACCGTTGTCATGGGACCACTCATTGAGCACGACGCCTCTGACCCAACCTGGACCAGCCTTGTTCCACCGACTCCCTCCTCACCTGAACACGTCCTGAATCCACCTCTGAAAGCAGCAGGAGATTTATTGGAATCTCAATTTTAATTCTGCACGATTCGAATGAGGACCTTTCCGCGGTCTCAGTTTTTCGGCCCAAAAATGAGATGGTCACGTTTTTAATCTCTGTCCGCTGTGCGGCTCATTTCACAAATACTTTTGTCTCAAATTGCGAGGTTCTTCCATTTCACTGGGGTCCCTATTCGTGATGAAACATCAACAGTAAAGATGTTGCCCGGGGCTGACTTAGGAACTGGTCAATGGACTGACCTGCTGGGAACCCTGGGCGGGGACGGGGGTGATCTCAGATTTGGATATTGCTGAGGTTGGACGTGGTCAACTTTATGATAACTCCTGAAAAGCTGTCTGTCTGTCTGTCTGTCTGTCTGTCTGTCTGTCTGTCTGTCTGTCTGCCTGTCTGCCTGTCTGCCTGTCTGCCTGTCTGCCTGACTCTCTCTGTCTGTCTCTCTCCTCTCTCTCTCCTCTCTCTCTCTTCCCTCTCTGTTGTCTCTGTGCTGCTGTGTGAGAACAACTCAAGTGGCGTTGGCCACAAGAGGCGTTTTCACACAGGGTCAGTTTTCACACAATATCAGTCAAGTGCGAGGGAGTTATCCAACATAGATCACAGATGTGGGTCGCTACTTGCTCAGCACATGACCAAGACAACCAAAGTACGAGGACCGTACCAAAAGAGACTGATCAAGTACTCACAAGTACTTTTCCTTTGTTTTGATCCAAAAAATGATTCCACAGTTGCTTGATCGTGGTTCTTGGCTACAGTTGAGGATCATGTTGGTGGAGGATAGTCACAGGATCACGGCACAGTTTGCAAAGTTCAGCGCGACCTGTTGGAGTTTGCTCGATCGCAATGCAGATTTCCTATTCACATTGCGATTCTTGAGTGCGGATGAAATGTTGACCTTAATTTGCTCTTGTTTGCTGTTTTTTGTCTTGTTACTAACTGGACTAACATTGTTGGATTTGTTGACGATGTCAAAGAAGGTCAAAGAGGATCAGAGAGTAATCATCAAATTCCTGGTCACAGAAGGTCAGACTCCCATCCAGATATGGACTCGCCTCCAGAATGTGTTCCATGAAGAAGCTCTTGGCAAAACACAAGTGCGCATGCGGTGCAAACATTTCAAGGATGGGGATGGACTTGAGCCAGTGCCAGATTTGCCCAGGAGTGGAAGGCCTCGCACTGCAATCATCCAGAGGACAATTGACCATGTTCAACAAGAACTGGACACTGACCGATGGGTCTCCATCAGAAGGATTGTTGAGAATACAGGATTCAGTCAAGGCACAGTTCACAGGATCCTCAAGAAGCACCTCCAAGTGAGGCGTTTGTCCTGCAAGTTTGTGCCAAAAATCCTCACCAGTGAACAGAGGCAACAGAGGGTGACAATGTGCCAACAAAATCTTGCCAACCTTGCCAATGACCCAGTGTTTCTGGAGAAGATCCTTACAGGGGACGAGTCTTGGCTTCACCAATATGACCCTGACAGCAAGTGTGTTTCTTCCCATTGGCTCCACAAGGACATCCGGATCCGGCCGCCCAAAGCTCTGCGCGCCCGCACTGTAAGGAAGTGCATGATGATTGCATTCTTTGATTGCAGAGGGCTTGTCCACTTGGAATTTTCTGAGTGCACCATTAATGCAGAAAGGTATGGGCAAGTGTTGAGGAGACTCAAGGATTCAATCAGAGAGAAACGCCCAGGTCTCTGGCAACCAGACCCAATGGCCCCCCACCTGAGAAATGTCTGGTTTCATCATGACAACGCCAGACCGCACACTGCCAACGCCACTTCCGTACCCATGGCCGACTGCCATTGGATGCCACACCCACCCTATTCTCCAGGTCTGGCTCCTTGCGATTTTTTTTTGTTCCCAGAGCTCAAGAGGCAACTCAGGGGAATTGAGTTTGAGTCTCTGGAACACGCCCAGGCAGCAGCAAAACATGTCCTGAAAGACATTCCAGAAGAGACATACCACAAGGCCATCATGGATTTGGTCAACCGATGGAACAAGTGCATAGCAGCCAGGGGCCATTATTTTGAAGGCAATGTTGGTCCAGGACCAGAGAGTGACAGTTCAGAAACGGACAGCTCAGATGAGGACTGAAATCTCGCAACTTGATTGGCAATTCCCATTGCGATCGAGCAAAGTGCTGAGCACATGTTTTTGATTGACTCATTAACACTAATTAAAGTTCACTGTCTGCAACCATTTGCCTTCATTTCTGTTCCTAAGATGGTCAAGGGCAATGTCCCAAAACGTGGTGAAAAAATTCACAACCGTTGTACTCAAAAAGTACTCGGATCGGTCTCTTTTGGTACGGTCCTCGTAATACACAATAGCGACCCGACCCTCATCTGTGAGGTATAGAATGGTGATGGGTCAACGAACCACTGCATGGTCAGGGAACCAGGTCCCTTTCATACTCCAGAGGTCCACGGACCCTTGGATCCGCTGAAGTTGATTCTCCCATTTCACTTCAGTCACGCGTCAATCTGTGTGAGTAACCAAGCACCGGTGTGGAAGCAAAACAACGCCCCCTGGCGTCAGCACACGGCACGAGGTACGAGGCACTACCTGGGCTGGCCCTCCTTCAGTGCCCTCCTTCATTTTGGGTGTGTGGGAACAGCTCACATCACTGTCAAGTCGAGCCCAGCCCCCAAGAGAAGGTGCTGGGTCTGGACCTTTGCACCTGAGGCTCTTAGTGACAGAAGGGTTTGGGAATCAGGGCCCAGAGGGGAACACGAGACGTCAAAATTTTGACGCCGCAGAAGATTTTATCGTGACACCGCATCCAATGCAGCTGCCTGGACGTCAGACACCAGTCCGTCTGACACACGAGTCGTTGGTTGCACTAAATAACACGCAATTTGTTGTGTCAAATTGTCACGTATTGAGCAAAAACACAGAAACATCACATTCTCCTCAAACGTGACCGGAGCTGGCAACGTCTTCAGGAATTTTGAAGTGAAAAATGTTTTTCTCTGAAAAAAGTCTGTGCGGCCGAGTCTGCTGAATTGCTGTTGACAGACGCAGGGTGGTGCTGTGTAGCAGAAACGTGAGGCACCTGCATCGGACATGCGCACTTCGAACGGATGCAGGGCCCGGGTAGGGGCCGATCCAGACCTTTCCGATGGGGGGTTAACACGATTATTTCTGTGGCACAGTACAAGAAAAAACATTTTGCCTGCCGCAAATTTAAAGGCTGTTGGGGCCTCAAAATTAAATCTTTTGCACAAGCAGTGGACAGCTGGATTTTGGAATCAGCCCCCCCCTGGTTCTGCACTAGAGAACTCGTCATGCGCAAGTTGTGTGGGGTCTGAGCGTTGTTTCTTGATTGTTCATTGCAGGGTGCACGAGCGCTGAAGTGGGGAGGACAGAGGCGTAGAACGTCACGCCTGCTCTGACTCTGGTCGGAGGCGGGCGGCGAACACAGAGACGGAAGTTGACTGAGCTTCGGTTCGAAGACACAGAGACAGAGCAGAGAGGTGTGCACACCAGAGGAGACGCAAGCACCACTGAGTGGAAAGATCATGACTACGCCTTCACCTGTGCAAAGGATTAAGTTTCTATGAGGAAAGCGGGGAGGTGAAGACACCCGTGGGAGTGGAGTCGTACTCACAACTCTGCAGGCGCGTTCATAAGAGGCGCAGTGAGGGACAAAACGGCATCGAGGAGAGAGAGGCAGAGAAAGGAGAAAAACGTAAGAGGATGAAGAAAACCGGAACTTAGGTGCATCGTTGACACCACGTGTTCGGTTCACACAAAGACAAGGGACACGCCTCTGCAACACAAACACCACAGAGGATGAAAGAAGGACAGAAAGGACTATCACTGAATGAATCACAAGGTCATTGAAGAGCCATAGAAAGAGGCAGAGAGACAGGAGGCAGAGGCAGGTGAAGAAGAGAGACAGAGACACAGAGAGACCAGCTATACCCAGAGACAAACTGCATAGATACTGCAGCGATATCGTGTAGGAACATGGCGGTCGCAGCATGGCGGTGGCCGCATCTCACGGTGCACGTACTCGTGCACGTACTCGCAGTACTTCTGTTGGCGGCCTCCATCGGACACTCGGAAGGTAAGGACACTTCTCTATCGCAAGGAGCGGTCTAACACTGGGTGCGTCACGCGTTGCCTCCCTGTGCATGTCAGCGGGAGCGAAGTCCATCTTCATTCACAGTGTGTCCGTCGCGGGTTGTTTTCTGATCAGGTCAATTCAAAATTTGGTGACTGCATCGTCTCACTGCTTTGCGGAAAGAAAACACTGAAGACCTCAAGCAAGTCGTGGCTCATTTACGAGGATGCGGCGCGTGGAGCATCAAGTGTGAAACAGGCCTGTATTTCGGGTCCGTCCTTGAGGCACGAAGGGGTCTGGCTCCACAGTTCCACACACGAGAGCCGCGTACACAAAGTGCCCATTTGACGGGTGGACGTGGTGAATGCGTGACGCCTCCAGGATGAAGCAGCTGGATTTTCCAAGACTTCCGGAGAACACGAGGGAATTAATCGGGGTCTTTTGCACCAAATCGCCCCTCGAGCTTCAGGCCTGTTTCACACTGCGCGCGCTGTGCGTTTCACCCAACGCATCCCATGTGTAAATTCAGCAGCGCAGCGCCCAGTTCATTTGCACTGGGTGCAACACCCATCGACCGTTGACTTCCACAGGTACACAACACCCATTGACGTGTGCATGGATGCAGCTCCCAGCGACTTGTGCAGGGGATGGCGCACCTATTGTCTTGTGTTGTGATGTAACTCCCTTGCAGTTGTTCTGAGATGAACCCATTGACTAACGTTTGGATGCAGCACCCTTTGACTTGTGCAATGATGCAGTTCCCATTGACTTGGACAGCAAAGCACGACGTCTCCAGTGTGAGACGGGCCTCTGACGCCCCGTCGTTGCTACGCGCGTCCCAGCGCTGAGCGACGCGCTCGAAACGCGCAGATTATCGGTAACTTGAGCTGATGGAGCGATAAATCGAGTTAATTGCGGAGTGACGGCGCTTTTATGGGACGGGACGACACGGCGGCGTGAGCTGCGCACTTCATTACCCGGGCGGAGGGGGAGGGCACGGGGCAGGGGGGCGGGGGGGAGATGGGGTGGAGGGGGTCGGGTGGGGACAACAGGAAGGGGAAGGGCAGGGGACAGCAGAG
>JAAUXT010151706.1_pt1 | contig 14064 bp, 14 predicted proteins | sample 7278171 | NCBI WGS metagenome assembly JAAUXT01 (sample SAMN14350112, study PRJNA611818) | marine sediment metagenome | isolation source: surface marine sediment (1.8m) | place: French Polynesia: Moorea | collected 2018-08 | reverse complement strand
TCCAGCGTTTTTTTTTTGGGTGTTTTTGTTACCCCCCCCCCCCCCCCAAGTTTGCATACACAGTCTGTCAGAAAGCCCGTGGATACACGGATTATACACAATCATCCGTCTTCGGGGCTGATAAAAAACGTAAAAATGATGAGCACGCTGCACGTAATTTCACCAAACGCGCTTTCTGCGCGGAAGTGCTGCAGCTTACATTGGTCAGCCCGGGCGTCGTTCAGGTGATAGAGAATTGGCACCAAAATGTCCAAAACGTCACTGCTTTTCAACACATAAAACATGAACTTCTGCAAAGAGAAACGTCAATTGTGAATTGTTAATTACATTTCTTTCACACTTCAAACTAGAAGTTTGGTAATTTCTGACCGCGATAATTTGCTGTGCGACGGGAAAAAAAGACCAGCAACCGCCATAGTTCGCCCTCACGAACACGCCCTATGATTCGCGCAATTCCAAACTGACACCCTCCACGCGCAATTCACAGCAGCCCATCAAGGACACAGTCGCGAACGCCGAGGTGTCAACTTTGCCGCGCCCCGCGCCACAAATTTTAACACCTCTGACAATCACCACCCTGTCATTCGTGACCGTGAACATTGTTTTCCCCCATTAATTTTGCTGAATTGTAATAAAAAATAACCCGGTCGCTTCACAGGTGTCATCAACGCTGGCTGAAGACTCCTTCAAGTGTGCAACGTTTCATTGTCCACCCCATCACAAATGATCGAGACTTCGGAAGGAACGCACAGCGTACAGATTCTCCGCAGTTTGTTGCACTGACATTGCAAGAGTTTGACTTCGTCTGCAAGAATATTCCACAATCCAAATCCAAGGAAGCGAAAATGAAGATTTCCGTCGCCGAACACAGCAGCCAGGCTGGAGCCGCCGACAGCAGTTTGTCCGCGCACGACGATGTTGACGAGTACGACGTGTATACGACAGTCTCCGTCGGTACAAAGGAACCCACGACCAGCAAACCCAACGCCAAGATCCGCCGCTCCACGCGACGGGACAAAAGGTGGTCAACTATCTTCGACGATTGTACCCGTCACAGGAAACTGAAATCTTCGCCGACTGATTCATCATCAGCGACGGACTCCGACGGAAACAAAACTCGTCCAAGAAAGCGAAACGTCAAGAAACTTTCAGCGCCCGCCGAGAATTCCACACAGGCCGAAGGTACAGACCCTCGTCACACAACGTGCGAAGCTGAGAAGGAATCAGTAGCTGTTCAGGATTCCGAAGGTACCAAAACTCGCCAAACAAAGCGGAACGTCAAGAAGACACCAGCGACCGACGGGGATTCCACACGCGTCGGAGGCACCGAAAACCCTCGCGCAATGCGGAAAGTCAAGAAAGCATCAGTCATCGTTCAGGGTCGCACCAGAAAGCGCCGCAAAGAGCGAAAGGCTCCCACGACGGGTTCACCACAGGAAATCAAGTCCAGCACGAAAAGGCGACGCATCGACACCGAGGACTCGGTCTCGTGCGAGAGACCCGCCAAGCGCAGACGAAAGCAGCTGTCGCCACGAAAGCAGAAGCGCAGTGTTCCGTTCAAACCTCGGGACCAGTCCGGTGCCAGGAAAGTGTCCAAGCAGGTTGTGCAGAAGGTCTCGCCTGTGCTCAATGACACGCAGCAATCCAGCCCAAAGGCGCCCCGGTACCGCACCAAAGACAGTGGTCACGGAATACCCTACTCTCACCACCCCGAGTCACCCCTCATCAACGACATCACACCCAAGCCGATCGACGAGCTTCCCGACCAAGTTCCCGGTCCATCCGGACCCGGGGTCCGTCTGCGCCTCCCGCCGCCACCGCCGCTGGGATCGACCAAGGGCAGCAGGTCTCCGAAGAAAATCATTATCTACCCAATCGAGCGCAGGCAACCCGCTTGCGAGAGTCTTTGGAGAACATTGTTTCGAAGGCGTCGGGCTTACTACAGGTTGGTGTAATTAATTAATTATCAATAAAATGATACAAAGCTGACCAGTAAAGATATCATACAGCAGAGGAGTTATTTCTTGCCGCTGTCAATACCACGAAACTTATCACAACTTCTCACACAACAAACCCGCGCACCGCAAATGTCATCTGACCACCTGTGTAGCCAGTATAGCCTCATTGTTATTCATTTCAGAAAGCTGGAGGCTGCAAACTCCAAGCGGCTCAAAGTCGGCTGGCTGGACGCTGAGCAGGCAGTGATACTCATGCATCACAACCATTCTTCCACCGGCCGCGGCCCCGCCGCCGCCGTCCTCGACTGCAGATCGGCTGTCGACTTCCACATGTGTCACTTCAAAGATTCCACCAACATCTTCGCAAAGCACATGCTGGTCGACTACTACACAGACTTCTCACTCTCCGATTCGGACGTCCAGGTCCCAACGCGACTTCTCTTCCTGTCCGACAACGTCATCAGAGCCTACGAGATGGCCTCAGAAATGCGAAAACTCGACGACAGCTTCAAGCACTGCACCTTCGACAACCAAGTGCTCTTTCCCAAAATCTACGTCATCAACGTGCCCTTCGACGAAATCAAGAAGAAAGGCTCCGACCTCATCGAATCGAGTGATCTGAGCTTCACCGATGATTTCGACGAACTCAGCCTGTTCGACATGGCCGTCACTCCGGAGCTCTTGTGAGCAGCCCACCCACCAGGACTTCTCTTGCCGGTGAATGCGAACTTGGCGACTGGACCCTTCGGCTAGGCGAACGACCAATTGCGGTTTCTTTTCGCATTACGTATTTCATCTCATGGCAGAAAATCAGCGACCTTCATTCAGTTAACAGCAATTGACCTTTGAGCTGGGCACTCGCTCACGCACAACTTGAATGCCATGACAACAGAAAAGCAGCAGCCTTCAGTTGAAGTAGTTTTTGTACATATGAACAAACCGGTAGTGGCACACATTTGTGAATAAATTGCACACAAAAGGAGAACTCGTGTCGCTTCGTAAAATGCACAGCAAACCTCGGGTCTGAAAACATGCGCAAGGAACCAACGACACAAGAGAAAAGCACAATAAATCGTACCTTGTTTATGTCGCACATCCTCCAAAACATGACAAGCAGCTCCTGATGAAATTGAATTTTCTTTGTTGAGCCTGGGAGGTACGTCTGAATAAGCGGGTTCTGTAGCAGTCGAGTCAGGCCTTTTAGTATGAAAGCAAAGTCCTGGAAAAATGTACAACCGAAAATTTCAAGTTGATACGCTTGACACCGATAGTATCATTCAACAAACAACATTCCCTTTGGTGTTCCGTGGCTGTTGACTGCTTTGACACCCACAAGTTTACTTGTCTCGAATCAGGAAACCGAGATTGAATGTTACCGTACTTACCTCTTCCCTGTGTATTCGTGACATGTAATTCACGAACAAGTTGTCCGGTCCACTGACCTGGAGAAACAAAAACACAATGGATTGGAGTTCCAGAGGAACTGGTTCACATGCTGCAGTTCGTGGCCAGTTTCCGCCAATACAAAACATGCTTCGGAGTGACATTTGAACTTTCTTTCTCCAGAGAACCCGAATCTCCGACAATGTGGTGGCTGAACAGGCGAGCTTCTGGACTTGTCACGCCTTCTCCAATGATAATGCACTGTTCACTTGCATCTGCACTGTGGTCTCCGCTGCCGCCCTCTGCAGGTTGAGCCGTCGACGGGTCGTTGTCCAGTGTGACACACAAAACCTGCAAAACACAGGGACTGGAACTTCACTCAGATTCAAACGTTCATTTTCAACAGAATTTGCTGCAAAACAGGATTGATTCAGTTTTCAGTACCTGCTGTGCAACTTCGACGAGCTGTTCCCGGTGGTCGGAGAACATGAGGTGGTTGTACGGCACTCCATAACCGACGGGGTCGTACGCACAGACGATGTTCAGCAGCGACGTGAAGATGGGCAGCGCGTGGCGGTTTTCCGTTGAGGTGAAATACGCAATCCACTGGTTTGGTTGAGAGTGTGCATCAGCTAGAAAATGAAACACAACCAAACTTGACGCTGCCATTAATTCTCGCGTGTTCAGAGCAAATAACTCTGGAAACAAAATAACACAAGATGCAAAACCACGGAAATCAACCCGAATGCTGGTGGATGTCGCCACAGTTTTGTCTCTAGACACTGTGACCAGCACACAGCACGCACACTTCGCTGGTATCAAAATTTAGACTTCAGGTACAAAGACCAGTCAGCAAAGTGTGCGATGGAAACAACTGCTCACCGACTGGGGGCAAGTACATTGTTTCCGAAAAGCAGGTCATGATCAGCTTCAATATTTCCATTCTGTGTTGATCGAACGCCGGTGAAGTGTGTGGTGAGTGTGCGAAGCCAACTCCTGCTTCCCAAATGTATTCACAGCTGTCGATGGTTTGTATGTCTTCTGGGTTGTCCTGCCGATGGAAGATGGTTTGCAATCAACGTCAACGTTCAACCACTGGACATTCAAATGAGTCAGAAAAACAAATTGTACTCACTGGACCCGACTTTTTGTTGGAGGAAACTGTGAAGTCTGGACAGAACATGAGATCCTGCAACGAAACATTCGATGGAAAAAGGTTGCCAAGCACGGTAAGTCAGCTCGAAGTAGTGCTGGAGACCAGTGAAGGTCATTGTTTCTCCAAAACCTACAGTCCAAACACAATTTGTGTAATCGCTATTTCACTTTCCGATGTTGACGGGTTCGGGCCCCGTTCCTTCAAACCACTGGCCGTTGTGTTTGTATCCCATTTCAAACTATCACACTTCTTACCGACAAAGAATTTATGAGGGACTGGGCCAACGCAGGACTGTCGTTCTGAAAGACGAAGCGATTTTTTGTCATGAAACTGAAAAGCGATTTTTAGCCATGAGACTGAAAAACTAATGCACTCGAAATTTCGCAATGCTGATCCTAAACACAATTTCAAAGAAGCGGGATTGACTCACCTCAGCGCCATCGTCCGCAGCCTGACCTGGGAGAGTTGACCAGAAGAATCCTCTCCAGTCCGGGTCCTCAAATATGTATGGCAGTATTCGAGTCAGCAAACGAATACAGTTCAAAACTGAAATAAAATCATGATCCAGAGGATCAACATCAACACCAAGACGATTCACTCATGGTGGCAGATATGTTGTGTCCAATTTTGAGGCAAATCAACCCCTGTTCTTGCCTCCTGCAGATATGTTGTGACACATTTGTGTCCAACTGTGTCACAATAACCGAAACTAACGAGCTCACCAGTTTGTTGTTCCGTGGCAGTTCGGCAGCCACTTTCTGCCGCCTGCACGAGCTTCTCAACAGCCTTGTAGCAGAGTGTGGCGAGGTTGGAGGGCGACTCCTCGCGCAGAGCGCGGATCTCCGCCGCGGGGATCAGCGTGAAAATGTCCTGCACATTGTTGACGCTTTCTGACCAGAACTGAGACCAGAACGCCTCGTCAGCAGCTTCCACTGGCTGTAAATAGAGACTTGCACTTCAGACACTCCACAGCCCGAGTTTTGTTTCGGATTTTTTGTCCGGTTCGTTTTGCTGCCCAAACAATACAATGTGCTTGAAAGCTGACACCCATCCAGTCTGAAATCAGTCAGGTGCCGTTCGATTGACGCGATCTTCCGATTCGGATCACAACGATTGGTATGAAGAGGGTCGCCAGACTGAACGTTACCTGTCCAAAACAGCGATCTGGATCGGTAAATCGAACGGCACCTGAGATCTGAGCAATCATGTCAACACCCAGTTGATGGTTGTTTCAACAGACCAGTCTCCAAGAAGGAGAACTGGGCAAAGCCTGCCTGTCAATTATTCTGCCGGTTGGTCAGAGATTGACTGAACTCTGATTGATAAAAAGCCAAACAGATGGCAAGTAGAACGATTGGGCAGATTCTTTTGGAGGCATTATGGACAGCTTTGACAACTGCTTGGAGTTCGGTTCCACTACAGTCTGTTCCGGAGTCAAGCTCGCACCGTAGAAGTTCATAACTGATAGCTCATGGACTACGTGACTTGAAACATACCTGAGTTTTGGTTGTGAGCTGTACAACGGCCTTCCTGAAATTGAGTTTTGTGTCTGTGTTGCCCATTCTTCGAGTTGAGCTCCTCACAGGAAGTGACGTCCGCTCCTCTCGACCCGTAGATCGCGTCTTGTCTCTACGGGCGCCGCTGGAGCTGCATTCGACTGCAGGACACATGTGTGCAAAGGACATCAAGTTTCAAATTTTGCTTTAGGTTGTTGGTGACGCTGAACATCAGAGTTCTTCCGTGCCGAACTCCCACTACAGCTATAGCTCTGCGAAAATGCTGCGACGGGCAACATGTCTGTCTCTCGGGAGGCAAATCATTCGTCTTGCAAGCGAACATCACAAAAGCTTCTCTCCAGCAAGGTGGGTTGATTCCTTGACAGCCAGGAGTTCGGTTCCAGCAGTCCGTTGCTGTGTTTGGATATCAGATCAAATCAAGGGAAGATGCTTGACCTGTTGACATTTTCGCTGGACCTCGAAGAAAAGTTGCCCATTTGCGTCGGGTTTTGTAGCAGGCAGAGTGAGTTTGTCCGAGACGGGAGGGGGGGGGGGTCAGAAAGCAGCCAGGTAGATCTGGAGGGATAATCCAGGCAAGGATCATGTACATCCTGTGTAGAGAATGTGATGCCACAAAGCTTGTGTTTGAGTGGTTGAATCCTCAGCCATCTCTGCTGTTCTGTCGTGCTGTCTTGAGTATCAGTGATGAGCACAGTCGTATTTTGAACAGAGAAATATGGGAAGCCTGGGGTTTTCGTATTCCGCGAGATTTGCATTTCATGCACTGTCTGTAAATTCTTAGTGTGTCTCAGTACTTCGAGTTGAGGGTGGGGTCCGATTCTGGCCAAATTATGAAAAGGGGCTGGCGGTCAGATTTTGGCCAGTATCTGCAAGTTTCCTCTCAACCAAATGCATTGAACTGCGAGCTTTCTCGGCGTGGCCATGTTGGACATCCGTGAGTACAAATAGGACAGCATTTTCATCTGAGATAATCCGAAATACCGTTCTTTGAGGCGCTTTGATTCACGTGTCAAGAGTCGGAAAATTCTCAGATGCAAATAAGACAGCACCAGTGCTCGGGGTCGGATTCAAAATTTGACCGGCTTCTGGAAGTGATTCACTGGAAAGTCAGTGTCACTTGACATGCCATCGAAACGTTGACAAACTCATTTTGATACACCGGACTGTGTGATTCTCTCATGTTTCCAGGTGTCGGTATTGTAGTACACTACAGCACAAATCACCCCTCACTCAGACGAGGCATCAAAGCACAGCGGCTGCAGCCGAAGCTGTCCAGGAACCGAATGAATCAGGATCTTCGTTGCCTCCAGAGTCTGTGGAACCCATCCCTCCTCCAAACGTTGAGGGACAGCAGAAAACGTATTCACCCAAAATACACGACATTGTGAATCAAATAGCTGGCCTCTCCTTGCTAGAAGCTGCGGAGTTAAATGAACTTCTCAAGGTGCGGAATTAGCTTTTGCCGCGTCTGCTTTAGTTTCTTTTGCTTTTGCGAGCATATTTTGGAAGTACGTGCATTTCCTTTCAATCACGGTGTTCGTGTTTTCGTTTTCGAGAAAAGTGCGAGACTTGCTATTTGCAACCCATTTGCAGAGTACACTGAACATCAGCGGTGCGCCGATGATGATGGCAGGAGCGATGCCTGCGCCGGCAGGGCCGAAGGTACGTTTGCATTGTTTTTGCAGCCGTTTCACTCAAGCAAAGGCTGGGTTCGCCCAAAGCGCGGGCTGACAATTTTTCACGCACCCAAATATTCCCGTGTGTTTGTGTGTACGTCTGTTGGAGAGTCTACATTCGCTGAATTAAAGTTCTTGGAAATTGCGCACTGGAAGCGACTGGTTGACAGGGGAGGGGCTGTCAAAATTTGCGAGAATGATCAGGAAAAAATTGTGACAAAATTGGACCCTGTCAATGCTGTACTGCAGTGTTGAAGAAAGGATTTGAGTTGTGGGTTCGGACGTAACTCCATTGGTTGGTTCCGTTGATGCAATTACCGGAGGAAAGCCCCCTCCGCCGAAAGTGAACAGAATTGTAATCGTGGGTGTTCGACGTGTGTTCTTGCTCGACAAGCGATCGTACTGCCTTGCACGAGTACTTGCTGTTCCATGCTTGTTCCGAGAATTGGGCTTGCAACGCTCGTTGAAGCCTTGCGTCTTCAGCACATGTTTTCGTTTGCTCACATGCCCTTTGTGTTCTTGCAGGAAGAGGAAGAAGTAAAGCCCCAAAAAGTTTCGTTCGCTGTCAAGCTGATGCATTTCGACAGCGCGAGGAAAGTAGCATTGATCAAAGAAATCAAAGCAGCACTTCCTGAAATGAATCTAGTCCAGGTGAGCAAGGTTTACCCCCCAAGACAGCTTCATTTTCACACGCTCTGAGTGCAACACAAACAACGCTTGGAAAACTGTCGTTCATCCGTCCACTGAATCCGCCCGTTCTAGTGTGGACAGGTCCCTTCCAGGTCCCCTCCCTCTGGGAAAAAAGACTTGTTTTTGTTTGCGCCGTCTGCCTCCAACAAGGGTTGGCGCTTTTGTTATCAGTGTTGATGGCCTGTTTTGGCGTTTGAATTGGTTGGGGAAATGCTGAGTGACTTTCTCTTTCGCTGCAGGCGAAGAAATTTGTCGAGGGAGTTCCACAGAAAGTGAAATCGGACCTGACGCAGGACGAGGCAGAGAAACTGAAGGAAGCTCTGACTGCGGCGGGTGGAGAAGCCGTTGTTGAATGATCCGTCATTTCCACATCTGAATCACAGGCGTGTTCGTTGAATGTACATTTTGAACCGAGCATCGATGCTCTGTAGCTGCAGTTGGCCAAAAGTGTCGACTTTCTGCAGTTCGTGTGTGTAAAATGCTCCGTGGTTGCGAGAAATCTTCGGACTAGTGTTGCAACCAACCGAAAGATGCGGCAACAAACGCAAATGAATCGACAAGAATGTTCGGTTCTTGCTTGCAACAAACACCATTTGTACAGCGCGGCTTTCAAATAAAAGAACTCCTTTGGTACAATCTGGAGGGAAGAACAAGCTCATTGTTATTTCAGCACTCACTGTTTTTCCAATGTTCGCAGTGGTAACCAATTTTGGCAGTTCTTGATTCAATTCATTACTTTCAATCTGTCGGAAATTCAATGTCCCGCATTCATTGTCCCACAACAAATGCGTACTTCAAGGAACACACATTGACCGAAGAGAAAATTGCAGTTCTTCACAACGAACAGCATGAGAAGGTTCTACAAGTGGTCGGACTGAGTGAACCAAACAGATGACCTTTCGTTTTCACGGCTGTCAAGTGTGCTTGAATCCAGGCGAGATTCCGTATTCCAGAAAGTCGATGGATGACGACAGACTCGCTTTGCTTTGACTCGCCGAGACTTCGTTTGCCATTCCGCTCTCCCGCCACACGTCCTACAATCCAGCACAGGATGTTCACGACCCAAGTGCAGGTCAAGGGAACTTCACCTTTGGACTCGTATCATGGAATCAAACAACAGAATCACCAAAACAACATGATCAGCACACCTGTGTGTCTTCCTCGTCCGATCCCCCATCCTCTGCGACAGGAGCCCCAGAGTACTCCTGGTACAGATCCTCCACATACTGTGACGACCTGTAAGGATGTAGAGCTTGGTGAAATAAATTCAACGCGGTGTGTTTGCGACCTGAAATTCTGAACTGCAGGCAGAAATACCAGATCGGATCACCTTTTCAGGATATAAGGATCGAAAGGGAAATAGCTGTCAAGAGGGTTTGATTTGCCCGAAGCATCGCTTGACCCTTCCACGGGCAACGTGTTTCGTTTGTTCTTCTCAATTACGGTATCACAGAGAGCCAACTGGTGTTGCCTGAAAAGAACATGTCAACCAATTAGAAAATCGATGTGAATTATTGCGGTTAGACAATGGCACACGAACATGAATCAGCTGAGTAGAGCATTCAAACAGGTACACAGACGCACCGCGCAACAGAAGCGAATGTCTGGGTGATCACAGGCAGGCAGAATCTGAGTGGGTTGAGTCGACACGTAACTATTGTCGGAAGTTTGGCATTTCGGACGCGTTCTGCACCTGTGGGGCGCAAAAAAATGTTGGTGGAAGCCTCCCGCAAAACTACCTTTCCTTACACTTTTTTAATTAATTTATTCTGGCTTGAAAATGCTCTGTGATGAGGCTACAAACGAACCCGTACTGAGGCAAGCTGGGTGAAATCAACTGCACTTTCACTCACCTCTTTCGTGAAGCATCAGTTCTCTGTTTCGGTAAATGAAGACGTAGAAGAGGGCCTGACACACAGAGTAGAAAGGGCCATGATGACCTAAGTTGGGTTGAACTGTGTTGTCCGCTGATTGATGTATGTAACAGTGAATCCAAGAGACCATCAGATCAAATACCGCAATGACGACACTGCAATGCAAATGATAGAACAACAAAATTGTCAAACAAAAGTCAATCTTGATGAATCATGAACGAAGAGGCCAAATTGGAAGATCACTAAGATCACCTCAAATTTACGTATTTCGCTCTGGCCAGCAGACTAGCGATGTACGACACGGCGACTTGACGGAATACCGCTTGTTGGTTCGGGTCGACGACCTTCTGCCACAGATAGTCAATGAAACCTTCGTGCAATGTCTGCAAAAACAATCTTTCATGGTGAGACAATTACCGTATTCGCTGTTCGATTTTGTTCGACAAGTGAGACCGCGCAATTGTTGACGATCAAAACACAAAATCTCAACTCGCTTACGTCGTGAAAGCTACAAATGTAGAACATGCAGAACTGGACGTGATTGGAGGCATGGGTTGGCAGGATGAGGCGGTCGAAGACGTGCAGTAACTCTCTGTACACAGTCCTGGTCACTTCCCAATCAAGTACACCTGAAAAGTCAGCAAGAGTTGAAAAACCTTGTGACACAGAATTGGAGTGCACCTGATTCTCCAGACAATGGGGCGGTCTGAATTTCTGATGCTCAATTTCTTATGGAAATTTGGTCCCAGGCAAACAATATCAACATTAATGTCATCAGAAGGCTGCCTACCATCTTGAAAACATTTGCTTTTTATGTACTTGAACAGCAGCTCCATGAGAATATCTAATTTGTTGGCGTGTGCGTGCACCATTTTTGCGTCTGCGACTGGTTGCTCAAGCGAATCTGTCTCCTGAAAGCAAGCAATGCAGTCCCGAACAGACTGATCTTTGATGCGTTAGCAGATGTTTCTTTCAACATGTGTTTGTCCCTGCTGATTTTACCATTGCAAAGAGTTCGTCCTCTTCATCGCTGTCTTCAGAATCTTCAATTTCGTGCTTTGGAGCATGAACCTGAAAAGCACAATGTACATGCAAAATGCCGAAGAATGTACAATAAAACGGTGAAACACTCCCCCTCTTGAATACGTTTCCACTTCCGTGACACCCACCGCCAAAATAAAATGTTGGGACCCCATGTTGAATGGAAACCACACTCAGATCGTGACGGTGCGTCCAAACACGCAAAATCATCAGCATTTGAAGAAAACTTACATCCAGTTTCAAGAGGTGGTCCACGATCAAGCTCAAGATTTCAATTCTGTGCCGCGGCAAGTAAGTTGTCAAATGAAAAAGGTGCTGGAAGTACGACTCGTGTATGTTCGCTTGTCTGTACACACTTGGACACATCTCAACCAACAACGGGAGCAGGACAGTCGGAGCTCTGAAATGACACAAATCTTGTGGTACAAAATGCAAAGTCACACAGCTGTACTTCGGTAGTTATTGTTCAAATGCCACACATACAAGGGCACCAGTTGCACAATGGCATTCAAAAGACGATGCGGATGTTTCATCTCCTCTGTGATCTCCACTCTCTCCTCTGTTGCTAAAACTGAAAACAAATGGAACAACGTGTACACGCACATTTTCTCAGTGATGGAGTATTGCAATCATTCGCAATTAAAACAAGTGCACGACGCATTTTTTCAAACAATGGCTCACCCGGAACAAACTTGCTGACGATCATCTTCAGACAAGGACGCAGGTGCAGAGTGTTCGAGGAGATTAGATTGACAATTAAGGCTTGGTAGTCTGCAATCACTCGGTGGCTCATCAGATTCCATTTCAAATGCTGCCAAAGACAGACATTGCAACAATCTGACAAAATAGAAACAGTTTATATCACACAAACATGAAAAATGCTGAACAACCCGCGCCACGATTCCACGGAAGACGTTGTCATTACAATATTGTTGCAACACTTTGACGACGTTCACAAAGAACTCGTCCTGGCGGGGTGAGGTAAGGGGTAGTCATGAGGTAAGTGTTGCCCTCGCCAAGGCAGGTCTGGCTCAACACAAGGCAGGTCCTCCCCCCGCCCCTCCTTGTTGACATGCATACACACACTGTGATAGTGATTGACACCAAAAGTGATTGCACAAAGCGCGCGATGGAACGAAGTGAAGATTTGTTCGTACCAATACAGCGGAGATTAGAGCCCTGTGTTCCTTGCCCAAATTTGATGCGTGGTATTTCAGTTGATGAACTATTTCAGCGATTTGTGATTCCTGTAAAAGAAAAAATCGGGCTTTCGCTTGCCGCACAAGATGAGAAACTGTCCTCTTAGTGGGATTTTCCAACAAGAAAACACAACACCCATTTTCTATTCGCTTTCTTCGCGCCTGAATTTCGGGCGACGCCCTGTTTTCCGCACACAAACGTTTACCTGCGTATGCTCGTCTGACAACACGCACACCAGCACATCGTAGTTTCTCGATGAACCCTGCGACGAAAAGAACAAATTTGTTTTTGACGTAATTGTAAACAAGAACTGCGGTGCATTCCCCTTCCCTATCCCACTGACTGCCGAAAATGACTGACACAGAATCGCAACGAGCCAAGGATCTGGCAAAAAAAGCACTTTTTGAAGAAAAAAAAAGCACTTTTTGAAGAAAAAAAAAAAAGCACTTCTTGTGGGGCTTTCTATCATATATTCTCGTTTGAAATCAAGTCTTGTTTCAGAGACTATTCTCTGATTATGGCTGAAATGTAATATATTTATACTATTCTCTGATTATGGCCAAAATGTAATATATTTCTGCATACATTCCACAATTTAAGAATCCTCACTCAACTTACCAGTTCTCACCACTGTTGCTCATCTTCTGGTGTTTGCCAGTTCAATAGCAATCAATAATGCTCTCTAAATTTTTTGGCTGAGCCAAACCTAACTTTAACTTTTCCATGACATAGCAAAACTGGGGGGGGGGGTTGCTACATAATAGAAAATTTTGGCCACCCTCCGAAGGCACCAATAATTTTCCATCATGTAGTGACCCTCACTACATCAAGGAAAATTTCAGCAGTAGTATCGTGTGGAAGAGTTGGCTCTTCCCACACATGCAATCCAGCTTTTGGGCAAGGCACTGAGTACCTGGTGAAGTTGCTTCAGCAGAGCTATGCTAAGCTGAAGCTGCGCACCAGGCCAGCACCTTGAGCCACCAGATAAAAGCTGCAAACACAATGACCCTGCAGAGCAGTTACTTGCCTTGAAGTGAGAATAAACTACCTAGCATATGCTTGCTTCTTACTCTACCGAGGCAGTCTGGCCAAGCCCAGACTGCAACTGACTGCAGTGCCACAAGCAGCAGCGAGTGTGAGGCAGGGTTCTCCCGAGACCCAAACCACACACAAACAGTAGGGGGGGGGTCATACAGGTTTCTTTAGAACTGAGTGTGGCCCAAATTTTCCAAGACATAGTGACCCCCCCCCATTTTGAGGTGTGTATAGATAGACAGACAGACAAGACAAATACTAACAACTTAAGTCAAATTCTATGACTAAAAATACTACAAAAAAGTGCTTTTTGAAATGTTATAAAAAATTTATGCAAAAATTCAAAAAAATACATTCGTATCCTTCTTTTAAAAATAGGTATTTCTTCTGCAGTATTTTACCTTTACTCTTTTCAGGTTATACAAAATACTTGAGAAGTGTGCAACTTATATTTTTATGAATTATTATCTCAAGGAAAGCTCTGAAATATTTCTCTTGAAATACCATTTTTATCATTATTTCCCCAAAATCAGG
>JAAUXT010052725.1_pt1 | contig 14065 bp, 13 predicted proteins | sample 7278171 | NCBI WGS metagenome assembly JAAUXT01 (sample SAMN14350112, study PRJNA611818) | marine sediment metagenome | isolation source: surface marine sediment (1.8m) | place: French Polynesia: Moorea | collected 2018-08 | reverse complement strand
AGTGAGCAGAAACAAATTCTCAAACCAGTTGTGGTGTAAGATCCCATTTCTACAACATGATGGCAGGTCGGCTCACATGCAGTGTGAGAAGCACCACTCGCACACTGCATCATAAACAGGTCAAACAGCGAGACGAAATGCCACAGTTGTAGAATCGTAAAGCGCCGATTGGGACTTGATCCCAGGCCGTGCACGGTGATCTACAGCGGTGCAAAGGCCTCCGCTGCAACGTAAACTGCATCGACGTCGAAGCGCAGAAACAACGAATCCGCCTTGCAAGTGAATCACTTTTATTGTAGAACCTGCTGTACACAATGCGGCGGTGAGACTCCAGCAAGTCGAGTCCGCCCACTTGACCAACAAGAGACGGTTCTGTACAACGGTTGAACGCATCTGTCGCACTGCTGTGGCACCAGCAACAAAACGAGATCGAAACAAAGTTTAAATGCAGAGAATTTGCCTGTTCTTGTTTGATTCAACACAATGTTTGGCTGATGTGGCTCGGGCGCAGCACTGAGACAGACGCGTCACCTCAACGGGAAATTTGAAAACCTTTGACACCATTCGCGGCTTCCACCCACAAAACACTTGACCCACCGCTGCACCCCAATGATGTCCAACGACATCTCGCCGACCACAAGAATTGGCCTGCTACAGGCACAACAATAGTCTTGTTCGACAGTTTTGCTTGTGCACATTGGAAAACTGACGTGTGCATCGCCAGTTGAGAACACCCAACGCAGATCCAGGTTGTCGGACCCAACCAAGAAACACAATTCCCCTTCCAATCTCATCCTGCGAATCTGCAAGTCCGTCACAAACATGTCTTGGGTACCTCGGAGAGAACACCCGAAAACTCAAAAGGCTACGTGTTGGTCCTGCGTTTCAAACAAGAAACTCTCAAAACAATTCTGACAGCGGGCCTGGTTTCTACTTAAAGTGAACACTGAGGGAATCAAAACCTCACATTCAACGCCTTCTTCGTTCTTCGCTCAACACTGGCCACACACAACAAATCGGCATCCAGCTTGACAGGCGAGGATGTGCCGCGTTTTGCGACAGTCGTCCAATCTCGGGCGCTGGCTGCTGCACGGGAGAAGCCACACGACTCCTTTGAGGTCACAGGTTGGCGCTCTGGTGCATCAGGGCTGCTATAGTCTGTTGGAATCTGGCAGCGGGTCGTGTTATTGGTACATGGGCGCTATGCTGGGCTGGATGCCCCCCGCCTGCCGCAGCACGGCGGTGGAAGGCATGAGGAGGGTGGCTGCTCGCGCTGCATCCGGGAACAGAGAGTGGTAGTTGGGCAGCGGCACGTACGCTGCAGTGATGACTTTGCCTGCAATAGAAACAATTCTGTGAACGACAAACAGTACAAATTGAATCATGAACTGTTTTCTTCACATCCCTGTTGAGGTCCGAAACAGAGAACAGCGTGACAATGAAAACGTGCTGACCTGCGAACCAACGTCCGTGTAGGGCCTGTACTGAAGCGACGGCGGCGGCGATGCTTGGACACTTGACGTACACGTTGCCCTGAGGCGAAGCCTTGTCCACGTAGATGTGCAGCACGCCGCCGTGCTTGTTGCACTCCTCGATCACATCGTCACGAACCTCCACGTCCCAATTCATTGATGTTTCTCTGAAAAGAAGACACGGCGTGGTTGCTTAGCTCGCCAAATGTTTCTGGAAACACATTTCTTAGATACCCTTTCCGTCACCTGAAACGTTTATTGTGAACCTTTTTGTTGGTGCCAGAAATCAACTGTCGTGTCCACTTGAAAACAAGCCACTTGCGCGTCAGGCTTCGCAGACACAAAACAAAGCACATCTCACGGCAAGAATGAAAAACAGATCGAGTCAGTGCAACTCACGTGGTTGGATCAAACATGTTGGAGAGCATGAAGCACTGTGTTGCAATGGGCGGCGCTGCCATCGCGGTGGCAGGCCCGGCCGGGGCGGCTGCGGGCGCGGCGGCGGGGGGAGCGCCCGGCACCCCGCCCACCACGGCGGGTGGCGCCGGTGTCATGTTGAGCGCGTTCGCGGCGACTGGTGGCAACTCGAATCCTGTACCTGTAAAAATCACAAATTCAACACTTTTTAAATGTCACATTGCGCGTTCGCGCTTTTAACTTTTCCTGAGGAGGTACCACGCCTGCACAACGTACCCTCAGCGAGCTTGGCCATGAGCTGCAGCCTCCCCGTGGCGCCGAGGTCGATGCCGGCGCGGTCCATCTCGTCCGAATCGAGCGCCGAACCTCCGGCCGAGTCGAGCGTGCGCTCCGTCACGTGGCCCACCTTCATGGGCCGCCCCGCCAGCTCGAACCCGTTGAGCTGCTCCAGCGCCTTCTTAGCGTCCTCTGCGTCGTGGAACTGCGAGAGAGAGGCATGAGTCAAGTCCCCCGACACAAATACTCCAAAATCTTTCTCGCTCGAATTCATCGGCCTTGTATCACAATTCCTGGTGAGAACGGGCGTGTTCGCAAACAATAGATGCCCTTGTTTCCGCACCGAATGCAGGTGACAAGCTGGATTGCACAAGAGATCGTGTGTCAAGCAATCGTGTGCCAACGACACTGAACTGCCTCAACAAGAAGGGGACCACTGAACACGGGCGCGTCGCCAAGAGTTTTTTTGGTTTTGAAGCCCGACACCATCGCCAGGAGACGGGAGGGAGAGGCGTGAAGGACAGCCAAACATTTTTCAGATGCCGTCCGTCACCTGACAGGCATGACAAACACCCAAACCTTCTTTGGACAAGCAAGCCCAGCACACCCCTGACACATCCACGAATTTTTGGACACGCATCCGATGGACGTGAATCACCGAGGGTTTGGTGATAATCATGTGTGAAGGTCACCTCCAGACAAGTCACGCGCTCGAGCTAGTGCTCGTGCACAGCACAGGCTGGTCCCTTCGGGACGCGTCCGTGTTACAATGCCTCGTCTGCTGCACGTTCATTGGCAACATTCTGATATCCTTCCCAGCTTTTCATTTTGAACCCAAGCAAATCAGCATCCAGCATGCAAACGGCAAACTTTGTGAGCAAACTCCTCAACGCATTTACAAGTTTGAGACATGCTTTCGAAACGAAATGACTCGTGGAATTGAATTTAAGACATCTGAAACAAATGAGAAACAATGGTGAGTTTCAGCTTTGCATGCGTCGCGCCTTATGAATGAGAAACTACAAACAGAAACAGCAAATTGATTCTTCGCGTCAGCAAGACAAACCAAACGATGGTGTTTGTTTTTGAATTTCGGTGAAAGCGCTATTTGATTGAAATCTGCTTTCGGCATCAAGATGTCTTTCTTTTCCAAAGCTTGTCTCTCTCACACAACTCTCAGGTTGCATTTCGTTCAAACTTGAAACAAGTTGACCCAAAGTCCACTTCAAATCAAATCTGTGACCAGATGTGTCAAGGCATCACTGACTCCAATGTTAATGCGAGAACTACAAAACCAAGGAAAGGTAACCAACAGATTAATCGTCAACAACTTCTACACAAAGCAACACTCGTACTGTGGAGAGAAAAATAGGGTCAGTTCTGCTGCCACAGACCAACTCTCTTCCGGTTGCCAAGGCCAGGCTGACTGGTTGCTAGACAACTGTTTCTACTCACTGTAACAAATCCGTATCCCTTGGAGCGCCCGGTCTCGCTGTCCATCATCAGGTTTATGTGGTCGATCTGCAAGAGAGACGGGCGCTGTTATGAAAACAAGAAAATACAGTCGGTAACTCACCTGTACGAAGCCGAACCCTTTCGATTTGCCCGTCGCGCTGTCCATGGCCAATGTTACAAAGTCTATCTGAAATCACACAGCAAGGCTCTGCTCGTCAACTTTTTTTATTTTTTTCTTTTTTCCTGAACGTTGTGAAAGCTTTCCCAAATGTGTCATCCATGTTTCAAGAAATCGAAGTCCACAAAACTGTGCACCAAAAGGTGGAGCGTACTTCTGTAAAAAGCGCTTGCACATTTCACCACCAAGCACACTTTCAGTGTCGTTCAACAAGAACATTATCAGTTCAGACTCGCGCACCGCATCATCTGACAGCGGCACGTGGACGTCAACTTTACGAGACTTTGCCAGATGACGACAACTTTCAGGATTCGCAAAAGTACACTTTCTGAGGGTTTTCGATTGAACCTATTCTTTGATTGGGGGGGGGGGGAAGGGGGGAACTTCAGTAAATTTTCAGGAAGGGTTTGGAGTTGCTGTCCACAGACAGACAGGGATTGTCCACCAAAAACCGGTCAACATGTGTGTGCTTTGAAGATCTGGTTTCAAATGACAACAGGAGATTCCACGTTAAACTCATCAAAACGCATACCTTTCCAAAAGGCTCAAAGATGCCCTTCAGCATGTCCTCGGTGATGTTGAAGTGGAGGGACCCAACGTAGAGCCGCATTGGGCCTGACATGCCCTTCGCTGACGTCATCTGTGCATTCGCCAAGCGATTTTTCTCTGCCTGAGACGCCTGCAAGCAAAGAGTGTCTGGTAAAGCTTCGCGAGATCAGTGCTTTTCAGTGGCATGAATCTCTGTTCGTAATTGAGTTTCTGGTTCGCAGTTCTGCCACATTCACGTTTCGACGTTGCACACAAACCCACGTCTGACAAACTTGTGCCGATACAATTGTGAGTTAAAAATCACAATTTTCAGCGCAACAAAAATGGAACATGTCTGCACCACCCCTGAAACAAACGAATCTCAAGGATAATGTACCTGTACGATGATGGGGATGCCGAGTAGCTTCTGTCCGCTGAGCCCCATGGCGAGCGGCACCGACTCTGTGTCCTTGAACTCCACGTAGGAAATGCCCTTCGAGCGTCGCGTCTTGTTGTCCGTGATGAGCCGAACGTCCCGCACCTGAACAAACAAAAATTATGTTTGACCATCAGCGGCGAAAGCGTTGAAAACTAAATCGGTCTCCACTCCCTCCTCCCCACACACACGCCACAGGCACTCCAGCAGACGATCATGAAGCGATTCAGGTGGACTTACCTTGCCGACGGAGGAGAAGAACTCCTCGAGGTCGCGGGGGCGAATGCGCGCAGACAGCTGCATGCAGAAAACGGTGCGCGCGTCGCGCTCCTCCGGCGTCATTTCAGGCTCCGGGTTCCTGCAACAAACAACACTCGTCAGGCCTTCGCAACGAACAAGGGAACTGGACGAGATTCCGCCTCCTTCCTCTGATGGGAAAGGCGAGTCTGTGCAGAGTCAACTTCTTCCAGCAACATCTACTCAGGAAATCTGCCAAATTTCAGCAACTTTGAAATCCTTCGCAGTTTCTTCTCCGGTGCGATTTGGAGGGAAAAAAATTGCATTGTCGAAAACCCAACCAGTTTCCACACATTACACACATATTGGGCAGCAGCAAGAAATGTCAATCAAGCACTGACACCAGTCGCACAAAAATATCAACGTCGTCCTGACCTTTCTACACACAACCAGATTCTAATCGTACAGATGCCAACGTCGCAAGAACGTTTCAGATCAGTTTCTGGAGCACGCCAAAAGAATCGATTTCTATGTCAAGCAAGGCGATCTGAAAACTGCTCTTAAGTTCCGATTGCCACCCACGCGTCTCGTTCATATTGGTGCGCGACGTGACATCTCTTCGCCATTCGCTCACCCAAAGATTGTACTTTCTTCTCCTCCTTAATTCGCGCACGCTCAAACCAGCACTTACTTCAGAATAAGTCTGAGCGGGCTGCGGGACCAGCTCCTGCGCGGTCGTCCGAACTGTCTGGGGCCGGGGAACACGATGGGCGGCCCTCTGGAGCGGGAGCGCGACCTGCGGCGACGCTCCCTCGAGCGGCTCCTGCGGCGCTCTCGGTCTCTGTCCCGGTCTCTGCTGCGGGAGCGGCGCCGGTCTGCCCGGTCACCACGGTCTCTGTCTCCTCGGTCGCGGCCCCGACTACTGGTTCTGTCCCCGTCTCGACTCCGTTTTCGATCCCGGCTTCGACTCCTGAAATGCAACCGGCGTTGAAAATAGAAGGCGTGCCGGAATTCCGAACCTCCACGGCAATTTCCGAGTCGGAATTCAGTTCTCCGGGAGTGGCGGAACTGCCCTGCCCAGAGTTTCTCCAAAAACTTCAGGTGTCAACAAGCGCGCGACCCGTGACTTTACACTCCACATGCTCAATGACCGTTTTCTTGTTTTCATTTTCACAACCCCACCCCCCCGTGGACAGCACAGGTCCCGCCCAACATTTGGCAGACAGGAAACACGGAAAATGTGTTGGGGGTGCAGCATGGGAACCAGTGTCAGACTTCCCACCCCCCACTTTCAGAGTCAGGCCGACTTGAAACAAAGCCTGAGGCCTTCCTCTGGCAAAAAGTAACCAAATATTTGGCTGACAGGATACATGAGGATTTTTGGCTGAAGTTGAAAGAACAGGGGGGGGGGGGGCTGTGGTGCCTATTTCCCACCTCACCCCCATGGCAGCAGTGCGCGCGCGAGCACACACACACACACACACACGTACGCCTCTATCGCGCTAAAGAACAGTGCTGACCTTTTGCGATCTTTGCTGCCGCTGCGTTTCCTGAAAAATAGCACAGCTGATGAAAACACAAGCCTCACAATTCTTTCGCCTTTGTCTAAGCTTCCTTCAAGTTGATCTCTGCGATACACGATCATGGAAACCAGGCTGACATCAATCGAAAATCCTTCCAACCCACAAAGTTCGGAAATGGAAAAGACCCGCTTGGAGTGTTTGGTCAAAAGTTACATTACGAATTCCAGTGATACAAGTTGCTGCGTGGCCGTTTGCACAAAGTTATCTACAGAACACAGGCGGTTGTAGGTAGGAGAATTACCTGTGCTGTGACAGACGCACGTACCTGATTCAACTAACGTGGTCCACATTATGTTTGACTGTTACCAAAATTGCGCTTCTACCTACGGTTCACATACAACAGGACATCTGTTAGCTTTGCCCTTTTCATTCCAATGCAGTTCTTATTTCTGAATTTGAAACAGACGTCTTTCAAAACGCGTTCTCATATAGTGACAGCTGTCATGCAGACCATTGTCTGGATGACGAAAAAGGGACCGCTCCACGATGAAAGATTTACACGTGGGTCACAATCACTCTACGTCCTGGTTTTGGAGAAAATAGTAACAGCAGATCTACGAATAAAAGAGAACGAGCCCTTACTTCTTGTCCCTGTCTCTGTCTTTGTCGCGACTAGATTTGGATTTGCTGCTGCGGTGTGAGTCGTCGCCGCCTCCTTCCTCCTACAGTCGATAACACATCACAAATCAGCCACGATGAGCAGTTGTCGTCGTGACGGTTGTTGCGGGTGGTGAAGAAAGGAAAAAAGTGAACACAATGCATTAGTCTTTTTGTGTTCTGTGCGACATTTTCATCATGACGTGGACATGAAACCACTGCAAGGCTTCTGAGAATGGCTTGCTCAACTTCACAGATGGCGGGAAGCATTTGCGCGTAACAACATGCATTCGGGTGGAATAAGAGTCGGATCATCGGGCCACGTGAACAACTTACCATCACGCTCCACGCTGCAGGTCAAGAAATGGAACTGGACAATGGGGAAACATGTACAATGGGGCCAGGGTGACCGAGCTTGCATTTGACTGAACAACGGTCCATGTTGTTTGATTTGGCAAAACCATGGTCGTCAAAGATCGAACCAAATTTCTGAGACAAAACGCCAGCAAGTTTCCAATATTCGTTCGCCAGAATGTTTCTGTCAACCCCAGCTTTGTTGTCCAAACCAAACAAATGGTGTTCCTTGAGTCATGGAGGGAAAGTATGAAAATAAGAAAATATTTTTTGCGGAAATAAAAGTACAATGAATGCATTTCCCCACCCCATCCACGTAAATGTGTCCAGTGCAATTCCTGTCAAATAAAGTTCGTATGAGTCAATAAAAGTTTAGACACATGTACGCAGTTCAAAATCACCAAATGTAACCCACCCTTCACACCCAAAATAATGGGCGCGCACAACCCCAAGAATAATTCGAGTGCCCACATGGCAGAAGTCTTCCATCAAGTTGGTGGGTGTTTTGCTGTCAGTCTGTTGCTAGGCATTCCACCGCCCACGCCTTAAGTGTATCCGCCGATAGAGGGCGCGCCACCTGGGGAAGACCAGTGCCAAATTCAGTTTCAGCTTAACAAGCATTTTCAAGAATGAGGCTCATCGTTTCTCACTTCTTTCTTCCTGTTTGCATGTGAAGTTCGATACCCACGACCAACAAATAGCATTTGAGCTTTCTTTTTTTTTCCATCAGTTTTGGCAAGTTCTCCACAAGGACAGAACCGTGCTCTTTTTCACTCTCTTCACATGCAAACCCCGTTCAGTTTACAAATTGATGGCCGAAATGCATTTGTGTCAAAAGACATCAGCCTGAGCAAGCCTGACATTGCCATGTATCGTACGATGAACTGGGCTTTACAATTGAGCTGGAAATTGTAATGTCGGAGATTAATAAATGCACCACAGTTTTGTTTCGTTTTTCACGGACGTGTGCAATGGGGCATCACATGTGTTCCTCATCAACAAGTTCTCAAGCTGTCTCTGATTTCAGCGCAAAATACTTGAACAAATTTTGCACAGTTGTGCCTGTTGGCTCATTGGATTTGTCTGCACAGTGATCAAAAGACTTGCGCATCCACAGTCAAGGACACCCTGGGAACTGTTTTGCACCTCAAATGTTAATGCTCCAAAGCGAGGCCAGTACCTGCACGAACTGCCATCCCTTGAGAGGAAGCGGAAGAGGCACCCGACCCCTGGTGGCCGGGGTGCACTATGAACAACGAGGGCTAGATGCATAGTGTGTGAACAACAGTGGATGGGCATCTATAGCGAGAAAATGGGCAACATGTCGGTAAAAACAAATGGCAAAGATACGAGGACGTTTCACAAAGGTCCATCCGTCATGTCCAGAGCTGGACAAGCGATCAAAATGGGACAACGATGTCAGGCATTACAGGCCACGAGCAAACAGTGGCGTTGAAATTCAGTGAATTTAAGGCAAACTGCTCTTTCTGCAGTTTTGAAAAGCAGCAGCTTGATGGCCATGACGGGCAAAACTTTTGAAACCACCTCGTGGCTCTTTTGGACAGCGATATAATTCTCAGGCACTTGACACAAGCAGGACATTTTCCAATTGTCACAGTCATTGCGGTGACAACGTGTCTCACCAATTCCTCACCCACGGTCATTGTGCATGAAAAATCACTGCCCATTTCGCTGGCCACATCCGAGATCCACAAGTTTGAAACTACATTTGAACTTCAAAACACAAAATCATTGCGGCAAACAAAAACCAGTGTTCGTCAATATTTCCAGCATCAAGACATTGATACCACCAGGAGCAAGTTATCTTGTCCAGACTGTAAATTGTCTTTACTCGTTTTGCACAATCAGGGTTTCACCGATCTCAACAACACTCAATACTGACCTCTTTCTTGTAAGGAGCCTCGAGCATAGCTTCAACGTCCAAGTCTTCAGCCATTGTTAGAGACGAGTCTGAAAGTGGAAGTCTCACAGTCAACACCCAACAGACGGGATTGTCGAAAGAATTGTCCGAGTTTACCAAAACTGAATGACCAGCTCGAGCTGGTCGAGTGGGTACGAGTTGCCATCTCTGTCGAGAAATGGATTCAGAGACGGGGCGGATTCCGTGTGGTTGGTAATCGAACAAAGACAGACCTGGGGCGGACTCAGAACCCCACCCTACAAAACCAACTGTTTCAGCCCGATAATAGATCTAGGCTCTAGTTTGTGCTGCACAAGTTGATTTTTTACGTGCAAAATTGTTCCACGTTGGTTCGACCCCTTTGACCCAAATCCTGAATCGGCCTGGTTAGATTTCGACAGGTATTTTTTTTGAATAAAATAGCCACATAGTGACGCGGACGTACAACGGAACGGTTTCTTCTTGACCAGATCTATTCAGGAACAGATTGGTCTGACACAGGTCAATAGATCTGGTCGAGACTCTACAAGGTTGATGAACACCGGTGAAATCATCTCAGTTTTGTCTCGAGAACCCGAAATTCGGTCATCTGCGCCAAATTTTTGCCAATGGGGATGTTAAATAGACTCACCCTGACTATCTGTAAAACTTTCGTCCAATTGTGGGACCGCTTTCTACGTCGTCTACACAAGAATGCGAAATACAAATTCTCAAACGTTGTTAAAGCATCACATCCAAAATGGCGTCCAGCGCAATACCAGAACGAGACACGCGGTTTTCCTTAGTCGGCGTTAGCAGAAAATTCTGCGCGCACTTAATTTTCTTCAAACCATGAAAATCGCATTTTACTCATTCAAACGACTCGTGTATCCAAACGAAAAGGAGATGAGCAAAAGGAACGAGTGAGAATGAGCAAATGAGAATCCAATTTGTGCATCCCGACAGCACACAGGCCCCAGAATACAAAGATAAACAGGAAAACTTGGGCAGCTGGGCAGATGTTTTTTCAAGGTCGGGGGGCGGGGGTCCACGGGTTCCGCTCAGAGGTTTCCGCAGCAAGTGAGAGAGAGAGAGAGAGAGAGAGAGAGAGAGAGAGAGAGAGAGAGAGAGAGAGACAGACAAACAGACAGACAGACAGACCGGACCAAGGCAGACAACAAATACTGAAAGCTTCATAAATTTATTCAAGATCAAAGTTTTTTTTTGCCGCAACTACAATGTTCAACAAGAGACTGTTCCCTGAAGCTGATTTGCCACATATTTTCCGCAGCACAAACGTGCTGTGCAAAAAACCCCCTCCCCAACTCCCCCAGTTCTTTGTCAATGATCAGTGAAGTTTATGTCTCGCGGTGTTTCCAACGTTTGCAGGTGAAAATAATCTCTCCCTTGACAAAATCAACAAGCCATAAAGGAATCACAGACTGTGAATGAGCCAATAATGGACATCTGACAACAAACTCCAAAGTTTACCGGTATCTTTTCAAGTTGAAATGTGAACTTTCGAAACGAAACGAAAAACACATGCACCAAATTCCTGTGCTTTGAAAACAGAAATGAGCAGCAGAACGAAGTCGCACAAATGAAACAGGAAATGGTCAACTGCAGTGGAACACAAGATTCAATACTTTCCGTACAATATCAACTTTCAATATCAACTTTCAGAGAAGCAGTCATACAGCAGGCGAACGTCGCCAGATTTGAGACTGAATCACGAACTTGAGAGATTTGGGGTCGTGTGGCCACGTTGGTTTCCAACAAAGTGAGTTGCAAACAGCAACTGAAGCAACCGGTGCGAACTCTTCAGCACAAAACATGCAAGACTAATCTCATCAGTGTGGCATCCAATGTCTCGCACACGACTCCGACTGCGATTGCTTGAGAACCGGCATCATCTACATCTGCCGCGAGCATCACTGCTCGTGTTGCTTGATGTAGTCTGTGTCGAAGAAGACCACTGTGATTGTGATGTCGTCTCTATAGTAACGCACCAGATCGGGGGGCAACGTCAGCATTTCCGACACCTGCAACAAGAGATCAGAGATCAACGAGCCCGCAGCCAAAAACAAGCGCGAGATTTTGAAAGGAATGAAAACTTGGAAAATGTTTTTTTTTTTTTTGGTTCACCCCAAAAGCAATTTGAGTTGGTTTGCTGGAGGGGGCAACAACTTGGTTTGCCCTTGGTATTTCTAGCCAAGGGCAAAACAACTTGTACATCTTTTTCAAGCACCACCAAAATGCTGGACGTCGAGGTTAATTTTGCAGTACAAGAAACAGCGCGCTGGGCAATAGCGGGGGTGATGTCCACCGGGAATTCGGCACAGGCGGAAAGGGCACAGGAAGGGGAACACTTAAACAAAAGTTTTTCGCGCACCCTCTTCCTTCGAGGTTCGCCCTGAAGTGGGTTGACAAACCTTGTGATGTTCTTGGCCGAGCGCGTGGCGAATGAGGTGCGTCGCGACGTTTATGTCGTCGGTCTTTTTTGCCAGCCCCACCTTCCTTCGCTGTAAAGCACAGAGAGTCCTTCACGCGACCAGCCAATCGGTCACTTCTGATCACCAGAGTTTTGTTGTACAACAATACTGAACAATTTTCTTTTCTTTTTATCAAAACACACAAATGTCTGTTGAAACGATTCTGGACATTTTTGTACGTCGTGATCACCGGTACGTTTAAAACCAGAGGTCTTCATCCATAAAGGTACAGAGAGTTGACAGTGACACGTGACATCACATTCGGTTCTGCGTTGTCCAGAAAAGCAAGGACCGAATCTGTCACAGATGACAACTGTCATGCAAAAGACTACCAGGCCGTGCAGTCTCGTCACCCTCTCGTGTTCTCTGTATGCTATCACACACACACGCACACATACACGTCTCACCTGCAAATCTTGGTTCAGTTCCCCAAGTGTCATGGGTCCAGTGAGTCTGAAGCGATCTGAAATTTCTTTTCCTTCCAGGAACTCTCCGACAATTTTCACCACGTTCTCGTCGGACAGCTGCTCCCACAGTCCATCTGATCCCAAAACCATGAACCTGTCCCTTGATGTCAACCGGTGCACAGTGACCTCAGGGTCACAGCTCAAGTATGGCGGGGTGTAGTAGTTTTGAGGGATAATGTTACGCGCGTATGGCGTGTCCAAAATGTTCACCACGCTCTTCAAGTCATTCATGCTCCATTTGAAGCGCATGTCCCCAAAGGCACGCAAAGGGATCAGTTGGCCCAACAAGCGATTGTTCTTTATCACAGTGCGATCTTCGGAAGGGTGCTTGCGTTTGATCCTGTCACACTCGGCTTCGCTGCTGGTGCTGTGGTCACTGGTCAGAGCGTGTGCAGTCCAGCTTCCATTTCCGTCCGTTTGACCAATTACAGCCCGAGCGTCACCAACATTAGCCACATGCACGTCGAGGTCGTCCACGTGAGCTACGCATGCGCACGCCCCCGACAGCGCCACTTGCAACGCCTCCATATAAACAGCGCCGCCAACGGGCAGAGCTTCTGTCGAGATGTCGTTGTCCAGACGTTTGAAGGCGTTACGCAGGCCTTTTGCGGTCGGCGTCAGGTTTGCGGCGTCATCCCCTTCTTCGAGTTCTTCCTCTTCGAAAGTGGACAACGACTCCACGATGTATTTCTGCAGGCTGGAAAACAGGTAGAGACTGGCACTGAAAGATTGATCTAAGGAATCTTGGCATTCTGCAAACACTGCAAGGAACGAAAATAAAAAACTCAAGATCCTTGACTCTTTTTGTTTTCTCTGGTTTGCTTTTCTTTGTCGATAAAATTCGCACGCGGCGCTCAGCCCTTGACGGGCCATCTTTTCAAACAGCACAATGACCTGGCTCGCTGCATGGCGGACATCTCCTCATTGAAGTAGCAGTTAAGATTGAAGTGCCAGTCACACAGCTCCATCGGAGCGTCCGTCTTCATGGCGTGGTTCAGATCTGAAATTTGATCAATCGCAGTTGAGAAATTTTGTCGTGCACGAACCTTCTCGGTCCAACGCGTCCAACACTCTACACAACTCGGTGATGAAAAGTTTGAAGTTTCGTCAGAGGAAACTGAAGGAATCAGAAAGGACGAGTTCACAAAACTACTTGCAACCTTGCACTTACTTGCAACCTTGCACTTGTTTCACAGAACTGAAAGTTCTTGGATTGGTAGCTCAAGAACACAAATCAGATGAATGAAGCAAACGGTAATCAGTGATATGGGAAACACACTGTCAAAACGGCAGGAAAATTTGGGAAAATTTTACTTCCGGGGGGGGGGTGTTACCCGGTCAATCGGACAATCTGTCCAAGATACCCCTAACCCGGACAATTTGGAAAATTTTTCTTTCCAGGGGGGGGGTAACCCGGACAATCAGACAATCTGTCCAAGATACCCCTAACCTGGACAATTTGGAAAATTTTTCTTTCCAGACAATGTCCGAGTTACCCCCTAACCCAGACAATCTATAGCATTTCAATGTAATTTCATATGTCATTTTTTCATCATCAGAGCAGAAGAACAAAATGATACCATATGCAACATGTAATGCACCCCAAAGGGTGTCTGCACCCACTGTGATTCCAGTCTGTGATCACTGGAACAGGGGTAAAACGGAGGTTTTGT
>JAAUXT010046598.1_pt1 | contig 14067 bp, 16 predicted proteins | sample 7278171 | NCBI WGS metagenome assembly JAAUXT01 (sample SAMN14350112, study PRJNA611818) | marine sediment metagenome | isolation source: surface marine sediment (1.8m) | place: French Polynesia: Moorea | collected 2018-08 | reverse complement strand
TCTGCAGTCAAAGTGGTGTTTTTAAACTTGGGAAGACTTTGTCTTTGCCTGTGTAAAAAGTTGCTGAAGAGCAACAAATTGTTTACACTGAAATTCACTCCGGAAAGTTTCGTTTGGATGTCCCCCCGTAATGGACTTAATCTGACAGACAGAGAGATCAAGCGACAAGATGAAAAGGCGAACTTTCCCGCGACATCAATACTCCTTTTCACTGAGAGGATTTCATCCCTGTGAAGGCGCAGGGAAGAAGCCATTTGCCTTGAGAAAAATTGACGTGGAGACTCTTTTGAGGACAAATATTCACACTGAATGCGCCATGCGCCATTCTCGTCCGAAAACAAGCCGTGACGTCGTGCCCAGGGATGAGTTTGCGCAAGCAACGCGACACGTGACGCATCTTGTGTGAACGTGAATTGATTGAAAACACTCACCTGTCCCTGTCTTGACACACCAAAACAAGCGAACTGCTAAACTCCGTATCTACATGGCTCGAAAGGGCAACGGCGCCTCAGCGTACTAACACAACGCTATGAAACTGAACCCAACTCCAAAGAAATGATCTGGACACCGAGCTTCTCTTTTGTCAACGCATGAATACAAGTATACAGTGTGCTTCATGACAAAGGCTTCCGGGAGAGGGATTTTCATTGTTCTCTGTCGGTGTTTGCGTGATGGGAGCTGATTCACATCATCAGATTCTTTTTCCGTTTCGTTTCCATCTCAACAAGAGCCGCCCGGTGATTCTGAAAAACGACGCGAATCCCATTTTACTTCAAAGTCGCGGTTCCCTTTTCATCAACTGCGCTTCCCGAGTTTCCTCATCCGGCGATTACCTCTCAACTCCGCTCCAACTGCAGCAGAAATCTGTTCAGTTTGGAATCATGTCTTTTGCTCATTTTCAAAGCTGCACCCACGGCTCGAGTTCATTCCAACCAAACAGAAGACTCTTTGACTTCTTGGTGAAGAAAGCCGTGCATCTCTTGTGCGGCTTGATCTCTTGCTTTTCAGATATCATGTTGTGTGTTGTTTTCGATTGACGTTGCAAACAAAAAGAAAAACGTTTTGCAGTACGTGCTGTATTTCAGAGTTCTGACTCAACCTGACTTGCTCTGCACTGTTTGCAGGTACACCCGGATCCCGCTCACTCCGAACGACCCTCCCACCGAGGAGGTGTTCGACGCCTTCATCGATGCGTTCAAGGTGAGCAGCGCCCGAGCGAGGGTCAGGTGGGGTCTGCATGGTGCGCACTGCAGCGTCACGCGTCCCGTCTTATAGTGCGAGACAAGAGTCACTGCAGGGTCCGTAGGCTTGTACACACACACACACACACACACACACACACACACACACACACACACACACACAGGGAAGTGACGAATGACGAGACGTTCAGTGTTGGGAAGGTTCTTTGGATCCAGGCCTGGAAGGCGACGTCTTGTTGATTTGCATCAATTACGAGACGACAAATCCAGTTGTTGTGCGAAGTGCCTTTAGGGCGAAGCACCATGTGGTAATGCAGTATATGGCAGCTGGACCAAAATGTCCCCTGCCCCCCTCCCCCCCTGTGGGACCCCCCTCCCCCTTGTGGGACCCCCCTCCCCCCAGCTGGAACCCCCACAGCCAGACCCCCCCTACAGCCAGACCCCCCTCTATAAAGACAGCATGACTAGTGGAGGACAAGGAGGACCAGGAAGAATTGATGACATTACCAACGTTGCAAGGGACTTCGCACTGCAGTTGCCTTGAGCACTGCTTCTTGTTCGTGAGTCTGTTGGCGGTCCAGGTCCCTGGGTTCACGAAAGTGCTTCTCTTTCCTTTCCCGAAGGCCAAACAAGTAGATGAAAGCTCATTACCTGAAGCTCTTCATGTTCATCATTTTCATTTTCTGGCCCCGTTCTTCTTGTATTGGAACCATTCACGTGTCTCCACGCACCTGATGGCTTTCTCTGCCCATGGTGCGCTCCTCCCCAAACAAACTTTTCCTCAGTGATTTGCAGCAAAATTCCGTTTTGATAAATGAGTCATTGGGGAGATTTAGCAAATACGTGCGGTGGAATTCCGACGTGCCCTCAATACGTGGCTGACGACATAACCTCCTTCAGCCCGTCAATGTGGAGACCGAGGTCAGCTATGCCATGACCATATTTGGCAGATCAGGCAGAACATACCAGATGTTTTTCATGTGTGTTGTGAGTGATCCATGGAAATTACACCTGGTGGTGAGCAGTGTCGTAGGCGGCAGTCTACCGGGCGTATTTCAGACAAGCGTTGCTAAATCTCCCCATTGTCCGTTGTCGTCCGCCCTTCACTGACATTTTTCTGTGTTTGCAGCAAGTGCCTCGCTTCCTGGACGTGCAGTGCACGTCGCACGTCCCGGCGCTGCTCTTCACGTCGCACAGCGGCGTGCGGCGCTGCACCGTCGCCATGGTGATGGGCTGCCTCATGCTCGCGCACAAAACGGGCTTCCCGTCCGAGGCCGGGTGAGCACACGCCCCCTGGTGGATTCGAGCTCACAGACAGGGACGGACCCGGAATGTGGGCTCTGGGACAACCTCAGTGTTCGCTCCTTTGGCCACAAATTTTTGCAAGATTTTAACACCCAAGTTTGTATGTCAAGTGAAAGAAAGCACGCATGAGGCAAGAGTGCGACAACCAAATGCATCAAATCATAGACCCTGCGCTGCCGGGTGTACTGGGTCGAGGCTCTGGGGCGGCACAGGCCCTTGGAAGGAAAACTATTTCACATTGAAAAGTGTAGTGGTGTGGCCTGGAAAACAGAAGCCTGATGATTGTTTTCAACGTGCTTGAACTTGGCACTCACATTACCTTTGTCAGCTTCCACCGGAGACAGCCACAAAGGAAGTTGTTGTCGTGTCTCGTCTGTGTGTCGAAACGCGTTTCCTGGATGTTATGGTTTTGGTTTTTTTTTTCATGATGACAGAGAGAGGCAAAGAATCTCTGCATGATCTGAAGAGTTTCTGTGCAAGTGCAGTTGTGATGAGACTTTGAAACGCGATTTAGCTGGAAGCTCCAGACCACGTGAAATTGACAAAGCCTTGTGACATTCACGACATGTTCAGTGTCCAGGACTGGGTCCTGAGGGCCCGACAGGTAGACTACCTGGACCTGAAGGCAATCCCCAACTTTGGTTTTGAGAACGCATAACAGTTTAAAAGGTGAAGTGGAGGGTGGAGAGTACGTGGGATCAGGGACCAGTAAAGTGACCCCAAACCTCTTGCAACAATTCAAATTCCTCTATTCTCCCAGAACACACACACCCATTCTCGAAGCATAATGATGTTTTTCTTCCGAACTTTGGCAAATGATGTGAACTCTTCATGTTTTCTTGCATGCCTGTTTCTTTGACAGAAAAAGCCCGTACCGGATCAACGAGAAGAATCCAAACTTCGAGAGGGGCGAATTTTTCGTCATCCGGCGTCTGGTCAAGTACTTCACAAATGGACTGCAGCTCAAAAACCAGGTGAAAAAATCCCCTGAACGGGAATACCTGTGTCAGGCAGATTGGAACTTGCGTTGCGCCTGGCCTGATTTGGCACTGAGTTGCTGAGCACATGTTTTGCCACTGAAACAATGCATGCCGCATCCAGTGTGCGGCAGGCATAAGACAGCTTATCCAGACCGAGTGTTTTGCTGCCTCGGACAAAAAGACGCAAAGGCCTTGATCAGAAGATCCGAAACTTCTTTGTGCTCGTCGTTTGCCATGTGGGTCTGAACCCAGATGACAGAAGACAAAGTGCTCTGCTGCTGCAACACGTGTGTTTCTTCCCGCGGGGCAGGTGGACGTGCTGATAGACCAGTGCTCGCAGCTGTACAACGTGCGGAGAGCGGCGGCCGAGGCCAAGAGGAACCTCGAGTCCATCACCGGCGAGGACTACCTCCTGGAGGTGAGGGGGAGGCAGCAGAGTCCGAGGCCTGTTTCACATTTCTCTCTCTCTCTCTCTCTCTCTCTCTCTCTCTCTCTCTCTCTCACACACACACACACACACACACACGTTGCGTGCTCGTCCAGGTCAACACTCCGTCGGTCGTTTTTTGGAACCATGCAGGTTCAGGAGTTTGAAAACTGCACCACAATGTGTCAGGACGACTTTTTTGTGCATTTCCGAAGAAGAAAGTTCTATGACCTTGGTTTCTGAGTGCATTCTGACCTTGGTGTTTTTTTTATAAAAAAAACGCGCAACTCTTGTACAAACGCCACATGGTCTTTTGACAGCTTTGGTGTTGACGAAGGCCGCGTCGTACAGGACTAATGAAGACTCATCATCACCTTTGTGATTATTGATTGCAGGGGCAGAGTGCCAAGCGGTTCTTCATTCGTCAGATATCAGATTGTCTGCAAAGCTATTTTTACCTCATCTGCTTCAATGCCTACCTACATCAACAGGTAAGAGATCTGAGACCAACACACGTCAGTCGAGTCCTTCACCAAGCAATTGACACAATCAACAAGTCGGACTCTCTGCAAGACATGAGGGTTGAATCACCCGAGAACTGCCCGTTGCGTCTGTCTGTCCTGGAGCCTTCGTCTCCTTCACTCGTCAGAGCTGAAGTTCAGGCTGATCCACTCATGGTGGCTCGTCCGCCGACCTCAGTGTCGTGTGTTTTCGTTGTGATGTTGGATCTGCGTGCGTCAAAGTCCCCTGCTCTTTCTCTAAATGTCAAGATATTTTATGGACTTTGAACTTCGGCCGGCCCCTCCCCACGGACAACACCCCCTCCACACACACGCACACACACACACACACACACACACACACACACACACACACACACACACACAGGGACTTTGGATTGGCTTCACCATTCACCAGGGACAACTTCTTGAGAATGAAGCCCAGTTGGAGCATTGTTGCTTTTGGTGTCAGATTTTGTTGAAACGTCGTCGTTAGCTTCGTACTGAAACCGCTCTTCTGCATCACAAAAACATCCGTGGCCACCCGATGTTTCGCAGCTCATGCTTCAGACCAGACTCAGACTCCGCGCATGCACGCCTTGCCACGTGCGAGGCAGACTTGAGTTTTTGGGCTCAGAGGTCAGGGGTGCATGGTGACAACAACAACGACAGTCTTTCTTGCAGGAAGCAAGCATTGTACGAGTACCAATTGTGTCTTTTGAATTCCAGCAGCACGTGTTTGTCGAGGCGAGTACTTTGGAGAAAAACACAAAAACACACAGCCAAATCCGGTCCTCACCCCCGTAGACACTTGAAAGCGAAACAAAAGCTTGCATAAACACAGTGACATCCAACTTCCTGAGCTCACGTCTGCGATTCCCGACAGTCAGAAATAGATGCACGACTTGTCACAAAATGCTCTACATCTGTTCGTTTGCAGAGGTCGAGCAGTGAGAGATTGATCTCAAAGACACCCGAGATGCTCAGGCGCCACACCCTGAAGCCAAGATTCTCATGCACCAAAAATAGAAGTGCATGCAACAAGAGACATGTTGCGCTTCAATTTTGAAAACTTTTTCAGTTTTATTTTTTCCGGGGGGGGGGGGGGAGACTTGGTGGTTTTTCCCACCTCATTAGCGAGTGCAACAAAGGCCAGCGTGTGCTGATGCAACCCTGGACCCCTGACAGAGCCAATTTGAGGAGCGAGCTCACCTGTAAAACAGCTCGAGTTTCGCTCAGATCCGCAAAAGATCTCTTCAGAAGCCAGACGTCTATTTGTGGAGAAACATCATAAGGATTAGCCAAAGCCAACCCGTGGCTTTCTTTGAAGACAGGGACGGAGCTGTTGGCAGCCTTCACACCGCTGGTAACTGAAGCCAAAAGTTTTTGAGTCAGCTGAGTCCAAGTTTGCGTCCAACCCTTTGAACGTTGAGGTGGTGTCCCCATGGGGCTGAGCATTACAATTGATACTTTTTGGAGTTATGGAGAGTCTCAGTACAGCTCGACTATCTTTGAACTGTTTACCGGAGAAACTGAACAGACCGAGCTTGGAACAGCTAGATCCACCAGAGAAGCTGGTTTCCCTTGTCGCCTCAGCTCCCTTTCCTGTATCACATTTATCTCGCCCTGAGGCAGCCCACCCTGGCAGTGATTCTGCGAGATCGTCTCTTTGTTCCAGTTGAGGAGGTCAAAACTGCAACGGAGACCTGCTTCGTCATATGAGTACATCACACAAACCAGGTGCCTCCGGCAAAGCCAATGTCCACAAATATATCTCCTTCCAACATCCTGATGACAAAATCTGCGTCCAGTGACGTATGTAAATTTGGATTGGAGAAGAGGTAGAGTGGGAAGCATGGTGAGGGGAGGGCTCACATTGATGTGTGATGAGAATATAAAAAGGTTACAAATTGAGGGGTGCAGAGGTTTCTAGATGGAGGGTGCTGAGGTCGAGAGTGTGGGGTTAAAGGTTGAGAGTGATGGGTCCAGGGGCTGAGAGTGAGGGGTCCAGGGGCTGAGAGGGAGGGGTCCAGGGGCTGAGAGGGAGGGGTCCTGGCGCCGAGAGTGAGGGGTCCAGGGGAACGGACGTCTTTCTGCTCATTCCGTCACTGTTGTGCGACCTGCATGGTTCACAAACCGAATGCAGAACACAACTCTTGTTTCTCTGCAGTTCGGGAACGCGCTGAGTCTGTCGTTCCGGGAGTGGATGCAGCGCCAGTCGGAGCTCTACCACCTGCTGCGCTGCATGGACGTCTCCGAGAGGCAGACCTCCCCGGAGCTCCTCCTCAACTATATCAGATACCTCGTGAGTAAATCCACCGGCGGAGACACAGGTTCTCCAGACACGGGCTTTGGTGAAGATGATTTTGGTTACCGTAGGTCTGGAGTTACGAGACACGTGTTTTTGTAGCTTTAAGGTCCAACTCAATTCAGCCAGGCACCCCTTGAAGAATGCCACTGAAACCTTTGCTGAGAACCTGACTATTTTAGGTTGAATTTGACACAGCCAGACACCCGTGGGACACTCGCCCCTGCGGGATGGAAGTGTTTGAATCTGTGTTCATGAAGGAATTGCCACCAGTGTTTTTTCAGTGTTGCTTGGTGCTTCTGTTGGTGAAAACGCAACCTCACAAGATAGGAGGCACCTCAGGCGAATTCGCTAACATTTGACCAAATTTGACTTGTGCGTCAAAACAGCGGAAAGTCAAATTCGAATCTGGCATCCCACAGGAAAGGACAGTGACGACGGGTTACCTGAGCCAAAGCCACGAACTACCTGACACAAAACAAAAGGCACGAACAACGTGCAGATGCTCATTTCTTTCCAACAAACATCAGAGGCACGTGTTTGCGCACCCGCAGGTGGCGGACGATTACATCGGGCTCGACTTGCTCAGCTCCCAAATGGACGTTAAAACGTCCAACTTCCGGGGGATCCAGGGACTTCCGGTCTACGGCATGGCGCAGCCTTCCCGAGAAGTGCGTAAACACGTTTTCACAGTTGCGTATTCCGGGTCGCAGCGCGGACTCTCAACAAAACACGAGGTTGGGTCAACAACCCCTGGGATTTTGCGTGCAAAGCGAAGACATGGTGATCGACTCAACCTGACTGTTGGTCGGCGGTCTGACTGTAACAAATATATCGCCGACTGAAAACGCGCTTTGACTGCATGCAAAAATCCCAGGAGTTGTTGACGCAACATTGCAGATCCAAATGTGGGTTTCAGAAAGCAAGGAAGACAGTCAGTGTGTGTGTTTCACGTCCAATGTTCTCCGTTTTCGCATGTTTGTGGTTTCACACATAAAACAGCAAAAACATTTGCCATTCCCACTCCTTGCTATCCAGCCCTGGGTAAAGCTGCCGGCTATTTCATTGCAAACATCGATCCCGATCCAGGGTCTGTCGTGTGTGGTGACGCAGCTGCTGGAAGGGAAGCAGGCGCACCCCCTGGTGGTCATCGTCAACCTGCGCGAGGACGCCGTCATCGAGTGCAACGGCGCCACCTACACGTGGAGGGAGCCGGAGGCGCTGGAGGAGCCGATCGTGATGCCCGGAGTGAGCGCCCGCGAGGTGGAGGCACTGGAGGACGCGCTCAAGACGACCGTCAAGGAGCGAGCCACGTTCCAGGTGAGAGCCTAGCTGCTCCAGAGGCCCAGTCCACCAGGGGGCGAACCAGACCCCGTTTCTCGGAAGCCATGGGCTCAGAGTGAGACGAGGTGAGCAGGATGGTGCAAGGGCAGATGCAGGGGTCCAGGGCTGCACCACTCAAAGAGCACGGTCTTTGTAACCTGCTGTTTGAGGCTGAAACGTGTGGTGAGTTTCTTGTTTTTTCCAGGCAGTTGCAGTTGGTGCAACAAATGTCAACATTTTTCATGTTGCTGGTTCCTTTTTGTCAGTCGGTCCGTGGTTTCGTGGCTCAGTGTGGGTCTGCTGGACCCTGGATCGAAGTATCAGATTTCAAGTCCAACCAGAATGTTGGGTGGGTTGAGGGAGCCGCCACAAGTTGGCGTTGGGCTTCACATAAAGCTCATGTTTTTGCACAATTCTGCAGATTTATCAGGAGACGAACCAGGATCGGGAGACGAAGGAGTTCAACAGCGTGCTGACGCCCGCCGACATGTTCGAGCAGCTCAAGATGCAGGTGAAGAACGTCTCGTACCACCGCATCCCGATGAGCGACGACCAGGCCCCGACCGAGCAGGTACCAACCACAACTCTTTTATTGAACAAGAATCAGCGTTGACATACTCGACCAACGTGTATATCAGGATCAAGAAACCCCAAAGTGTCGGGTAGTTTCCACCGAGTGCGCCTTGCGCCTGCCTTTCCAGCTGGGGCACCCAGGGCTTGCTCTCAGAGCACAGAAACTTGAGTGAAATGCGGGGGAGGCGCACGACAAACGAATGCGCTCGACCATTTTGGATGAGTTGAGTGCAGTTTTGAGAACCTTGCCAATGAGAAAGCAGAAAAGATTGTCACAGCGGGAAGAGACCACCGACAACAACAGAATAGTGTTTCCCAGGAGTCATGTTCATTTCTCCGCTCTGGAAACAATGCAGAATTTCCTCCCTTGATTCCAGTGTTTCGACGACATCATGGGTGTGGTCGGCAGCCTGGAGGAGATCAACACGGACGAGGACGGCCCCGCCGTCGTCTTCCACTGCAGGTCCGGCAAGGGCAGGACCACCACCGCCATGGCCATCGCCAGCCTCATCATCTGCCACAAACGGGCAAGTTTCACCAGCAGATTCTGCGGGAGAGGGCAGGAGCGTGAACCTCTGTCCCAGCTGACTGGAGGTTACAACGTAGGATTCGGGCTCTTCAGGTGCTGGGTCACAGACTTGAGTCTATGTGCCCCCAGAAATAGTTTAGGTTGGGCCTGAAACAATCCTGAGAACCACCACAAACATGGTCAGCAGCCACAAACGAGGCAGCCTGTTTTATTGACCAATTTTGGGTTGTTTGACCACAGTGCACACAATGATGTTCTTGTCTCTCTCATTCAGGGCTTTCCATACGGAACCAAACCAGGAGAGGAAGAGAGGGTTTCCCTTCCTAACGCCAGTTACACCAAGGGGAACTACGATGTAAGTGCCCGTCCAGGTTCGTTTCATCGCACCAACTGTGTGGTGACCTTCAAGATTGACAAACCAACTGGCATGACATCCATTTGGAAGACTGAAACTTCATGCAAATCTGGCGGGTTTCTGCAACAACCAAGGAAACACCTGAAGCAAGTTCAAAGAGGAGCCCCAGGTGCTGTTGAGCTCTGAAATTTTGAGTCGCACGTCATTGACATCATTGACACGTTTTGGTTCATCCACTCTCATCTTCGTTCAAGCGTGACTGGAATACACGACGACACAGAGAGAAGGTGAAAATCACACCTCACGAGTTTGTCACGTCGTCTTATCCCGACAGTCCAAGAGAAACACAGAACAGAGCGCTGCACTGTGAGTCTCATCGTTTTCATGCAGGTGGTGCAGCAGCTGATCCGGTGCATCCCGAACGGGCAGCAGGTGAAGCGCGAGGTCGACTTCATCCTCGATCTGTGCTCCGACACCATGACCCCGATGCACTACCACATCCGGGAGGTCATCTTCGTCACCTACAACAAGGTACGCGCGCACTCTGCTTTATATCCAGGGGTCTGAGTTTCTCCTGCACGCCCCTCGCAGAACACCGCCAGGAGCGCAAACCCCCTTGCCCTTGCAAATTTGGAATGGGTCCACCGTCGATATGCGCAAAGATTTTCGTCTTCCAACGTGCAATGTTTGTGGAGCAAACCAGTGTTGGTTGTCAAGTACGATTCTGTGCAGGGTTGGATTCAGGCAGGGTCAGGGAGTACAACCACCCAAGGGGGTCCTGGTTCCAACTTTTCTAACAGGTGAAAACAAGTGAAAGAAAGTTCCTGTGGGACCAAAATCTTTCTGTCTGGTCTATCGGGGCGGAGCTCACCCTGAAGGCCCCTGTCTCTGCGTGCGTTCACTTCCCTCCCCTTTCTGCATTGCACAACCTGGACACAGAAACATACACCAGGTTATTAATGTTTGTTCCAACTTCACCAACAGGTGCAAAAAAGTGAAAAATGTTCCTGTGGTACAAACAGGGAGAACATTTTCTCTCAAGTCAGGGTCAGGGCGGAGCACCACCCTGCATGCCTCACTCCGCACCTGCACCACAGGAACATTTTTGCATTGAAAAACCTGCACACAGAAAAGAGAAACTCTGACGTCGGTTTCAGTCGAAGAAGGCGAAGACGGAACCCTCTCGCGGCGTGCTGCGGAAGCGAAGCCTCGACTTCCTCGAGCGCTACATCTACCTGATCCTGTTCAACACGTACCTGCACTGCGAGCGACGCGGCGGCTGGAAACTCACCTTCTCCCGATGGATGAAGGAGGTCAGGGTCAGCTGTCTGCGTTTCAACTGTGGTCAGCGGTTCAGGCCAGGGTTGGGACGATCTCACATTTAGGGTCCAAAGTCAGGGTCAGGGCGGAGCTCACCCTGCAGGCCTCACTCTGCCCCTGCATGCGTCCACCCCCTCTCGTTTTCTGCTGTCTGCGTCTCAACTGTGCTCAGTGGGCCCAGGCCGGGGTTGGGACGGTCTCAGATTTTGGGTCCAACCTGCGCTGTGAGCCGCATGTCCGCTGAAGCCTGGTATCGGGCTCCATGGGTGCAGGATGGTGGCGCTCAATTTGCACAACGTCTGTCAATTTACGCGTCCGTGTGCCCAGGCAAAGACTGGTGTGCGGTTGGCCTGCGAGTGAAATCTGAACTGCAGTGCACGCAACACCCAATTCCTTTCCTTTTTCAGAATTGCACATTCCAAAGTTGCACCAGGATACACCAGGTCTGAAACTTCGTCGTCGAAGTCCAACTGGTGCCTGCACGCTTGTTGCTCACACGAAAATCCAGGCTTGGATCCTGAGCTCAAACAGTGTTTCTGTCGCTTTCGTGCAGGTCGCAGCGAACACGGGTGTTTACCAGATCCTGGACACGCTGTCGTTCGCGAGTCTGGAGCCGGGTCCCGGGGAGCTGTGCTCGCGCCGCCGCCGCTGGTGCTACGTGCAGTCGGCGCTGCCGCACCGCGGCACCTTCGTCTGAACAACACCGAACCTGGACCGCGCAACCTGCAGCTCAGTCGAGACATTTTGTCCGCACAACACGTTTTTTTCAGCCAGAACAGTGATCGTCTGCACGCTTTGATTGAACATGGAAATTTCGCGTGAACAACCCGACGTTTGGTCGCGGCAGCATCGGCTGAATTTTCCGACCGAACACAGGTCTGAACAACCAGCTTCGTCTCAGCAACCTGACGTTAGGTTGGGAGAAAATCATCTGCAGAAGCCAACTGCAGGGTGACAGCTTCGTCGAAACAGCACCATGCTCAACAGTCCTCACCAATGCACTTCGGTGGTTCTTGGAGAAACGAGTGGATGCGACCTGTGACGTGTTTGTACAAAAAGAAAATGTGCGCACAGCCAGGCAGTGTTCAGTCAAGACAGAAACACAACACGCAGACCCCTGCACAACAACAGAAGAAAAAGGACTTCGCAGTCGAAATTCACTTCACATGAAGTTAGTTTTGCTTCAAGGATGCAGGAAAGGTGCAAAAACTGAGTGGTGCAGAACTACATGAAAAGATTTTACTTCAAAAGACTAAAACAAAAAAGGAAATATATTTTTGTCAAACGGAACGATTCTTGTGAACCAAAGGTTCTCCTGAATCAAGGAGCGCACACGCAGGTGCGTGCAACACGTACGTGGGCCAGCTGGCGTGAGGCATGAGGTCTCACAAAACGGAGTCCACCAGTAGTCAAGCACAACTGAGGCCTCGGTGACACTGGACACCGGTTTCTGAACGTACATGCAACACTCTGTCACAGCATGAAACCCGGTTTTGACTCGCCTGACTCAAAAATGGGTGAAGATGTGTTTCTTTGTTGCTCGCACATGGACGTGGCTACTGCGTTCTGCAGACCAGTATAGATTCTATGTTGTTCCTTTTGTCCACGCGATAACCAGTCATTTGCCAGCTTTGGACCCAAGGGTTCGCCCAGTGGCGGGTTCAGCGGTGCTACCGCGCGACGCAGGATACAAACTGGCGGGAATCCTGTTTCAAAGACAGAGGTTCCCCTGCGGGGCTGCTGGGTTCTGCCCTGTAATCTCGGATGTTGCGCTGGTCTCGAAGAACTTTGTCATCCTTTTCCCCAGCCCAGGGGTTCAAACCAAACAGACCAACAGTCGCTTTATTGTGTGAGTGCTTTTCCGTGAGTCAGTCCAAGGAGCTATTCTATTTACGACGTTCTGCGCCGAAATCCTCACCGACTCGGTGCACCTCGGTGCTTCTCTGTGTTGACGCAAAAAGAATGCGCTGCGGCGCCGACTGTAAACAAACTGGTCACGTGGTCACTCAGAAAATAGTGCTTCAAGGGAATGCTGCATTTGTATCAAATTATCAAAAATTGTGTTTAGGAGTTGTTTTAATGTTGAATGAGGCTCTGTTTGAAATGGATAGTGAACAAGTGAAACATCGGGATCATCGAGGAATAGTCACTGCATTGCTGGCAACGTTGTAAGTACCCATTTTGGAGAAGCAAAAGTCGAGTTTCGAGTTTTGAGTTAGATCTAGTACAACCACGAGGGTCTTGTGCTTTTGCTTGTTGACAGAGCATGCGAGGACATACCAAAGCAAGAGAATTTTGTGGACAATTTGGTCAACTACAACAGCACACAATGGTTGGAATTCTTCAGGATGACCCCTTCGACAGCGCAAAAATTAGTGCAGGAGATTGGTCCTTTCTTTCGGGAGCATGATGGTGACTAGATCTAAGCAGATTTATGTTTGACAAGTTAGTGGTACAGAAATCATGTAGCACAGACATGCGTCAGTGTGTGAATTTTTGCAGGACGTGGACGACGTGCTGTGCACTTGCAAGATCAGGTTCTCATAATGCTGCACTTTCTGGCACATCAAGGAAAGTGCGGGTTGCTGAGTGACTGATTTGGTCTCACAAGGTCCTGTTATCATCGGTGTGTCGATGATTTGTTGAACATTGTTGTCCAGCAACTGCAGAAATTCATCTCGTGGCCAGATGCTCACAGGCAAAAAGAGACAGCAGATTACTTCCATACCAAATTTGGCTTCCCTGGAGTGATTGGAAGCATTGATGGTACACACATTACTGTTACTCGACCCCCCCAAAGAATTCTTCCCAGAGGATTCCTTCAGTGTGCGGAAAAAGATCTACACAATGTTGCTGCAGGTGTGTCATAGAACAAAATTCTGGACCCCCCCCCCTGAGGATAAAGGAGTGTTAATGCACATTTATTCCAGGGTTGTGTGAGTTTTTGCAAAATTCTGGACCCCCCCCCTCCCACACCGCAATGTTGCTTGGTATGTGGGTGTATGCTGTATGTGCTTGTGTGCGATTCTGATTGCAGTTGACTGTACTGGAGGATCTCACTGTCTCATCAATTGATGTTGGTCATCCAGGCAAGGCACATGACGCTCATGTGTTCAGGACATCTGATTTGTGGCTCCCCAGTGGAGGTCGTGTTGATCACTTGATTGCAAAACCGGAATATCACATCCTTGGGGATGGAGCATACCCAACAAAGAGTTACTTACTGAAACCCTTCAGGGATGACG
>JAAUXT010148280.1_pt1 | contig 14068 bp, 14 predicted proteins | sample 7278171 | NCBI WGS metagenome assembly JAAUXT01 (sample SAMN14350112, study PRJNA611818) | marine sediment metagenome | isolation source: surface marine sediment (1.8m) | place: French Polynesia: Moorea | collected 2018-08 | reverse complement strand
TGAGTGTGTTTGACTCAAGTGCATTCTGTATAGTGTGTGATGACCTCCAAAGAAGGCTCAGATGGGCTGAAAAATGGATTTTGCTGGACTGATGGGTTGTGAAAAGTTGTAATTTTTTTTCAACAGATCTTGAATTCCTTTTTATGGTAGTTTGGCAAAGTCCTTATAACTAACTTGGTGGTATTTATTTGTGGATCAATCATATTTCATTTTTTCAGAATCACAAAAAGTACATTTTTGACTTTTTTATTTCTTGAAAAATTTTAACTTTCATCACTGATTCTTGGTGGGTATGAAAAATGCAATCTTAGAGATATGGTCTCGGAGATCATGAGTGTCACACACATGCCGCTATTTTTGCATTAAAATGTTTATATGGTTTGAATCACCGTGGACGTCGTCAGGCGCCATTTTTTGGTCTGACTTCGTTCCCCAGTGGTGCGTTGGATGAAGATGACCTGCGATTCCTGCTTCAATTTGGCCTCGAGGCTTTGTGAGAACGGATCAATGCGGAAACACCCTGTTTTTCCAGGGAACTCTTCTTGTGTGGCAAAGTTCCACCGTGTGAGTCAGGCCTGAGATGCTGTTTGAAAACAGAACTCAAGGCTGAATTGCCAGTGAAACCTTTCTTCTTCAGAAACGGATTTGTAAGACGAGATCTTTGTTTGGTTGTGGTGTGTGGATGAGCCGTTCAACCGTCATGACTTTGAATGTTTCGGCGACCTCATGTTCAGTGAGAGTCCCTGGTGTCCAGTCTTTGCACAGCATGAGCTCAGTGTTTCCCGGGTTGGTTCTGATCATCACAGCCGGTCTTCTCAAGTGTGGACTTGTTCCGTCTCTGTGTCGTTTCCACATTTCAACGGAATATCCAATCGGCGGCTCCAACCTGTACTGAAGGCCAAGCCCGCTCTGTGCTGTTCTTGTTTCAACCCCTCCTCCAAGTCGCGGAATGTTGCAGGTGTTCGGGGCACAGGCCGGTATCTCCCTTCGTTTCCGAGATAAGCCAGCCGTACATCTTGAGGATATTGAGGGGGATGGTCACTGAGCCACATCTTTGCTTGAAGCATTAAGAATGACGCGATAGCAGTTCCCGAAGTATGATCGCTGAAATTGCTTGCTGAAGTCGGCCAACAAGCAATAAAGAAGGTTTACACTTGTCTGTTGCAAAGAGATAACGAAGTTGCGATTTGGCGAGCTTTTCTTCGGGCCGACGGAACATTATTGGGATGGTTTGATGCTTTGGTTCTGCGTGCAAACGAAGGAAGAGTTCACATTGTCACCCGCAGACGCAGCGCAGGCCGCATCCGCGTGGGCCTTTGGGTCACGAGTGTCGTTGTGCAGGGCGTCTGGGTCTGCCTCAGTTGTTCAGATCGTTCACTTCAGTTCCGTCAAGGTCCGCGTTTGCACTCGCAAAGCGCGCACATCGTGAAGCAAGTCTCCGCGAAAGTCTGCTCAATTGGAGTATTGTTGAGTTGTCGTCAAATGTACCACGTCTCTTTTCACAAAGCTTCTCGTCAGAAGCGACCCAGAGAAGCCTTCATTCTTCACGCGAGTGTCAAACTTAATCCTGTCATCTGCAGTATTTTTCAGCGTGATGGCGCATTATGACGCTGAACTGCGGCCGCAATCTGGAAACAAACACGCCAACAGCAGCGTAATTGCCGACATTCAGCTTCGGCTTTCGAGATAATTTGATGCACACGGAGGCTTTATGTTCTGCATGAGTTTGTGAGTTCTTGCACTGATGTTGAGAGTTCGGGTGGTGTTTTTGTTGCTCCGCAGACCTGCACTGAGTTGTGTTTCTCATTTTGCGGGAAGTTCCGTGTCCGCCGCACCGGGCCTCCATTTGATCAGTGATTGCGCTCTCCAGCACGGTTTGGCCTCGAACCACCTCGCGGTTCTGACGTTCGTGTTTACAACACAAAGACAGCTGGATTTCTGACGCAGATGCTGCAGAATCCGCGGGCTCGGAGCGATTTCACAGACCCGGAAGTCATGACACCAATCTAAACACCAAGAGTCGTCGGGTTTGTTTGCATGACTTCCAGGTGCTTTCCTTCACTGGTGTCAAAACTCGATGGTGGGGGCCACTCAAGTTTCTTGTGGTACAGGTTCGAACCTGACAAGTTTTGTGCAACTGTTCAGGATTTCCACCACTTGGGTAAAGACTCTCGTCTTGCGGCAAGTTGGCCATGAACCACAACGCTTCTGAAGAAGTTCATGCAGAGAGTTGTTTGTGCAGGCTCTTCAGGAGAACGAGCTGTGATAAGCTTGAGACGAATTTCAGAATCAGGGAAAGGAATCTTTGTTGTACGAGGCCTGTCAATTATGTTCCCACTGTTTCGCCGAAAAGTACCCGAAGTATGTGGAGCATTTTTTCCAAATTTTGGCAATGTGTAGGACAAAGCCTTGTCTTCACTGTGCACCACTGAAATCGCTCCCGCAAGTGATCAGGTCGATCTCAGAGGTTACGGAAATAGGTCGCGCACAGTTGTATCGGCGATCGCAAATGCAGCCTTCGATGTGTTGTGAGTAACTCCTGTTGTTTTCCCAATGAAATGAAGTTTTTATTGCTTGTTCTTGTTGCGTGCACTTTGGCATTGATCATGGGCAAGGAGTGAAGGCTTGAGCAGCGTGTCAGCCTGAAATTCTTGACCAAAAGTGGTCTGAAGGCGGGGGATTGTTGGAGGAAACTGAAGGACGTCTTTGGGGCTGACACAATGTGTGAATCTCAAGTCCGAGTCTGGTGGAAGAGATTCAAGAATGGGCAGCAGGAAACAACAGACCGACCAAAGTCCGGAAGGCCGCATTCACAGAGGACACGCCCCAACACTGCAAGAATCCAACAGTTGGTTCAAGAGGATGGCCGATGCAGCATCAGAGGTTTGGCAGGAGTCACTGGCATGTCCAGAGGAACTGTGTGGACAATTGTCAAGAAAGACTTGAGGTTGAGACGGAGGAGTGCGCACATGGTCCCACACCTCCTCACAGATGAACAAAAGGCTTTCAGGAAGTGCATTTGCGAGGAGAACTTGGCCCTCATCAGGGAAAACCTGGAGGAAAACCTTGCCCGGATCATCACGACAGACAAAACTTGGATCGCAACATTTGAGCCCAAAACAAAGAAGCAGTCCTCAGCTTGGATTTTGCCCAATGAAGATCCACCACAAAAAGCCCGGAGACAGCGCGGACAACAAAAGACAATGATGACCCTTTTCTTGGACTTTCAAGGAACAGTCCACTGTGAGTTCTTGCAGCCAGGGGACACCATCAGATCAGAGGATTATTGCGAGACCTTGTCCAGAATGAAGGAATCTGTGCGATGGAAAAGGCCCCACTTGTGGGCCAGGAAAGAGGACAGTTGCCACACCTTCCTTTTGCATCAAGACAATGCCAGTCCTCACACATCTGTCTTCACACTTGCCAAACTGGGGGAGTGGGGGGTGGACTTGTTGGCTCATCCCCCCTACTCCCCTGACCTTGCGCCTTGCGATTTTGCAATGTTTCCGAAGGTCAAGGAACAGCTCAGAGGCAGGCGATTCCCCAATCTGGCTGCACTTCAGAAAGAGACAAAGAAAATCCTGAGGTCATTGCCAGAGGATTTTTACACCCAGTGCTTCATTGACCTTGTCACGAGATGGGAGAAATGTGTTGCCAGAGATGGAGACTACTTCGAGGGAGCCCATGTTGCAGTTCTGGATGAGCCTTTGGCATCCTCGGACTCTGACACTGACTGATTGCCGAACTTGGACTTTGATTCGCTGCGGACCGCATGCATTCCATTTTTTGAGACATTTTTCACATTGGTTCCAACCTGTTTTGTTGGCATTTTATGATTGCTTCTTGTTCACAAGTTCATTCTATGTTGGCATTAAAGTTGGCATTTTTATATCTCAAAAATTGTCCTTCATTTTGGCGAAACAGTGGGAACATAATTGACAGGCCTCGTAGTAGTGTCTCAATCAGGTGACATATTAAAGGAATTGCCAGGATCTGGTGAATGATTCATGCGGTGACAAAGGTGATTCATATTGGCTCTGTCGTCCATAAAGATTGATTCTCCCAAAGTAGTGGCGCGAAGAAATGTATCAGCAAATATTGTGAGACACAACATGCCTCACAGCCTCGTCCTCCTTCACACATGCGGCAGGTTGTCCGCAGACGCTTTCCGCGGTGTGCACGAGTGTCTCGATCTCAGTCAATTTGTTTGCCTCACGCAACAAGCGGATCCTGACGGGTTACAAAAGTGTTTAGACCCCCATGTTGGAACCCTCACAATTAGAACCCCCTTTTGCCAGCCAGACCTCCTGTTTGCCAAACCCCGACCGCTGCCAGCCAAAGCCCCCAACCAGGCCCCTACCTTCACTGGCCAACCCACACCCCTACCCCCGCCGCCAGCCAGCCCTCTGTCCCCAACCAGCCAACCTTCCTCCCCCACAAGTCTGCTGAGCCTCTGCGCGGAAAAGCTGGTTGCCAACAGCAGACGACTCTGGTTAGTTGTTGGCAAGAAAGCAAGCTTTCTGTTCCGAGGACTTGACAGCGCTGGAACCTTGAGGACCTTGGTGAGAAACATCTTCCTGCAGTGAAGTGAAGGGCCAAATTTCGTGATCCTTGTCCGAACCGTTGTGTCGATGTGAGGACTGATCAGAACATAGAAGCAGCACCTGTGGAAGATGTTGGTGTCTTGGCGTCTGACGTCTTGACTTGGACAGCAAAACGGCGCGTGACGTGACGTAACGTGCGGCGCTCCGCGAGCAGACTGTGCGTCTTGTGCCACCTTCAGCTCGTCGACAGCTTTCGAAATGTGGAAACTCATCTGGAGCTCCATGCTGCAGAAAGTCGAGCACGCGTGTGCAAAACACAACAGCGTGTAAGAACCAAGCGTGTCGGAACCACCCGAAGAAGACAGGCGATCGGTCTCCAGGATTCTGTTGCGCCCTTCTCTTCTGGAGAAGTTTGCGTGCTTCCCCACACTCTGTTGCTATGCAAGGCAGTACTCTCTCCAATTGAGGAGGGGGGTGGTGTCCGTACTTGTCTGACCACTAGGTTGTTTTGGACCTGGCAATCGACAAATGACACGTTGCAGTTTTGCAGACACCTATCAATTTATCTTGGGGTGTTAGATCTAGTTATCAACCAAATGGATCGGACGCGTCTTTTATGGATCATGTTAATTGCATTTTATTGCAGCCGTCGTGGCAGGTGCGATCAGTCATTCTCCTCGCTGTCTGTCGCAGCTCTTTCATCGTGCATCTTCCAGCCTCGCGTGCGTGGACACAACCGCCACCGCTGCTTACAGATGTTGAGCCGTCTTCGCTCTGCACATACCGGCAGATGGTCCAGAGCTTTCAATCTCGATGACTTTCAGAAGAACTTGTCCTTTCTTGTGCGAGCACAAAGGAGCAAGAAAGTTGTGCTTGATGCAATGGTCAGGTGCGAAATCCCGAAGTGTGCATGCGACACCAAAGTTGCATGAATCAGGTGGGAAGGGCTTCACCGAAAGTCTATTTCTGACTGAGTGGGTTCCTGCTTGTGGTGTGGTGGTCCGTCAGTCCTGGAGGACAGCTCGTGTGCACTGCAGAAATGGACAGCTTGCGCGAGCCCAATGCCCAGCGGTCGGTGCACGAGAAAGCGCGATGCCTGAATACAGTCGTGCGCGACACAAACGACCTGTCTTTGTGTGCAGCGGTATCAGATGGACGAAGCAGTGAAGCTCAGATTCCCTGTTGTGAAGGCCAACATTTTTCAATACAGGCATTCGCCCCTGCAGCTAAAACATGCGTCTGACTGTCTCAAGCTGCGTGCAAAATGAGCAGCTCAAGGAAATGATGAAATGATGTGTAGACAAACGTATTCTGTGGGATGTGGAGACAACAAAGCGTTGAAATCATTCTGTCTGCGTGTCAGGTTGTCCCACACCCTGAGTGCTCCGGTGCACGCACGCGAGCCTCCTCGCGAGTTACTACTCGTGTCTGCGTCGCAGTTACAGGCGGAGCCGGAACCGCCCTCTTCCCATTTGCAGATTGAAATCGGGAATGCTGCAATTCCTCACTTGTGCGGCACGAAGTTCGTCCTCGTAACTCATGCAAATGGACATGCTCAGATTTCTTGTGCATTTCTCATCATTGGTGCCGCTCAGCCAATGGACTGGAATCATCCACTTTCTGTGTGAACCATTCACATGACTGACCAGACGAAGTTCCCCGTCAAGAAATGTGAGCTTCGGTGTGTCCCAGGAAAAAGACGTGTCCAGACATCTGCTCCACGACAGTGACGACCAACGGTCGTCCGAATGCTGCGTTCTTGTGTCGTTGGGAGGCGGCCCAGGCCACTCGTGTGAGAACCCGAATTGAGAGGCTTGTGCGCGTGGCACGGGCGCATCTGGAGCTGATCGGTTCAGAACGGGGTCCTTTAGCACCTCTAATTTATGGAGATGAGCGCAATCAGTGCGTCGCGCAGCCTCACCGTGCGCGCTAACTCGATTTCATCCAGGGAGTCGGTGCCGCAAGGTGCGCACACAACTGCGCTTCCAAGACTTCAGTTTGATTCCTGCGAGTGGATACGTACCTTCGTGCTCAACTCTTGCAAGCAATGAGAAATGTGTGGTTGAAGAGTCTGGATTTCCCCACACATGTTCATTTTGTTTCTGTTTGCAGACTTCGCTTCCAAAGAGGCGGACAGCAAGGTTCCGTCGGGGCTCAGAGATCTCAGGTTTGTTGAATCCAATCTTCATTCTTTTGCGGGAGACACGGCAAGAAGGTGCAGGTGCCATTTTGAACAGAATGAGAGTCTGTCGAACCAGTGAAGATCATTGTATCCGCCTCCCCGGTGCAGCTCGATTGAAGGTGCAACAACAGCGCGTCTTGCTGCCGTGTGTCTTGGAGCAGTATCTTTTTCCCGAGGACTGTTCCCCGTGCAACCCTCGGGGAAAATGTGGTCCACAAGGACGAGTTGTCCTCGCGCCAGAGGGTCCTTGGTCATTTGCACTCCAAGTGCTGCTTCACTGGAAAAAGTCAGGCCAAAAAAAACAGACTTGCTACGTTCGCACTGCATGTGTCTCGTTAAGAATCGACGAACATTGTGCACCAAGTCCAGCAATCCACCGCCTTCCCAGAGAGTCGATCTGGGGCTCACTCTTGTTTCTGTCAACTTGAACTGCACCGAGAGGCGAAACAGTCGGGCCCGTTGGACGCGGTCTTCGTCTCGGGCTGTGGTGGCGCTGAGGAGGCTCAAAGTGCGTCTCGGCTTCATCGACAAGTCTCCCTGTTTTTCCAGGCTGCTCAACAGCATCTACATCGCAGTGGTGAACGCGGTTCAAACCTCCATGCACGTCTACAGCGCTTCGCTGAGTGTCCACCAGGTCAGTGGTGAAACGGGCGGCTTTTGCGTGCAGTCTCGTACGAGTATGTTGTGTCTGAGTGACTCATTTCCTTCAGGCTGAAGACGCAGCGATGAACGTTCTGTTCAAACTGACCAAGATGTTCGTCAGCGAACCGTTGACGATCCTGACCCACCTCGGGAACAGGTGCGCAGGGTTCAGCGAGACGGGTGCGCGCGCATGTGCGAGGATGGTTCAATCTTTTATCCTTTCTCAGCTGTGAAATATTTCCTGTCATCAGTGCATGTACAAGATTAACGAACCCAACGCGTGTTCTTGCAGCGACAACGTGAAATTCACAATCGAAGCCCAGGACAACTTCAACAGGTGCACTCTTTGCCCCTTCCTGTGTCTTCCTCGAATTCGTGTTCTCGGGAGTGTGTTGCCTCGGAACTGAAGTCCCGTGTTGGCGCAGGCCGGTCGAGCTGGCGGAGGGTCGGCGCAGCCCGTACGTGAAGCTGGTGCGCGTCGCGGTGCACGACGTGCCGAGCGTCGAGCGTCCCGGCCGCAGCCTCGGCTCCGTCGCCTTCGCCGAGTCGTTCCTCGAGTCGACGCTGACACTGATGCGCTCCGGTACGCTGCTGCTGCTGCTGCTGCTCACCCCGCTGCTCACCCGCAGTCGCACTGCCCCTCCGCGCAGACAGAGGCATGCTCCCTCTGCTGCACAGGAGCTCAGCAGTTGTGGCCTTTCTGATTCTCAACCACGAAAACGAAGGAGCCAGGGTCTGCGCAATATTTTTTCTCGGTCACCCTTTTTATTTTATTTATTTGCCGCTATTTATTTATTTTTTTGGAGACAAGACTGGCGATGTGTCTTTTGTTTTGTTCAGATGGCAGCATCGACATAGACAGCGAGCACACCGTTCTCACCAGCAACATCCCTCATCACTGCACGTGGCCTGTGAGTATCAACAATTTACTAGTAGAGATTCACAGGGAAACACGCGTGGAGGAGGGAGTAACTGCCCCATGCAGTGCAGCGTGTTTGAATAGGCAGCATGTCCTACTCAACAGGACAATTCACTCCCATTGAGTTTTTGGAGTAAGTTTTCAAATCCTTGTAGTGTTCACTTAAATTTTTGTACTGTTTTAAGATATATTTGAGTTAGTGCATTTGAACTGTTATTTGATTGGTGAAGTCTTCTTGAGAAAAAATGCAGTCAAAAACTGCCTTGATAAGCGACAAGTCAATGTGAGAAGCACTCCCGTGCCTTGCAACTGAATGGCCCTGTCCAGTACTAGTTGACTCACCCCAAAGTCTGTGTATCTCATTGTAATTGACTTGGTTGGGGGGGCACAAGTCAATTTGTCTCAGACATGAAAGTGTACACCATCAAACCTGAGTCCGTCAAGTTTGAGCAAGATTTGATGATCAGAAGTAGGACTTCCTGAATGGCTGCCAAAGTTGGGTATCCATCTTGTCTTTTGTTGTTTCTTGAGCAAACATACCGTAAAATCCCGCATATAAGACCCCTTCGCGTATAAGACCACCCCCCTTTTTCAGCCACAAAATCAGTACAAAGTTATTTTTTTACATTTTCAGAAAATTTGTTCATATACACAAATTTTAGGTTTTTCTAAATCAAAATCCAGGAAATTCTGCTTCAAAATCATTTTTTCTAAATATTTGTTCCTAAATATGCCCTTCTCAAGCAACTCTTTCCATTTTGTCCTAATTTAAACTAAATTTTAATGATCCCATTCTCTTTTCATGCTTTGCTTTCTCATTTCTACCCTTGATTTATGTCTTCTTGTAATATTTTTGATCAATGATGTTGAAAGTCCAATCCTCATGTATAAGACCACCCCCCTTTTTTTGGCATTAATTTTTCAGCATCAAAAGGGGGTCTTATATGCAGGATTTTACGGTAGGCTTGTAATTCAGGTCTCTGTGTTATCATCATAATGTGCTAAAACTTTGTCAACTTTAATTTGGGGAATGTCCTTTTGTTTGTAAAATTATTGACTAAAGCCTTTGTCCAGGCTGTGCTTTACATGGGGGAGTCAATTGCCTCAGCAATGAAAGTGTGTACCCCAAAACCTCAGTCAATTAAATATGAGCAGAGTTTGATGATCAGAAGTGGTCCAAAATGACCACCAAAGTTGGGCAGCAATCTTGAGTTTTGTTGTTTCTGAAGTAAACAAGGCTTGTGGAACCTCTTTGTGATCGTCTGTGAAAATGGAGCATTATAAGGTGGTGTGAGGCATCTGTGAGTATCCCAGCTCTGGCAACTGTCCAAAATGGCCACCAAAATAAATTTCCCAAAATGGTGGAAAATTGTCTTTTTGCAGTATCAGGTCCTCCTATCCCACATAAACGAGTGAAAGTGTCTCAGAGCACTCAGCAGTTCAGCCAGATCTTACACCACCGAAAACAGACTGGAAATTTCAGCCAAATTGAGAAAAAATCGTCCAGAATGAAAATCTCATTGAGTGGACGAGAAAAACTTCCTTTCAGTGGACCTACCTGAAAGACTTGGCCCTCAGACCAAGCGTGCACCGTGATTGGCTTTGACCTGAGGAAACCAGAACTTCAAATTGTTCACAAACCACGAACTCCTTCAGGTTTGTTGGGAACTTTTGGAAAATGGTGACCCAGGGGAAACGAAAACGTCAAAGAAACTTAGAGGCAGCTGAGCACGAAAGAGGCAGCGAACATCAGCTCTCTCCTTCCCAGGAAATGGAAATTTGCCGAGGTTGGCCAAGATCAACTGGATTTCGTTGGTTTGGCTACCACGAAGGAGGTCGCGGGACTTCAACACGTTGCGTTCTTGTTTCTTTCTCTCGCTTCTACGATTTTCTTCTTGGATCAGATCCAGTCTCGTCCTTTACGATCGCTGAAAAAGTGGGAATGGCTTCCTGTTATGGCAATTCAATAAATGAATAAGAAACGGTCGGACGATGATAATCGGCTGAGTTTGACCCAGATTCCTGCATCCAAATAGACCCATTTATTTACCGATAAATGGGCCATTCACCCAGATCTCGCAGAGCGTGCGTGCCCATTCATCTCCCCAGTTTTATGCATGGGGGTTTTCACGACCACGTGCAAGTGTTCAGTCACTTGGGCTTCAGGAGTGATGCTGTTCCCAGCGCACGTGCGTCAGATGCGCCATTTTCTGTGAGGCTCATAATCAAAGGAAATTCGGTGGACGGGTGCAGAAATGTCTTCACAGTGCAGACGAGTCAGCAGTGTCACCATTTCAGGGGTTCGTTGACTGAAACAGCTCGGTGACAGCGCTGTGCAGATGAGCGCACGTCCGGGGACCGCAGATGCGCGCGCGCTTCGTCTGAATGTTGATACGACTGCCGCCACTGACAGCAGCGTGGCTGTCCCAGAAGTAGGAGGGCTGTCGCTGTCGTCTGAGCCATCGATCCTCAAAACATGTTTCTTTTTCCTGAGTGTTGACTGCACTGCTCACTATGCTTGTTTGGTTGATCACTATGCATGGAATGAGCGGGATGTGCAAACACAATAAATTTAAAGTCAATCAGTGCACATGGAAGAGCAAAGTAATGTCTTCTTTTTCTGGATCAGCCCCTCGCGCAGTTGGGACAGCAACTAATTATTTTTAAAGCTTTCCTCAGAAACAGTAAACTGCACATCAAAACAAAGCGCAATTGCCTGGTTCTTGGAAGCGCGGTCTGGTTGCGCCGTTCGGGCTCGCGAAATGCGGGCAGACGGCATCAATCAGTGTCGGAAATAAAACCCGAGCTCAAAGGTCAATAAAAAAGTCGGTCGCATCCTTCACCCGCGGCGTCCTTGACCTGACCCGCTTTCCTTGCTTTTCGTGTCAGTGCAAGGTCAGTCGAGTCTACGCGGTGACCCGTGCAACTCGCGCGGTCAGTGAGGGCACGTCTTATTCGTGGTGGTTTGTGGACAAGTTCATCCAAAAGTTTGTTCCCTTTTCAGTGCGTGTTCCCTTTTCAGTGAGTTTGTAAGTCAAGACTGTTTGTAACCTGAAATAGTTTCCCTCAAACCAGTGCATGTACCTGTTTACAAACGAACTGGTTTGTGTGCACTGTGTTACTGTTTGGGACCGACCCCCAAAAGCGTGTGAAACGCGCCACCGAAAAAGAAGCAAAACAAGTCGGTCAAATGGCATGACTGGCCAAGTTTCAGTAACCGGGACAGTCTGAGTGCACGAAGTGTGTTGATGAATGATTCTTGGCGGCGCTTTTTTTCCTGGCATTTGGTGCCACAGCGGGCGACTCCCACCCCGAGCGAAGCACTTCCCGAGGGGAGCCAGGTCCCCGGTCCCCGCGACGAGCCCCACTGAGAATCAAGTTGACTGATCTGATGTTCTCAACAGAAACAAAGCGCTGAGCAGACGGCAGAGTTCCCATCCATTCAGTGTCAAATGGCGAAAAAATCCCGTTCAGCAAAACCAAGATGAAGCTGCCTTCCCGCGGGATGGGTGCGCCCACTTCGTTGATTGACCCCCAGTTTCCTCCACATCCTCAGCGGCCGGTATGAGCTGCACATTTTGCATTGTGTCTCGTAAAAACATGAACCAGGCGAGGCAAAGGAATCTGGTGGGGGTGGCAGCTGCGTGACGCGACTGTTATGTCACCGAAGCTGGTGCGGATCCTGCATGCGAAGCTGGCCTCGGACTCGCGTTGTTGCGTGTCCCCGTTTTTGCTGTTCTTTCCAACGTCTGCGGATTTTGACGGCCTGTGTCTTGCAGTACCTGTGCGGCAGCAGTGAGGTGCAGACGAGCGCGCACTACAAGGTGTCGGGGGCGCAGGTGGCCGAGTTGGGCCGCGCGCTCGTGCGGGGCGACAGCGCGCACCTGCTCACCGACAACATCGACCTCCAGCCGCTGCGCAACGGTAACGAAGCTGCCAACCAACACTGTTGTCTCCATCGGGAACTGTGATTGTCAGGCTTCTGCTTCCTGGCGCACAGAAAACAAAAAGCTTTTTGGAAGAAATCGTAAAGGAAAGTCTGCACACCAAAGCTATTGAGATCAATGTCTGTGGTCCCACTTGACATTCAACTTCCACCTTTTTGTGTTAGTTTGTTGAGAAGTTGTTTCAAATGCACTTGACCGAATTTGTGTGTTCTTGCAGCCCGAATTTTCGGGAATGTGTGTGTTGTCTGTTTTGGACGAGATAAGTCTTGAAAGCCTGCACCGAAACCCTTTGTTCAGGGTGCCCCCCCCCCCCTGGGTGGAGCTTTGGCTGGTGCAGTGTTTGTGTGGCGGGGGCGGGGGGCAGGGGTCCCCATGCTGAGCTCATTGTGGAGACCCCGTCCCGGTTGGAAGTGGTGTCGTCGGGCTGTTTCTGTTGGCTACGACGTCTGGTGCCGCACGTATGATTTTTGTCGTCTTGTCTTTCAGGTCAGACGTATTTATACGAAGAGGGTCTGGTATTTTTGCATTCCCAGAACTCACCGGTTATCGTACCCAAGAATCAACTGCAGTCGATACAGCTGTACGACGGGGTAAATGTCGGTTTTTCTGCAGCTCCGTCAGCGGCGCCCTCTGCAGTGCAGATCAAACGCGCCGCTTTCTTCCAACCGCAATCAAGACGGTCAACAACATACATGAAAATGAAGAAATCAGAGAAACGAATGTTGTTTGCTCATTGCGGAAGTGCTGTCTCTTCAGGATTCTCCCAGCACGGTGGCTCTGCTCATCATGCAGTACAAACCGGTGCTCCGACGGTTCCTGCCTCAGCAGCTCTGGTCTGAGAACGGAATCATCTTGGTCGCGCTTCAACCCAAGTCCACAGCCTACAAAAAATTCTTCTCACAGGTTTACTTCCCACAGTTTTCGTTTCTCATGTCCGCACAGTCAATGGAATTCAACAGCATTTCAGAGAAATATTGAAAGTTTGCAAATGCCGTTTGGTGAGGCTGTGACTTGGTCGCTGCAGGTTCTGCAGAGGTGGAAGAGCAGCAGCAACTCGGTGCCGATGCAGCTTCTGAGCGAAGAGCTGCCGGACGTGCTCGCTGACGTGTGAGAACCGCAACATGGCGCAGACACCGCCGCTGTTCCAGTTTGTGGTCCCATGTTGACGACGAGCCAACTCTTTGCCTTTGTTTTGCAGTCACGCTGCGCTGCAGAGAGAATACAAGTCTCTGACTGACTCCTTCCCGTCGAAATTCAGCAAAGTGAAGAGCAGAAACCCGTCTCTTCCCAAGTGAGTACCTGCGTTACTCACCAGATCGGTTGCCTGATGTTGGTCTGTCAGGAAAACAAAAAGTTCTGCACCGTCTAGATTTGTTTTTGAAGCGTGTCATGTGATGCTGCAGGTTTCTGGACCATTTTGAGTCGAGTTGTTGCCTGGGATCAGCGCCCGTTCCGCAGCACGAAATCCTGCCTCTTCTCAAACTGCCCTACGACCTGGGCACTTTCGATGACCAGGAAGAGGTGACGTTCTCTGTTTGTGCGAGAAATCGTGATTCGAGACTCATATTTGTGCGATGTCCCTTTAGGGAAGAGCACTTAGCCACCAAAAAATTTTTCCGCTATATATGCCACCTCGGTGAAGACGTCCCGTCCCGTCCTATCCTGTCCTGTCCTGTCCGTCCCCTACCCCCCCCCCTCCACAGACAGGCTTGAATGGACATTTGGGCTGGGTTCCTGCATCTGAGGCTGAATACAGTGTCTCAATTGCTATCTCCAACAGCCAATGTGCTATATATATGGCATCTCAGGCAAGACATCCCGTCCCATCCTGTCC
>JAAUXT010139823.1_pt1 | contig 14069 bp, 16 predicted proteins | sample 7278171 | NCBI WGS metagenome assembly JAAUXT01 (sample SAMN14350112, study PRJNA611818) | marine sediment metagenome | isolation source: surface marine sediment (1.8m) | place: French Polynesia: Moorea | collected 2018-08 | reverse complement strand
TGACTCGAGTACGTTCTGTGTAGTGTGATGACCTCCAAAGATGGCTGAAATGGGCTGAAAAATGGATTTTACTGATCTGATGGGTTGTGAAAAGTTGGAAATTTTTTTTGACGGATCGCTAATTCCTTTTTATGGTAGTTTGGCAAAGTCATTACAACTAACTTGGTGGTATTCATTTGTAGATCAATTATGTTTATTTTTTTCAGAATTATAAAAAGTGCATTTTTGACTTTTTTGTTTCTTGAAAATTTTAACTTTCGTCACTGATTCTTGGTGGGTATGAAAAATGCAATCTTTGAGATATAGTATCGGAGATGATTTGATATCTGACTCCTGCCTATCGGCAAATGTGCGTCAAGAATCCCGTGGGAGAGGCATTTTGTTCGAATCACCGCAACGTCCATGGACGTTATTTTTCGCAACGTGTCGTGTGGCGTTTGAAACGGGCCTTCAATGGAAGAGGCTGGGAATGGGTGCGAACCTGAAGCTCCCAGCCGCTATGTGCCCAGGATGCGAACTTGAGTCTGCACTCCAGCATGGTCTCCTCGCGCGCCGGGTCATCCTGCGCGCCGCTGCCGCCACCGCCACCACCACCGCCGCCGGCGGTCACGTTCACTCGCAGCATGTCACACTTGACGCGGTAGGTGCGCGTGAAGTACCAGGCGGCGTAACCCAGGTTGGAGACGTGCACGAACTGCTGCTGCTTCAGCCGCCGGTCCTCCCCCTCGTCATCCAAACTGAAACGGTGGGTCTGCATGTGTCAGAGAAACTTCGACGCAGGTTCAGTATTCTTTGTGAGTGCATTTCTTTTCGCAAGGACTCGTTTTGTGCACATATGATGTTGAGAGTGAACGGAACGGGGACTCACTTGGAGTAAAGGACAACGTCTGGAGTCCACACTGAGTTGGAGTTGATGAGAATTGTGTGGATGTTGCCGTAATCCTCCTTGTACCACGACAACCGTGGGTCATCCCAATGCTGCAGCAAAACAAACGTTTCTGAAGTTCAACCGCGTCAGAGTTCCTTTGATGAACGCGCGTGAGCGCTGCGAAGTAGGCTGTGAGGTTAAAGGGTTGCTAACTCACGAAGATCATCTCGAGCTTGAGGTTGAGGATGTGTGTCCTCCAGTCGAAGCTGAGCACGTCGAGCAGACTGACGGTGAGCCCCACGTACACCGGGTAGGCCGGGTGGAAGGACGGGCGCTGTCTCACGCCGCGCTGCTGCGTCATGCGACTCTTGAGCAGCGACTCGAACGTCCAGTTGGGCGTGCCCCACTCCGTATGGTCGCCCTCCCCGAGCTGAGGGCGGGGCAGCCGGTGCACCGGCGGAATGGTGGGTCTGGAGGAACAACAGGGTCATCATTTCAGGTGAGGCAATCGATATAAAAGTCTTCGCACACACCAACACAAGCATTTTCCCCTCGCACGCACACACACGCACGTTTTCTCTAAATCGTTCTTGCAAGAGCAGGAATAAAGAAACATATTTTCCTTCAAGCCAATAATTTCAGACTGAAGTACAGACGTCTGATATTACTTCTGCGTGGTGGTTGTGCTGGGCGGAGAGGTAGGTGGGGTTGCCACGTTGTCCACCTTCCACACTGGAATGTGAGGGGCAGGGACAACCAGCAGCAATGTACTGAAGCACAGCACAAAATATCCAGTCCTGGGCCAGGAGAGGACATCCATTGTTCTGTTCAGCTGAAAAATGCCGACCGATTCAGGGATAAAAGACAAAAGCTTCGTAATTCAAATGGCATGCCAAAACCGGATCAAATTCTGAGGAACAAATGGCAGACAGATTGCAGACAGAAACGTCAAATCGACAAATGAAAGTGTACGTGCACTTACCAATTGTTCTGGCCAAATTTATAATTTTCTATCCGGGTTTTCTAATCCGTGCACAATCCCCAACGTTTTTGAAACACCAGCAGTTGAGACCCACTCATATCCTGCACGACTTTTCCGTGCGAAGTGCGTACCTTTCAGCAGTACATCATTGAATCTGGATGCGATCTGGATCTCAGAGCCACTGCTGGAGTATCGAGTGTCCGGAGCTTCACGTGTAACAAGGTTTGCGTAAACTACTGTCGTCCGAGTTTATTTATCTGCCGCGGCAAGGCACTCAGCAATTCTGACAGCTGAAGATATTGCACGGCACACGCAACATTCATTTCTCATTCTCGATTGTCTTTCGATAAATAACACACAACGCTAGCACGTCTTTTGCAACGAAACCTTGGTTGGTGATTTTTGAAAGAGACAAGAACACGACTTTGAGATGAAAAAAAACGAGTGTGTTGTTGTTTCAAAACATTATTTTGGGCGGGAACTGAAAATCTGCTGCCTTTCTCGGTTGCAAAAAATAAAGTCTTCAATGCCTGTGCGCAAGTTTGGTTGCGTCCGTGACAAAGTCATTCCATGAATGGACGCCTGTGGTGCTGCATTTGTTTTGGTTTTGGTTGCAGGCTCCAGTGAGAGATCTTCTTGGTGCAAATGCTCAGATCCACATTCTCTATCTTGTGCGCCAATTGCATTTCGGAGAAGGACTGTTTGAGAGTGTTCACTTTCACCTGGTCTTCCAGATCTGCTGTCAGTTCATTCCAATCAGACAGTGTTCTGTACGCTGCACTGTTGACTGCTCGTTTGGTTTCATCTTTTGGAGGAGTGATCTGAAAAAGTGTGCAAAAAGTCTTCAATTCTTTACTCACATTTAAAAGAAACTTGACGAGCATCAGCAACACCAACACTCCAGAACAAGGACACCGCACGCACTTTTCCAGAGAAAACACGCATACGGACGCGTAAACGACTGACCTGCTCTTTCGTCAGTCGCAGCCCTGTGGCGAGTTTGATGAGATCATCCTGGGTCTGAATCAGTTTCGAGAGAAACAGGTACAGCTGCTCGGCCGTGGAGAACGTCCGCAAGTGAGTGTTGTCGCTCTGCAGAGCAAAACATGTCGACACAGATCAAGACTTTGCAAATCCCAAGACAAAGACGCACCTCGGCAGACGAACCCGGTTGTGAGTTGTGCAAATTTCAACGTAAACTTCGGTCCTTACGTACCATGTTTGAAACTGCCGCATCAATTTTACGCCCGTGTCAGTTCTGCAAAATCAAACAGTTCAACCAAATGTGCAACATTACTTCGACAAAACGAAGCCATCGATCGTGCAGAAGGAATAGCTGAAACGTCTTTGCTCTGAGCCTCCCAGAACTTTTGGCATTGAGATTGCACGGACATGCATGAAACAAAACAAAGGAACTCACATTCCTGATGAACAAACTGCAGAGTTGCAATGAAGGAAGTTTTCTTTCTGTTCAAATGACAGTGACCGGCACAAGGTACTGACGAACACGAGATTCGATGAAACAGATACCGAGGGTTTGTTTTATCTGATGCCCTACATTTGGTATAAACAGCTGTCTGATGTGCGAATACTCCCAGCAATCTAGAGCAGCGGTAAGATGCTCATGAATACATGAATATGTGGATCTAGGACTCGTACACGCACGCAGTTGCTTTGTTTGTGCAGTGCAGATAGTGCTGCATGTGTCACTGCATCAAGGGTCATGGGGTCATGTTGTTGCACGGAAAACATTTACAGTTTCGCGGCCGCAAGGAAGAAAAATGTCTGTTCATATGTGCATGAATCCAGTGTTGCCAGGCTTTTTGTTTTCAAAATGGGACCAAAACTAACAGATTTCAACAGCACAACACTGGCAATGCGCAAATTTCAAGCGTCTGGGGGCAATTGCCGTAGCTGAGCCATTTTTCCTGAGTTCGCCTCTTTCTGTCCAACCGTCGTTGAAAGCAACTGACCCCTCGTTCATTCCCTGAAAGTTTTACTCGCAGAGTTCTAGCTTAGGTGCTGTAGCGTCCAGAACTTTCCTTGCAGAGTGGTTTTTTGCACGTTTCCACGGCAACATGTTGTCGAGGAAGCTGCGGGGTAACTAGGTGTTCGTCCAGTTGGTGGGGGAGAAAAGTTCTGTTTCAAACAAGTCAAAATTTCGTGAAACGTGCACAAATGACACGAACTGCAGAAAAATCCGTCAACAGTTGCATGAAACCCTATCAGCATTTGTTCGCTTCTTTGCAAGAAAACTTTCGCTCTCCTCACAATTTGCGCCTTGACTCCTGCTGATGCAGGTGACCCACCACCCCTCCTCCCTGCAGTGTACACTTCACTTGAACTTGCCGGACACGTTGGCACTTTCTCCATTTTCCTGCAGGACTGCAAGAACTGTTAAAAAACCAGATTTTCCTCCCATGAGGTGAAGCTTCTGTTGCACCAGCATGGCAAAGCTATGTTTGGCCATTTTATTTCTTTTTGCTGCTTGTTTGGTGCAGTCGCAAGCAGCTGGATACGAGAAGGATGACGGAAAAAAACACATTCTGGTGTTCGGCGGAAGCGGATTCGTTGGGTCTGCGACTGTGGCTAAATTCATTGAACGCGATTACAAAGTTCACCTGGTGAGCCGAGGCAACTGGTACTGGGACTCCGAGGACCGAATTCGGCCCTTCGTGGACCACGTGTTCTGTGATCGGGAGGGAAATCTCGAGAAGCACTGTCCCGACTTTATGGAGCTGCTGAAAAGTGTCTCAAAGTTTGAAGCTGTCATCGACTTCAGCGCATTTGGTGAACACGAAGTGAATCAGAGTACACGGGCGCTCGAGGTACGTTTCGTTCTGGTTTCCGAAATTGAAGTTTGTGCACCTTGGTGCTTTTTGGAAGAGTAAATCGTGAAAATAACCGAGGCAAAGTTCTCTGAGAGCTGCATGTCAAATCAGAGAGCCGTGTTGTAGCTCTCAGAGGTGTCGTAACTGAGACAGAGGAGAGAGACAGACAGAGCGAAGGACGAGAGAGAGGAGGGAGGGAGACAGAGAAGGAGATAGCGAGAGAGAGACAGAGAGAGACAGAGAGAGACAGAGAGAGACAGAGAGAGACAGACAGAGAGAGAGAGAGACAGAGAGAGAGAGACAGAGAGAGAGAGAGAGAGACAGAGAGAGAGAGAGAGAACTGGTTTGTCTGACATCGCCATGTACAGACCGTTTTCAGGCAAAGCAACAGCCTCGAGATGATTCCTATGACATACATCGATGTCGGTTGAGGGGAAAAAAATCTTTCATCTGATATCTTGCTCACAGCTAACTCCTGTTCATGCTTCAGAGTCTGACCGACCTGTACGTGTTGCTTAGCACGGACGCCATTTACGACGTGTCACGTGACAAGTCGCACGAGCACCACCTGATGGAGCACGACGCCGTGCGGCCCGACGAGGTGACGGAGCGCGACCAGCGCAGGTTCTACTACCTCAAGGGCCACAACCGCAAGGTACGCTCTCGCAACGTTTCGGTGCTTTTTATTTGGCCTCATCTTCGTTGGGCTTCGCTTCAGGGATTGACAGCGCAATGCGATTGACATAAATTTCAGGAGGCGGAGGAGGCGCTGGAAGCGGCGAACATCCCGTACTACATCCTCCGGTTGCCGGATGTGGTGGGACCGAGAGACACGACCAACCGGTTCTGGATCTACCAGGTCAGTTGTGATGATCCAGGCCGTTGGAATTTCGTCCGCTCTGATTGGTAGCGTGAGTGTGGTTCTTGAGATACGGATTTGACTGAAATTGAAATGTGTGCAGAGGGGCAACAGTGAGTGTCCAAGTGATAGTTTGCCGTCAGTGTAAAGTTTGGCTTGCTCCAATCACATTCAAATGGGTGGTGCTACACAGGCCTGTTGCCTTTGTAGCATGGAGGCTGAATGAAGTGACTTGACAAACAATCTTGTTTTCGCTGTGTCCATCAAATCATTGCAGTGCGCAAGGTTGTTTTCCTCACAAAGGCGCTTCACACTGGTGCACCAAAACCGTTCCTCGTTGTTCACAGCTGTGGCTGCGGTTGGCGGTGGAGATGAAGGACCACCACGTCCCCGTGCCGGATTTCCTGCACGACTACCCGATGTCGCTCGTGTACTCCGAGGACGTCGCGCACCTTATCGTCCAGCTGCTCCACTACCCCGCCGACGTGAGTGCACGCAGCGAACGCAAACACGCACGGCGCCTGCGGTTGGGGGAGGAAGCTTCCGCGCAAATCCCGAGAGCTTCGCATCTTCAAAGGACTCGCATTAGAAACCAATTGCTGTGCAGCAACACCCCGTTCACATGTCGTACAAGCGTGTGCGATAAAAATACGAAACACATGTTTCACCAACTGACAAATGGAAACGTTTGTCCCCGTTGCAGCGCCAGAATCACGCCTATAACCTGGCGTGGGAGGAGACGTTCACAATGCACGATCTGCTCGAGAGCATTCAGCGTGCGCTCGGGATCGCGCAGGGCGACTTCAGGACGCACAAGGGCGAAGGCGCCTTCTGGATGTACCCGACCATCCGCAGGGGACCGCTCAACGTCACCAAGGTCAGAGTGCGCACGCGGCTGCTCGCTTCAGTTTGCACCTTGTCGAGAACTGGTGCGACAGACAGGACGAGAACAAGGCGGGGGGAAAATAGTCAAGAAAATGTTTTCAAACCAATCAATCAATCACAGATCCGAGATTCGTGAAAATGGACTTGGTATTTTGCAAGAGTTCAGGCCGACTTGACACTCACGCATCTGTGCATATTCGAGTTTTCGAGTTTTGTATTCGGATCACCCAGATGTCGTTCCGTGTGGCCTTCTTGAGAGTCACAAGAAGACGTGTGTTTTGTTGTGTTTCCAGGCTCAGGAGCAGCTGAACTGGAGCCCGACGCCCTGGCAGGATGCCATCACCGACACCGTCCAGTTCTACGAAACGGCCTTCAAGGATGAGACCTTCCAGCACAACAGGAACGAAATCATTCAGGTACGTTTTTCAAGCCTTTTCTTCTGGGACCAGTTGTTCTCAAGTGGGCGAAGTATCCTTCGCTTCCCGGGAAATTCCTTCACAAATTTGGGTTGACGGTGGTTTTACTGCTCTCGTGTGCAGGTGGTGGAAGGTGTTGTGTTCTCGAACAAGCCCAAGAAAGACCGCGTGCCTTACTATGAGATCTTAGAGCGGATCTACAACGTCCAACTGCACCATTTCAAACCAAAAAATGACGAACTCTGAAGACGGCATGCATGGCGCATTTATGGACGGGGGTGAAGTTCGATGCGTCGCGTCTGTTTCTTGACAAACCGACAACTGACAACACTTTTCTTGTTGCAACAGGTCTTAGCGAACCTTTTGTACCAAGTTGACGCAGACAAAGAATCGTATTACGAAACGCTGGAAAAGATGTACGATGTGCAACTTCACCACTTCAAGAGAGCAAAGGATGAGCTCTAACAATCTTCGGATCAGTTAGTTGTCTTTTCCGATTTCCCAGTCTTAGAATTCCCGCTTTGTGAGACATTTTTGTTGTCGTTGAAACAGAATGAGTCACTGTTTCCCGTCGTCTTCCAATTTTGCACTGTTATGAAAGTATTGTCAGCTTCATGCTGTTGTACCTCTCATAAATGTTTGCTCAAGCAACAAATGAAAGTTCGACACTGAAGCAATGTACATGTGTACGCACAAATCACTTTTACCGCTATGAGATTACAGAATGATTGGGCGACCGATCACCCGCGTCGTGCGTCAAGCATGAGAATCTCCAGGGGATCCAGGATTCGTTGAGATCAGCACGTTGACAACAAAATTGCGACTGTGGTGTGAAATTATTTGAGGTAAATTGATTTCTTGGGAGGTCGGGGCTTGGAGTGCAGGTCCCATGCTGCCTGGATCCGCTGGACAGAATGTGTGGTGTCTGCAAATTATTTAGTGTGTTTTTGAAGACTTTATCCAATGCTCATCACTGCCAGTTGATGAAGGAAGACCAGTTCAACAATAGGTACATCCCTGGTTTTGGACGGTTCTCTCGTTGTGCCATCGAATGTATTTGAAAACTCCTGTGTGTGTTTGTTTTGTAATTTTATTTCCTAAACTCTTTGTAATAAATTTACAAATTCAGAACTTTTATTTTTCATTTGACATGTTTTTGCGAAATTTTTTTTCTTTGTCTTGCGTGGCAGTCTTACATGACGAAATTTTACCTTTTGATCGAGAAGAGACACGTGAATTGAATGTCATTTTCTTGAAAGTGGATCGCTTTTTGACGTGAGGATTCTTGAGCGAAGACTTGGTCTCAGACGCTCCTGTGCACGTGTGGCAGCGGCGCGTCGCCGCGCAGGAAGCGGGTCGGGATCGGGGAGAAGTAGCGTCCGTCCGCGTCCAGCGCGGCGGCGGCGGCGGGGGCGGCGTCGGGCCGCGGGGAGCCCGCGGGGGCCGCTCCGCTCTCGCTCTGCACGTCAACACATGGGAGAACCAACAAAACTACGTGAAGGAAAAACTTGCAGAAAGTAGCCAAAGCTGAAACTTTTGGCTCTCAATGTGAAATGATATCGCAGGCTTGCGAGAAAAAAAACTGACCTCGAAGGCGTCGCGAGAGTCCCTCACGGCGGCGTTGTTGCTGCGGTTACGCTCGTTCCTGCGGCCTTCGCGACCGTGGCCGGGCCTCGTCTCGCCCGCCACCGACGCCGCCAGAGTGGCCTTCACCTCCGCCTGCGTGTAGTCCTCCAGCGACCTGTACAGATACGTGATCTCGTCCTCTTGCTTCTTCAGTTTGGAGGCGAGTTCCCTGATCTGGCCGAGAAGTTTGTTGTTCTGCGTGAAAAGCTCCTGGATGTGGGAATCTCGGTTTCCAAGTTGCTGCCTGAAGTTGTTCTCCATAAAGCTGCGCTGGCCGCTGTGGTCCTGGAGCGTCAGGTTGAACTGGACAATATCTTTCTGCAGCTTCTCCACTTCCTGACGGAGTCGCTGATTTTCCTGGTTCAGATGGGCGTGTTCGTTGTCCATCTGTCGCACCAACTCGCGATAGCTGCAGTCGAGCTCGTACGCGTAGCGCCGGTCGTTTTCAAGCTGGTGAGCCAGTTTGTTGTACTGCTGCGCGAGGTTGACGTTGATCAGTTCAGCCTTGTCACTCTGCGCCTTGGTGTGATTCAGCTGAAGCTCGTACGTCGATTTCACATTGAGGATCTCGCGATTGAGATTTTCGTTCACCGACTCCAGCTGTTCTGCGCTGGCCTTCAGCATGGAAAAGGCCCGCATCGCGTCGTCACAGCTGCTCTGGGTCGTGAAAGGGCCGCCTGAGAATTGCCTCACGTACTCGTACATGTTGCTGTCTGACTTGGCGTGATAAGCCTTTGGTGTGGGTGGAGGTGCGGCCCAATGGACCTGAAATTCAAGTGAACAGAAAACGCAAGAAGTATATCGTACATAACATTGAGTTTGTTCCCGAATATGTCAACAGAAACAACTTTTTAAAATTGACAATGCTCCTGAAAATAGCACATCTTGATCTTGCATGGTTCTCTTTGTCTTCAAGGGCTTCGCACACCAATGTTAAAAGACCTCACACTCACCTGTGCGGTCAGCTCCGGACTGGACTGAACAATCCCATTGAGCGCGTTGCCCTCGGCACTATCTCTCGTGATATTTATGGGTTTGTTTCTCCCCGGCCATGATGGGAGCCTCTTTCCCGGTTGCTTTGAATCTTCTCTCTCCTCCAGCAATTTCTCGTGCAATTTGACCAGTGCGGTGACCTTGGTCCCCCGAGGAGATCTGGGTGCGTCGCCGTCCTTTTGAGGCAATCGATTTGGCGAAAAGCTTCTGAATGGCGCATCCTCTTTCTGCGACGTTGAGGCTTGTTGGGATTTGAACAGAACCTTTGGCTCCAGGTCCACGGTTTGTGTTTCCTTTTCGGCGACGCAATTGACCTTCTGCACACTGATTCTGTGAAATGTTTCATTTTTGGGCATCTCCGGCTGGTTGTCCATTGGACATTTGCTGACAGACACTCTCGTACTTTGAGCAGCTTTCAGTTGCACCTGGGCGTCATTCAATTTATCCAGAAGCCCAGTCTTCTCTTTGTTCAACAGATCCAATGTGGTTTTCAGAGTGCTGACCTCTCTGCTCAAGTTGGTGTTGGTTTCTTGGAGCGTGAGGAGTGAACTCCGACAGTCCGCCGCTTTGTTTGTCTCCATCACCAAACTTTTATTGATCTGGTTCATTTTCTCAATCTCACCTCTGCATTGGAGAAGCTGGTTACCCAGGACTGCAATGTGCTGTTCATATCTTTGTCTCATGCTGATCAACGTTTGCTCACTGACCATAGGAATCGGTTCGGCCTCAGGGGGGTTCAAGACGGATGCATTCTGCTGTGTTGGCGCAGGCTGCTGTGTTGGCGCCGGCTGCTGTGTTGGCGCCGGCTTGAGCGACGCGTCCGCGACACCGACGGGTTGCTGAGGCTGCGCCGGTGTGTGACTCGCAACTACAACAGCATTTTGCACTGTCTCCTCTGCATCAGGCAGTGGCGGTGGAGCTTGGTTCGCTGAAGTGCTCGCCTCAACTTCCGGTTGTTGAGCTGGTGCGGCAGACTCCAAGTCTCTTGCGTCACCGTAATCACCCCAAACGTCCTTGTCATACTCGTCCGAGTCATTGTTTGAGAGAGACACTTGACTCTCTTCGTCTGACATAAAGTTTCTTCTTATCTCATCCCTCAGCAAATCATTCTCTTCCTGCAGCTGAGTCTTCTCTTTGGTCATAGTACTGTGAGCCTTGCTGAGTCTCAAGTATTGACTTTTCAGAATCCTCAAAGCGCTGTTGGCAGATCTCGGACTCACGCCCTCTATGTCGTCAACAGGCATGGTCCGTTCCTGCTCGTTTATGAAAATCTCCAGTTCTTCTATTCTTCTATGCAACTGTTCTTTCTCCTGCATCAGGTGGGCAATTCTGTTTTGTGCTTCCTCGTCAGAGCAAGGGCGCTTCAAATCTCTCTTTTTCTGCTCCTCGAGAAGAGCTCGCAGTTCATCGACTTGCTTTTTGAGATCTTCGATTGAGTTCTGACGCTCCTCCAGTTGTTCGGTCAGTTCATCGATCTGCTCCTGGTGCAAGATTCCCTCCTGGGTCATGTCTTCGATGACACTCTGCAGCTCATTCTCGACCTCTTTGGTGGCCTCGTTCTCACTTGGTTTCTCCTTGTCTTTGTTTTGACAAGAATCATCAGTCTCTGTCTTATGTTCCTTGTTTTCTTTGTCTTTTAAACTTTCTCTTGCTCCGTCAGCATCCCCTCTAGCCACTTCCTCGGTTTCCTTCTCAGTGGTCCCCACTTTTTCCTCCAGCTCCCCGATGAGGTCATTCTTGTGGTCCAACTCATCTTGAAGTTTGTAGATTTTGTCTTTGAGCTTTGCAAGTTTGAAGTCGTATCCCTCGATTGAAGTCTCGAGTTCTTTGCGAGCTTTCTGTGCGAGCTCCAGCTCCTCTTTGACCTTGTAGTACTTGTTTCTCAAGACCTGTGCGAGGTTGATCAGATCTTCCTTTGTCTTGTCCTGCACGTACTGCAAGAAGAGAAGAAGGGGGAAAGCTGTTCAAACCATGTCCCTGAGGTCCAAGATGATTCCAACGCAAAAAGAATTGTAGTTCCTTCTTGGTTTGGCGCCGAGACAGAAAGGTACGAGCACGTACATCAACAAGATTCTTTCCATGCAAGCAACAGCAATCTTAAACAAGACTGCACACACGTGTGGACCATGCAAGATGACACGCAGAAAAATCATTGTATCCTCGAAAATCTCTTTAACTTTCATGTTTTTCTGTCTCTCTCGAGTGTTGACTTTTGAGGACCATGGATCTATTTGTCTGTCAGAGATTTTGGTGGGCGCTGTGTTTCTGACGGGGAATGCGCACCAGGCCTGCCAAAACTTTTCTGAATTTCAGAGCGTTCAGTTGTCAGTCACCTGTGCATCAGACATGCAGAGGGAAGGTGGGACCCAGCCCTTTGGCCTTCGTAAAACTTTGACCTCCACATTTTTGTGCTGTCCTTTCTACATGTTCAGTCCGCACGTGCAAACTGGGCGTCACAATCACCAACCCCGACGGGTCGGACCTCCATGTTTGCTGGATCGGCAGAACCGACCCCATTGGGAAAATCCTGAGCCCGCACCTGGCCTGCAGTAGATCTACATCCAGATTTAGTGAGGTTGATGCAACTTCGGAGTCACAAAACACTTACTTTGAGAAATTTGTCTTCCGGTGGTTTTTTCGAAACCCTGTGTCGTCGTTTGTGCGTCCTGCGCTGAGGGCGCTGAGATTCTTTTGGCACGTCCCCCGTTTCCTGCAAAACAAACCACGATTGAAAACATTTCCAAAAAATTCAGAATGGTCCAATCTCTTGTTTTTGACATCACAACGAAAAGTACAAAGAGTCTTGAACAAAGATAATTGACAAAAACAATGAGTCGTGATTTCTCACCATCCCTGCACGTTGCCGCTTCCCCGTTTCTATGCAGCGTCGCCAAGACGTTTCCCACCGACACACGTGACGTCATCTTTTGACGGTGCGGTCATTTGAGCGAACATGACGTCAACCGGCAAGTTGCCAGACAACGGGAGGCGCGTTGTAAGTTTTCGCTTTCCCACGCACTGCCAACCGTAGAAAAGCAATATTGACGTTTTCAAGAACAACGTCCAGGGCTGAACCCTCCAAGAAAATTCTGGACTTCAGGACTGTTCTGACGGTCTCTTTTGGTAGATCTGGATTCAAAACACAAATGTGAGGGACCCCACCCCCACCTCTTTGCATAAAGCTCCTCCACAACACAAACCCCCATTTAAGTTCGGTGACTTGTTGAAATAAAATGATTGCTTGATGAAAATATGAAAATTACAGTGTTTGAAGACATTTCTGTGGACATGTCCTTTCTGTGCAGTGAGCAAACGGTTCTTTCTGATCTGCGCTCCAAAGATCCAGAATTTGCGCACGCACAAAACAGCACCCAACACAGACACTTTTGGAACTTTGTCCAAGCAATCGTTGCGGTTCAGCTCTGCTTGTTGTTGTTGAAACAAATCACCACAAGTTTGCTTCATTGCAAAACTTCTCGTCTTCGTCAGACCCTTGCCCCCGAAACTTCACATTCAATTGCAATGCATTGGTCCGGCTGGGGAATCTTTCCGTCGATTTTTGTTTTTTTTTCCAAAACAACCCACAACATCTGAAAATCAAGAACATACATGCAGTACAACCGTAGGATTTGTGAGACAGACAACTCTTCTCAAGTTCTTGTGACATTTTATTGTTTTTTTCTTTCATTTCACCCAAATTTCCTAGTTTGAGGCTGTGAGATTTTCTCTCACAAATTTGACATGTTTTTCGAACCTGAAATTAATCCACAGTGCAAGTACTTCGAGGTGATGTAGTTTCAGGTAATTTTGAAAGTTCTGTTGATCAGCAGTCAGCGGACGCTGGTTCATTCTCGCGGCCAGCATCTCCTTTGCTGACGTCTGGAGTTTCCTCACCACTGCTCTTTGCCTCTTCAACAGGTTCGGCAGCCTGAGCTGCAGTTTCTTCTTTCGTCTCCTGCTTCTCTTCTTTCGTCTCCTGCTTCTCTTCTTTCGTCTCCTGTTTCTCTTCTTTCGTCTCCTGCTTCTCTTCTTTCGTCTCCTGCTTCTCTTCTTTCGTCTCCTTCTTCTCGAGATCTGCAGCGGAGGTCTCCTGCAAACAAACCGTGACGTGAGCAAATTGTCAACAAAGTGCAAACAAAAGGACGTTGTGCACGAAATCTGGTGTTTGTTTCATTCTGTGAAAATCTGGAATTTTTGTGCAAATGGTCGCGTGTGAGTGACACTGGCCAAGGACAGCTCTTTCAGCTCAGGGACAAAGAGTCTGGATGCTGACAGGTGTCTTTTCTGGGTTGGTCACCAAAAATCCGAATCAGACGTGCATCAGTTCAATTGATTGATGGTCATGTAGCCGGCCATCTAGGTGCCACTAATGGCTTAAAAACCAGTAGCATTCATGTATGTGTCTGTCCACACTTTGGAATGTAACCACCCCGTCCTGACAGATAACCTTCCCCCCTGTGCTAGACCCCCCTCCCCTGTGCCAGACACCCCTCCCTTGTGCTAGACCCCCCTCCCCCTGTGCCAGACACCCCTCCCCGTGTGCCAGACCCCTCCCCCTGTGCCAGACCCCTCCCACTATGCTGGATCCATTCCCCTGTGCCAGACCCCC
>JAAUXT010019819.1_pt1 | contig 14072 bp, 8 predicted proteins | sample 7278171 | NCBI WGS metagenome assembly JAAUXT01 (sample SAMN14350112, study PRJNA611818) | marine sediment metagenome | isolation source: surface marine sediment (1.8m) | place: French Polynesia: Moorea | collected 2018-08 | reverse complement strand
GGTTCCCGTCCACACAACCGCCGCCATGTGCGGCACCGCGGTACGAAGCAGCCTCGGCTCAGCCAGACTGCTGCCGTGGAGACAAACTCAAGCGTACGCTTCAAACGTTTATTGGTTCACTCCTGTCTCAATCTGTTGCTCTCGACAGACACAGGGTGTCATGAGCGCGGCTTTAAATAGGCAGCGCAAGTTGCGAGTCCGGTGCACAGCTTCAGCTTCGCACAGCTCCGCTGAAGCCGCTTCATTGGTACTCAGCACCTCGCCCGAAAGCTGGATTGCACGTGTGGGAAGAGGCAACTCTTCCACACGACATTACAAGAAAAACCCATTTTTGATTATCTTATCCTTATTTTTTCTCATTTTCTTTAATATTATACATTCAAACTGCACAAGATAATTATAGTATTTGAGTAAAATATATACAAATGTATTTTTGGAAAAGAAAAACAGGTTTTTAAATTTAAGTGTGAAGCTTTGAAACTTTTTTGAACAGGAAGTGGAAATATTTTGTACTTCCTGTCAAAAAAGTATCAAGCTGTGATGTTTTTTCTGAAAAAAAGTGTCACTACCAGAGAAGAGGTGGTGCAATGCTGTCCAGGCTGCGACAAGTTTGTCACTGTCAGAATGAACCGAGAATTGTAGATGGACCAAATGTGGATTCCAGGGAGAAACAATTGCTGAGTTTCTCACGAACAGACTCAGGGGTGCGCATGTCAATCCGCTGCAGACCTCCTGCAGTCCGCTCTCGCGGCAGGATTGATCGGTTTGGCACGAACCTCCCCAGAGGCGCTTTTCACTCCGCAATCACAGCCGATCAACGAGGCTGTAGATACGTCTGCGGCCCGACTGCATGGGGCGTTCATTCACCCTGTGAAGAACAATTCCGAAGGTCCGCACTGAAAGATGCCACTGCAAGGAGAACGGACCTCCATGTTCCTATGTTTTTGCTGCAGGTGTGACACACCCAATATTTACCCTTGCTTGACAAGTTACAAGAACAAGGAATGCTCAAAAACAACACCTGCAGGCAACGTGAGCACAACTATGTGTGGCTGTGGTCATTAAAAAACTGATTAGCCACATCAGGGGCCACAAACATGAATGTTGTTCACGTGCAAGGTTGAACTTCAGAACCAGGAGTACGCACGATACCGGAGGCCAAATTGTCATCGAGTTCCCATGCACGAGCGACAGAAAGAGAAAATTGATGTTGTTGCCACAAAGACGTTGCCTCTATCACGCTGTGTCCGATCCAAAACAAATTGTGCATCGCCCCAAGATCAGCTCGTCAGCCTATCGTGGGTTCGGCACCCGTGGAATGCACAACGTGTGCAGAGCGTAGCTGTCCATCTCGCAACACTCAGGGGAGAGTTACGTTCTCGCTGAAAAGGGGTAAAGTGGGGTGAAGTACGCTTGAAGTGGTTTGAGTGGTCCACGGCTAAACACCTAGAACCTGCACCACACTCGTCGGGGTGGGGCAGGCGTCTGGTCAGTGAAAAATCGTTTGAGGCCCTTGGCAGGCAAAAACAAAAATGATGGTGCGCACAGATCATTTCCTGACAAAAACTCTTTGAGCTCTGCATTCGCTAAATGCCGTTAGAATCGCGTGTACGTACCTGGCAGTAGTAGCGTCAAGGGCCGCTGTTTCAACGTGTGTCAACGAAAATGAAATGCGCTTTGAAACATGTGTGGTATTCACTGTGATTTCAATGTTGGCAGACACACCAGCTGTGTTTCAAAAACACAAATTTACTTTTTTCTATGGACACCAACTAGATTTGTTGTTTGAGTCTCTTTGGGGGTGAGCCCTTTCTGGTGTTCCGAATTATTTGGGGGTTTTACGCCAATTCAGCGAGGATATTCCCTGTTTTGTCCTTGGCATCTCAGCCTGGATGTTCCCCTGTCCTGTTCCTCCCATCCCGTCCCGCACCCTGCCCGTGTAGGGGTGTTGGACCTTCCCAGCCAATTGCCTGTGTTCAGTTTTGGCCTGTTCCACCCACACACTGAAATGGCACTCAGCCTGGATGTCCCCCGTCCTGTCCTATCCCCTCCCCCTCCCGCAAAATAGAAACAAACAAAAGAAAAAAAAACCACACACACCAGGGACAACACACGTGCATTGGCTTTGAGCACTGCTTCTCTTGATTTTTTCTCTTGATTTTTTTTTTCAACGCTTTCTCTTTGTTGAAATGTGTTGAGTCACAGGTGTTGTATTCACGGTGGTCATTGTTGGCAGATACACCAGCTGTGTTTCAAAACACAACGTTATTTTCCACAGACGCCACGCAGTGCATGGGATTTGTTTCGGTTGGCGTTTCACCTTCACAATCAAAAGTTGTCAAGTCCAACTGATTGATTTCTTCATTGAAAGGGAAAATCTCGGGGCATTGCACTCCGCAGTCCGCGTTTTTGTACCTCAGAACGTGGAACAGACAGACTTGGAACTCATTTTGTCCACGGTCATAGACCAAACGGGGACACACCAAAGGTCACATCATAAAGTGCGGGATGGGATCAAATGGCCGTTTGCTCCGTCTCTGCATGAAGAGTCCATGAGCCGACCAACGATTGTGCTGCAACGAGTACAAAATCGTGAACAGTTCAAAGTGATCTTCCAGTGCAAAAAAGAATACTCCGAGCAATGGTCCAAATCTCACTGCCATTGATGTGCAAACAATTAAAATCCCCCTTCAGCACGATATTGCGCAGCGCAAATCGAAGCCGCAGTTTCATTTTTCTTCGTCAATTGCACCACCTGCACGTGGTCGACGTGAACCGCCTGGAAGGAGGGTCCTTGTGAAAACTCCCACATCCACCCCTGAGAACACCTGGCCGGACTTCAAACCCGGATCCTTCCCTCTTCACTCACGGACAATACTGACCTTGGGGCGCATTTTCAACATCGTGAACAACCCGAACAAATTACTCCGTGTACCCACATAACTGCGGGGTGCGGTGCTGGCGGGCTGCACTGCAACATTCACCTGCTGTGAAACCGCGTGCATTTGCAGTGTTTCGTGAACCTGCAAGGCCAGAACAGCAACGCTTGAGAAGGGGAGAGTGAGGAGGTTTGGACAGCTGAGAAACGTTGCACACCATTGAGTGATGTGAAGCATTTTCTCTGTTACACAGCCTAATTGTGTTGGGGTGGATCGAGAAAAGGAGGTTCTGCAGCTGCCATAGTTGTGCGAAGTCCCTTTAGGGCGAAGCACCATGTAGTAATGCAGTATATGGCAGCTGGACCAAAATGTCCCCTGCCCCCCCCCCTACGGACAGACCCCCCCCTGCGGCCAGACCCCCCCCACAGCCAGACCCCCCCCCCCGTGGCCAGACCCCCCCTGCAGCCAGACCCCCCCCCCCAGAAGACAGCATGGCTGGTGGAGGACAAGGAGGACCAGGAAGAATTGATAAACAAGGAAGAATTGATGACATTAACGCAGCTACGCTGCTGCAACGCTGCAAGGGACTTCGCACTGCAGTTGCCTTGAGCACTGCTTCTCATTTCTGTTACGGGCCTGTGTGGGGAATTTAGTTGTCCTCAATGACCGACGAAGAGGAAATGGTTGAGACACGCGTTGTCCTACAAGTTCAGATACGACAGCAAGGTGTTCGGAACAGGAGAGTTGGACGATGCTGCAACGAAATGATTCAAGAGGCAAAAGCACCAAAAAAAACCACACGTACACAAGCGCCCACACAAACGATGCAAGCATGCAGTGCGTTTTCTCGTGTTGAAGTCGTGGCCGCCCCTGGATCCACAAGTCCAGGTGGCACGCGCTGCTTTACGGCTCCGAGGATGAAGCTGTGCCGTGTATCACCGTGCAGTGTATTTTCAGCAGCGGAGCGTGATTTGTCTGGGAACATTGCGCGTTGTTTTGAGAGCAAGCAGTCTGGGAGGTTGGCAGGTTGGGAAAGTTGTCGTTTGCGTGTCAACGTGCCTCTGAATTTGACCAAGGTGTTTGGACATTTGCTGTTTCACTCTCGCCCACGCAGGCAAATTTCCACCACGCCCAGAATCAAATAGACCTGTCCCAACTCCCGTGCCTCAGATCCTGTGCAACACAACCCCAGCAAATGCTCTGGTTCTCACAGACGCTTCCTCAGCTCCACAAGCGATCAAAAGGAAAGTCTTGGTCCTTTCAAGCTCTTCAGAGAAGATTCTGTCAGTGGTTCTGCCACAGTCATACGTGCACGAGCTCCGTTCACACATTTGCCGCTTCACAGATTTTTTGTACAATTTCAAACCTTTTAGAACTGCAGGTTGGAGGAATTTCGCAGACGAACCTTGCGCATATTTGCCTCGGACCGTTTTGTGTTTTAAACCCGGTTGTTGTTTCAGCGGACCTGGCAGTGTACGGGGAGATCATGGACATAACCAACTCGACCCAAGACTCGCGCCCTGGCACGACGGACGTGCAGCTGCACATGGCCGTGTGGTGCGTCCTGCGCAACGAGAACGACGTCCAGGTTCCTGCCACCACTGTCATCAAGGATTCCATATCCGACTTTGACGGCAGATGTGTCAACAACTTGGTCGGCATAGAAACCGGAAGGAAAATGGTGCGTCTTTTGAGCTGACACAACAAAAACAACAAAGAAGTTGCGACCACGCGCAATGAAGGCGTTTGCAAGACCAGAAACGATGGAGAATTGACCAGGAAGAGTAAATCAATTTGTAAGTCCGAGAACACCACGAGGAAGTCGACGTGCTCTCCTGCCATGCCACATGCTGAAGACACTGCATGTTCCCTTTCTTCTTCGGCAGGTGATTTTTCTGGAGCCATTGGAGAGTGACAGTGGGAACAACTTCAGCTTCTGGAACCCCAACGTGCAGAGCGCGCACTGGCCAGTGAGCGCGACGGACCTGGTCGATGACGTCCTGAAGGACATCTGTCCTCTGCTGGACCTCTCCCTCCCACACGGTCAGCTCAGTGTGCACACAACTTTCCAAACGTGACGAACAGTTCAACAGTGGGCACAGCTGGCGGACATTGGTCTGCATTGATCATCCAGCCCAAGCCCTCTGTTTAGGAAGAAACGACACTTGCTGCTGAAACTGTAGGAGTTCCATTTTGATAGACCAAGGCTCTCAGTAGAGTATCCAGGGTTCAAGACAGGATTGTGCAGCAAAACTGTCTGAACGCATCGGCTGAAGCTTCTGCGAGTCACGTTGGGTGATGTGTAACTCGACAAGCAAAACTTCAGCAAAGCGTAAAGCGACTTAAATTACCCAGAAATTGACACATCGAGACAAACACCCCTCTGCGATGGACGTCCAGGCTTCAATTTCTACTTGTGTTTCAGGTGCTGCGTCGGACGCCGAGGAAACCTGTCCGAACATCAAGACGTCCGACGGAGAGTGTGTCGTGGGAGCCGCGGCACGCACATCCGCACTGCTGTCCACCATCCTCCCCGCTGCGCTGGTGCTGTGCGCGTGGCTTCAAGGGTGAGAAATTTGGAAGGACTTGTTTGTACACCCAATCTGGCTTGTGCCTTGGACATCTGTAGAACACAAGATTTCATCAAGACTGTTCACAGAAATTATGGAAACGCCCTTGCATTGGGCACTTTTGGATCCACATTGAAAACCCGTTTTTTCCGGAACAGGAAGCTTGATTCGTCGCGTGTAATCTTTGTTTCCTGCTCGGTTGGAGGATCACTGAGTGGTAGTGGTGTTGGCAGGTTCTTGAGCAGCAAGAGGGGCGAAATTTGAATCAAACACCAAACTGAGTTCACCGGGGTTGAGAGGCACAGCGATCACGCGACATTGCGATGAGAAACAAATACGAAAAGAAAAATTTGATCGGTCAGGCTCCCTGCTGACTTGTTGAGAATGTGAGTACATGGTACCTTGTTGTTTCGTGAGAGTTTCTGTGAAAATCGTTGAAGTAAGAATGCACGTGCAGGACCTCACAACTTGTAGATCGGCACTTCCTTGCACAAGCCGCAGTGCATGGGAATATCAAGAACTGATGCGAAAACAACAGGAAACGTGCGTGAGAAGTGCCAATTTTGTTCGAGAAAGAAAGGACTCGTAACCTCGGCATTTTTCAGACATTGACACTGGGTGACACCGCAATGAATTTGAGTTCGTGTACATGTTTGGTGTCATCTGAACACAGAAAAACAAGTGTGAGCCAACAAACAAATTTTGACCTTGCATGGTTACAGTTATTTGCTTGAAAGTTTGTCAGTTGTTGTTCCGTGCAATTCAGTGTTTTCGTCCGGTGAAGGAAGAAAAACAACTGCATTCTTCACACACGTGCACTTGAACTTTCCTTCTTTTTATCAGCTGTGCACGAAGACGGCCACCAATTTTCATTGCAATAACGTGTCGTGCATACAGTGTTCATGTTTGAGGGGCGCGTGTGAATTGGCACGATGATCGAAAACAGCTGCAATCTTCTTGTTGAGTTGAGGCTTTTTGTGGTCAAACTGGAGTTTCTCTGAAGTTCTCTGTCGTCAGAGGACAATTCTGATGTCAGTGCTTTCATTCAAGTGATAGATTTCGTGCAGCGACGAATTGAGTGTGATCCTTGTTTTTTGTCCTTGACAATTTTTACTTTGTGCAACATCAGGCAACGAACAAAAACACGAGAGAATTTGTTTTCAAGGAGGGTTGTTGTTCTGGTTTGACTCTTCCTCAGAATTCGTGCATTTGTCGAGACCTCCGCGGACCACGCCAAACAAATCTCATTGCTCACACGAAGTTTCTGATTTGGTCGCTTGTCCTCCTCGCGGATCATTGAAGTTAGTTCAGGCGCAGCTGATCCTCACCACATGGACAGTCAGAGGACCAACAAGAACAGCATAAAATTGCTGGTTCTGGCACACAAATCTGCATGCAGCCACTGTTGATTTGTTTTCTCTTTTCACACTATCTCACGCTATGAACAGACACATTATTGCACTCAATGAAACAACAAACAGACAACGTCAGGAGTTTAGAACCACACCAATCAACGAGAAATCAGGAATCTTATGTGACGCTCTCCACACTTCAGTTGTATCCCGGTCTGTCACTGATGATCATCTTCGAAGGCTCTCTGGGACAGTACTCGTGGAACTTGAAGATCCTCCTCCCCTTGTGGTCATACTTGATCAGCTTCCGGCCGGTCCTTCCCCCCGCCTTCTTCCGCTTGTTGGTCGGCTCTTGTTTCTCCGCCGTACCACCCGGGGGTGCCAGGGTATCAAGTATGTGAGTACTCTCATTGAGCAAGGCTCCAACTTCACAGTGTAGCTCTGCCAGTTTGGAGACGTTGTCCATGAGTCTCTTCTGTTCCTCCTGCAGCGTTTCGTCTCCCTGTTCTTCTGCGTGTCCCACCGAGGCAGGTACTGGTTTGGGTACAGAGTCCTTCCTGTCTGGGAACGTGTCATCGTGGTCGTAGGGACTGTAAACATCTTCGACATCATCCACGTCATCTGTGAGGTCAATAAACTGGGACTGTTTTCGACTCGAGAAAGATGCCGCTTCTAGTTTGGAGAAAGAGGCTGGGTTTGAAGGAAGAAAGTTGGGCGGCCTCTGCGAGTGCGACATGTTGGCCGAAGGTGATGGGTTCTGCTCAGGGGTCATGGTCACTGGGATTCGCATGGGCACAAACATCGGGGGTTCAGACATGTGATCATTGTTTTCACTTGTCAAGACATGACCGAATGGAAGAGTCTGAGGTTCCGCAAATCCCTGTTGTTGCTGAAGTATCTTGTGCTGTTGGGCATGTGAGCGTGCGTGGTGCAGTGAACTGAAGCTGTGTGGAGCCTCCATCTGTTGTTCATTCTGAGTCGGAGCTGGTGGCGTCGTCATTTGCAACGATCCTGATTGAAGCTGGGGAGGAAACGCACCAACGGTTGCGCCGTCACACTGCCCGACTCCAGTACCTGCAGTGCCACGGGTTTCCGCCTTCCAAGCGCCGCTTTTGTTTGGGGCTAGAAGCTGGCCAAGCCCAGTCGTTTGCTTTCTGGCAGAATCCAGACTGCCCCCGAGCTGACCGGGTGGCGGTGCTGGCTGTCTGAAGGGATTGACGGGAACCGAGAGGGGCTGAACCAACTGCACGGGCTTTTCCAATTGACCGACGGCTTCGTCAAGAACCCTCTCACCCTGATCCTTTCTGCGCTTGCTTTCAACGGAGAGATCAATAGCCTCGTTTGCAGCTGCGTTCTGCACAGTCGACTTCGTCTCTGATGTAGATGCTGGTGTGAAAGCGCTGTTGTCAAGAAATTGCATCATTTGGGTTGGATTACAGACTGCGGCTGCCCCTGGGTTCTGGTTGGCGGGAAGGCTGGACACTGGAATTGTGATGTAGGCGAAGGCCACGCCGGAGTTGGGAGTCCCACCTGGAGCCACCACAGGTCCAACAATCTGGGGAACTGTTGGACCCAGGGCACCGAACACGGCTGATTCTGGAGCTTCCGCTGGTGTGGAGGAAGAGCAGTCTTGATCTGTTGCGATTTTATTGGGTTTAGAAGTCGAATCTTCTTTGGGTTTCCTTCTCTTGGGCGCGTTTTGCTTCCTCCTGCTCACGTGCTGTGATTGGCCATCCTGGTCATGCTCCGCAGAGCCGCTGTTGTTCAGATCATGACTTTCGTCTGGCACTCCTGATTGGTTCGGGTTCACCATCGGCACAGAATGAAACACCTGACCTGGAGGAACCAGAGCCTGATCAAAACTGGGATACACTTGACCTTGACTTTGCACCCTTGTGCACTGCTCCGGCTGACTTGGTGTGGGCACTATGGTCGGAACGTACGGCACCAGCTTAGGTACAAATACAACCTGCCCCTGACTTCCGCCTCCAGTGTTCTGACTTTGAAGTTGCTGCAGATTCACTGCATCAATGGGCACGAGATGTGGCTGAAAGTTAGTTCCTCCAGGTGTTTCGCTGATGCCAGGCTCCACCTTTGTGCCGGTGTTTTGTGTCGGTGCATCACTGAGTGTGTGACTCTTCCTGACATCATCCCTCTGAAAGCCCATGTCCTTGATAAACTTGAAGTACTCGTTCTGGTATTCACGACTCAGTCCGTTGCTCGCCGCACCCTCTGTTCGCTTCACCTCCTTTACTCCTTCCTCCCTCAAAGCTCTCAACCAGTTCCGTTCGGCTTCATCAGACGATTTGCCTTCCACCACTTCGGTGGAACGTGCCTCCTGAGCCTCAGTGTTATGTCTTGTGCTTGTCTGGGGATTCTCTTGCAGTGGCTTTCCGTTGGGTTCACCAAGATATTGACAAGCTGTGGCTGTAGGCTGTGAGAAGTTTGTGGGCTGCTCAACAACAGCTTTAACATCATTCACTTGAGCCTGAGCCTGATCAGGCTGGATACTGATTTGTTGAGAGTTTGCTGCAATGTACTGACCCAGCGGCTGCAGGTAGTACCTCTGGTAATCCTCACTTCCGGTCACCACAGAACGCGACACATTTCCACCAGAGGGCGGCTCCTGCTTTATTTCCGGAGCCAACTGCGCAATGCGAAAATTGATCTGAGACGCTTCGGAATTGAGTTGCGTCACCTTGACCCCATCGTCCCTGTTCCGCTCGTGCTTCCGCTTCGGGTATTTCCGGTAAAGACTCGGTCGGATCGGGCTCCTGGTCTCGCGGGACCCCGTTTTCTGCATCTTGTTCATCAAAATGCGCTCGCGCAGCTTCTGGAAAGTAGTTTCTCGGGAGTGACTGTGGGATTCAACGCTGGTCAGTTCCCTGAGGTCACTTCCCACCGAACTCGTATCAACCAAAGAGTCCGTTGGTGACGAGGGATCGCCCGACCTGGAACAAACAAAAAGCGCTTGCGTTGAGTCCCGCAGAGCCAACGCGTTCTGCTGCGTTTGCGGGCAAGACAGAGATGGACCAACAATTTGGTGAAAAGCTTTCATCGTTCTTGCACATTTGTTTGTTCTCTGTGATATTTCCGCGAATGAAAATTCTGGCTGGTCCACCGAAGATCAGCGGCTCCAAGGTCAGTTTCGACCAGCGCATATTTTTTGAGTTGTTGGGCGGGGCGGCAGGGCCTCCAGGAAAAACGGGCTTTGCATTTGTAACACGGATGAAACGCTGAATTGGTTGTCATGGGTCTGAACTCGAGCTGCCAGCTGGACTCGCACCGCACAATGTGGATTGTGCAAATGGCAACGATGAACCTGTTCTTGCTGGCTTTTGCTATTTCAGTACAGTGCAACTGTGGTACACATAAATAGATTTCTATTTTCGGCGTGGGCTAAATGTACAGATGAGGCTTGACTGAGAGTCGTAAACCTCGCTCGAATCCCAAACACTCAGTACAGCTGGATCCTGAATCGGATCGAACACCTCACCTTCTTCGTGTTCGCACAGTTGTTAAAAACAACTTTTAGCAGTGCGTGTAGGACTTACACCGCAAACACAAAGAGAAAGAAACACACATGAACGAGCTTGTATGTGGCTTTGCTTCGCCCGTCTTTGTTCATACGGAAGTTGGGTCGCATTCTGTCTGACAAACAGGTGCCGAGAGCAGTTGGGTTGTGTTTCAGAAAAAAAGTGTTCCGGTAACTCACCCGGGCTGGGTCACTGCGACATCTTCAGCCGGCTCGTTTTGGCTTGGCTGACCCAGAGGAGTGTTTGACACACTGTCCATGGTCGTCGTGGCGCTGCTCAGTGAATCCGTACCAGGCACATCTGCACCGCGAGGTGGATCCAGCGGAGGTTCTGCTGGAGATTCCAGTGTCTCTTCCATCTGCTCCGGAGGTGATTCTTCCGAACCGGAAGCTTCAGGTCTCTCGAGTGACGGCATACCGGAAGCTTCAGCTTGGTTCCCTGCTGTGTCGTCTTCGGGCGCGTGTACTGGGTCCTTCTTTCCCTTCACCTCAGCCGTGGTATCATCAAGTCCCTGTACAGCTGCGGCGGTGTGTGCGTCAGTGTCAGCGCTCTCGTTACCGTCTGCGGTGCTGGCGTCCTCTGGTTCCGCCCCACTCCTCACGTGGGGTTCCTCCGAGTCGCTCAACACGATCACTTCCCCGCTCTTACGCCGCCCCTGGGAACTTTTACGTCGGCGGCGTCGGTACTTCATGGTGTCAATTTAGGATTCCTGGAAGCAAGATTGTCCATTTTGCATGCACCGTTGGTTTTCACCACCGTCGTTGAGCCGGAAACATAAGATCTACAATTTACAAGTGAAGTCAAACGCGCACAACTCTGACGCGTGTATGATTCCTTGCTTTGGCCTAACCAGGCACGGATATATCTGTCGGTTCCCGCACAAATCCGTGGTGGAAAAATAACCGCACGATGTGTCCCACGGATTGGACAATGCCATGACGACCGCCACGAACGCATACTTTCACCGACACACACAGTCGATTCAGAATCTTTACGAAACTTACCTGCCTGTGAGTGGTCAATAGTTTTGTCTTTTCGAGAAGAAATCTGCACCAAGCGGCTGTGAGGGAGCTCTTTCTTTGTGTGCAGGTAGCAGTATACAGACAGAGGTGTCTCTGGGTTATTTTTAGAAGCGGGCTGGGGTGGAAGCTGTGCAGAGCTGTATAAAGAAACAGGGGAGCTGCGGCCTCGAGATGAGCGTTTTGTGCAAACTGAACGTGTTGCGATGTTTCCGCGCTGAAAACAGAAACAGAAGCCGGGAACACATTTCGTTGCATGCAAGGGGATTTCAACTGCAATATTTACTTCAAACGACTCGTTCAATTTCACTGTTCAAGCACAATTTCTCCAGAAAAGCCTTTCTTTGGTGTGTATGTTTATTTCTGTCTGTTTAAAGTGACAGACAGCAGACAAACCAATGTTCTTGTTTTCAATGCAAGGCACCGCTGTTTTTGTTTTGTGTTCAAGAATCATCTCGTGTCCACAGTCTAGATTTCTTGTCAGATCTAATTTTGAGTCACACACAAGGCCGTTAAATTAATTGGAAGGCCGTGGTCAACATCACCGCACCACTTCAAATGTCCCTTGAGGGCCCGGGCGAAAAGTTTTCACAGACCTGATTGGTAATCACCTGTGCGCTGTGTGCAGATTTTCTACAGTGTATCCTGGACCTCCGGACACATTACACATGCCTCTTTACCCCTTGCGTCTAAAAATAGAATCTCAGCTGATCGTACCGAAAATCGATTCTCAAACTCGATTGACGAAGGGTCGCTGTAGTGGTCGGGTTTTTCGTCCATGGAACATTTTTGAATTTTCAGTGGTGCACAAAGTTCAAAATGGCCAATTCCAAAATTGTGCGTTTTGTTTTGTACTGTACAAGCTTCAAAATGGTGGAATTGGGTGTGAGACACAAAACTCTACAAGTTGTTGAGTTAGAATCTTCTCAGAAAAAAAAGGTCAATGGTGATGATTTTCATGAGCTTTCAGGCAGACTTTGTGTTGTGTTCACAGGTCAAAAATGTTCAGTGATTTTCAGGTGGCTGAAATTGAAATTTTGATTTTTGGGATTCTTGTATGAAAATGTGTCAGCATATCCTTCATGTAGAAATGTTTGGTATGGATAAAAAGTGTGAATTGGAAAGCAAACTAATATACAGATAATGTCTCTGTTTTTCAGTTTGTGTTGCCAGTTTGGTGTTGGAGCAAGTCCAGCTTTGAAATTCTATTACAAAAATGGATTTTGCAAAGTGATCTTTTTGTATTTGTTGAAATGTTTCAGGCTTGTTCCATTTTTTGCTGTTCTGTTTGTGTGCAGACAATCTTTTTGGTGTTTAGATCTCATGTATTGGTCAAGGTATTTGTCAGTCATTTGTGTGAGAATTTTTGGTTTGGGACCAAAACGTGCAAAATTTTTATTTATGGCCAGACTCAAACAAAAACAAATCTTGCTGGTTTGACTGGCTTGTTGGTGGACTTGGGTTTGAGATACAAAACTCACCAAGTTGTTGAGTTAGTGTCTCGCACCCAAGAATCTTCTCATTTCACCCCAAATTTCTGAACGTCTTGGTTTTGTTTTTCCATAGTGTCCCACAACGAAACTAGTTAGTACTGACAACCACTAAGTTTGTCCCTTGAGGCAGATCTTGGTCACTTTTCAGGTGATTTGAACGTGAAGCTGGTCCGGTGGCTCAAAATGAAATTTTGAGTGACCGGAATAAGCCACCGGATGATCACATTCAGGCACTCATTGGCTCAAGTTTTGGTACAGATTGTAGGCTCAATGCTTTGTGTTTTAGGTCCCAAATACAAGATTGTACAATATCTCAAAACAACAAACAAATTGTGAGTATAAAATGTTCAAATTACCAAAGCTGAACATTTTGGACATGGGGTTCAATTTTGAGTTGTATTTTGAAGGTGAACAATTTGATCAAAGGTGTCCACACAAAATTGTCATCATGTTGGAGGGCCTTTTGAACAGGTAAAGTGGGTGTTTTGTTTCTGTGATGAAATGTTTATCTGACTTTCTGGTCAGCCAGCAGTTTCATCACTTTATTCTGCAGCTTTTCACATTGTGTTTCCATGTAGAAAAGTGAATTCCTACATTAAAACGTTGAAGTTCTGTTGCAGCCTTTACCCTGTTCAGTTTTACTTTGTGGATGAATTCAAGAAAGAACATTATGTTGTGAGCATACATACATGTTCATTCTTGAAGAGAAATAGGCAGGACAAGTGGTGTTATTGTTGAGTTGGAAAGGTGTTGTTTTTGGTCCAATATTTCGGAAAATGTTCCAGAGATTAAATTCCAAAAGAGATGAAATGAGGGTTCCTCTACAGAACATCGTGCTAAAACTCCCCAATTGAAAACTTGATTGTGGAGGGGGGGGGGTTGCTTCAAATGTGTTTTGAACCATAAAAAGAAAAAAGTTGTGAGCAAAAGAAATTTATTGTTGGTTATGTTGTGAATTCAGTGGTAAATCCAGAACATCGTATTGGTTTTTATTGTATTGCATGTGGGATTGCATATGGCAGGGTGGGATGGAGTCAAAGTCAAACTGCAAAAATTTGATGAAGAAACGTGTTTTGAATGTAACCTTTTTGCACTTGTTTGGAATATTTTTTAGCCTTTTCCGGGTCAGAATGATCAAGTATCATTTCGGTGTTTAGATTTTTCCAACAAGAAGTTCCGAGGCGGGAACCCTGATGGTCGCGGAAGCGCGGGGTGGGGGTGGG
>JAAUXT010120642.1_pt1 | contig 14074 bp, 12 predicted proteins | sample 7278171 | NCBI WGS metagenome assembly JAAUXT01 (sample SAMN14350112, study PRJNA611818) | marine sediment metagenome | isolation source: surface marine sediment (1.8m) | place: French Polynesia: Moorea | collected 2018-08 | reverse complement strand
TACTGTTGGGCAGGGCAAGATGTACTTGTGATGTTCTTGTGAGTACACAAACAATTATACTTGTGAGCACATTTTACGGTCCTTCGATCGGTCTATTTTGAGACGGTCTACATACCTGAAAACGTATTACAAGCCAGGCGGCTTCACTGCTTGTCCCTGTGTAAGGAGTCAACGAATTGTAGGGAAACTACATTTTCATCCAGCATGACGTTTTCATCCCCCGCCACCACTTCTTGTTCACTGGGAATGGGCACAGCATTATCCACGTCCAATTCAATTTCAATCGTCTCGGAGTCTTCCAAATTTGCAGTCTTTTCACTCCCTGTCGAATGGGACACCGCAGTTGTCACTGGACTGGGGTGTGCTTTCAACGCAGTGAACTCCTCTGCAGACAGAACCTGCGCACCATCACTGGGCGGTGAGGTTCCTGTTGGTGACACCATATAAATGTGCACCAGGCCCGGCGTCACTTCTCCTTTCTCGTTCACAGACCCTGTGCTCTGAACACACACCAGCGAGCCAGGGTGCACATTGCTGGACCCACCAGGTGTCTCTGATCCCGCCTGAATGTTCGACAGTGACAAAAACTGCCCAGACCCTCGACCTCCCGATGCACTGCTGGAGCCAGACAGAGTTCTGTGTCGCGGATTGCCCGTCGAGCCGGTGGACAGGGTTCTTGGTCGCGGCCCCAGACTGCCGTGAGTCTCAGAAACACGCCGGATCCGGATTTCAGTCGCTGGTTTCGCGCCGGACAGCCTGGTAGATTCTGCAGAAAACCCGACGCTATAATTGTGCTTTCACATCGAAGACGAGATCCGCCCAACATAAACATGAACCAGGACAGAGACAACTGAAACAAGTCACTCACTTTGGGTCTTTCAAAGAATGTGGAACACTGAAAGTGATGTTCGAGCAAACTGACCCGATACTGTCTCCGTGGCGGTGGCGCCGGGCTGGCCCAACACGAACGTTCTGATCGTTCGTCCTGACCTCGACTTTCTGCCCTGCATGTGGGCCAAAACTTCCACTTCATCAGATGCGTCGCCCTTGTCTTCATTCAGGAATTCTTCGTCCCTGAAAATGAGAGGGTGTCTGATGTATCAACATCTGATAATTTGCACACCTGCCATGCCGCGAAGGACAACAAACTTGGCCGTCTGCTGTTGTCGAAAATGGCTCGAACGTGCTAATTCTCCGAAATTGATACACCCCCCACGGAAGAGCCAGATTCTCGACATACTCTGACGTTCCTTCTATGAAAGGACATTTCCAGGCAGGCGGGTTTCGCGCCGCTTCACCACAAAATTATGAGCGTACCTTTCAACCCCGGCCAATTCTTCAGTCTCCGACTCCTCACTGCTGTCATCGTACAGTTTGGCTACGAAAAGAAAACAAAAGTCAACAGTGTGTTGAGATGAGCAGCTTCACACGCACGTTCTTTCGCATGGCAAGCAAACGCAGGTCAATCAGTCCCCGACAGCACTGCACGTTTGTGCCACGTACCCCAACGTACATGTGCTCTGACAGCTTTGTGGTGAACGCCAAAGATGATTCAGAAGTGCAACAAGAAAGCAGAGCTCTGAACACGGGTGCAATTGCAAGAGTGTTTGGGGGTAGGGTATGTGGGGTTAGGTATGTGCGTGCGGACTGTGCGCGGGTGTGTGCGGTGGGCTATCTGTGCAAAATGTACGCGTGTTCAGAACTTGGGATGGGTGCGTGCAGGGATGTGTGTGTGTGTGTGTGTGTGTGTGTGTGCGCACGCACGTGTGGTGGGGTGTGTCGGGAGTGGGTGTTCGCGTGTGTGTGTGTGTGTGGGGGGTGTATGTTGTGACAAGGAGGGCATGGGGATGAAAAATCCCGGTAGTGATCACGACGGGAAGAGGGGCGGGCCAAAACGTTCCCTGTCGTGATCACCCCTGATCACAAACTTTGCACACACCCTCTGTCCCCACAGTCGTGATCAGGGAGGATCACTGCTGCGTCATGCCAATTTGCGACACAACACAAGTCACTAAGTGACCGTGCCTGGACAAAAAATGTGAACAACTTTCAGAAACTGATCCAGAAGATCGTACTCAGTTTGAGGCGAGACACATTGATTTCATCTGATCCAACTTTTGCTTGCACCAGTGTCGGTACTCCTTCGTTTGTCAAGGAAATCTTGCACTATTTTTGGAATCACACAACAAAAGAACTTACCTTTCCTTTTTCTTTTCCGTCTGGGCAGTTTCTCCCGCTCAGCTGTGACTTTCGTGCCTTTGGTTGACTTTGCCTTCGTGTCCGACTGAGACTTCTTGTTTGGTTTTGTCTCTCTCAGTTCTTCGTCCAGTTCGTCGAGCTTCTTCAATTCGTCGAAGAAATCTTGCTCAAACTGGAATTTGTACCGGTCAGCTGGAAAAGAGGCAGCAAAGACAATGTGATAGCGAGTGCAGGTCAAAAAAGACTTTCCCAAAACGGCAATACTTCATGAGTGAAGTGTCAAGCTGCCCACGCGAACAAACGAACACAAATACCGGTACGTGAGAACTTACTGATCGCTTTGTCCACCAGCGGTCTCGACGCTCGTTCCTCCTTCTGAAACTTTTTCTTCAGATCACGACGACTACGATTTGGAAACAACTTCACCATCAGTGAAAAGTCTGTGCCAATGGCGTTCAAGGCCATGTAAAATTTCTTGGTTTCTGTGAAAAAAAAGCAAAGTCTTCAATTCTGCATCAGTGGGCTGACACTGAAATGTCAAACTGTCACAGTACATATTTCAAACGTGCGCACCATTCTCGGTCCACGCCTTGGTCCGCTTCTTTCTCGCGTAACCGTACGAAGGAGCTGTGCTGGACCAGTGGCTTGTTTCGTGAATCACTTCCATATCTTCCTGTTTCGACGGTTTGTTCATGGGATTGTCAAGCACCAGGCTGCAATTGTGTCATTGATATTTGAAGGACGTTGTCAGCATTCACTTGAAATGAGATACGCTTGCAACTTAAAGCAGTCAAGAACAAGCCTGGGTCGCACGTGTTGTTCTAACTCACCTGGCTTCGTTGATGACTATCTGGCCGTCTTTGCCGATTGTCACTTGTGGAGCGGGAATTGACTCTTCTTGCTGAACAGTGTCGTCCTCCTGAGAGTCAATGTCATCCACCTCATTCTGCTCCTCCAGCACAATCTGACCATTCGCACCAACCTGAACAAAAAAGAGTTGAAACGGAACGCACTCCCCTTGCTATCAAAACAGGTTCGGAAATGAAGATGACGAAGTCAAGTGTTTGGCGCACTTTGACTCTGCAGCTGCTGGCTGAGGAAGCTGTCGAATTTCTTCTTTGTGCCCGTTTGTCTGGAGACAGCGAAGAAATAAGTTCGCTCTTTTCCTGCTCTTCTTGCTTTTTCAATCTGATGCGAACAGAACAAAAAGGTTTTCAACAACACAGCGATCAGTCTGAACAATCATTCAAAGCAGTGAACGGTTTTGGAAAAGACTTTGCGTGCTTACATCATTGGATTGGACTTTGGACACATGCGAATCAGATCTTTCATCTTCATCTTGCTCCTGTCCACAGGGGTGTCCAGCATAACCGTTTTCTTCACTTTCTTGACCGGAGGTTCTTGCTGCAAAAAAGAAACACTGACACAAAAATGGGATGTGCTTCGTGACTTGGGTGTTGAACTGACTTTTGTGAGAACGAGATCACACAAGAAAACAATTTGGTACAACAAAAGGAACAGCACAAATCGAACCTTTTGTTCTTCTCGAGTTGGCGTCTTGAAAGGTGTCTTCCTGACTTCTGCTATTTCTTTCCTGGGCGTGACGTTTTGACTTCGTGCAACAACTTCCGAGAACACCTGCGGGCTGAAAAGTCAATGTTGAGGAAAGGTGAACCGCGAAGATTTCTGACAAACGACGTGTCAATCGTCCGAGGTTCCAAAGAACTGCTCTTACGTCTCGGAACACGTGGCGGACGTAACTCTGTGCACCGGCGGAGGGTCTTTCAGCACAACGGAGTCTACGTCCGACTGTGAAATCGATGGATATCTGCAGAAGGAACAAAGCATCGGTGACAAACTGGGCATACACTTGGGGAAATACAGCCAATTGATGAACGGCCGAATGTGGAGTTCGTAAGACACGTCCGACTCTGGTCGATCACCATTGCGCTGAGGGTACCTTGTTCTGGCAACAGCTTCGACGTTTGGTCTCGCTTTGACGAATCTCCTGAACCTCCCTGGAAGTGGTTTGTTTTCCTTCTTGGTCGTTTCGTGTTCTGCATTCTTCTCGTCTGAGGTCCCAGACTGTGTGCCTTCAGGCAAACTAGTTTGGCTTGTTTGTTTCTTGCTCACACCCACTTCTTGTTCCTCTTCCTGAACGTTTTCTTTTTCGCTTTCTTCTTGGGCGACTTCTGTGCAGGAATTTTCTTGTCCAATTTCACCTTCTTTGCCGTTTGGTTCTGTCGTCGAAGCGTTAATCGATTCTTTTGCAGCTGACGCAAATTCAGCTCCAGCTGAGCGCAAACCTCTGGCAGGAATTGTTGGCTTTGCCTTTGCCCTGGGCCTTCGAACAATGCCATGCTTCGCAGAATCGTCCGAAGTGCCTGCTGTGGGTCCCAATTCCAAACTGGATTTTGTGCTGCCCTTTTTTTGGTTCAAGGCACTCGACACTGGCAGTTGGTCGGTTTCCGTAGTTGTCACATTGCGCGAAGTATCAGATTTTTCCGCTTCAGCAGGAGCTTCACCAGCGGCAGCGGGTGGGGCGTCCTGCTTTGGTGTAGTGACTCGACCCTTCGGTGCAAGGTTAGGTCTCACCGCAAATCTGGAGCGTCGAATGCTCATTATTGTGTCAAACAATTTCCTGAAAACAAGACATCGAAAATCAGAAAAACTGGGATCTGCGATCGAATGCACACAACCTCCCTGCCAGGAAGGTTGGTCCTTGGGAAGGGGGGGGGGGAATCAGTGATGCCAAACCCCGTCCGCAGGAAGGGGTGGCTCCACCCTCGGTCTTTATCTGGTCAAGGTAGGTACCAGCCCCCCTCCACCAGGACCAAGCTTGCCCACAAGCACACAATCTTGGCTGCGCTCGATGCCCACCACAAGCCCGGAGGCATATTAGAGATGTCCACAGAGTGGGCGTGAGGCGGGGGCCATGAGTGCAGTGAGGAATGGAGTAAGTGCCTCATGACATCAGGCCACAACCTGGGGTGAGGCACATTTGTATCTTGTGACAACAAGAGCACCTCCTAGGTTGTGATGAGGCAAACACTCATGAGGAAAGCAAGACCTGCAAGTGTGATGAGCAGGACTTAGAATTTCAATTCATTTATTCTTTGTTATTTTTTCTTTGAAATTTGACAAAAAGCTGACACGGCTGGTGCCTGCCGCCTTGAGTGTGATCAACCACAAAAACATCTGACAAAGGGTAGATTCTATATTCTTTCTCTCTCTCCCCAACCCTGGAAAAACACATCATCTCCCAGATGGGAGGAGGGAGAGTCAATTGACTTGAAATTATTCCTTTTGTGTATATCTTGACCAGCCAGCCCATTTGCATTTCAAATCTTCACATGGGAAGCTTATGAGTAGCTCTCAAGGGACACAACAGACTGCACCAATGACACTTCGGGTTTGTCTCAACGAGTAAATTCGAACAAAGCTGCTCAAACATCTTGTTATCAGAACACACACACACACACACACACACACACACACACACACACACTTGGAAGGGGCGGCGAGTTTTCAAAGCCATGGGAACAAGTTTCTCAGACAATTTGATGAAGCCTAATCACCTGGACTTCGTCTTGTCGAACAATCAGGCTGTTAACAACATCCAAATTTCAAAATTGTTGAAAATCAAAAAAAATTACCAGAAACCCGAACACCACTGCTGGCAACTAAAGAGCACGTTTTCTACAAAACGCACACTTCCGGTTCCCTTGCGCGATCAGTGACCACTGACAATCACCACGTATCATGAATCATGTATCATGAATGGACAGTTTTCATCAACGGAACTTGTTTCATATTCTGCACTTTGGTGTTCCCTGTCTCACGATACCCGAAGCAAACGGAACCACCTATTTTCTGTCAAGTGAACAGCAGATCTCCTTAGACTTGGGATATCTTTCTCCATCACGAAGTTGGATTTTGTCATCCAGTTCTGTCACATGAACCTTCCAACTAAATCTTGGAACGCTTCACTGATCGAGCCAAAGAATATTTATAAAGAAGCGATTTGGTTGAACTGCCAAGAAGTTTGCGAGTTCGTTCTGAAATGGCACATTTCCTGACAGCGAGTCGCCAGCATTGTGCTAATCAGGTTGTAGCGGATCCCCATCGCGGTAGATTTGCGTCTGCTGTCAATATTCTTTTCCAAATTGGATTGTGTCAACTTCTGCCCAAGGATCGTGAAGGATCCAATGGTGTAAGTTGAGTATTCGTGTGTACAGACATTTTGAAGGAAATTTGGTCAAAGCCAATCATTCCACATGGCATCGCACACAGTCCATCGCATGTGGCCTGTCATTGGTCCGCAGACATCGAACTGTGGTGTGTTTCATGCGGTGTTCCATTTCTTAGTCCTCGGTTTTGGTGTGCTGAACACGTGAGTCAGATCTATTTGGGACGCGTGGGTTGTCTCAGTATTTAAATGACGAACAGGTGATCAGATGGTCACTGATCAAGCTTCCGCAACTGGTTCGAAATGGCTCGCATCGTTCAAAACCGTCTGGAGGTCTGTCCGTCATGAAACATTGAAATCATGAAAACTTAGAAAGCACAAAGGAACCCAATGAGCAGGCAAATTTTTGTATTCGTTCGGTGTTTATTTGGTTGTGCCCGTGTCTCGAGACTTCATCACTTTGTAGAATTTGGTGATGGCCGATCACCAGGAAGGGAAGAAACGGAAGGGGTCGCCAGAACTGGAATTGTTTGATGATCTCTTCCCAACTTTGGTTGACGACCTCACAAAGAATGGTCTGAAGGACGAAGAAATTTCCGCTGCGGTGGAATGGTTCAAAGCAGTAAGTGTGCAACTTTTTTTTTGTGTCCGATCAGACGGTGACAAAGTTTGCAACGAATCTTGTCCAAACTGCGCGCTTGTGGATTCCCAGGTGTTGGAGTACAACGTACCGTTCGGCAAAAAGAATAGAGGCATTGCTGTGGTGGAGTCGTATCGTTTGCTGGCACAAAATGAGGTGACTGAAGAAAATCTCAGAATCGCCAGAGCTGTGGGATGGTGCGTAGAACTGGTGAGTGTTCGTGTTCGTAGCCTTGCAAACAATCCCAAAAACATTCACACAAATTTCCTGTTGTGACAAGGTTTTGCTCTGCATGTGGTCTCGACGTTCCTATCTTGCCAACCTGGACATTCTTCATATTTTTCGAGGGTGCGATTTTTTCTGACTTTCTTGATCGGCACCACTTTAAACACAGTGTTTCGTGTCAAAAAGTTTGACTGTCCTTTCATGCAAAACAACAGAACTGGTATCCTCCTATTTTCAGCTCCAAGCATTCTTTCTTGTCGCGGACGACGTCATGGATTCGTCCATTACGAGGCGCGGACAGCCGTGTTGGTACAAATGTGTAAGTTGGTGTTCCAAGTGGACATTTGCCCACTGTCAGTCGAAGCACAAGCACATTTTATATCGTGCGTGGGCCTGGTGGCAAATGAGGAGAAGTTTAGGCGCCCGTTGTCTTTCAGAAAGGAGTTGGCATGGAAGCAATAAACGACGCTTTTTATCTGGAAAATGCGGTCTACGTGCTGTTGAAGAGATATTGCAAAGGAAAAGATCACTACGTCAATTTGGTGGAATTATTCAGAGAGGTAGGTATACGAGTGTTTCAAATCAAATTTTCAAGGGTTCACACATTTTGGCTGATTCTTGTCTCTGACGTGTGGGTGAGCAATTTTTTTCACGAAAAGACGAAGCGCTGCTCGGCCCAAATCAACTCTGCCGTGCAAAGGCTGACGTTCCCGTCAGAGTTCCCTCACGCGTTTTGTTTCAGCTGTCATTTGTCACCTTGCTCACATTTTCTTCTCTCAGACAACGATGCAAACTATCACAGGGCAGTGTCTCGACATGAAGGCAGCTCCTGAAAGTGATGAAGTGAACTTCACGCATTATACTTTGCCGAAGTACGAAGCTATTGTGAAGTGGAAAACGGCCTTCTACTCGTTCTACCTCCCAGTTGCCTGCGCGATGTATCTGGTTGGTGCTTCAAGTTGCCAATTGCATTATTATCTTGAAGAGGACAGGCTGTGCACTTTTGCTTGCCATCAAGGAGTCCCAGAGTGGTCGAATTGTAAAATGACCATTTTCTTGTTGCAGGCAGAAATATCGGATGAGGAAGCGCACCTAAATGCCAAAACTATTTTGCTGAAAATGGGAGAGTACTTCCAAATACAGGTGTGTATTTGTACCAACCTTTTTGGAGGTATGGGGGAGGAGCTCTTGTCACCATTCCCCACCCACTTCTATCCTCGAACAAGAACATTTTTTTACAATCTCCAAACGCCCACGTTTTTTTCTGCACATTTAGGACGACTACTTGGACTGCTACGGTGATCCCGCTGTCACCGGAAAGATCGGAACAGACATCGAGGACAACAAGTGTTCGTGGCTCATCGTGCAAGCCTTGCAGCGAGCGTCGCCAGAACAGAGAACCGTTCTGCAGGTGAGCATTCAACATTGAAAGCGCCCAGGTTTTGATGTGCACTGAGTTGGATTGACGCCGTTGTGAATCTTTGTTCAGCCATGTTACAGTGATGTTGTGAGTCGATTCTCACCGGTGCTCACTTCTCTTTTTTTTTGCAGAACAACTACGCCCAGCGTGACCCCGAGAAAGTGGCCACGGTGAAACAAATCTTCGCTGATCTCAACCTGACACAAGTGTTTTTCGAATATGAGGAGAGAAGTTATGGTGAACTTATTGAGCTGATAGACAAATTCAGTGGAAAGTTGCCCAAAGAAATGTTCACGAGATTCGCCGAGAAAATCTACAAACGACGAAAATGAGTGGAGAGACTAGTTCAACGTGCTTCGAGTCATTTTCTATCAAACAATTATCCAATGGTTTTTGGGGTTTTCTGAACGGAGTGCTTTCTCGTACGGTTGGGGACCGGTGCGAACACATCAGTCAACTTGTGCAGTGTAATGCTATGTTGTCCCAGTCATGAATCTCAGGACTCCAGAGCAAAGAAATACTGCTTGGTTGTCATGAACTCTGCTCAGCTGAATTTACCACGGCAATTTGTCTGTACACGGAGGGCACACGCACAGGTTTTGTGGCCCATTGTAACCCATTTGAGCCTGTGAAAAAAGTACCGGTCCTTTGGATTTCCAGTGACGTCTTTGAAGAGTGGAAATCCCGCCGAAGCAAAGTAAAAGCGCACCCGGCTTGTTGACCAAACGCAGCATTGCGTGCCATTCGAAATTTAGTTGTGTTGTTGCGTGAGAAAAGGAAGAAATACAGCAAAAGGTGTGTTTTGTTGCCGTGCACCGGAAAGTGGTGAATGGATATTATTCGGAAGCAGATTACGATGTTGACAGAAACGGCGAAGTTCAGTCTGCGCAAGGATTACACGAACACTCGAGAGCCATGGTGTCTGCCAACATTGTACAAGTACCTGTGTTCTGGTTGAATCCACCACAGACCGGTGTGTACCGGTGTGTGTGTTTGTTGAAAACGTCTGTTCACCAAGTGATCGTTTAGTTTTCATGACGATTCTGAGGGAGAAAATGTTTTCTCAACGCGAAGCGTGACAAATGAGCAAATTTTGCCCCTGTTTTCTTCCGTTGCTGTGTCGCCAGGAATCTTGGTGAATCTTGTTGCTGTTATTGTGTGTGTGAAAACTTCAAAAAGAAAAATAAACTTGATTTGTGAGAAGTGCCTGGAATGGCCCGCAGATCAACTTCTTCTTTGTTCGGTATCCGGAAAGTACGGTACTCAACAAATTCAACGCAAAATGTTCACAAACAAGTCCAACAAATGCGAAACACCAAATTGCCACGAAATGTGAGGAAAGACTCATCTCTATTGAGGGCACACCAAATTCAACAATTCAACACTTCTGCAGATTGGTGGGTCTGTACATTGCAATGCTGAAAAACGAGACCTGTCGCGAAAGTCCGCCTTTGTGTGCAATTTGTTGCGAGTTTCTTGCTCAGCAAGATTCGCTTTCCGCGTTGGCAGGTTTTTTCTCCGAGCGTATTGTCGCTCGGAGCAATGATGGCTTTGCAGCATGCATGCAGGATACAAAATCAGGTGGAGAACTGGCAGCTGAACTCACAATGACACGCAGAAATAACAAAAAAAGTGTACGTGTATGTGCCTACGTTTGTGAGAAAAAGTATGTGCACACCTCGTTAATGTCCACTGCATGAGACACCGGTCCCCACAACCAGATTGATGAAGGTTGTCATCAAAATACAGTTCATCACTCTTCTGCTTCAATTGCCTCATCTTCCTCATTGTTTCGATTCTCCTCTGTTGAGACTTTTGGAGTTTCCTCTGGAGTTTCTGCAAGTTCCTCGCTGGTTGCGGGGCCGTCCGAGTCTTGCAAAGGCCCAGGCGCTGGTCGTGCGCTTTGTTCGACGTTTTTGCTGTCACCAACTTGAACAGTCCGATTTGTATCAAAGTCAGAATCAACCAAATAACGATCCTTGGCAGCGGTTTGCACCCCTGGTTGGAACGAAACGGGTTTCCACCCAATGGGCCCCTGCAGTAACTTCCTGTAGAAATCTCTGCGGTAGAAATCTGGCATCTCTTTGTCAGGAACCAGAGGTGGACCGGTTGGGGCGGAGTCCTGTTGGGAGCTTTGGGAAAAGGGTACTCCTGGGGATAGTGAGGTACTGCCTGGTGCGTTGAATGGAACAGACCGAATGGGCGATGACGGTCGGGGAACAACAGAAGCGCTCCACGGTTCAATGTTTGGGGTTGAGGTTGGAACTGGAGCTGGAGCTGGTGGTGGTTCGAAGTCATCAGCTTCCTCAATTTCAGGCGGATGTTCCTCGTCAACTGATTGAGATGGACCTTCTGCCAGTGGATCAGCGTCAGGTTCCGAGGGTTGGTCCTGAGGCTCATCTTGATCTGAACCCCGGGTCTCTTCTGAAATGTGGTTGAACGACGATGGCGTCAGAGCTGCCTGTGGGTTCTGTGCTGAACCCAGGATAGGCGGGGGAGGTGGAGCGGGTGGAATCTCGAAAAGTGGGGAATGGTCCGCCGCGGAAGGAGTCGGGGGTCGGGGTTGTTTGGGGAGTGGTTGAAAGTTGATTGGTCTGAAGCCAACGGGTGGTGAAGCTGTAGATACAGTGGGAACGTTGGACGAAGGTGAGGTGATCGTGGAGGCGATCTGATGCTGAAACGCGACGTTCTCTGCCACACCCCCCGCGGATGTGGATGGCTGTAGCCCTGGAGCAAAGGCTGCAAAGTTGTGTTGAACCCCCACTGTTGGCTGCACTGTCGGTGGCGCTGCTTGTTGTGGAATCATCGGCATCACGTACTGTACCAAAGGCTGCTGCGCAGATGTCTGACCGGGTGGATACATCATCACGGGCACCATCTGTGGGACTCCAGCAAAGCCTGGGAACATGGCTGCATGGGGAGTTTCATTGCGTCCTCTGTCCTCGCGAGTCCTTGTTCGTTTCTTCGGATCAGGCTCCTGGAGACTCTCTGCTGACCTTCCGCTGACAGACTCCTCAACATCCTCGTCGCTGTCGTAGATCGGGTTCGACCTGAGGGCGCTGTCCCGCCGTTTCACCAACTGCTCAAGGGTTGAACCCGGCGCTGTTGGCTCCGCAAAAACATCGTCTGACGACGCTGAAATTTGTCTTCTGACGATCTGGAACTGAATTTCCGCTCGCATCTGTTCTCGTCTCTCCATTTCTCGCTTCACTTCGTCCGGTTTCATCCCGTCTGTGTTCAGAATGTCTGAATGGTGAGAAGACTCAGCTCCGAGCTTTGCCACTTTGGTCAGTGTGTCTTCTCTGATGTACTTTCCGTCAGTCGTCACGATCACCTTGTCGAAGTTGGGAATCAGCATCAATTGGGTTTTGTGGGGGTTGTAAGCGTACGCTGGTTTGGTCTCAATGTGGTGGATACTGATGGGTCCCTCTGGAGCAGGATCGTAGTTCTCAGTGTGGTAAATCTCCCACTGCGGGTCGTTCAGAATGTCTCGCAACTTACTCTTGCGTCCAATGCTCCTCCTCAACGAACCCCAGGCGTTCTTGAAGGATTCTTTTATTTTCCTTCCCTTCTTGCCACCACCCTGTTTGGAACTGGGCTTTTTGGCGTTCTGGCCAAGAACACTGCTCATTTCGCTGGTGTTTTCTTGGAAGACGGGGAAGAACGTTGGCATGGGTGCGTTGCGTGACGTGTGCTCGTGGAGCGTAACTGGACCGTCGAGAACATCGTCCACGAGATCCTGCTCTGGGACCCAGTCTTTGCTCGTATCCTCCTTGATAGCGGTTCCGACACTCGTAGCAGGGAGAGCCGTGTACAGGACTTTGTTCTTGTCATTTTTTCTCATTCTCAGGGACCCAACCCTCCTCCTCTCTGTGTACTTCTCAAATTCTTCTTTCAGCTCTTCCTGGATTTCCTCTGACAGGGCAGGGTATTGTTTTTCTTCGTCCTCGTCATCATCATCTTCCAACACGTGACCCAGTGTACTGTGTCGTGTGTTCAAGACTGGCTCCTCAAATGGTCTTTGAGCTCTCAATTCTGCCGCTTTGATCAGTTCTTCTTTCAGTTCTTGGTTCAAGAAAACTTCAGCTGGAGGCATTTCGGGCCTTGGTGGGGGCTCAATGTTGCCCTTCTGGGCTCGTTCCAGAGATTTCTTCTGAAGTTCCTCCTTGAACTCGAGGTCGGAAAAGGGTCTGTCGTGCTCCGAACGCTCAATATACTCCAGTTCGTCTTGGATGGGCACTGACCTCCTCGAGGATCCAGCAGAGACAACTGAAGACGGCAGAATCGGGGGAGGCTTTGGGGCAACAGGCGGAGCTCCGTACCCTTCGTAATCCGCGGCTGGCTCGAGGGGGTAGGGTATCGGCGGGGGAGTCTCTGAGAACCCGGGAGGTTCTGGAGCTCGTCGTTTCTGCGGGAATACGGGTGGTCCTGGAGCTTTCTTCTTCTTCTTTGGTCTTGCATACCCATTGGAAATCAGTTTGGAGTCCTGTAGATTCGTGGCATGCCCATTTTGATTGTTCCCACGTGGAGGGTGAATTGACGTGTGATCATCAAGACCATAATCCGAAGATCTCTTCGGCGAAGGTTGGTACGGGCTGCTGAAGACTGGCCCATCCATGTACCGAGATCCCCCAGGTGGGGGAACGTATTGTCCGTTTGGTACCATGGACAGAGGCGGAGAGGCGTGGTTCAGGCTCCGGTTGGACCCCGTGTGGTCTGCGGTGAAAACAGCGGTGCTCGGCTCCAGGTCAGGCTGCCACCGAGACCCGAAGTGCTGAGTGAAGAGGCGGGAGGACGCACTGCGGCCCGGCGGACCCGGCGGATCCGGGGCGGGGCGGCGCGCTCCTCCGCCCCTGCGCCATCCAACCATCATGAGTGTCACGTTCCCTTCTCACCAGGAATCGGGGATGCCTGCTTTACTGCATGCTGAAAGCAAAGCAAAACTAAAGTAACGTGCACGCAGTGGTGATTCAAACAACAGTCCTTTTTGGCTTGGGCGCGAACAAGAGATTGCACTGGCAACCAGAGGTCCTTTCCTGAAAGTATCATGCAGACTTTCCGAGCTGAACAAGTTTTGCAACACTTGCAACGGAACGTCGAGAAACCACAATGGCACTGTTTGCTATCTTTTACAGTTTAGCCAGACAAGGAGATGTATCTCGTGCGAAAGAAGGATAAATTTTTTGTTGTCAGCTGAGAGGAAACACGATTTGATCGCGGAAGGCGCCACGCTCTACCGACCCCCTCTCGCTCTCGCAATGGGTGAGAAGACGCTGTGATTGAGCCGAAACATACGAGGCGGTTTTCATAAGTATTGATTCCTCGGCTTGTGTACTCACGGCAATACTTTTGAGAAAATTCCAATGAGAGTTTCTCACAGCCATGGTCATGATCTTCATAT
>JAAUXT010031914.1_pt1 | contig 14075 bp, 18 predicted proteins | sample 7278171 | NCBI WGS metagenome assembly JAAUXT01 (sample SAMN14350112, study PRJNA611818) | marine sediment metagenome | isolation source: surface marine sediment (1.8m) | place: French Polynesia: Moorea | collected 2018-08 | reverse complement strand
TTTGTAGATTTCTTTAAAAAAATATAATTTTTTTGCCAAAAGTTTTTTTACTACATTTTACTTTATTTGTTTTGGAAAAAGAGTATACAAAGCCTACTAAAAAGACAAAAATATACCTGGAAAAAACTTTGAAAACCTGGAAAAATCATGGAATTTTGTTGGTCAACCGCAGTGGGAACCCTGGTTGGCGTTGTGGATTTATTTCCACTCTACAGATCTGGACCAGATCTAGAATCTGAGGATTTTTCTCGGTGATATGGCTTCAAGGCAGACTGTGGAGACGTCTGGTTTGACTCATGATTCCAATGAAGTCAGACATCACGCCCAACATTCCCAGTTTCATTCAACCAGAAGCACCCTTTTCCAAGCGGGATTCCGTTGGTACCAACCCAGGTTGCGACCAGCAACCTTTCTCGTTGGCAGATTGCATGGTGACCTGCAATAGCGGGTTGTCACATTGTTTGATTGAATGGCACCTGATCATCCACTCGGAGATGTAGTGGCGGGTTGCTTGCGTTGCTGGAATCAATTTTGCAGACCACGACATCGTGTCTATTGTCTATTGCAGCAACCGGGGCGGTTGAAACTTTCAAGTGACATTGTGACGTTCAGAAATGTGAAGACGGGAAAAACGGAGCAGTTGTCAGCATCGGAAATCAAGAATGCTCAGTGGTTGATTCGAGCAAGGGGCTACTGCTTAAAGCTGATCACGATAAACAACTCGGCTTACAGATTCGACGGAATGAAAGAATCGGTAATGCTGTCATTCTGTGTGTCATCGCAGATATGTCTCTGACGGAGATTCTCTTTCGTAAGCGTGGAACGTACGAGTATTCTGTGCACATGCGTCGACAAACAAACGATCAATTCCCTTGCAGGAGTTTGACAAGCTGTCAGAATTCATAAAGAAACACTACAACACGACCCTTGAGAAAGTGGACAGAGCTGTCAAAGGCTGGAACTGGGGGACAGCGAAGTTCAAAGGTAAAAAAGCGTTCATTCTTTCAGCCCGTCATACGGGACCGTCTCCACACTGACTGCACGGTTGCCAACCTTTGTTGCGTCAACGTTCCGAGGGTTGATCTGCTCTGCTTTCTCTTGGCGACGGACATTGATGACAACTCGCCTGCCGTGGATGGGTCTCATACGCACAATACAAAATTGCATTCCTTTTGCATTGTTGCAGCCGTCGCAAACTGTACACTGAAGAGAATGCTTGAGGCATTGTGTGCTGTCTTGTGGCGGCCACTTTGAAGGGTTGTGATGGGCCCAAATTTCCCTGTGTTTCGCGCTTGCGGGACAGTCCAACAAAGGATCTGTTTGAAACACATATTTGCAAATTATCACGACAAGTTGGAGAGAAACCACAACTTGATCAACCCTCTCTTTTTCCTGTCGACGTCTTTGCGCACGTTCTTCAGATTTTACCAGTGGGTCTACTTTTCAGGGAATGCACTGGACTTCGTTGTTGGTCATCACACAGCTTTTGAGGTCCCATTGAACAATGTCGGGCACTGTACCCAGGGCAAGAACGAAGTTACGTTAGAGTTTCATCAGAACGATGATGCCGCCATATCGTTGATGGAGCTGCGTTTTCACATCCCGTCAGATCCGTCGGCCGACACCGACCCAGTCAATGTGAGCCTGACAAGTCTGTTGATCACCTGTTTGAATGTTCCTCAAGTCAATGGATTTGATCAAAGTCGTTGCCAAATGTTACTTTGCAGGAATTCTACAAGAATGTGATGGCCAAGGCTGATATCATTCAAGCAACTGGTGATGCCGTTGCCACCTTCGCTGAAGCACAGTGTCTCACGCCCAGGTGAAATCTCTTTGGTCCACAATGAACTTCGAACCACACGCACTGAAAAATACGAAAGGCGCGATTTTACATGTTTTATTGTTGCAGGGGTCGCTACGACTTCAAAATCTACCCAACATTCCTGCATTTGCACGGCAAGACGTTCGACTACAAAATCCCGTACAAGACCATTTTGCGGCTGTTCTTGCTGCCTCATATGGATGGGCGACAGATGTTCTTCGTGATCAGTTTGGACCCGCCCATCAAGCAGGGACAGACCCGATACCCTTTCCTGATACTTCTATTCAACAAAGACGAAGAAACAACTCTGGAACTAGGACTCAAGGAGTGAGTGCAGACAACTTTTGCGAAAAAATCAACCCAACTGTGAATTAGAGCCAACAGACTTCGACTTGTATTTGTAATGCACAGACGTCTTTTGAAGTTTCAGTGTTTTTGTCAGCCGTTCTTCGCTTCAATGTCAGCAGGCACACATTGTGCACACAGAACTTTTTCAAGAACGATCTGATATCAACTCTTTGCAGAGAGGATATTAACGAGAAGTATGAAGGAAAACTGCAGAAGGAAATGACTGGGCCCGAGTACGAAATCATCAGTCGAATCATGAAAACTCTGGTGCAAAGGAAAATCACGGTGCCTGGATCGTTCACAAAGTGAGTGAAACCAGCCAGCCTTTCTTTGGGTTTTCCACTGCCCTTTGATGGGCTCGGTAAACAGGGAAACGGACACAAAATACTTTTCATTGTCATTTTCAGCATGGCTGGTGGTCAGTGTGTGGGCTGTTCATACAAAGCCGCGCAGGGGTATCTGTACCCGTTGGAGAGAGGGTTCATGTTCATCCACAAACCACCGCTGCACATCAGATTTGACGAGGTGAGACGAACTGTCGCTTTGCTTCCTCTCATTTAGTTTCCACTCAAGGTGTTTTGCAAGATGTGTACCTTTCTGCTTTTGCCAAAATCCATTGATCACAATTGTAAACAGATTTCGGGCGTGAACTTCGCGAGAAGCTCCGGAAGCACACGGTCGTTCGATTTCGAAATTGACACAAAGACGGGATCGAGCTACATGTTTTCTGGAATGCAAAAGTAAGTTGAGTGATCTCTTGGATACTTAATTGCTTGCCTGCGTTTGCAAAATTGACTGGAGAAATGTTTCTTCCATTGCTCCGTTGCAAAGAACGAACTTTTGCCTGCTTCAGAGATGAGTACGGGAAGATGTATGACTTCGTCGTCGCCAAGCACTTGTTGGTGAAGAACATCGCCAAAGACAAGGTGATGTCATTCACCTGCAATGTTCCGCATCTGAACATTTTCTCGTGCAACATTGCGTTGGGCAAATCAGCCAAAATTGCTGGAAGGTCAGAAAAGTTTTCCATACGATGACTTGTTTGCCATCAGCATGCAGTTCCGGAATTCCCGTCAAAGCAGCTGCGAATCAATGGGCCCAAGTATCATGTGATATTTCACCCTCAGGGGGCGGCGCACACGTACGACGATGACCTGGGCGACTCGGACGAAGAGCCGCATCACGACGCCTACCTGCAGCGCGTCAAGCGCGAGGCGGCCGAACGCTCCTCCGGTGGCGAGGACGACTCCGACAGCGACGGTTAGTTCCTGCTGGACTCAATGCGAGCGCTGATTGCTACCCTTGACTTTTGCCGGGTGGTGGTGGTGGTGGGGCGGGTTGACGGCGACACAAGATAGTTGCTCACAGTGCTGAGTACGCACCGTCGTCATCCTTGCATCCTGCTGCCATCACTTCATTTTTGGGAGGTTCCGCGTGACCTTCCCTGAACGGTTCTCGTACATGCAAGGAAAGCCGTCTGGGAATCAGATATGGTAAAAGCGTTTGATTCGAAATAAGGTCCGTATGTCTGTTTCTGAACGTTTGTTGTCGTTTGTCAGACGAAGACTTCGTCGCGGGCTCATCGGGCAGCGAGGTGGCGGAGGAATATGACTCCCAGGTGGAGTCGAGCACCGACACTGACGACCGCGACAGCGATGAGGACGACGAGGCGCGCAAAGAGCGCAAGCGTGTCGAGCGCGAGAACAAACTCGAAAAGAAGCAGCGCAAGCGCAAGCGTGGAGGAACATCCGAGGTTTGTCGAAAGTTTCCATTGGTGTTCTCTGCGCAAAACAAATCTTGTAACTCGCACTCAATGCCAAGATATTTCTTCTGTCAAAACAGGGGCGGGGGAAGTGGGAACAGCGATAATATTTTTGATCAACTTCACACGCCCCGGGTTTGCAACGTGTACGGAGTAAAGTGTAGGGAAAATCCGTGGAACAAAACGTACCGGTACGTGTGAGATTATTCAGACGATTGTTATTGTTTTTGGAACAGAAGAGGCGCTCCAAGAGGAAAGTGAAGAAAGACAAGAACGCTCCAAAGAGGCCGATGACTGCGTACTTCCTGTGGCTCAACGACAATCGGTAAGTCTGACATGACGTTGAGCAGAACAGCATGCGTCACTTCACGAGTGCGTGCACATAAAGTTGGACAGGGCTTCCGTATCTTTCTGGACAATCTCCGTTTCGAGAAGATGTCATTGTGTCTGTGAAATTTTACTTGCAGGGAGAGAATAAAAACCGAGAATCCACAGGCAGGCCTGACCGATGTGACAAAAATCGGTGGAGAAGAGTGGAAAAAAGTGGACGAAGCAACCAAAAAGGTAAATTTTCCTGCATGTCAGTCAGCCAATCGTTACTTGTTTGCTTGGGGAAACGGACGTCATTTTCTTTTGTGAGGCGTTACAAGTTTGTCTTTTTTTTTGGGGGGGGGGGGTGCAGGACGCAACATGGGTGCGAAGCGTGCTCGTGGCTTTTGTTATCAAATCAGTAATGTTTCTTTGCAGGAGTACCAATCCAAATTTGAGGCTGCAAAGGAAGCCTACAAAAAGGCTTACGCAGAGTACATCGCGAACAAACCGCCCAGTGAAGATGAAGACAGGTAATCATGAGTCTTTTAGCACAGGACACAGTGATGTGCCTGCCTTTCAAACTTACGATACTTTTTGTCGTGAAAATGGAACTGGGAACTGTTCTTTCTCACGACTCCAGCGGGGAGGAGAAGAAGAAGAAAAAGAAGAGGAAAAAGGTTTCTTCCTCTCCGGTGAAGGACTCGAAAGCTGGAGCTGGTGAAAACTACAAGTCAAAGGAATTCATCTCGGATGAAGAAAGCAGTTCTTGTGAGTCTGGAGGTCACAATGTCATTTTTCAAAGTGGACAACCACCTCCTCGGGGCACCTGTGTTCAATGCGCCAGCATTCTTGTTGCAGCGTCAACCGACGACTCAGATGACGAACCACTGAAGGGCAAAGGCAAATCAAAGAAATCCGGATCTGATTCAGACAGTCCAGACAAGAAGAAGTCAAAGAAAGAAGACAAGGTGAGTCTTTGCTTCTGGACACAAGTGCAGTGATTCACACGCCGAACGAATGTATTCGGCGTGTGTTGCGATCACGCTTGCCTCAGGGGTGCATTTTTGCGTGCCATGAGTTGTGCTTGCACTGTTAATTTTAGAGCCACACGCATCTTTGCCGTGATGAATATTGTCATGTTCTTTTGCACATGTTTGACCTGCACGTGTTTCACATTTTAGTTGCCAAGTGACGAGGAAATACTGAGCGATCCGTCACCAGGCTCCTCAGACGAGGCGTCCGACTAAACGCTGCATGAAAAGAACTTATCCCCACGAACTTCAGATAAATTTTGGATTGCCAGTCGCAAACATCCGTCTCGAAGGCTTCTTTGAGTTGCATTTGGGTTTCTGAGTAGCAATTGCTTTCAACGGCATGGCCACTCGATTTGACCTTGGTTCTGTGCAGTCTTGATATGATCATGATTGTGTCCAGGAGAGGGATGCAAATAAAAACAGCGCGCAACTGAATGACTCCTGATTCTGACGTCTGAATCGTTTCCTTGACTTTCAGTGGGCTCCACTTCAATTGCGTTCAGCATGAGAAAATGTTTCCATTCCGCTGCATGAGAACATTTCCCGAGATTTTTCTTTATTTTACGAATGACCAGCATGTTACAGACGAATACAAAAAGTGCAACGTTTCAGCTGCATGGAAGTGTTTTCGCAGAGAAACCCTTATTTACTCAAAAGCTGTTTGGGACAGGTATGCCGACTCAAATTCATCACAACATGAACATGAAACTTCGATCACGCGCACAAATGAGTGAGAGATTCCGTGGTGAGACCGCGAAACAAACGGAACGTGCTGAAACGTACGTTGTTGTGATCAGCTCTCGAAACATACGACAATTCTACTTTGAACACAAGTGTGACGAGACTGCAAAAATTTACCCTCTGGAAATTCAATCAAACATGTGGAACATTCCACGATGTATTCGACATGACGGGTCTGCCACGCTGGACTGAAGCCCTTTTTCACCTCGGGGTCGGGTTTTGTATCCCATTCGACTGGGCTGAGGTCTGCCTTCCGGATTCCCTCATTCGAACGTACCAACCCCGTCACCTCGCCCGACGCTTCCCCGTGGGTGTCATTTGAGACCCAAAATGTGTTGGATATGGACTCACTGCCCAAGAAACTGGACACATTTTCAGCAAATGAAACTGGAACAACGGACAATGCAACAAAACTAGATCAACAAATGACTGGCGAAGTACATCACAAACAATGTGAAAACAACACTTGACACTCAAGAAAACTGAAGAAATGCACCCCCAGAGGTCGTGTCGTAAAATTAAGAATCATAACAAATTCAGAACAACAAAACATTGAATGACTAGACATACCACATGCAAGAGCTCAGATTCACGTTTTTCGAGACCTGCTCGCTTACAAAATTCCGTGCTGCAGTCCTACTGTTTGTGTGAATACAAAAGTGATGCATTGCACGTGTTGCTTCGCAACAGAGGTCACAATTCTCCCACACGCTTTCTTCTCCCTCAGTGTGCAAAAGTGCGTGTATTTGACACCCAACGATATTTTGGTTCACCATTCCCAAGAAAGCCTGCAGTTACAAGTGAACAAGGAGCAGACTAGAAAACAAAAGTTCAGTGGAACGAGCCACAATCGTCCGTCCAGAGACGAATGGATTCACTTTGTGCCGCTGCTTGACAGACATGCAATACCCAGGGAGTTTGAATTGCACGTTTCTCCAGTTTTCCAGACTGATTCAAACTTCATGAAGAATTTCCCTTGGGCTAATGTCACCTTTGTTCCTCTCGTTTGCAGGATCACTGTTGAAAATGCGATGTGGTCAAGACGTCCCAGTTGTATTTCGGATTGTTGGTGTGCGCAAACGCCAAGACGGGAGGTTCGACGATCGCCCATTTGTCCTGCAAACCAAGGACACAGCTGTACAACAAATCTGCAGTGAACTCAAGCGGATCAACGGAAGCCCAGCTGCCCAGACTCGTCCCTACCCACTGCAAATTCAAGAGCACGCTCCTGGTATTGATGCCCAGTGTTCTTGACATTGCAGCAGTAGTGCAAAAATGGCACTTGCCCCCCCCCCCCCATCCCCAACAGAGCGAGACTAATTGGCTCCAGCCCAACCCTGAATCAAACATCTGCTAAGAGGCTGGTTGGTGCAACAGAATTTATCCGGAGGACCTTCAGAAATTCATGTTCTTCAGATAACATTGTGTTCGTATGATTTTGATCAATAAAATACCCTGAGCACTGAAAAGTAAATATTGTTGACTCCAAATGGAAAAGATTTCATTTGGCAACACAAGATGGTTCACCTGAATGATGCAGTCCTCCTGACACACAGCCATGGCCAGGTAGGGTATCTTGTGCAGCACGTCGTGGAAGTCGGCGTGGTTGCGCGGTGCATGTCCAACGATCTGCCGCGTGCACACGTCGAGCGACGCAGCGTGCGCAATCACCATCACGTTCCCTCCTTCAGAGAATTGAAATCGAACGTGCGTGAAGTCAAGAAAGACACCGTGAACATACAAACAAGCGCGTTTTACAAAACATCGAGAAGTACCTACCAGATCCACAACCCTCGTTTGTCCACAAATTCGCAACATTTGGGAGGACAACTCGCATCACAACTTCTTTATTGGACAACAAACGACTTTTCGAAGGCTTTGGCGAGAAAACACGGCGATCACAAATCGTCAAAGCCAAATATCCCACGAATACTTTTTGTTCTTGTAGTTGTTGGAATCGTGTGTGAACAAATGAATCGGAGGCTTGACAAGTTTCCACAGTTTGGGGTTTGACGTCTCTTCCAGGCAGGCCATGCCACAGTAAGGAACCATGTCCATGGATGGCTTGAAGGTCTTCTGAGGCTGGGGTGGGAGACCCCTCAACAGTCGAGTACAGATATCAACGCTACCCTTGTGAGCAACCACGAGCACATTGCCACCTGACAACACCAAAAACATCACCTTCAGTTTGCATTGTTCATTTCAGTGTTTCCCAAGATGTTTTCCACAAATTCTCGAAATGACAACACATCAACATCTGCGCGACAGTTTCTTTCAATACCTCAGCGAAACAAGCCTGACAATCGAGATGCGTGTAAGTCTTCCGTTAGTTTCAGGAGTGCACAAGAAGCAGAAATGAGCTTGTTGTGTAATGTTGGCAATAACTTCTACTTCAAAAGACACAACCGAACTTTTCCGACAAAAAACAGAGTTGTTCCTTGTCGGCTAAACTTTGAAGGAATGGCGTCTGGTGTCGCCAGGTTTGTGCGAAGTTGCTCACAGTGTGTCGGGCAAAATCCCACCACAAGCACAAGAACTTTGTGCTCCTGCATGCAAGGAAGTTCAAGACACGGAACGCAAAATTTGCCTGTTTTGTGCTGCGGTTTTATCTCAGTTTTGGTACGATCAGAATACTTTCTTTCGCAACATGTTGAACACTCGCATGCTGAAGCACGAAATCAAGGCGCTTCTATTTGACCCGAAGAAAAGCAAATACAACCAGTGCCATGCAACCTGCTTGTCAACAGGAAAACAACTGAGGTGCTGCAGAAAATAAACAAACCTTCGTGTCGATGTCGCTTCAATATTTCCCTCGTCACGTGGTGGCATCTTTCGTAATATTGTTCTGTGCTCTCTTTCATGTTGAACTTTCTGTAAACACATCAGCAAGAACCACACATCTAGTTTTGTCCATTTGCTGTTCTTGTATGTACGTATGTTTGTGTGTCCGTGTGTTTCACGTGTGAGTGCGTGGGGGGGGGCGGTCGGTGACTATGTCTGGTCTTTAGTTTGACACATGTTTTTGAACAAGACGCGTGGCCACCACCAACCCACCAACGTTGCATGCAATCCAACGCACGTGCTTGTCAAGCTCCACAGCGACCGATGGATGTCTTTTCAAGTGCTTTTGTTTCATTTCGGGAAATAATTTTAATGAAATGACTGTATTTACCCGACAGGCCAAATGGGGACGTCTGACTGGCAGACTTTGAAGCCGTTTTCCTTGAATTCTGCCGGCGTCATATACTTGGGTAATCCTGATTGATACCACCCCAGCCACTCGAACAAGCCTGGTTCCGTGTGAATTTCAATGTCACAAATTCCCATACCTGCAAAAAGCAAGGAATCTCCAGAAATACGATGATCAGACACGAAAAAATCAGCACAACAAGTTACGCGCACCACAACAAAAGTCGAACTTTGCTCGTTGCAACACAAAAACATGTGACACATTGGTCATACTTGTCATAATGCTCGTCGCTGTTTCCACACATCTGAGGGAAGGCGATGTGTACACGTGCGTGAACGCGACGTCTTTCTCTCGGAGCGCTTCTCCGATAACCGACGCCTGGAAGTGACCCTGCAGCAAGAAAACGACATTTTTGATAAGCGCGACGAACTTGAAAACAATTCTTTTGACAACTGAGCACAACAAATGTTCAGAACACACCTGAACAGTAAGCGGCGAATCTTTCTGGAAATCTGAGGGTCCATTTTTTCGTTTCGGTAAAGTCCTTGGCATGTTGAGATCATGTCGAATGTAATTGCCTGAAATTTGAAGCGTGTCACCAGTATTCACCCTTGTATGTCTACGCAGTGCGCCCACGGGCCTGCAGATTGCCCTGTTTCAATTGAAAGATTCACCAAAATTCGGCAGTGATGCAACCCAACGAAGCAGAGGCACGAACCTGCTTGATCAAAGCTCATCTGAATCCAGTCCTTGCCGAAGGTGAAGTCAACGCGCTCTCCGTGTCTGATGACGTACAGCTGCCGAGGACCCCGCGGGCGCGGAGGCTGGAATGTTTCTGCTCCTCTACTCGTCGGTGGAATTCTGCAAGAGAATTTCGATGATTCGAACCAGTTCCATGATCAAACCAACTCAAAAGAGCCCATTATTCAGCACATGTACAAACCTGGCCAGCGTGGGCGGGTCTCCGCTGTGCGGGGTTCGCCCTGCTTGGGTGACGGTTGCCCCTTGTGACATGCCCGGGGGAAGCGGGCCGTGTTTGCTGACAGGCACAGGTCCCGCCCCCGCCTTGTGTCGCTGCGCCTTCGGGCTTCCTGGCATCACGGCTCCGGGAGGCAGACCAGTGCTCGGGGAACCAGTGTGCAAGCCGCTCTGCTGTATCTGAGCAACACCAATCGGCCTTGTCTTGGGCCGGACGTTGAGTTTGATGTCCTGGTGAGGTAACAAAAGATGTCAATCACCCTCATGAAAGTGTGAGTTCAAACCTACCAGCAAAAGTTTTCAGTCTTATTGTGTGGACTTCCTTTGCAGGTATGTCCAGTGGCACACGCACGGTCTGCTAACAACAAAGAATGCTCACTGACTTTTGGCTAGAACTGCCGATGTGCATTTGACAGTCGTGCTTGATACTGACACAAGCAACTTGAAAACATTCGTACGAAATGCTGCTGAAGTTCTGTAACTGTCAAGTAAAGCAAGTAACCTACCTTGGAGCCGCGCGCTTCCTGTGGATAAAGAAAGAAAAGGAAGTCGGAAAAGGAAGTAAACGCAGAAAACAAGGCTATTTGTAAGCATCATGCGAACGGTAAAATCAAAATACCAACGGCAATGGCGAAACGTGCTGGCAAAAAAACAAACTTGTCTTTCCAGAAACAGTACAAGGGGTGGTTGTTGGCACGAAATAATATATGTGTCGGAAAGAATATCCATGAAGCCATTTTCGTGCAAAAGGACATTATCACGTAAAGTAGTGAAGACACACCTCCCCAAATTGCGTGTACAAAATGTTTTCCACAAGCACAGGTCCATTTTCGTAGATTCTTCGCCCTGGAACGTTGGCCCAGTCCATGTGATCGACCAAAGCCATCTGGGAGAGATTCTGACTCACAGAGCCTGAAGCACCGGTGTTTGGCGGAATGTTTTCTGTGCCCATGATAGGGATGGACCTGAAGGATGAAGAGTCTTTCAGTCAAACAGTGCTCGGGCGTTCAGGTGCTGAAAGCAGTCTTGTGTCGTTCGGACACAAGCGAAAACAAATTTGAGTTTTCGTGTCATTCTGTCTGTGTCGCACACAAGTCGCACGTAGCTCACCTGTGCATCGTCCATATTTCGGATTCTGCTGTTCTCTCCGTGTAGTTTCCCGGAATAAAGCCCGATATGCCAGTGAGCCTGAAACACAGCAGTTCACTTGAAATTATTTATGATGTTTCATCAACTCCGCACTGCATGTTTTGGAATCGGCACGCGAGGGAATAGCTTACCACGAAGAGCCTTTGTACCACCCGTCTGGACTGTCTTCAATTTCAGAGTGTTCAACGTAACTAAAGTCTCCCTGTATCAACTCCAGTTCATCAGGAGCTTGTGGAGTGTGGGGATACAGAACACGTCTGACCTGCAAAGGAATCGACGCTTTGTGCACGACAGAATGTCAAAAACGTTCTCTTTCACACGAATCACACAGCCGACACTCACTTGACAGTTTGCCACCCTCGGGTCTCTCGAGTACAGCCTGAGATCCCATCTCACAGGAGCGTCGAGATTGATAGACTTTGCCAGAGCTTCCAGTTTTTCTCTGTTGTCAGGTGGAAATTGATAGGCCAAGCTAATGTGCAGCTGCTTTTTGTGTGGTTCCATGTTGACCCCTGAATGAACAATTTGCAAGTGAAGCAAACACCACAAACCTTTCCTCACCAATCCAAAAACACAAAGAAACGTCTGTCAAAGTGTTCAGACAAGAGTGAAATTTTACCAAGCAATTTCACTTCATCCGCAAAACACTGCGTGACTCGCTTCAAGAACGGTGCACAACTCTCGGATGCAAACAGTCCAATGAAATTTGGTGATGCGAAGTACTCCAAACTGAGTGCATTGGGAACATTGCTGATGCGCTCTGTGATGGACTTCAAGGCGTGAGCCATCGGTGTCGCTTGACAGTCGTCAGCCTGAAGAGAATGAACGCGCTTGAGCAGATTTATCTTTCCGGAATCATGTTCTTGCGAAAACCCGTCACTACGCGAAAGGTGGTCGACTTCTCACATGGTTTCCAAGTTCAGTTTCAGGGCTTTTCCTTGACCTCACACTGCACACCTTCATCTTGAAGTTGCTCTTGGAACTCTTCGGAACAAACTGGAAATCCCAACAATTTGAAAACAACGATAAACCCACCTTGAAGAATGAGCACAGCGTGATGTGGGGGAAAATATTATGCGCTCTGTTCCAGCCTGCGTGCAAGTAGGATTGTTTCCAGAAGCTTATGAACTGCTGCTGCAGTTGGCCAACTGGACATAGATACAGAATGTACTCTCTCTGTATCACTTCATCCAACATGGGGTCATTCACGTGTGAAAGCAGCCTGAAACGAACACAATTCAATGCCTGACTGGATGTTTCCTCCGGCCCGTCGATTTTCGAGACAGCAAAATACATTGCGTTATCAATCAGCCAATGGTCAAAAAGATTTGTTCCAATCGTAGGTGGTCAGGTCTGGCGGGTTGGTGAATCAAAACGAAAAACGGACATTTTGGTGATGCATCCAGCATTTGTGGGATGTCCCATCCATCGGATGCGGACTGCGGGGGGGGGGGGACGACTTCAGTCCCGGCTAATTTCTGCACAGAGGCTCAAATTAGTGGGGTGTTTTCGGGTGCCCAAATTCAATTTGAAAATGCAAATGGGTAGAAAGTAAGGACAAACTGCAAGTTCAGATCCACTGAAAAATAGGGAGTGAAGAATTTCTCGGGGTCCGAGGGGACCCAGGGCCCCGGCCCCTGGATCCGCTCGGGGTCCATGAGAGATTCGCCTCGACCCTGCACTCTGCTGTCAGAACCAAACTTCATTGCTTTCACAAACTTTGTGGTACTTCAGTACAATACACCCACCAGTCCGACGCGAGTTGAACACCCTTGTCTCCAGTCGCTGCCAGGGCTTTCTCCCTGTCACACAAAAGAAAACAGATTTGTTCAGGAAGTACAAAGGTGCACCAACTTTGCCCGCGATTGTGCAGAAATCACACAAGCCTATTGCATAAATCTGATACCACTTACGCTCTGGCCTTCGTGAAACCCATTTGCATCAATACATCGAGTGAAGAACGCTTTCTCTGGATCGTAACCTCCGCGACAGCGCGGGGCGATCTCCGGGGTGGCAGCTCCAAGGCCATCTTTACTAGGGATAAGCAGCACGTCGTAGCAGCACACAACAACACAGCTCGAACGATTTGAGGTTTTGATTTCATTTTTACTGTCTCATTCAGTCAACATATTACTCTTCGAAAACTTTTCGCCAAATACATAATAAAGATCGAACGTTGTATATTGGTATTTTCAGTCATTTATTGACACAAAATAATCCATATATTACAGTTTGTTCTGGCAGAGGAAGCGCTGTTTAGTCTACGACACTTGGGGAGTTTGCGCAGTAATTTACTCCCGCGAAATAGTTTGGAGGCCTCGCGCAGCCAGATACACATTGACAGCTTCGCTTCATGGGGAGGTTTTTTCGTATTTAATTTTTTTTACACCAGCTGGCAATTACCACCACCCTTGTAAACAATTAAAATCCGCGTTTATTCCCTTGTTCGAAAGAAGAAACAGTGGTCCGACCACCTGCGGACGTCCGAAAAAGTGCTGCACATGCACACTGTAGTGATATCACAAACACACTGGTTGGTATCTCGGGTGAGACTGAGCTCGACGGCAGGAACCGTCCTATTTATTTTGTATACAGTGGTGCCATCTGTCCAGTGGTGGTTCTAATTCACAGCTGGTGTGTCACACCACACTCCTCCCCCACCAGGGGGTGCTGGCCTCATTGGCCTTTACAACCAATTTTAAATATTCTGAATATTTTTACAATAAATATATATATATA
>JAAUXT010102986.1_pt1 | contig 14078 bp, 21 predicted proteins | sample 7278171 | NCBI WGS metagenome assembly JAAUXT01 (sample SAMN14350112, study PRJNA611818) | marine sediment metagenome | isolation source: surface marine sediment (1.8m) | place: French Polynesia: Moorea | collected 2018-08 | reverse complement strand
TTTTGCGCTTGACTTCACAAATGAATTCCACTGTATCAGAGGTTTCTTTTGCAATTTTTCAAGATTTTGTTCAACACTGCTGCACACACAGTCAACACAATTTGCTGCCTCTTCATGTAGACTCCAAAGTTTTACTGGCTTCAGCACACACATACACACACACACGCGCGATTGAACCCCATTGCAAGTTTCTCAAACACGAAAATGGCAGTGCAGACTTTGCATCGATTGGTGTTACGGCAACACGTGTGTATTTTGTGGTGAAACAAACAGGAATGGCGCGTTGTCTGACAACCAACACCGTTTCAACGAAAACAAAAACACTTGTCAATTTCGGCACGCTCCTCGCCTCAGGCCACCATCCTGGAAAACTCAACTACAGTACGAGGATCTATCAGGATATTCTTGCGACCATCGACTTTTACGGCGATTCCGATGTCATGTAATGGGTTGACAAGTGTGTCGATTTTCACCTGCTTGCACTGATGATGAGGCAACACAACAGGGCACGGAATGACACCAAAACAATAACAATGACTGCACTGTCAGACATGTATTTCACTCATCCATTTTGTATCCTTCGAAGTAGTTTCCATCAAAGTGAAGACACTTTTCACACCGATGCAACCAGTCCTTGAAGACATCTTGCCATTGTTGCACTGTAATGAGTCCCATGAGCCGATCTATTTCCAGTCTGAGCATGTTTGTGTCAGGAAATTGACGTCCTCGAAGTTGCCTTTTCAGATAAGGGAACAGAAAAAAATCACATGGACTCAAGTCTGGTGAGTATGGGGGGTGTTCCAAGATTGGCCACTGCATGGAGTTGAGTCCTTGTTGCACCAAGTCAGAAGCATGCGCCGGCGCATTGTCCATATGCAGCATGTATTTGTGTCGATGTTGGTAGTGTTTGGCTCCTCTCCTGATCCTCATGGAATGTTTCACACGGGTGAGCAATGGGAGGAAAACTTTCTTGGTGATGGTCTGATTTTCGAAATACTCCCAATGCAGCAGTCCTTGTTGGTCGAAGAATGGGATTAACATCACCTTTGCAGCTGATCTGGATCTCATTGCCACTTGTGGACGAGGATCAGTTTTGTGCAACCACTGCATGTTCTCAATCTTTGTGTTAGGGTCAAGAACATGGAACCAGGCCTCGTCACATGTCACAATCCACTTCAGTTCACTCTTTCTGTCGGCCCCAAATCTGTCAATAAAGTCCAGGCTGAAGTCCATCCTTCTCTCCCTTTGCACTGGAGTCAATACATGAGGAATCATCTTTGCAGCTTTTTTGCACAAGTGCAGATCCTTGTGCAACATGTACTGGACAGTTCCATAAGACACTTGCAGCTGGCGAGACAATCTGTGAATTCCGACCCTCCGGTCTGCTTGCACAAGGGTGTGACATCGCTGGATGTTCTGTGGAGTACGTGCACTTTTTGGTCGTCCACTTCTTGGTAAATCCACTGGGGCCCTCCTTCCATCCCTGAAGTTCTTGTGCCAGTGAAAAACTGTCCTTTTGTTCATTGTCCTCCTCCCAAAAACATGTAACATTCGGCGAAATGTGTCTGTCGGTGTCGCACCTTCCTTGAGGCAAAACCACACAATTATCCTCTGCATAACTCGCAATGGAACCAAAGAAGACACTGTAGCTTTTTTTGGTGCCATGTTCACACCAATTTGTGCAGTGTTCCACCGGCAGAACACAACTGCACACGACCAGGAACCAAGTGCAGGGTCAATGTAGTCTCCTGTCGACTCCATTATGCAACTTGCACGACGTAAAAATCAATGACAAATCGATGGTCGCAAGAATATCCTGATAGATCCTCGTACATTGAGGTTGTAACAAAATGGGGACAACATATTTATCGTGATTATCCACGGCGGGGGTGGGACAGGAGTGCAGTTTTCTCTTGACCACCCCGTCCCCCACAAAAGTACGAACCAGATTCACACAGTTGAACCTTCTTTTGAGAATTCTGAACGAATTTGCTCGCCTTGGAAAGGCAAATGCATCATTGAGTTGTGCGTGCGCGTGTCTGCAGAATGTGATTTTGACCTCTCAAGACTGGTTTCTTACACAAAATTTGTTTGGCCAGATTCAGAAAAATTAGAATTATAACCTTCAACAGAGAGAGTTCCAAAAGTCCCTTGAACTGTCCATCCAACCGAGTGTCCCTCAAATTTTCCACCTGGGAAGGACGCGGGTTCCAGCGCACCTTCAGGAAAAGCGCCTGAGCTTCGTAGTCGAGTGTTCAAAAACAGGACCGTTGTCACCGGTGCAAAATTTCCTGGCCAGTGGCCATCCTGGTCAGTCTCTGAACTTGTTTACAAAGAAAGGGAGGGGACAATCACTTACAGGAGGGAACGGCGAGTCCATGTCCACTCGAACACACACCTGGCATTGTTATGATTTGATAGACCACCGGTCCAAAAAAACTACACAAAAACTGTGACAACATTTGTGCTCCAATGAAGCACAACTCAAAACGCAAGAAAATGCAGTGATGCCCTTTGCGAAACTCAGATGGAAGGTGGGCAGGTGTGTATTCTGAAACTGCGGCAATACCGCAAATTTGGCCGCCATTCTGTTTGGACTCTGGTGCAAAATGACCGCATCCCAAGCTACAATACCTTTTCAAACGCCCAGTAAGTCACGAGAAAAGCCCCCTTCGTGTCAGGACACCACGCCTGAAGCCAACAGACAACTCTAATATCTAATGCCTTTGAGCACGCTCTTCACGAGCGCACACTTGGAGCAAGCCAACTCCGAGACACTTGACCTGCCGCTAGTTCGAACTGAAAGAACCGTTTCCCCACCTGCCGCAGCAACGAACAATGTCCAGTGCGAAACACCTGAGTTCGTGACACTGTGTCGGCTGCCACAACACTACGATCGAAGCGACAATCAAGTGTAACTCCACCAACGGGAACATTCAATCCTGAGCACAACCACAATTTCGTATTCAATCCAACTTGACGTTCAAGAACAACTGTGGACGACGCACTGTTGCTGTGCACTCGTTCGACTTCGACCGAAGTTGAATGCACAAACAACGGCTCGTTTGTGACGCCCAGAAACATGAATCAGTTGGACACGTGCTCTTCCTCTTCTACCTTCATTTTCTTCGTGTCTTGCTGCACTTCGGCCCCTGCGTCGCCCTGTCCGTGCGCCGCCACCTCCAGCGCGCGTTTGACGGGCGTCACGACAGCGGCGGCCGCCTGTGTCTGCGGCACAGAAGTCACGACGCCGGCACTCGTCACGTGGTTGTCTCCACCACCGCTCAGCGTCTGGGCAGCGAAAAGCAATTAAAATTGCGTGAGCGGGTTTGACAAACAGAACCAGAAATCCAAGTCAGTAAGGACTCTTCAAAGCTGCAGCCTGTGGTCGGAAGGGCAGTTTGCAGTGTTTGTTTGTTTGTTGTTGTTTTTTTTTTGGCCTCCTCACCTGGAGCTGTGGTGGTGCCGGCTTCACCAGTTCGACCTTGACGGCCCCAGGAGGCGGCTGCGCGTGCTGCACGAGGACCGGCGCTCCTCCCGCCGCCGGAGCCCTTTGAGCCGCCAGCACACCTGCTGTCTGTGCCGTCAGCTGCGATGTCATGCCTGAACAGAGAAAAATCGCCCTGGTTTGGACCTGCTGTTGAGAAAGAAAACAAGCAACACTTCGAGGTGTGTGTGCGTGCGTGTGTGCGCACGTGTACCTGTGGAAGAGACGAGGAGTGGGTTACCGGGATTCACCACCTCCAACTTCACGCCGGGAGGCAGCATCGGGTTGGTGAGTTGAGGCGTGCCTTGCGATGTTGTCACGACCTGCAACTGAAGTGCAGAAACAAATACAACACCAGCTTCGATGGTCCTCTGTAAACAGAAACAATCTAACATTTGGACGTACGTAGACACATATTTCTTCACACTGTGGCACATCAATGGATGCCAAACGCACGTTATGCAAAACACTGTCTTTTCGGAAGCTGTCCGAAGTCACAAAAGTCTGCTTGTGCAGCAATTAGAACTTCTGAAACAAACTGTTTCCAGTGTGTTCCGCAACCTTTCCAGTAGACTCCATCCTGCAATTGTTCCTCTGCTGAAAAAGAGAACTGACTCACCTTGGGAGTTTGGAGTTGTTGTATAGCAGCAGCGGTGGCGGCGTCCTGGACATGGGAGAGTGGCGCCCCCATACCAGCACTGGAAACGGCGTTGTGCGACGCCCCCAGTACGTGTCCCGGCTGCAGCACAGTTGTAGCGCCTGGCGCCGCAGCCGTCTTGAACTGGACGGTGGGCGCCGCGCCGCCAGCGATCACCGTCACCATCTTCGTATCTACAAGCAAGCAGTGCGTTCACGCAACTGTGGGTGCGATACGGTTACAGGCCGGCCGGAGTAAATCTGGACACCGCGGGGATCTGGTGAATCACGTGGGTATGGCAGAAGGTCCCCGGTTCCTTCCCACGGGTGAAGCATGAGTTTCAACAGCGCAGCGGATGCGATGAAACTGCTTCCTTCGAGACCAAGTATTTTGCAGAAATATCTACAGGCCTTCAGATGTTCACATTCAGGCTGATGAAGTGAGGTATGGCTGTGCTGTGGGGGTGGGTAGCTCCAGGGCTTTGGTGTCGGGGATGCAGGGTCATGAAGATATGTAGGGAATGGTTGGCAGGACATTTTGCCTCACTTTCCCACAGCGAACGACATCATCGCACAACCACACCTGAAGTCAGTGAACCTCGTTTCACTTCTGCTTCCAGAAGTTAATGGGTACACGTTTGGGTCCCGTCTCATTCCTTGTGACTTCACTGCTCTGCATTCCCCGTTGGTGTTCTGTCAATTCCAGCACGTCGACTCACCTGGGGATTCCTTCTTCACGTTGAGGTGGACGCCGTTAGCGATCGACGCTGGGTTGGCTGTTGCTATAGTGATGGAGCCGGGTCCAGCGCCAGGCGCTCCTGGCTGCGTCACAAGAAACTTCGTCGTTGGCTGGTTGATCACCGTGATGGGCTGAGACAAAAACGGACGTTAAGGCCGTGCAATGAGTGGAAACGCTCGCGGACAAAATGTTCAGAAGAAACAGCAGACCTGTACCTGGACGGGGCGGCTGGAAAATTCATTTTGCAGAGTCGTGTTGTGGCACATTTGTCAGAGGAATTTCGGTCTCACCTTGGGGATTTGATGAACAGCGGTAGCACCGACGGGAAGGTTATGTGCAGAAAACCCCGCGATAGACACTGGGATTCCTGCAATACTCGTCAGCGTTGGAGCCACATGGCTTGCACCTGCGGGTCAAACGAGTTTGAATTTACTTTCTACAAAGTATCTCTCAGCAAAAGAAACCATCGCGCTCAACAGACAAGAGGAACACTGAATAATCAAGCAGAATCTGCTGGAAACCCGTAGTCTTCATTGTCATTGCCCAAGTGAAGCCGTCAAAACCAATCACTCACTGCTGGGGGATCCCGGGGCGGAGGCGCTGAGTCGCGCGAGATCCTGCGCAGTCAGCTTCGTTGGCAGCGACGACACGTGGTGCAGCGGCGGGTGCGGCGCGTGCGCTGCCGAGGTCACGTTGAGCTCCGTGGCGCCGACACCGGTGGTGGCGGGCTCTGGTGGGGCGCTCTGCATGCCGTCAGGGATTGGGGAGCCCTCGCGGGACAGGCTGTCGGGCGTGAATGTGCCCGCAATGCCCAAGTGGCTTGGAGAAGCGGGAGCTGACCTGTAAGGAAGACGGAATGTGCTATTGGGATGCCATCTCTAAGGTGGTATGCTCAAACAGACGTGCTCCGCCTCTTCGGCGCCGCAGGTACAAGTACACACGGGTTTGATAAAAGCACGGCGAAGTGCTGAAAGCACTTTGTGAAAAGTGTGACAATGTCCAGCCTTCATCAAAAACACGATCATCGAGTAGATATGCACCTCAGGAATCTCCCTTGGACAGGGTTAACTTCGTCAGGTACCACCTCAGATGTTTGATGTCCTTCAGTTTGGTTCGAACCAAACGTGTTTGCACATTTTGCGGCGTACCTCGTGCTGAGCGCGCCGCCGAACGGTGTTCGGAAGCAAGGGACGCCGCGTTGGCGCCGCCGCCGGAACGCCTGCTCCGTCAGCTTGGGCTCGGACGCCGGGTCGATGCGCCAGAAGGAGCCTTTACCCGGCTCCTCCTGGGAGCGCGGCACCTTCACGAAGTACCGGTTCAGCGACAGGTTGTGACGGATCGAGTTCTGAAGTTGAATTTCAAACCAAGGCAACTGAATTCGCGATTCGACAGGGATCCAGCAACGCAGATGCGATGACGATCTTGAAGAGCACAGCCTTTTGCCAAAGAAGTGAGCCCCTGCAGCACACTGCATTTACGGTTCCACGACACCAGACCACACCGAGATTACACGTGGATGTTCGTCAGCGTCACTGACCTGCCAGCCTTTATCCGCTGTCCGGTAGTACGGATAGTTTTTCGTGATGTAAGCGTAGATGCCACTCAATGTCAGTTGCTTGTCTGTCGCAGACGTGATGGCCTGGACGATCAGCTGCGCGTACGAATACGGCGGTTTGGACTCGTCTTTCGGCCCAGCTCCGTCCGCCGAGGTGGGTGTCGGCGGCTGTGAGGACTCTACAAGGCAGTGGGAAAACGGTGGCAATGAGTTCTCCAGCTATTCTGTGATCTCAAAACGGACTGTCAATTTCACAACGTTCCCGCGACGAAACCACCAGTACCAAGTCTGAATTCTCAAAATTGACACTGACAAAAACCAACAATCAGTGATGAAAGAAATCCCGGGTGTTCTCCGTGTCGCGCTCAACTGGCTTCCTGGTGATGGCACGCACCTGTGCTGAGAGACTGCGGGGTGGGTGGTTGGCTGCCCGCCATGTGGCCGGGCTGCGAGGCGTGGTTGTGGTGCATGGCCCCGGGCGGCTTGTCGCTGCTGTCGCGTCGCGCATTAGCTGCGTACACTGCTGCCATTTGAAGATCGGGAACAACGGGCGGGCGGTACGTGGTGCCCCCGCGCGGAGACGTCGGGCATGAATTTGCAGCGCTGAAGACAAACAGACTTTGGTGTGATTCTTGGCACGACTATTCCTTGTCGGTTCACAGTGAAGACGCAAGATCAAAGTGACCCGGGGAGTTTTGATCAGGAACACCCGACACTGTACCTGATGGTGCCGGTTGGCGAAGGGCAGGGACTGATGAAGGTGCTGTTGCCATCAGCAGCTGCTGCCGTGACGGCGTGGTGCTGGTGCTGCTGAGCCTCGGGAATGTTGATGCGCAGCGGAGGCATCGGTTTGCTGCCGCTTCCCGCCCCTGCGCCGCTCACCACAACTGGCCGCTTCGGAGGACTCGGCACCCGCACAGGCTACAGAGTACAAAACATTGGCTTGAGGGAAAACATTTGAACCCGACATCCGATTCCATGGGGAGCACTGTGGTTCATAAAGCACCACGACTGACTTTCTCTTGTTGCAGAAACTTGAAACAGGAACCATTGCGTTTGGGCTCCTCTGTTTGACAACAAGGATACAAATGTATTGCAGTTTGTGCACTGTGTAATTGACCCGAGTCAAGGACAGCGCGGTAACTAGTGAATCCCAGAAACAACCTGTTTTGATTTGATGACGCTTCAATTATTCCTGCTGACGGGCGTGAATCTTTCTGGGGCACAAAATCGTATGTTTCTCTGCGCTCATTCTGAACACGTTGCCGAGCCAGTTCTAGTTCTGACGGCACACCTTGAATGGCTCTTCACGAAACAAACCAAACAATACCAGATCGCTTCATGCAGACAGTGTGTTGCGACTGCGTGATTGTTTGCTGTCGCGCGAACAAAGCTCAACATCCCAAACACACAGACTTGTGCGGAAAGACAGACCTGCGAGTTGACAGCATCAACGAGGTTTTGAAACATGATCTTGATGTTCGTGCTGGGAAAGCGCAGAGTACACCTGCAACGAGACGTGGGGAAACTCAGATATTTATTCCAAATTCTTGGCGACAGGGAGCTACGTATTCTCAGTCACACACAAAAGAAGATGTTTTGATGGAAAGTGGAGAAAATTGTGATTTTGAAAAGAAGCCACCCATCGCAATCCTGCATCCTCAACTGCCAACAAATATGGCAATCCAGGCACACAAACAGTGAAGTGCACATATCCTGCACTGGGCCTTATCTAAGTGTCACACAGTGACAAGATTTTTTGCTTCTCGTAACAACATCAAGTGGGAGACTCGAGACCAAATCAGCATTCGTTTCATGTGTGCAGACATGTTCCGCTTGGGTCTCGAGGTTCAGCTGAAATTGGAACTTTGCACGGATACTCTGAAACAAGGCCATGAACAGTTTTCAAGCAGACCAATGTCCCAAAAAGCAGGACTTGTGAATGGGTGCCAGCACACTGCCCGAGAAAAACCCTGTTTACAAACAATGATGCAAAACAAAAGCTCTTTCAATTCAGGATTCCGAGGCTGAATACTTGCTGAAATTGAAATCCTCGTTTGTTTCAAAACAAATTGTCCGTCTGTGTTGATGCGGCGCTGTCTCGATTTGTTTACATAACGGCCATATTCCTCAAGCACATGGTAACCTTGACATGTGTACAAATTGGACAAAATTCTCCATGTTTTCAGACGAGAGTTTGTGACAGATGGCGTGTTTCATCAGTTGAAACAAAATGAAAACTGTGTACAGACCAGAAGACGATTTCCTGATTTACTTTCACAGAAAACTATTTTTGGAACACCAGACAGTGGTGCAGACATTTTTGAACTGGTGTTTTCGTGTTTCTTTCCTGCGTCTTACTCACTTGGCTTGCAACTCCAAAGGGGATGCTCCCTTTGTCTGAAAGATCCCGTCGACAAAGACTCCATTCTTTCCAATGCAGCTCATGAAGAATTTTCCACTGTCATGATAGATTTCCAGATGCACTCGTGAAATGAAGCTCGAGTGCCCCATGTTTACATCGACTTCCCCCTTCGATGTGTTGCGCCCAATCTGGATTTTCTGCTTGCGCATGAGATACTCGAAGTCGCGGCCTTGCAGTTTTGCCACTGCAATCCCCTTCGCCGGTTCAAATGAAGCACACATCCTGGGGCTCGAGGGTGCAGAATGGAGCGATATGAGCGCATGAGCGCCAGCTTCCGACGAATTCATGGCTGAAAACATCAACAGTCAAAATGGTGGCTGTTTTTCTAAACAATAGCCTGACTCGCCGGTGAAGTCCTCTCCTGTTTTCCAGAAAGCACCACGTCAGTCACCTGTATGGTGTTCTTCTCTGCACTAAATGCCAAATATGTCTCAAACTTAGTGAGTGTGAAGCCAAAACCATGGGAATATGGAGTATTTCCTCAGCTAAGCCTTGTGGATGCTGAGTGATCGGACTAATGAAGGTCGAAGTGTTTACGATCCCGTCATGCAGCGCGGCACCATGCGGCCACTGCGCGAGAACATGGAGAAGCCACACCAGACACGTGCAGCGTCTGCATCCCTCATTTTCAGTTGAAGAAAAACACAAAGGGCAACGGAAAAATAGATCTATACAGCATGCGATGAAACGCACTTGATATTTCTTTTCAACAAAACAAATTCTCTCGACCTTTGCTTTTGTCTTTCTCTGAGACATTGGCTTGGGCTTCAGAGTTTTTCTTCTGCCTTCGATTTGGTGGTTATCTCATCACAGTATGCCGGTTTGCAACAACAGCCTGTTTGTTTACCACAAAAAACAAACATACAGCTCAAACAGCAACTTGCATGCAGCACTTCCTTTGCAGTCCAACAGCTGTAGCTCCCGTGGATGACGAGAAGGGGACTGGGGAGGTTGTGGGCTGTGCTCAAGGTGCTGGGGCAGATCCAGGAGTGCATGGGTCCTTTTGCGGGCTTCTCCTCCTCTCATGTGCATGAAGTGTCTGAGTGGATCTGCGTGTACCGTCTGCCATACCCTCGGGTATGGGTACAACACAGCTTCAAAAATGACACGCAGCTTTTTGAATTCCCAGCAAATTGTAGAATGACATGCAGTCATCAGGCCCTGGTTCATCAATGGTGGGTCGTGAACTGTCAGACGGGTTGCTCGCACAAGTTTGTTGTTGTTGTTGTTGTTGTTGACACGTGACAATTTTCCCACAATGCAAGCAGAAATCGGAGTGCTGCAAGCAGCATTTTCGCCAGACCAGTCCGTGCAGGCAGAAAGAGAATGGCAATTTTGAAACAATGTAACTTTATTTTCTCAAACGAATGGATGGCACACTTTATGTTGAGGTGAATTTATCAGCATGTGAATCTGTGAATGTCGGAGAGTTCGTCGTCCAGAATCATCATGTCGATCCTCAGATTCATTGCCATCTGAAAAAATGAAGAAAATGATTCAGGGAAATCTCTCAGACAGTTCCAATCCCTGTTTCGTTTTGCCTGTTTTCAAGGACCAGGAGAGGTGCGAAGTTTTCTTGATGTTGAGAAGGGGGAGGGGAGAGAGACCACCCCAAGCAGCTCATTGGTGTTGTTTTCACACTGTACGCAGCTTGTAGAAAATGAAAATGTGTGAGTGAATTTTCACTCGTAAAGAGAACTTGGCTTCATAGCGAAACTCACCCCGTCGAATCTGTAGGCATTCTCCACGTTCAGGGTGCTGGGGCCAAGAACCAAACTGTGCATCTTGCGCAGCAGGGCGTCGGCGCGAATCAGGCTGACGTGCGTATCTGCCATTCTGTCCAGCAGCCGCAAACGATCCTGCAGCAGAACTGCTGCCTCGTACACCTGAAATGTTTTGAGTGTTAAAATTTTAAGTGTTTAAAATTCTATATTTGATGTGAGCGGACTATGTTTGAATGTGTATGTTTTCCGTTGCACTATTTTTCTTTCTCTTCAGTGGCCTCACCTCAAAAAGAGTCGGCAGATCACTGGCGATTTCGTCCAACACCATCTTTTCCTCCTCTTCCTTTCGCCTCAGTCTTTCCATTTCTCTCTCTTTCTCCATTTTCATTCGTTCAGCACTCCTTCTCTCCAACTCATCCCACCTGTTTGGATGGAACAATTGTTAATTTGCAGCTTTCTCCTGCTCGCGTCTGTTGTGTAACTTTCTCTTCATATATGATATACAATTTCCAGACAAAAATAACATTATTTTTTGAAAAATATCCTCACCATGGCAAGGTGTAGCGTTTGCGAGCAGCTTTCTTGGTTGGCAGCAACCGACGAAATGCGTCGCACACGCGCTCTTTCAGTGATTTCTTCACCTTCTTCGCATCTCCAGGCTCCGCTTCACAAGCGAAAGTCGCAAACTTTCCCATGGCGAGCAAATGCACTCGGCAATGCAGCTAAATCGGCAAAATTTGCGATTGTAAACAAGTCTCCGTCCGCTCTGTAGACAGGCAAATCGGAAACTATTAGTTACCGGGAACATACTTGGCGACGCGCCGCGGCAACGTGACGTCAACATGACGTCAAAATGTTTGAACGTCACGAAGAAAACGCTTTTCCGTTGTCACAGAAAAGCTGTTTCTGCACCCATGCATGGAAGGTGCTGCCCTCATTTGACAGGCTCGCTTTGAGTTTTGTTCTCGCGGATGCTCTGGTCGGACCCCAAGCACCCTTGGATGGGTCAATCCTCACCTCGGTGTTGGTGTTCAACCAAATGTTCAGATAAGAGACGGTGGAAAAGTTCTTTGGAGTGGATCTAGATCTAGAAGAGACCATCTAGATCTATCCAGACCACATCTTGATCCAGATCTGTTTGGACCAATCCTTTGCCATTTTCACAGATATCACTTGTCCATGCATTCCTGTGGGAGCATTTCTGCGTGAAGTCACGAAAATGACTGAACCCCAATCACAACAGAATCTGCCAGATTTCGCTTTTCTCTCAGATGTTCAAATTTCTGTTTCTTGCGGTCTTTTTTGCACGTTTTCTGCGTGCGTTCCCACTCGTTCAGAGCCCAAAGGGGTGGGGATGATCCCACAAGGCTTTGTTTCGAAACAAGAAAACTCTTGGAAGCTTCAAAAACTTCTTTCTTCTTTTCAGTTTTTCTTGGGTGCAGGTATTTTTCACCTTGGAAAAGAAAGTTGGTTTGTTTTGTTTGTTTGTTTGGCACACAAACTTTACATTCCTTGGGTGTCCATCTTTTTGATGGTCATGTAGATCTGCAACCAGCCATCCAAGTGAAGTAAATGGCTCAAAACCCAGCAGAATCCATGTATGAATCCACAATTTGACCTCGCTTCCCCCATACCCAGGCCAATCTCCCCCACCCCACCTGGGACATACCTCTCCAACTTGGGTCATGCCACACCACCTGGGATATATCTCCCAGCTACACCTTCCCCCAAGACCTCACCTCCTCGCCTTGGTCATTCATCCCCCCCCCAACCTGAGCCAATACCCCCACCTCAGCAATAGCCCATTTCAAAGCCATACCTCCCACTCCACCAAGACCAATACCCCCACCCAGGCCAATGCTTCCACCTTGACCAATGCCCTCACCTGGGCCAATACCCCCTGCCAATTTTGTGCTTTTCCATGTTTTGCGCCATTTCAAAGTAATTTCCAAAAATGCAATGTAGGAACACAGGAAAGGTTCCCTGGGCCAGAAGTTCCTTGGAAATCCAGAGGGGCAAAGGTAAAAGTCATCAGAAACACTGCACCAAGGAAAGTAAAATAGAAAGTAAAAAAATACTTGGCACTGCTTTTCGTTCTTCTGCTCTTGTTGGCTTTTATTTTTCGGACACCACGAGGGACCCTAGATTTCCATTGTTCTTAAAGTTTCCAAATATCAGGGTCCCCTGGGTTTCCAGGGTCACTCACAGGGTCAGGCGGAGACATACATGTTGGTGTTGTCAACCAACATCCTCACCCGCATGATGCGCTGACAATTAAAATTTCAAGAGCCATGCATGTGCCATTCCTCAGCAGAGGAATCTTTTTCAAACAAATCATGGCCAAACTATCTCAGGGACGATTTCCCTTTTCTCCGTCTGGATGAAACTGTCATCCCGAAAAGCAGTGTTCGCTTGAGGTTTGAGTGGTCCTCCTCTTCGACGCGAGACGCGTTATCAGTCGCCGCGATCCCGTCGGGTGATTTGTGCTCAGCAAGTCACCCCTGAGCAACCATAAAAGCTTTCTATTCAGTGCCTATTATCAGCGTTCCCACAAACCAAGATATACTCTGCTCATAATCAAATACGCAGAGCGGTGACTTAAGAGAGTCAAGTTCATCTGTGGTCGTCTGAATGAAACCGAAGCACAGAAAGATTGTCTTTTTGTCATTTGTGCAAACCATCATTTTGACCATTCTCTGCAAAGACTTTGGTTGTGTCAGCCCGTGTAGATTTTTGTGGTGTGGATTGAGGTGGGCGGCCCCAAGAGGTGGCATTCTCCAGGCCCTCACGCAATCCCTCACACTGAGTTTCTGTGATCACTCAAAAATGAAGGTTTTTTGATTTGGTGTTTCAATTGCATCAAAAACAGCAAGTTGACGGGATACATGCCAACAGATGGGAGGGAATGTTGAGAGTGCAAGATTAGGGCAGGCAGGGTGGGACGCAGATTGAATCGTCTAGACGCGCAGACTTGTGCAAGAAGTGAGGTCCCCGCCCACCCGGGGCCCCGGTCCGGCCAGGCCCACAATCCTCCCCCGGGGCCTTCTGCCTCCAGTTTGCTCGTCGCGCAAACCATGCAGCTCGAGAACGCCTCCACTGCACGCAGAAATCTGCCTCGCAAACCACTCGAATGTCTTGACATTTTTTCCTCATGCCGGACAAGAAACAGTCTGAAATTTTTGCCGATGTTGAAAAGCACAAGTATTCTCGTGCGCACAAAAGGGACAAGACACAAAACATCATTTGTGTTTGAGACAAGAACGAGTTCTTCGGTCAAGACAAAAAGTGTTTCAGAACTTTTAAACTTTCAACTGTTTCATTCAGCTCGCTCTTTTGGCGACTGCAAAACCAGTTTGCAATTTTTCGTGTTCTGAAGAGAGAGAGAGAGAGAGAGAGAGAGAGAGAGAGAGAGAGAGAGAGGGGGGGGGCAGAAGGCATTGTTTCAGTTTAAAAGTTGGGTGCAAGAAGAGAACTTGCCAGCAAGACATTCAGAATAAAGTGATCACAGAGAC
>JAAUXT010102125.1_pt1 | contig 14078 bp, 19 predicted proteins | sample 7278171 | NCBI WGS metagenome assembly JAAUXT01 (sample SAMN14350112, study PRJNA611818) | marine sediment metagenome | isolation source: surface marine sediment (1.8m) | place: French Polynesia: Moorea | collected 2018-08 | reverse complement strand
CCCCCCTGGTGGGGGAGGAGTGTGGTGTGACACACCAGCTGTGAATTTAAACCACCGCTTGACAGGTGGCAGCACTGTACATACAATAAACATAGAGATTCGTGCCACCGTGCAGTCTCACCCGAGATACCAACCAGTGTGTTTGTGATATCACTACACAATAGCATGTGAAGACATCCTGGCAGAACTTGAATTCCCCCTCGGAGATCAACAAACAGTTGTGACAGTGGAAGTGATCAATTTAACCCCTTGGAGTGCAGACAAAATGCAGTCAGAGTGAGTGCAAACACCTTTTGGTCAGGTTCTACCAGTTTCCTGCCAGAAATAAATCCACCCTCGTATTTCACTTCCTCCAAACCGGCACATGTTGGCAGACAGACAGACACAGTGACTGACAATCTTCGAGCCGCACGAAACTTGAATGCACTTTGTGACCCCTGCTGAACTCAATTCACTGCCATGTCAGGTTCTGTCTCGCAGAGGAAAAACTGGGCAAAAACTCAAGCTGACGGGTAACGAAGTCGCCCTTTGGGCGATAATAGACTGTTGACATGCAAGCCAAAAGTTTTACCTTCAAAGTCTCCGGTGTCAGCCACCACAATCGTGTGCTCCTTCAACTGATCCAAGCAGGAAGACATCTTGGAAATTTTGGCAGCTGGTTCACTCATTTTAGTTGAAAACCACAACAAATAAATGCAGCAAAATGCAAACTGTCTGATCTTTTGACCCCAGAAAGCGTGAGTGCAATTTTCAGTGGTGACACCTGCTGAGATCATAAATCCCAGTTCGCCACCTGGTGCCTAATTCAGGATGTAAACAGAAATATGAAACAAGGAGATTTTGTCGAATTCTGCAGCATTCAGGTGTTGAAACAAACGCAACTACCATGGCAGAAGACAACAGAAAGAAGGGCTGTGGTACGCATCTTGTCTTGTCTGTTGTGATGTTTGGTTTAGGTGGGTACGCTTGACGCGCAATGGGCGATAATGAAGTTGTTCCAGGTATATGACAGAGGACACGTACGCCACCCACCCACATTCGCCCCACCCCAAAAGAACCCCGAGAAACGCCCCTGGGGGAGCACGATGTCTCTCTTGGCGCTGCAAACCAACAGCAAAATGTGCGTGCACATTTCCGTCTGCGATTGCGACTGGTCAAATGCTCTGTGCTCTTCTTCAGGTCGATTTCAAGAGTGGATCAAGACTCCAACAGCGACAATCTACATCAACTACATCCTTTCGTCATGGGTACGCAAGCTGTTCGTGGTGTTTTTCCAATCCCGCCTCGCAGCACCCCACTTCACCGAAAGCAAATGTCCATTTGCTCACTCAAACATCACGGTCTGCCATTGTTCACCAAAACGGTCTTCTGCAGGGTGATCGGATGTGGAATTTCGCCATCGGTATCTACTTGGTGGGTTTCGAAGGAAGCCTGATATTAGCTGCCGTGCTCAACTTCGGCTCCAGTGGAGCCATCTTGGTCCTTGGCGGAGTTCTTGGAAACTGGGTCGATAACAACACGCGACTCAGAGGTACAGAGCAACAGGTTTGCTTGTTGCGTTGCATGTTGCACGGGTATTCAACAAAGGTGGGGTCATCCAACCGTACGAGTGTGTTTGGCTTCTGCCCCGTCCAGTAGATTTGATCTATTCTGACCTGTGTGCGAGCCTGCTTCGCTGTTACAAATGTGTTCGTGCTGCCTTCGTTTCAGCGGTCCGCATCTCGCTCTTCGTGCAGAATCTGAGCGTCGCGCTCAGCGCAATAGTCGTCGTTCTCTTTTTGCGTTTTGATGCTCAACTACACGGCGCTGTGCGCCACTCACTGGAGGGCGTCATCATCGCGCTCGCCGTCGTGGGGAGTCTTGCCAGCACAGCGTACAGGGTCGCTGTCGAGAAGGATTGGATTGTTGTTATCAGTGACGGCAACGCCAGCAAGCTCGCCAGTGAGTTTCTACAAATCACAGTTTCACCACATTCAGTTGTCACAGGAATCCACGTGTGCGTGGATCGTTCGCTCTTGAGTGTGGCTCTACCGAAGTGGGTAGCCACTGGTCGTTTGCCACTGAAGGAACCAAATTTTGTACTTCGTGTGCACAATCTGAGGTTGTTTTTTTTTTCAATGCAAATTGAATAACATTGGGGCGGGGGGAGAACGGGTCAGCTTCGTTGTGGCAAGAGCAGGTCACAACAGCAAGAGAGAGCGAGAGAGAGAGAGAAGAGAGAGAGAGTTGGACGCTTATGGTGCAAGAGTGTAAGACTCGATCTGTACAGAAGTATTTCAAACGCGTGTCTGTTTCAGGTTTCTTGAGCTTGTGGTTTGCTTCTCAGACCTCAACGCCGTGACGCGCGCGCTGGATCTGCTCAGCAAGGTGCTCGCGCCGCTGTGTTTTGGCGTCATCCTGAGCGCCATTTCGCTGGCAGCAGGCGCGGTGTTCATCGCGGCGTGGAACGTCGCTTCGGTCGTGCTCGAGTACGCGCTGCTCATACGCGTCTACCGACTCGTGCCGCGCCTCGCCTTCAAGGACGTCAGCGGTGAGAGCAGCGCTGCAAATTTTTGCGCATCTCAGACTGGCGTGGTGACACGTCGCGTTTGTGTTCTTTGGGTGCAGAAGCCTCGACGTGCTGTGTAATGTGCTTGTTTTGAGATTTACTGGTGACTGCCCAGTTGACCAGCGCGCTGATCAATGCAAATCCGACCTGCATTTCAGACTCAAAGGAGAAGCCTGAGCAGGAGATGGCGGAACTGAACGCGAACGCGCTGCTGAACGGAGCTGCGCACGACGAACCTGACGAGACGCAGTCGCCCAAACAGGCGAATCAGGACCACAAAGGTGCGCCGGGGGCGTTCTGGCCGCACACCAAGTCGGTCGCTGGTTCTGTGATATGTAGTGAAAGCAGCCACCGAATAGCAATCGCGTCCGACATGGTCTTCGCAATCTCAGAATTGTCTGAAGAGGCTGCAAGCTTTTTCCGTTCATAGATGGCGCTGGCCCGAGCAACAAGCGGAAGCGAAAGCAGAAGAGCTGCGCGCGCATGATGGCGGACCCGTTCGTGACGCTGGTGCGCGGCTGGCGCGTGTACGCGCGGCAGAGCGTCGTGTTCGCCGGGCTCGCGCTGGCCGTGCTCTACTTCACCGTGCTCGGGGGCGGCACCATCACCGTCGGTCAGTGCACCTTGGTACAAAAGTGGATTTGAAAGGCACCAGATGAGGTCGTGCTGCAGCTGCCTTCATAGCCAACCACCACACGTGTCGTGACGACCATTCATTGGCTTGCCAGGGTTCGGAAGTGTGCTGCTTTTGTTGCGTGTTGCTTCCCCGATTTCGGCAGTTCGGAAGTGTGCTGCTTTTGTTGCGTGTTGCTTCCCCGATTTCGGCAGTTTCATTTTGTTTTGTCCTGTTGGTTGGCACATCTTTCAGGCTTGTCTCGCGTTTCTTGCAGGTTACCTGTACGCACAGAAGCTCAGCTCTGTCACGTTGGGATTGGCTATCGGGGCGAGCGGACTGACCGGGCTCATAGCAGCGTTCATATTCACGCGCGTGCGCAAGCGCATGGGCCTCGAGCGAACCGGACTTCTCGCCTTCTCTCTTGAAATTGCGTGCCTCGTTTTGGTCGTGGCCTCAGTCTGGGCTCCAGGGACTATTTTTGATCCCAGCTGCCTCAGCGGTGAATGTCACAACGAGGAATCTCCCAGCACTGACTGTCACAAATCAGGAAACAACACTCTCTGCACGGTACAAGGTCCAGTGTCTCAAGACTTGAACGGAACACTTGAAGACGGCGTGAAAGAAACAGCGTACAGTGTGATGGACGGTTTGAACAACAGCAGAACCTCAAACGATACTCAAGCGACCAGCCCCCCTCACGACAGAACGTCGGCGGCATTGTTCTTGACGGGATTCATAACATCTAGAGTGGGTACGTGAAAAGAGCGAAATCCAATTTTTTCTTTCTTTTGAGGAAACGTGAGCACTTTTGACACATTCAATGTCTGAACTTTGGAGGCTTTGCCCGTTTGTACCCACACGCAAGGAGCATCCATTCCGGGGAAGGCCAGGACCCCCGGCTGCCTGCTCCTTATTTCAGTGTGCAGGGTCCACCTCGCACGCAACATCGCCACGAAGTAGATCCATCACAATTGTGCGACCTACTGCCACGCCAGCCTCTGCCCCGCACGCGTCTGCGCAGCAGATGGCGCACTCATCTGCGCGCATGCGCGCCCGCTCGTGTAGTGACGCCTGTGCGCGCCTCTGCCCGCAGGTCTGTGGATGGCGGACCTGACGGTGATGCAGCTGCAGCAGGAGAACGTCGTGGAGAAGGACCGCGGCACCGTCGGCGGCGTCCAGGAGTCGGTCAACATGCTGCTCTTCATGCTCATACAAGTCCTGGTGAGTGCAGCGCGTGTGTGTGTGTGTGTGTGTGTGCGCGCGTGTGTGTGTGTTGTGTGTATGTGTGTTCTCCGCTGAATCAAAATAGTCTTGTCGACAGTGAGGTCAGTGGCGCGCAGTGGAACTGCAGGTGAGTGGAATGTTTGTGATCTTGGTGCGTGTACCTGTGAGCACGTGTGTGAGTGTACCCGCTTGTGTGTTCGAGCTGTTCACTGTTCCCAAGCGCGAGTTCCTGCAGTGTTCGTGATGCACTTGCAGACGATGGTGCTGCCGCGGGTGGAGACGTTCGGCGTCCTCATCGTGCTGTCCTTCTGCGCCATCTGCCTCGCCGGCGGCCTCTTCGTCGCGCACGTGTGTCGGGTCAGCGGACGCGCGCAGCCGGGCGACCCGACAGACCAGGCAACCGGCCTGGCAATTGACCAAACAGACCAGCCGGCTTAGCAACCAGCAAAACTTGTTGCTCGTTGAATGATGAGTGAAATTCCAACTGGCAATCATATCAGAACAGATGTCTACATTCAGGGTTCATTGGGTCCACAAACTGGTTTGTACACCATCAGTTGGCAGAGTGCGCGCAGTGACCTGGTTTTCCGACCACGCCTCGAGTTCGACGTCGAAACAAACCAGCGAACTCATTTCAACAAATGTTTGGTTCTTGAACTTTTTGTTTCCAACACCTTTTTGGGGGTGTTGGTGGGTCTGATCATGATTTGAATGACATGGCAGACGAACTCTTGATGCGTCGGTGCATTCCACACAACTTGACCATCATTATTTTGTTGAATGTCCTTTTTGTTTGTGCTTGTAGCATAATTTGTTGGCATAATACGCGCACGAATACGTCCGCATAATAACACTCAACACTCAGGGGTGGGGCAGAGTGCAGTAGAACCAGTTTTACGTCTTCGTTTTGTCGCCAGGTTTGATGAGTCACTAACATAGTGCCAAATTTTTAACGAATGTGATAATTTGTGCCTGGTGTTCCGTGCTATGTGATAGGCATGGAAATGTGTTTTTGCATGTGCTTTTTAGTGCTTGAGTGAGGTTTTGAACGAAAGGTGTCCTCGGCCTTTGTGATCACACCAAGATGTCCCGTCGAAATGTCCTGATGACAGTGGCTGGCCCAGGGGAGGTGTTTTTGTTGGTTTTGTTGAAAATAAATCCTCTGGCAGCAGATCCGTGAGAGTTGATGCTTTGTAGTGCTCACAGTTCAAAGGACATAGATCTGAAATTTTGAATTGTGTTTGAATCTCGCGTCGGATTTCAAAGTCGTTTTCAGCATTGCCATTTCTGGGTTCTGTGTCTGGTTGTTTTTTATAGGATCCAACCTGGAATGAACAACTTTTGCGCACGGTTCGCCGTCGGCCTCCTCACCGCGCGCCTTGTGCAATCTCCATCGATGTCTGTGTGTCTGTGCTCTCCTTATTTGTGTGGAAGGGGGGGACGGCAGTAGTTCCCAAGCTGCCCACAGGCAGGTCAGGTCTCAGGGCAGCACTATAACTGCGGTCCATGCAGGGGGGGGGGATCCAGCAGTTGTAATCATGCTGGACCCCTACTGGAGGTCAGATCCCAGGGCAGGACCAATGCTGTCTACACCAGGGGTCTAGTAGTTGCGCCCATGCCAGACACCCCACCCATGTGGACAGGTGAGGTCCCAGGTGGGACCTATGCTGTCTGCAGGGTGGTCTGCAGTGCTGCAATGCCAACCGCGTGGAACGGCGCACTTTCTGAGGGTCGCTTTCTCGTTCAAAATGCACTCATCAATTTGTTTTGTGTTCCAAGTTACGTTTGACAATCCCACTCAAGTATTACCTCGTTTCCAGTTTCTATTGAGGTTCCGAATCTGCTGTGTCATGAAACGACGTAATCATCTTGCCAGAAGGAAGGGAGTTTTGAGAAGCTTTGTTGCCCTGTTTCATGAGGACGTGAATCCTGTATACTTGTTTTTTGTGACCTGTGTTTGTTCGGCAGCTTTTTGTGTTGTTGAGTAGTATTACTCGTGTTTTAATGCTTACAGTTGTTGCGACTTTAGAGTCTTTGAAGATAACATACAATTTGTACGTCGTTGAAAATAAAATTTCTATTTTTTGCAAAGTTCTCTTTTGTCCACAAAAGCACGAGTGAGGTGCGAAGTCGAGCGGTCCGCAGTGGTTCGTAGCCTGACGTGAGAACGGTGCAAACCATGTCTCACGACTTGCAACCTCTTTCCGCATTTGTGTACAGCATGGCATTTTGATTTGCAGTGAATCTCCTTCATTGTGTTGGGCTGTTTCGCCCATCGAGCTCTTTCAGGTGCAAACTCCCAGGTCGCGGCAAAACCCTGCTGGGGGGAATGATGCGTTCGACCTTTGCGAACAGCGAAGTTGTGAGGCTCGTGGCTGCAGTGACAGACGAGAAGCCCTGCCTTTGTTGTCCCCAAGACGTCTACTTTGAAGTTTGTTTCGTGGAGTCGTAGAGTACACGTTGTTATCGTCTGCAGAAAGTGCAGGCAGGTTTTCTCTGCAGGTCTCAGCACGAGAGATGTTCGCTCGAGGAAGGACCAGCAGCACTTTCTGCACTCATCAGAACCCTGGCGGTAAAGTGCTGCTTGCAGCAGCGGATTCGGCTTTGGTGTGACGGACTCGCCTGTTCCTGTCGCGTCCCGGAGCTGGAGGCACGAGCTCCGATCGATGCGATTCGCCCGGGTGACGCCGAGAACACGGAAATTGATGTTGGGCCGCTTTTGCGCTTTCAGGTTCACGTCCGCGTGTAGCTATGAAATTGAAAACAAGCTGCCGTGGGGGAAACTGCCGCTCTTGGGAATCTGATACATGTATGCAGGAGGATATTCTCCCGGTTTCATTCAGTTTTATTTCACCGCTGATCAATGCAACTTCAGGTCCCATCAGTTTGGGACAAAAAACACCGCATGTTGTTCACCCCTGCGAGATTTGATTTCAGTCGCGGGGAGGGGGGCTAGGAGTTGGGCGACCCCAAGTCCCGTCCGTTTGTGACGTTATTGTCCGATTGTTTTCACACAGGGATTGTTTCTTTTCCTGCTTCTTGGACCAAAGGAAGTACCCTCACTCCGCTTCTTGTGTTTGTCGTAATTTGAAGGGAACCGTGATGTTATCAAATGTGATAGTCGTTCCATGAACGTGGATCTACTGCTACTTGGCACGCATGCAGTCTCCATGATACGAGCGCCCGAGCCGCGGTCTGAAGCTGCTGCTGCCGCGGCGGACTCGCGCTGCTCGGTCGGTCGGGCCGTTGTTCCTGACGGACTGGAGCGTGACGCCGATCGATCCGCTGCGTCACGTTTCAATTTTACAGAGTGAAACACGTGGGTCCGTCGAGACCTGCACGGCGGGACGGAGTGAGGGAGGCTGCAGCGCAGGTGAAACGCGCCGCGAGCGGCCGGGGCGGGAGGCGTCGTTCGGGTTGGTGATTGAGGTGATGAAGTGAAGCTGATGAGGCCATCGAGCCCCACAACGACCTCTCAATCCAGACATGAAAGACGGTTGAGGAGCTGCCGAACGCATTTGCGCCCGGCTTCTGATCACTTGAGCGACGACGTGAGGCTCTCCGGCCGCTGCGCTGCTGGAGCGAGGTCTTGATTATTTTTCCGCTGTGCACATGCGCGCAGGGGAGCAAGATGCCCCATTCCGCACACAAATTTGTAGGTTTTATCTGTCCAAAAATTGTCGAAAGGGAATCTCGACAAATTGTCTGAACGTTCTTGGACGTCTACATACAAAAGAACACAGGATGCATGTTGAGACCTCCTACACGTCTACAGTCCAAGTTTTGTTCGCTGCTGGGGCGTCTGCAGGCAGATTGAGGAAGCGTTGATTGAAAACAGCATCTGTCTGTTTTCGGCTGAGCAAAGAGCTTTTAATGGAAAACTCATCCCGAGGTTCATTTATCAGGAATTGTCCACTCCGGTGGGGTAATGGCATTATTTGTCTACGTGCAAGTCCCACGGGATCCATTCGTTCATTTGATCTCTGCTTCACGAGGCAACTCACTTTCCTGACAGATGACCCAAAGACAACTTTACCTCCATTAACAAACACAGGAATGCACACAGACCGTTTGGGGGCGATTCCCATGCTTTCTGCGTACAGCAACGTTGTGTGAGGTCGTTCGTTGGTTCTCAGGCGACTGCAGGATTTGGCTTTCAGCCCTTGGGAAAGAAACCATTTTTCTGCAGCCTTTCTGCACATACTCGTACGTACATGTACATTTGCGCAAAAAAGTCTTTGAACATGAAAGATTCCTTCACTGCCATACATCTCACTTTTTACAGCAGAATTCACCTGCAGCCAGCTGCTGTCAATTCTTCCATTCTCAGATAGCGCTTTCATCTCGCGAAATGTCTGCAGAGTCTTTAGATCACGCGAGTGCGTTGGTCGCCAAGAAAGGTATGCATACATGTGTTTTCGTGTGAAACCTTCTCCGGTTCCAAAGTGAATCTGAGTTTGAGAAACCCTGCGTGGCCTTCCGGCAGACACCTGCTTTTTCTCACTGTTGTCTGCTTTCAATTCGTCTCCTAGAAGAACGGGAAAGAGAAGACGAACAAGGATAAAAATTGAAACCACACAGACGCATGTAAACCGTTGTGGATCTCGAGACACAGTCGGACCTGTCGTCGGGTCGTTGCGCGGGACCGTGCGCGGTCGTGGTGTAGCGCCCTGAGTCGGCAACACGGCGCGGGGCGGGGCGGGGTGTGAACCCTGGAAGCGCTCATGACTGGCCCGTGCATTGAGACGTGTAAAAACTGTCGTCAAGGATTTGGTTCTGCAGTGGACTGGTCGGAAGACGATGACGTGCCCGTCTGCATTGCGTGCGCTTCAGTGATGAATGTGAAAGGCAAATGAAACCGTGTTCATCAAAAAGTCATGTCGTCATTCCTGCCAATTCTTTCCGATTTTGTGTCGTCTGCATGAAAGAAACTAGAAAATGTCAGGGACAGTGCTCATTTTCCAGCGTGTTCGTTTGCCATTGTCCTTCACCTGGCTTCACTCGGCAGGGCTTCTGTGCTCGGCATTCAAAAAGCACCGAGCGAAAACGTCAGTTCATACAGTGAACAAAGCAGCTTCTGGTTTCAGTCGCTCAATTCACGACAGTTGCTCGTTCACTGTGAAGCTGAAATATCCATACAGAGCGAGCTCGCCGTCTGTCTGCCTGACTCAGGTGAAGGGGAAACGGGTCACACAGCGAGAAATGTGAGATTTACGAGTTTGTCGTCCAACGCAAACCGAACCAGCTGTGCACACAGCGAAGCCGCTCTGCCGAGGACTGAATTGAGCGGAAAGAAAAAGAAAAACACACACGAGGCTTGGTCAGAAAAATCACAGGTATGTGAGCTCAACTTTCACCAGATTCCTGTTTCGCTATATAGTTTGTTTGTGGACTTGTGTGGGCTGTTGTGTTTGTGGTTCTGTGCGAAACCCTCAGAATATGTTTTTGAGGACCTGCTGGAATTCTCTGAGCGATTTGGGGTTCTGCAGCATGTTTGGCTGAAATTCATGACTGGCCCACACTTACACTGAGGGCATCGAGACGAGAAGAGAAAACCTGCGATGAGACGGTCGATCTGAAATCGATCTGAAATGTTTCAAACCAGCGGCGTTCTTGATGTTTTGTTTCCAAGTGAAACCAGATCACAACACCCTCCTTACAGACCCGCCTCCCTACAACTGGGTCTGAAGGAACCATGGAAGGCACCCGCCCTTCTCGACAAGTGCGCGCACCTGGGTCACAGAGCCTTTTGTGGACCTGCGGGCCTCACTTCCCGTCAAACCTGGTTTGCTCGTGCCCAGGACCTGGAGTCGAGTTCACACTTCGACCCTGCCCCGAGTCAGAACGGGGCTCAACTGCTTTGTGAGCAGCGTGTGCCACATGTGCCACAAACAACAAATTCACTCAATTTGATACAGATCAAGTAATTTACGGAACTTTCCCTTTTCCTTTTCTTCCTTCCCTCCTTTTGATTTCAATTTGTCGTGCATGTACAGCATGGCGTTGTGAGATTTCGTAACTTGTCCCATGCTCTGCTCCTTTGACAAGCAAGTGACCCGGACGGTCGTTTCTAGGCGTTCATGAGATTCAAATGCACCTGAGCAAGTCAATCTCAAGAAACCGTTGCCCTTGAAACCATCATGACTCATGACAAACCCCTTCGCATGCAGAAAGGCTCACAGGCGTTGACACGAGCTTCAGGTTGTCTCGGACAGGGTTCTCACACTGTGCAAAATTGGTTCCTGTGAAATCACACAATGACTTTTCGAGACCTTTAGTTGAGAAAGGAGTTGAGAGATTGAACAGAAACCATTTTGTCGGGTGATAACTCATTTCTACCATGATGCGAGCACGTATGACTGGTTTTGTCATCGCCGAGGTGTATAATTTCTTCTGTAACGTCGCTGCCGGCACATCTGCATGCAAAAATTGCACATGCAATTGAGCTAGGTGCGTGTTCCTGAAAGATTAGCTTGTGCTTGTCACCTCTGCATGTTGGGTGAATTCTCACTCGAAAACAGCTGTGGCCACTTTTGAATTGGAGTGATGTTGCAGATTCCAGACGAAATTCTGGGAGATGATATTCAAGTGGATTACATATACTCGTTCCGCGAAGACTTCGAAGCAGCTTCACAACAATTGCGCAAGTTTGTTGTGTCATTTTGAGTGTTTTGTCTTCCTGGCTGTTCACTGTGTCTGCGACGGCGCCGAGTGAGATGTGCTGTTCCGGGGAAACAGGTCGAACGGCCCTGTTCGCTGCGGAGGAGCCGGAGTCGGGGAGATACAGGACGCAATTGATGCTCCGGAGAGAAGACTGTCGGTGGAGCTTCGGGCTCTGCAGGAGAAACAGCGCAACAGATTCACTTTGGGCCCTTCTGCTGCAAAATCAACACAGCGGGAGGAGAAGAAAATAAGTCCCCGAGGAAATCCATATCTGCGCGTTTCTGATGAATTATTAATCGCACTTTGCATTCCGCTGATGATGTGCAAGCAAAGACAATTCTCGGTGAACCAGTGATAGATCGATGTTGTCTTCAGTTTGTGCAGACGCAATTTTCCCCCAGGGTGCACCGTGATCAAATACAAACAGCAAGCCACCCACAGAAGCGCGCAGATGGAGATTTAAACAGTTTGTTTGCTTCATGCTGACAAAGTTGGAAGAGAGAAAACACCAAGAAGGGAACGAATCTGCAGAAGGAAGGTTCTTGCGCTCTGAGTGTTTTTGCGCAGCCGGCGTCTGCGTGTAGAAGCCTTATTTTCGGTCGGTCCTTGTGATTGTGATTCGTGATTACTGGGCCATTGTTGTCAGTCGTGGGCAGGTTTCACACACGCTGCAGGTTCGCTCATCAAGACTGCCATGACTCAATTGCGCGGCGCCAATCAGAGGCTCGGCTCGGCACGTGGAGGGCCCCGTGACAGCCGCACCTGACGATGTAGCCGCGCCGATCCGACTCCGTCAGAGTGACGAGGTTCAGCAATGCTTAACTTTTACATGACCGGTTCTCGAATGGCCAGATCGCTGTTCCAGATCACCACTTTTACCCTGAATTTGCTCCCAGAGCCAATGAGAAGTGACCAAATGGTATCTGTGTCACTGATCTGGCAATTGGCGCACGTCGGAAAAGGACGGGACGTGTTTGCTGAACCTCCGAGCTGACTCCGCCTGACGCCTCCGTCTCGTCGCTCGTCACGAGCCGCGCTTCAAATTACTGGCACACGGGCAGCAACTGCAAAACCTATTTCGTTTGGCGCTCGAACTCTGCTGAACTCCTGAGCCAGAATTACTGCGGGGAGAAAAGACACAGTGCACGGGTTTCCAATGTTCTTTCTTTGAGTTTGAAAGAGACTTCCTGAAAGGTGACAAAAGTCAGCGCCCGGAAGGGTCCACGGTCTCGTTGATGGACAAAACACCTTTTGATAAGACTCTCCATGGTCACATTACACATACGGAGACTTCTTCAAAGAGAGTGGTCCTGAGGGCTCCGCTCCGGAGCACTCGGTTTCGAGTGTCACAGAGGATTGGGCCCACGGACCTTGGATAATCTGAGCCTGCAATTACAGGAGAGCTCTTCTGAACAAAACCAAACACATGTCGGAGCAGGTAACTGACATTGTCCCCTGTTTTTCTTTTTCGTTTCAAAACCAATCTGATTCCAAATAATTTGAATCTGTTTCAGACAGAAGATGGACCTGAACAACAACGCGCACGCACGTGCGGACGACGACGACGCCGTCGCGGTGGCGCCCACTGGTGGCGCGGGGGACGCGGGGTGCTCTGCGCAGCTGAAGCGGGGGGCGCTGCTCCTGCTGAACGTCTCGCAGCACCACCTGACGGCCGTCGTCGTCACCTTCAGCGCCGTCGCGTGTTTCTGGTTTCTGCTGATGAGCTTGAGGAGGAAGAAGCGAAGGTGACGTTTCGTGCGCCCCATAGGTCCAGCTGTTCCTTCGCCTCTTGAAATGTCCAGCCCTGTCAAATTTTTACTGCCCACGGGTGTTTTTCGTGAGAGTGGACCACATCAGGTTGACAGATACAGGAGACCAAGGTCCTCTCAGTGTCGCAAGGGCGGATCGAAGATTGGGTCGAGGAGAAAGGAGCTGATGTCAACTTTGAAAGTGAAACACTGAAGCACAGCGAGCCCCATAGCGCAACAAAGGGGTTTGTTCTGTGCATGGACGGCTGGGAGGTCAGTGAGACCAGCCCTCGACCGAAGGATCCGCCCCGGTCCCGTCCCGTCTGGGCAGGTGACGCCCCTTGTGCACACGGTTCATGGTACAGTCAGCCTCGATAAGTGCAAGCATATTTTTTCTGTGTATATTTGTAACAATTTTGAAAAAGCAAGACTTGGTCAGAATGAGAAGACCCATAATATATTCCAGACGAAGAAATATTCTGGATTGCAGGTGGAAGTCCAGACAAAGTGATTTCAGGTGAAAAGTTTGACAAGTTTCAGCCACATCACAATGAGCACCCGAGACCTCTGGGCGCATACGGAAGTTTTCGGGCTGGACTCAGGCCCTTTGGAGAGCAGCTCCTGACCGGTTTGTCGTTGTGCGGTTGTGGACGTACTGGTCGTGTTCTGTGCTGCAGGGCCGAGCTGAGCAGAGCGGACGACGGCACCACCCAGGACGCGCTGCGCGCCGTCGCGCGCGACTTGGCGCAGTGCCAGGCGTGCGTCGACTACTATGACGTCACGTTCGGCACGTTCCAGCTGACCGCGTTCCTGATTCTGCTCTACGTGCCGCAGCTCCTCGACACAGAAACGTGCGCCACTCTTCATGTTTTCGTGTCAGATCCAAACCACGAGAAGCAGTTTTGTCCCACATAAGGTTGAAGACCGCGATGTAGAGAAGTACGCGAGGCTGCAAGTAATCATGCAGTGCTTTATCCGCCTGAGATCCCTCCTGAGTTCTGCAACGACCAATTAGTTGGCTGCAGGTGGCCTCGGAGAGACGCCCTTTGTGTCGAATTGCCCAGCTCCGTTTGAATAGGGCGTCCGTGGTGTGACCCGAGACTTAGTGAACAAGAAGCAGTGCTCAAGGCAACTGCAGTGCGAAGTCCCTTGCAGTGTCGGTAATGTCATCAATTCTTCCTTGTTCATCAATTCTTCCTTGTCCTCCTTGTCTTCCACCAGTCATGCTATCCGCAGGGGGTGGTAGGCCTGCCTCTGGCAGGGGGGGGGGGTTCTGCCT
>JAAUXT010021259.1_pt1 | contig 14078 bp, 16 predicted proteins | sample 7278171 | NCBI WGS metagenome assembly JAAUXT01 (sample SAMN14350112, study PRJNA611818) | marine sediment metagenome | isolation source: surface marine sediment (1.8m) | place: French Polynesia: Moorea | collected 2018-08 | reverse complement strand
GAGAATTCAGCATTCACAGCAGAGCATACATTCCCCTTGGTCCAGAAGAATCCTCTGTATATCCTGCACAAATGATGTCCACTTGATGCACCAGTCTCCTCTTCAGATTGGACTCAAAAAATCCCAACTGTCACCATGTCTCACGAAGATGAGCTTGGATTAAGATTTGGATTAAACAAGACGTCGTACGGTTGAACGTTTATTGTCCGAAGTGTGCATTATGGAACATTATATTGTGTCGCCAATTGATCCACGAACGATTTCCTTCACTTTGCAGGAAAGACGACGATCCTGTACAAGGTGAAGCTGAACGAGAATGTGAGCACCATTCCAACCATCGGCTTCAATGTGGAGACCGTGTCGCCCGTCAAGGGCGTCACCTTCACCGTGTGGGACGTGGGCGGCCAAGACAAAATCCGTCCGCTGTGGCGCCACTACTTCCAAAACACCGAAGGTCAGTGCAAACTTTTTTGTTGCTGCAGAATTCCAGTGGTTTTGTGCCAACATCGTTCACGACATCGCGCACTAATTTTGAGCCTCCGAGTCGGATGCCGGCCGAAACTGGGTTCGGGCCACAACCCTGACCCAGGACCTACGAGACAATTTGTGCGAGAATAAAATCTACGTTAAAAATTACATTTTGGTTCGCAGGTTTGTTGTACGTGGTGGACAGCTCAGACCGCGAGCGGATCGACGAGTCTCGAGAGGAACTGTTCTCGGTGCTCGAGGACGAGAGTATGCGACATGTGCCTGTCGTGATCATCGCCAACAAACAGGACCTGCCGCACGCCATGAATCCCGCGCAGATCGTCGACCTGATGCACATGCGGAAACTGGGGAGCCGCAAGTGGCACGTCCAGGGCGCCTGCGCCGTCAACGGTGACGGCATCTACGAGGCAATGAGTTCGATGGCGCGACTCGTGAAGGAATCACAGAAAGGCAGCTGGTGACAAGCGACCAGCCATGATGATAAACAATTGTCTTTGTGCAGGTCACATATCACACTGAAACTGACTGAACCTTCTGTGATATTTGCAAAATGATGTGATTGCTTGCTTGATGCGGACAGTTGGACTATCTGTGCAAATTGATCTGCCTTCACGGAAGGTCAAAGGAAATCTTTGCGTTTCATAAGATGTCAGACCTTAGAAGCGCCTCGCAAGTTTTATTGTCAAAGAGACTGCAGCAGCAGACTTACAACACACCACCACGTCATTCTTCCTTTGCGCAAAATCCTTGCAAAAATAAAAGCTCCTTGTGCACGAAACGTTTCTCTTTCCGGTCTGTTCTCGAGACCTAGATGCTGAGCTTGTACTTGCCGTTCTGTTTCAGGAGGTAACCGTGGACATTCATGGAATCCAAAGTTTTGTTCAGTTTGAAGGAGTCAACCACCAAATTCGTTTCCTAAAATGATCAAAAATATTCTACGACAAAGACAAACGTAAGAAAACGAACCAAGAAATACTACAGTGGCATTCTCCGCAGAACATACCCGAAGAGCATGTGATATTTCTTGCTCAGAGAACACGTTCAGCCCTGTTTGGTTGGACTTCCTTGTGAGTACTTTGCTGATACTTTTCGCCAGTTTCCCTTCACTCATCCCTGAGCCACGTTGCCGTGAGAAATTAAGCACGCCCATGGCATCAGTGTTTGTGTCTTCCATACTGCAGTGGAATACAACAACAGCCATTCACAAACCGGCTCTTGTTTCCGATTACAAGTGGCTCTTAATTCAGTTGTGAAGTTCTCATGGAGGCTAAAGCAAATCGAGCAAGAAGCTCCACCGACGGGAAATAGACACAAACACGTTTCTCTTGCACAGGCACCAACCTGAACTTCATCAATTCCACAACGTCTTTGGCATCATCCGCAGTCGTTTCTTCCCGCAGCTCCAGCCGCGCCCTTGCCTGAAAAATAAACTGAGTTCAGTTGCAAGAACCAAAGTTTATACAATCACCAAGAAAAGGTCACGTGATAAAGAGCTGTCTCTGCCTCGGTCAGCCGGATCAGCGATTCCAGTTGTCGGGTGGTGATGGGCGCGCTGTCGTGTGGGAGGTACTGCCTTCTCAGTTTGAGGTAGAAGTCCTGAAACATTTTGCGGTTCTTTTTTTCGTCGCAAACACTTGATGTACCGGTGCTTGCAAAACGGTCCAATAATTCCAACTCACGATGATGGAAACGAGAAGTATTTTGTCAGACTTACTTGCAGGATCTCAGCAGCTTCTGGGCTGACTTTCGGATGGACATATTTTCTCGCGTACGCAATGTACTGAAACCGAACGAACGGAGACCACGAAGCTTTTTTTCTGCGACAAAACAGACAGACACACAGACACAGACACACATAAAAGATCCATATTGTAAATTGCTATTCTGACCTTTCGCAAGTCTGCGTGAGGAATGGCATCCAAAAGTTCTCCCCGCGGAATTTTTAGCCTTTCCGACAATGGCTTCTGTGCTTCATACTCGGCTCTGGCGATGTCACCCGGCTCAATTTTCTGCATCGACAAGAACAACAACCCAGTGTCAGGTTTGTGAACTCAACCACTTTCTCACAAAATGACAAATTTCACCTGGAAAATGTTTGGGTCATCGTTTTTGTTTTGTCTAAACGGGCCATCGCAGCAGATCCAGCCAGTGTGGCTGTCACAAAATGACAAACTGAACAGTAGTGCAGTGACCCCTCTTACTTGTCTGAGTACGGACGTGTTCACGGACTTTTTCCTGCCCTGATGCAATGCCATGACATGTTCAGAGATCTGGATGTCCAAATCGCTGTCTGGTGTGTCCAGCAGAATAAAGAGCAGGTCAAATCGGGATAACAGCGCGCTGCCCATTCTGCAAGTCAAGGAAACGAAAACTCAAATTTTGTTCGTGTTTCTTTGCATCACCGCAAGAGAAAGTGGAAACCAAACATGACTTCGTCAACAATACCTGAGATTCTCAGACACCGTTTTGCCTTTGTCGTAATGTCCCCCAACTGGGTTAGCTGCCGCCAGGATTGATGTTCTCGCCGGGAGACTGCAAACAATTTGCAAACGAGAATGTCACGGGCATTGAGTCGCACTGTGAGTTCACCAATGCAAATTGTCAGAAGATGCAAAAATTTTTTCTAAGGAGGAAGGGGATGTGAAACATTCTGTTCAGGGCCTTTTTTGGCCAAATTTGGAACTGTTTCAGGGGAAGGGGGTGCTACAACTGTTTTCAGCGCGCATTTACTTGGTCAGACTTTCAAAGTTCAGTTGAGGAGGAAGTCCTTTGAACCTCTGACCCCAGATACCAAGGAGGAGGGAATGCGTCCTTCCAAGTTTCCCACTTGAAGTGGATATCTCCCACCCCCTACTTTCGGCCGGGGGGGGGGATTCTGGCAAACCTTCTGGAAACGATAAAGTGCGATTTCGAAATGTGCCTGCCGACTGAGAGTCGCAGTCGGCGCGTGCAAAAATGCTGAACCTGCAAACTATTCCAGCCTTGGCAATACTGATGGTTTGCTGTTCCATGGCCTCCAGCAGAGCCGGGTGCTGGCTTCCCATTTTGTCGAACTCGTCAATGCAACAGACGCCTTGGTCGGCCAGAACAAGCGCACCAGCCTCCAGCGCAAAGTCACCACTGCCGCCGCCCACCTTTGACAGAGTCACCTGTTGATGAGAAAAATAGCCTGCACCAGAACGTATCATTTGGAACGGGTGGAACGGAAATGAAGCCACTTGGTGTGAAATGAGAAAGAAAAGACATGAAGGAAACGCACAGTCAATCCTGATGCTGTTGTCGTATTGCCACAAACATAGACGCCTCGGGGAGCAACGTTCGCCGCAGCTTGCAACATCTGCATGTCAGGACACACGAATCATGGTGAAGGATTCAAACCGCGAACCGCCACAGCACTTTCTGATCACAGAACCTGCATGTCCGGGAAGTAAATCCGACAGCTGACCTGACTTTTGCCCAGCCCAGGATCACCAACGACTAGAACATGGGGATCACCACGCACCGGAACGCGATTCTGAAAAACAGAGAGTGCTTTTTTCGTCTGCACATTCAACGTTTGCATGTCAAAGCTGCACGACGGAGTGGAATCGCAAATGCATCCACACCTTGTCTTGCACATATTTTTGAGTTCCACCGAACAAGCCAAGTGTCAGCCCAGCTTTGACGAGCTGAAAACAAAAGCTGCAACGGTTAGACCTGCCGACAAACCGATTGTTGACAGAACTAGTTGTTAAAAAATAAACAAATGCTGTGCGTGCGCGTGTGGCTTGTCCCAGTGGACATTCAATTTTTGCCGTTTTTATTTGAGGGTTGAGCAAACGTGGCCTGTCTTGGTTGATGACAGCATGCTTGTGTCAAGAAGGTGCAGAAGAACAACTTCAAATCAAAATGGTGAGTGGGAAAGCTCAAATGTGGGAACAAGTGAGTTTCCACAAACCAGAAACAAATCAGAAATGAAAGAAAATCCTGTTCACACATACCTCGTGCCCGTAGATGGACGGACAGAGAGACCTGCAAGAGATGCAATGCAATCTTGGTACAAAAGCTTTTTCCACTCAGCTTTTCGGAGACGAACGAAGGAAGGACAGCATCTCAGTCTCCAAATCCTCGTCACAAAAATAGACATTGTCTCAAATCTTAAGCTGAAAATCAGGTCCAAGGAACACTTCAACTCAAGTGAAAACTGTCTCACCCAACTATGACTTTGAACAAATTCGGTGTGGCTTCAAGGTCACGAATTCGATCAAAATCATCATCCGTGAATTCCACGCCGACCCGAATTCCTCCGTGTTCAACGTTGTCTTTGTTGCCCTTGGCGTTTGTGATTGAATGAGCGTCGATGTACATGACATACATGCACTTGTCTCGAGGTCTGCCGCGACCTGCATGAGACAAAGAGCTTCACAAGAACATTCACAGTATCACTGATTGCACGGGAAATTTCGTGTTTTTTTGTTCACTTCGAGTTGCCTTGCCTTCCTCTGAGGTGTGAACCTTGACGATTCCTGACAAAGTGAGAAGATCCCCGGGAGAACAACAGTCCACTGGAATCGCAAAACAAACGATTTGAACTTTTTTCACATCAACACAACTCAGAACACGGTTCAGACAAGAGGGATTCCAGTGGCAGCGGTGATCCTGAATTTAAAAAGAAAAAGTGAAACACGAAGAAGGAACAGTTGGTGGTACAAGAACTTTTAGCAGTGTAGACACCCACCGAATAGCCCAAATCGACATTTCACCCAGCAAGCGTGGTCTGTCAACATTTTCTTTCCCAAACAACACAACACGCCGAGCAGGGAAGGAGAGGAACAAGGTCCCCTTCTCACGAGCTGAGCACAAGACCCTCTCTGGGGGTGTTCGCAGAATCCGGAGGTGAAGGGAAAAGAGGCGACCTTTCTTTTGCTGCAGTCGTCGTGTGTGAATTGAAGGCAGTTTACGAAGGAATTTTACCCAGATCGTTGGTGAGCTCACACTCGATGTTTCTCGGAATTCTGCCTGATTCTCTGTGTTCATCATTTTCCAGTTCCTGCACGCGGATGCTTTGCCAGTCAATGGTTTCTGTCAGTGGGTGGCTCCTGAGAGGCAGGAAGGTTCTACTTCTGCACGAAGCAGTGGGACAAGAGAGCGGCGAAGTAAATCTCCCCTCCGGAAGCAGAATGGCCTGAAAAGAGAGACCACAGTGACAAACTGCTGAAAACACCCAACAATTCTTTGTGACGTGCATTCGAGCAAACCAAACCGTGGTTTAAACTTTGGATATTCACGGACCTGCACGTTCCGGCAGCCTTGACACTCAAAAGCCATCTGAGTGCAGAAAGGCTGGATGTTGCTCACTCGAACCACAGTTCCCTTCACTGCTACCAGTTGCCCTGAACAGAGGTGGCAATTGATCAAACAGTAGAAAATAACGTTTTTCTTGAACATGATCCGACCACCAGAAATCTGATGCTGACATCTCGTTGCCGTTGCCAATCTTGCATTTTCCACACAATGGAGCTTCTGGCCACTGCAAGGAGCAGGCTTCACGAGAAAGATTTTTGCGCCGCCGGATTTGGCTGGAGACACACTTTTTAAAACGGTACTCGTCGTCACAATTTTCCAAAAGAGGAGTTGTTGGAACACAAAAACAGAAACGGACAGGCGTCCAACAATCCTTGATCTGCTGCAGCCGTACCGTAACAATTCGCCCCCAGATTCTTTATTGGGACGACCGGAACTGCATCGACGACACGGCAGTGAATTTTCGGAATGAGGTTCGTCAAGCCTCCGAGGTCTTTGTCCATTTCATCAGACAATACCTGAAAGATGCACAATCAGCTACAAAACGAACACACAGAAAATTTCAACCAAGTGAGTTTCTTTTTCAGAGATGTGACGCACGAACACAGTGACAGCACAGGCAAATCAACCTTGTGTATTCCGAGTCCCAAACAGTTTACGACAGTTTGTGGTGCAGATTGCATGATGGTCTCCAAGTTTGGAAAATCCAACTCTGAAAGAAAAACAAAAGATCAACGGTCAACGAGCCCGCGCCACAAACAGGCAGCGAGATTTGAAAAATAACGAGAAGTTGAAAAATTTGCACAAATATTTTTTGTTGGTCTACTCCCTGGACTAATTTGAGTTGGTTTGCCTCCTCCCCCAGCCTTGCGGAAACAAACTCAAGTTGGTTCAGGGAGAAAACTAACTCGTTGGTTTGAGCTGTAATCTTTAACCTGAAGCAAACTAACTCAGTTGGTGTACCCCTGGCTAAAACAAGTTGGTTTGAATCTCCACAGACACACAAGGGGTGACTGCACTCAGCCCCCAGCAACCGTTACCGCGTGCCGTTTAAAATGACCAATCTCAAAACTGGAAGGCGCGGACTGCTTCACCACTCACTCAGTTGCGACACAAGATCCTTGAACTCGACGGTGATTGAGCCTTTGTTTTCTATTTCCTCCTGCAATCAATGATTTGTACAGATGTGATGAGAAAGAACCAGCCAAGCCTGACACCCGCCAGGGAACCAGACACCCACAAGTTTGAGCAACATCAAGAACTACGAGGCTGATTCCCATTCTGACGATCAGCATGTCTTGCACTTGGAGCCTTGTTTACAAACAATATAATTGTCTGTGGTCACTGAAGCGCAGGTTCACAAAGGAAATGGGGCTAATGGTTTGACCTTTGCTGCTCATGCTGATCGTCAGAAAGGGAATCACCCTCGTACCCTTCAAGAACTACCCTTCCCGTGAGCGTCAACTGAAAAATATCTACGTACTCTGAAATTCAACGCTCCTGAAAGCCGAAAGAACTTTTCGAAGAGTTTTGTGTACCGTAGTTCTTCGGATTGGTCATTGTACGCTACAACAGAGAAACGTTCACTGCAAATATTGTTCTTACAATCCACACAGTGGGGAAAGCAGGCAAAGGTTCAAGAATTCGTGGGACTAACCCACTGCTGGAAAGTAAAACCTCCATCCTTTGTACGGTGAATATTGTTCCAAAGTAGTTTGCACAAGTTGTGGTTTCTCTTGGCTGTGGATTTGACTGCCTGCGAATTGAACAAAGATCTGACAGGCGTGAACCTGCAAAATCCCCAGATTTTCTCAAATTGTGTCTGAAACTGCGGCAGTCTTCTGATTCAGTAGATCCACAACACTCACCGCCACTGCCACCTCTCCAGGAGCCTCGCCAGTTCCCTCTTCCCCTCCATCCTCCTCTCCCTCCGCCTCGTCCTCTCCTGCCTTTTGGGCCCTCAGCTTGACTCATCTCTGGAATTGAGGTACACGCTCCAGATTTGCGACTGAGACTCATTTGGCCCCAAAACAGTCCTCTTACGATTCAGATACACTGTTAACTGTGACACCTTCGGTTGGCCAAGAAAGAATGTGCACAAATTTGATGGGCCATCCATGTGACATAAGACCTATATATCCACATTCATCGTCGCACAGACCCTTCTGCACCCACTATGTGGTCCGATGTGGATAAGATAGTGTTCATGAATACCCGGCCTGCAAGACTCATGGCCTTCACGAGATAGATTCGTGAATTATTTGTGGCGATAATATGTTGAAGTGGCTCGTACTTGGCGCGCATCGGGGGAACGTTTTGCGCGGTTTCTCCACTTTCTCCGGGTGCGCGATGGACACAGTTCCGAAACTGGTGAACACGCGACATTTTGAACAGGTTCAGTCGATCACTCTTTACTAATTATTTGTCTGTTCTCACAGCAGTCCATAGTCAAGATGGAAGATTCTGGGAAGAAGCTAAGGTGCACGTTTTGCGCATTTGGGAACGTGTTGTGAATTTACAATCCGAACGTGTCTGCGAGTATGGTCAGCGTGAGAAAAGTTTGAGATAGTCTACATGTTTCATGGGGGATGAATCGACAACAAATTTTACAAAATCAAATGGAACACGATGTTGTGACGATTCGGGCGACGCATCACTGTGCTGTTTTAGCCAAGGAGCAGCAGATATCAAAATCAAAAGCTTCAACGGATTTGTGCAGGGCGCCAAGCTGAGCAAGGGGTCTCTTATTTGGGGGGGGGGGGGCATTGGATCTGGAGGAGAAATCAACTTCTTTCAAGGCCAATCAAGTTGAAGTGGCGTTGGAGTGCATCTCACCCTTTTTCACAGTAAACTGCCCGGGGCTTTGAGCGGAATGGCGAATCCTTGATGGTGTGTTTGACAATTTCTTCAACCCGAGTCGCAGTTTGTTCACAAAAGTGAACTGCTTTTTCAAAAGTTAAATTTGAATTTTGCAGTGTGGAGGAGACCGCATCAAGGGCGTTGAAAATACTGCTGTTCTGCAGCGTTTTGATGATAACTTTACCGCTGGGACTCTACTTTGGAACGAAGGCTTTCATATTTGAAGGCAAGCTGAGTGAAAGGAAACCAAGATGAAACAATGTCTTTGCAACTGAAAAACAAATCTTGGCATGGGTTACAATTCACAACTGATCTGGCCTCCTTTTTTCAGGTATCCTTGGAATGACAAGTACGAACAGCTACTTCTACGCAGCCATTGTTGCCATCGTCGTCGTGCACGCAATTTTGGGAATGTTCGTTTACTTGGCGTGGAAGGAAGGCTCACGTCCAACGTATAAATTGGAGTAACTCGGAGTGTGTAAAATATTTTATAAACTGACCAAACTTTTGACAGAATCATCAACACACACAGAAAGGAGGATTCATTGCGCAACGTCGATGCTTGTGCAAAACAGTGTTCTGAGCAAGAAGAATTGTGAGCATCATGTTTGGAAGCGACAGTGAGAGTGAGACTGACGGAAGTTCTGGTGATGGGGTTCGTATCAACAAGGATTATGCTGAAAGTTACAACAACTGGAGGCAAAAAGAAGAGTTACAGAAATTGAAAGACAAATATGGGAATGTTTCTGGAGAGGAGGAGAGTTCGTCTTCAGAAAGTGAAGATGAAGACGCAGAAGCACTCACAGACCAACGAGAGAGCGAGTGGCTGAAAACACTAGCTGCTCTGAAGCAAAAGGATCCCAAAATCTACGACAAGAGTGTCAAGTTTTATGAAGAAACAAGCGATTCTGAAGAAAGCGAGAAACCCTCCACCTCAAAAAAGAAATCAAAGGACAGAAAACCGTATTTGCTGAAGGATTACGAAAGGGACCTCATCGTCAAGAAAGCAGGCAGGCTCAGTGATGCTGACAGCGACAACGACATTCCGGCACACTTGCCAAAGACTTATTTCGAAGAGCAGAAAGAACTCAAGGAGAACCTGATGTCAGCCATTGAAAACATCGATGAGAATTCGGATTCTGATGAAGAGTTCCTGACGATAAGAAAATTATCAAAAGAAGACAAAGTGAAGAAAGACAAAGAATACGAGGAATGGCTGGCTACGCAGGACACATCCGGGGGAAAACTGGTCGGGATAAATCCCTGGGACAAGTCAAATCTGGAAGGAGAAGAACAGTTCTTGAGCGACTACATCTTGAACAAGAGGTATAGGGATGACGCTCAGGAAGAAAGAATTCCTTCTTACGAAGAACTAACGACGTTCGAAGAAGAGGAAGACGAGTTGGAAAAACAAGAAACGTTCGAACGAAAGTACAACTTCAGGTACGAAGAACCGGACCAAGAGTTCATAAAGAGTTACCCGCGCACAGTCGGAGAGTCTGTCCGGCGCAAAGACGAACGTCGAGTCCAGAAGAGGCAGCAAGCGAAGGAAAGAAAACAACGAGATAAAGAAAAGCAGCGTGAAGAGCTGAAGCAGTTGAAGAACTTGAAGAAGAAGGAAATCATGGACAAAATCAGCTTGATCAAACAGGTGACTGGGAATGAGGACATCGCGTTTTCCACGAGTGACATAAACGAAGATTTTGACCCCGAGAAATACGACAGCATGATGCAGAAGGCGTTCAATGACGACTACTACGAAGACGCAGACGATACGAAACCAGTTTTCGAGGACGACGAAGAAATGGGGTTTGAAGTGGAAAATTGGGACGAGTGGCAACCAGAGAGAGAGGACGCTGAAGACGGAGAGCATGTTGAACCCGGCGAAACGTCTGAAATTGGAGAAGAGACGCACACGGAACCGTCAGACAACAAAAAACGTCGGAAATCGAAGTTTGCCAAGGCCATCGCCAAGAAGAAACCTGTGTTTGATCCAAATGACAAGACATTCGAAGAATACTTGGATGATTATTACAAACTGGACTACGAAGATATGATCGGGGATCAGCCTTGTCGCTTCAAGTATCGTTCTGTGGTTGCCAATGATTTCGGCCTGAGCACTGGCGACATCTTGGATGCGAAGGACAAGGAGCTGAACCAGTGGGTGTCCGTCAAGAAAATGAGCCAGTACAGGACCAAAGAGGAGGAAATGCTCGATGTCAAGCTCTTTCAGAAGAAGTGTAAAAGAAAGGCCAACGTACTGTTCTCTGTGTACGCGGATGAAAAGGGCGGTTCTAGCAAACGGAAATTTGAGACCAAGCACTCAAGTCAGGCGGACACACCGAAAACCAAAAGGCGAAAGTCTGAATCGAAATCCTCAGAAAATCTTGTCGACAGAGGCTTTGTGAAAAGGAAACGGTTGTCTGCAGGAGTGTGCAAGACTGAAGTCGGTGGTGACAGTGAACAGAGTGTGTCGACGAAAAAACGGAACAGAAAGAGGAAAGGCAAAGGTCAGTCATCGACACTCTTGACAGACGACCGGTTGAAGGCTTTCAGTATCAATCCGAAAAAATTCAAGTACACGAAGGCAAAAAATGTAAACCATTGATTTGATGATTGTTGTACCAATGTCCGTTTCAGCGTCCTGACATTTCTTTTGCTGTCCCGGTTTTTCTTTTTGAAGAAACGACCTTTTCCCCCGGGAATTCACGACTGCTGATTTCCGTTCGATTAATTTCTGTACTCCAATACAACTTGGGATTTGCGTACAACTCAGTTCCGGTGCAACCGAGTCCTTGTTGAAGTTTGATTCAATTTTGACTGGGAAGTGTGACCATTAAGTTACTGCAGGTTTATTTTTGTCAATAAAAACATTTTTCCAGTTGCTGTGTGTTTATTCATTGGACATCACTTGGATTTCAGAAGTCGAGTGCGGTACATAACGATTGTGAGCAAACAGAAAGCAAATTATCATGGCTGACAAGTCTTTTTACTCAACTGAGTTCGCGGGTGAAACGTCACAGGGAGTTTCCTGTGACGCTCGTAATCGAAGGCGAACGCCAAACACATTCGCCTGCCACATACGTGCTGACCACATTCAAATCATCGTCCAGGAAAACGAAATCCGCATCCGAGCCAAAGTCCAAAGTTCCCTTCTTGCCGGTGATGCCCAACAGTTGTGCTGGGTGCAGTGTTGCGGAGTTTAGTGCTTCCACAATCGTACATTCTGCAATTGCAGAGACAAAGTCAGCGTCGTGATAACTGAAAGACGCATTTTTGATCACCTGGTTCGTACAGCACACACAGTACCAGTCATATTGTAGAAATTTTTGACGCATTCATTCATCGTTGCAATGCTGAAAGAAGAACACAACTCATGATTGTTCAATTTCCAACAGGAAGAGTATCACACGGCAAGAAAGAAGAAACTCGAATTCACCTGCCACACAACGTGTTTGTATCCGCGATGTAAGCACCCTTTTCACTGATTGTCACAGCTTGGCTGCCCATGTGATGGGTTCCTATTGGTAGTCCCATGGCGGGAATTGCATCTGTCACCAAAACAATACCTGAGGGAAAAGCACACCCGTTGATGAAACCATTTGGAATTGTGTCAATCTGTCTGACAGGAAATGTGTGCCACATGCCTTTTGGGTGCGTTCTGTGAGCGATTCGCAACGCAGCTGGATGCGTATGGATTCCGTCAGCAATGAGCCCGTAGAACACGGCTTTTCCAGGTGGAATCTTGCTACTGGCCAACAAACCAACAAGATGAGGGTCCCGGTGGTGAAACTGAAGAACAGGAATCCATTCTGAAGAGGCACGGCTGTGACAACACGCCGACAACAGCTGTGCACGTGCGAGTGTGTGTCGAAGTCAAAAACGAATCTGCGTTCAAGGAACACTTGCAGAGAGCATCGCGTTGAACAGGTGTGTTATGAAAGAGGCGCCGCACTTGAACGCCTGTTCTCCTTGTTTCAAATCAGCAACAGAATGTCCTGAAAAAAAGAGCAAAAATCCAACATGTTGTCTGACGGTTCATACGTGAGACCCACAACGACAGAAACCAAATTGTAACGCTTTGATTCTGACCGATAGAAACTGTGATGCCTTTGGAAACCAAATATTGAATGACATTCGTGCTTTGGTGAAGCTCTGGTGCTAATGTGATGATGCCAACGTTTTCTAAACATCCATACGTGCGCTCCAAATCTGAAAGTGAATGGTTCTTTTCTTGCATTTTGTTTTCCAAAACAGAGCAGGCATGTCAACCAGGCCGCAAAGTGTTGGTACAAGTCAATGCAGTTCTTCTTCTGCATGCAGTCTCAGTCCAACCCACCTTCAGTTCCACGGTCAAATGTTCCAATAAATTCTTCAGGGTGAGCGCCCTTCTTCTCTTTGCTGATGAAAGGACCTTCCAAATGCAAGCCTGAAAAAAGTAAGGTGTGATTCAACTCAAGAATCCCAGTTGAGCTTGACTCAGCCGACTCTGAAGAGACATGCAGAGGAGTGGCACAAGAGGGAGTTCACGCGCAAATAGAGTTTGTCTCTGTGCACAAAATCGTGAGCACGGTGAATGGCTTCCAATGTGAGATTCGCACCCAAAATTCCAGCACCATGTCGACTCCCCTCTGTTCTTTTGAAGTGAGGAAGCAGCTTGTGGTAAGTTTCTGCTGGCGACGTGATCACCGTCGGACAAAATGATGTCACGCCTTGTGACAGCAAACCTCTGGCAACTTCTTGTATACCTCTTTCAATGTGGTCAGTTGGTGAAGAAAAGTCAACCCCGAAAGCACCTGAAACAAAGCATCCAGCAGGGGCTCTAGGAGTCGTCACTCTGCGTTCGAAGCTTGGAAGCAAAGATGTCTGACACACAATCATCACTGCGTTCGGAGGATGAGGGACAGAACTCGGTGAAAGAAACCGAACAAAAACCAAATTCTGAGACGCAATACAGTTCAGCTGTTCCCTCACCATTGATTTGCACGTCGATGAAGCCTGGAGAAATCAAACAGTTGTGGCAGTCAATCTGGATGTCAGCATTCACTCGAGTGTCAAAAAACACTTTCTCGGGGTCCAAAATGGTTCCGTTGCTCACCCACAGATCATCCTTGACAATTTCTTGGTTTTGAAGGATGCGGCAGTTTCTAAACTGCATCACCAAATTGTTGGCATTCACAGTATCTTCCATATTTTGTTCACTCGAAAGACTCACTGGTCTCCCTGTTTGTGAAAAAATGATGTCACAGTTGAATTCAAGTTCTGAAACGTGATTTCTGTTTGTAGTTTGACTGTCAGCTGATTTTGAGCGATATTCGAAGGTCAACAACACACATTTCAGGGGGGTGTTTTTCCAACGAGAGAGTGCTGGTAAGTTCCCAATATCCCTGTTAAAGTCACTCAAAAGTCACCAGTGTTTCCTGCCAGTGTTTTTCTATTTAGACCCG
>JAAUXT010113131.1_pt1 | contig 14080 bp, 13 predicted proteins | sample 7278171 | NCBI WGS metagenome assembly JAAUXT01 (sample SAMN14350112, study PRJNA611818) | marine sediment metagenome | isolation source: surface marine sediment (1.8m) | place: French Polynesia: Moorea | collected 2018-08 | reverse complement strand
GGTGTTCCGCGCACGCTGGGCCTATTGTTTTGCCGTTCAGCGATCTCACACTCTTGAATGCTCAAGCCAACAGCAGTGATGTTTCTCACTTTTTGAGCTTCCAAGTCTTGTGCTTGGACCACCAACCATGCCAGAAATAGGTTCTTGAACTGCAGAGTGTTCCAGAAGCTGGTTCTTGAACCCTGTCTATACATCGGAGTAACAAACCACTTTCTGCCATGGGACAAAACGTTTGAACCAAAAACGGGAAGCAACTTTCCGCTTGTGCACACGCATGTTGGAGGTGCTGCACAGAAAACGAAAAGTGTCGCTCGCCCATGCAGTGGTGACGCCTCGAGAGCAAACAGTGACGCACTTGTCATGGAACCTGCCAGAGGTTCTTCTCCCTTGACATGTAACAGCATACCCTTCACAAACAGAAAACCTCAAGCAAAGAGAACTGTGTGGAAAGGAGCACTGTGTACGAGCTGCGTTTTTATCAGTGCCCATTGCGGAACCATTGTCTGTTATTGGTAGCAGACACACACCAGTTCCGTTGGAATCTCTTGATTTGGTTCTTGAGACCTTTTTCTCCTCTCAATTTGAGTGGTTGCGCGTGGGTTGGAATGGAAGGAAAATGTTTCTTGCATCTTTGGACTTTTCATCGCGTCAATTCTGACGTTGTCTCAAACAAGATGACAGACAAGTTTCCACTTGCATGCGAATGTTTCTTGCACACATTAAATGTTCGCCATGAGTAACAATTGTTCATCAACATATTTTCACCACGTTTGACATGTATATGCTGTCAAAATTGAGCCATCAATGCACGGACGCACAGAGGCTGCGATCCGTTTGCTTCACGCGTGTAAATGAAGGTTCTTATTCTGTTTATCAAAACAGTTTTAAAACTGTCAACAACAGCAGCAACAACGCTGTTAAGACTGACGCCTTCGCGCCGCCGCCACCGTACGCCTCCTGCGCCCACGCGACGCCGCCGGCCGCCGCCGGGCCGGTCATCGTCCTGACGCGCGTCTCGGCGAACGGGTCGCGGCACCGCTCGCTCTCCGGCACGTCGCGACACGGCGTGAAGTCCGGTTCCTCGTCGGACGTCGTGTCGTCGTAGGTGAGCAGCCGCGGTGGGCCGCCTTCCTGCTGACACGCGCACACCGCGCCCGCAGCGTGACCTGCAATACACCCCGTACCCCTGCCAAGAGATCCGAGCTCAGCAAGCGCGCGATTTTTGGTGGCGCGTGGTTGAAAATTGTTCAACTTCTTTTGGAAAAATTGTCTTCATTAGAATCTAGTTTGACAGGAGGCCAAGGTGAACGTGCAAAACAGTTGCAGAAGTTGTTTGAAATTTGCTGGTTTGCACATGAAAACCCATCTGTGAAGTTAGCTGGGTACCACTTTACCCAAGGGATACAATTTTGTAGATGGTCAAAAAGTGCTCAGTAATCAGAAAGTTTTTCAGGCTGATGAAGCACAATCCCGATCAATTCATGCATCACATCCAAGCATTCTTTTCTTTGCTGATCAACGAACGCCCCTCGGTCCGCGCAACCCCAGCAAAATTTCCACAGCACAAATGAAAACAATGGGCGAGACCGATGACATCACGCGCTTGAAAAACATTCGCGAACTGGTTCGCCATCATCCAACTCACAAGGTGTCTCGCCGTCTGCGCAAGTTTCACAGGACATCGATGGTAAATCGGTCACCGGCTGCGCCCTGAAATTCAGGACAACCCATTGATGTCTTTGCGCCAGGTCACTTTTGGCAGCAACACGAATTCGGACCTGCAGCACAACCCCTTGTTCAATGAACAGAAGTTTTGCGGATTTCTAGGGTTCTGCCCGGGACACGCACGCGTGAAGTGTTGTTGCATGTAAGGATGGGTGCGGGGAAAAAGTGGTGCAGGTCTTCCAAAAGTTGAGAGTGCACTTGGTAAGCCGAAAAAAGCAGCAGTCTTGTCGAGAAACCAAGGACACCCATGCATCTTCAGAGAAGTGCTTGCATGCAGCTGTGCCATCACAATCTACCAAAAAGATGATGAGCCACTGACTGATGGTCGCTTTGGCTGGCTGGCAAACGACTTGAAACCAGTGGACGCCCGACTCATCCGTGCGACGCGTGCTCACCGGAAACAGCCGAGCGCGTACGGGTAGTTTTGTTCGCCGGGCGAGAGAAACACGTAACGGTAGCTCCCGCCGTCAGACGTGTAGCGGCCGTGGCAGTGGTCGAGATCGTCTGGCAAGGCGTCGCGTCCCAGATCCTGCTGGTAGGGACCGTAGATCGGAAACCCGTCGGCCGCCACACCCACCAGCTGCTCCGTCTGCCAGCGAAAGCGAGTCCGTACGCTTCAAAGCACTGCCGTGATACAACATTTGGTTTCTTCAAAAGGTCCCTGAACACTCGCTTCCACAAAGTGGAAACAAATTGTAGGTCGCTGCAATTTACAACTGAAAACGGACCTGGTTAAGGATCTGGTAGATGCAGGAGGAAGGCAGGCGGTGGTAGTGGTACGTTCCCATGAGGGGCTCCGCGTGCCCGTCGCAGATGTCGAACGTCTCCTGTGTCTCTCCTTCCACAGCGTTCACCTGGCGAGCCCAACACAGAGGCCCAACAACAAACAACTTTCAGAAACATTTTCTTGGAACTACGACACCCGCGTCTCCGGAGGACCTCGGGTCACACCCACCTGACCAGCTGCAAAAGGGTTGAAGATGGCGACTCCGTTCGTGGCCCAGCCGATGGCGCCCTCAGGAAGGCAGTACGGGTGATCGCTCATCTCCGGCTCGTTGGGAAACGTCACGTCTGTCAACTGCTCCACAGCCGAGTTCGGGTTGCACTGCAAAGGGACACCGAGTCAGCGTGAATGCAGTAATGAAAGTTGTCGCAGCGACGGTGAAATAAATTCTCTTTTCGCAATTCGTTATTCGTCAGGCAGACAATCTTCGAGGCTGGTTTGTCCACACTGACATCGCGCAACACGAGGAACTCACATTCTGCCACTTGTGATCTGGGATCCCATTTGTTTGCAGCCGAATGAAGTTCCCATCCTGCAAAAGAAAGGACACAGTTTTTGTCAACTTGGTTTGCACTTGCGTCTGTTCGACCGTCCAGATTTGAAGCGCGACGCACTCGGGTGACGAAGACGTAGCCCCCGGCGCACTCATCGTTGTAGAACTGAAGCCTCTCGGGACTCGGTGAGCGCGTCGGCGCCGCACAGCAGTAGCAGCGCCGTCAGCGCGACCAGCAGCCTCATCGTGCAATGGGGTGGCGACACCGAATCTGTGCACGAGCAAAGGAAAGGGACAAGATGAAGTTGGGCTCAAGGCAAGTTCATATGGTGGTCGAGATGGTGAAAAGATGTTGATTTCGATTTTGAAGGGCAGTCATGAATTTCTTTTCTTGAAACAGAAGTGAAGAACCAAAACAGAAATGGTTTTCTTGTGGAAATCTGGAAATCATCGTACCTGACGCAGAAAGTTGAAACGTGCCTGGAAATGTTGCAGCTTTGTTCGCATCCGCGAGCACGAGCGCAATTGTGACAAAACAAGACACCTTGGACACTTTGTGGAAAACTTTGATGATCCAATTTGGACTTTTGCGATAAGAATACAGTGAGTAGTTTGTCCGTGCCTGATCAGATTCATTCTCATTAAAACACAGATCGCAAGATAATGACTGTCAACTTCAAACATCGACACAGCCACAGCAAATGAGAGTTCACCTGAAATTGACCAAACTTCTGCTCGAACTGTCCTAATCACGTGTCTTTCACATGATAATTTGAACCATAATGCAGAAAACAATTCGTAATCTGTCGGGGAAGTTGCAAAAGTTCACGCAAGAGTTTTGAGAACAGAGTGAAGTCAGAACGTTTTCATCTGACGCTGATGATGAGCACGCCTGCACAAATGCCCGACGCCACCTTCAACACGATCGATGCAGTGTTCCTCTCATGCATCACACATTCAGATTCAGCTTCAGCTTCAGCAATGCACTTTGCTGCACGCAGTTGAGTTCAAGCAATCAAACCATTTGTACAAATGGATCTCTTCACACACATTAATGCTGGTGCTGCGTCCAATGCAAAACCTGCTGTGCGTTTCCCCAGACAGCAGTTGAAACCACAATACTCGTACAAACACGGCAAAAGCCGAACAAATGCAGCTCTTGGTGAGTATCTTTTGTGTCTAAAACGCTGTAAAAATCGCAGCACGGGTCGATAAAACCTTCTGTGTGAAAGCCTGTTTAAAACACGGCCTCTGCACAGTCCTACATCCTCCAAATCGTGCTCCGTGACATTTCGCAGCACGGAGTCTCGCGTCGACGTCAATCCCACGTCACCCGCCGCGACAATTGTCAGCAGACGCGCTGAGTCTCCATTACGAGTGCACATGTTCAGAGCAATAAAAGTCGTGTTCCTAAAAGCACTCAGCAAGGTTGAAAATTCACGTTGCACGTCACGCATGTCGTTCTTGCGTGGCTGCATCAACTACGCGCCACCGCGAGGCTCTTGACGGCGCTGTACGTTGACTTGAACCGCGGCTGCCTGGACGCGCCGCTCAGCGAGGCGGCGCTGCGTTCGTCTCGTACGGCACGGCGTAGGGCAGGCTGCGGGCGACCCGCGCGACGCGCGACGACCCGCGCCGCCGCCCGAACCGCCGCTGCAGCGACTGTAGCCGCCTGAAACAATTGCGCGAGACGGCACGTTTGCGTTGGAAACAAACGTTACTGCTAAGCTGGTTGGGATAGAAATCACGAGTATTCCTTCACAACAAACCCAGTTTCTGTCGGGACCGCTCACCTGACGAGGCGACCGGCCGGCTTCCGGTCTGACCGAGGGGAGATGTCGAGTTTCTGTGGACTCGTGTAGGGAGGCAGCACATTTGTCTTCCGTGCGGCATGAGAACGTCGCGACGTTGAGGTGGTCGTGAAAGGCTGGGGAACCTGGATAGGCGTCGGGTACTGCGCACAACGCAGCTTGCCGCTGTCGGGAGCAGGAGAGTGAGGCTGCTCGGGAAACCTAGGGACCCCGGGGTCTGTCAGCCGAAGTGGAGAGGACATCAAACTCTCCACTGGTTTGGTCGGTTTCGTTTCTGGCGTGCTCTCTTTTTGGTTCACTTTCCTTTCATCTGTCGTTCCGCAATCACTTTTTCTGTCATCTCCATCATCCTTTGTCGCTACAGGTTTGGAACGTTTGGTTTCGGGGTCCATGGAACTGGGTTTCCAAGTTTTCCACACACTGTCTTCCACAACGTCATCGTCGTCAGGTTCGTTTTCCGACATCAGTCCTGACCGAACTGACAGGGTGCTGCGGCTTCTTTTCGGCTCTGTTGTATGAGAGTCCTGAACGCAGGGGTTCACAATACCCGATCGCCCGCTGAGATCAGATGCACAAACTTCAGGAGTCAGATGAGAAGTTGATTGTGAAGGACAGTTGTCTGCGGACCCGTAGCCTGACGAGTCGGAGCCACATGTCGAACCTGATCTTGACGAGAACGCTGACTCAGCAGCTGACCACGAGCTGAGGTTCGCCCGCTCGCTCGTTCCTCTTTGTGACACCAAAATGTTGCCTCGACTCCCGCTGGCGTCACGGAGCCCCGACTCCTGACCCCCGCGCGTCGTCTTCTGCTTTCCCTGCGTGGCGTCCTCAAGATCTGAGCGGCTCTTAGATGAAGTAAACCTGCGGAACAGAGTTCTCAATTTGTTCTCTGCAGGAGGCGGAACCTTTCGCCTCTTTGGAGCTGGTGACACCCAAGAAGAATCAAAGCTGGAGGCACTGTCCACAGAGGCGAGGGACTTCGATGGCCGGTCGCCGAAGCCGAAGCCCGCTGCTCTACGGCGACCAGAGCGACGCTTGCGTCCCGCAGATGTGAAGAGGCTACCGTCTCTTTCAGCCTCAATTTTCGGCTGCAACAGACCTTCCGTTGACATCAGGTGAAGGGAGCCATCGTTGCCAAGTTTCTCCTGCAAAAACAGATCTAATGAGGAATTCTGCAGACCAGAGTCTGTGCCATAGTTTCCAAGCCGCCTGCGACCAAGGGGGAGGTACCACAGGGCCAAAGTGTGAAGCCGATCTCAAGTCTACCGGCTACATCGGTTGTTTTTTCTGCTGAATCGAGATCTTTGCACTCTGATTGGTCAGGAACAACATCCATGATCAGATTCATATCAGGGTATCAGTACCTCCACGCAGAGGGAAAGTTGGCAGGAGGACAAAACTCAACAGAAGTTTTTCGAGGGTCCGAGACCCAGGCCCCAGGTTGCCCCTGAATCTAGATCCACGGGGAATCTAAGGCAAGCACGAATGAAAGAGTTCCACTCTGGCACCACACACACAGAGACAGACAGACAGACAGACAGACAGACAGACAGACAGACACACACACACACACACACACACACACACACACACACACATTGGTGATGAAGAGATTGTAAACCTGGTGGAGGTGAACCGTCGGACTGCACCGCAGAGGTTTGTAGTCGAGAGAGCCGTCGGAGCTGCTCCGAGAACTCGGAGACGACGAAGAGCACGAGAGCTCGGCCCGCTCGAGATCCGATCCTCTGGACCCAAACACTTCCAGGTCCACGCAACTCGTCCTTTTCAGTCGGGAGGAATCGGACCCGAGAGAGCTGCTCACGACCTGCCGGACGTGCACGCCCTCCGCGCCGAAGCTGCTGCATTCTGAGCTCAGCGAACAAACATCTTCTGCTGAACTTTGGAAACTACCGGCTGCTGAGTTTGGGGTGGGAAACTCCGGTGCGAACTGGATGCGCATCGATCCCGAACTCTGCACCCTCCGCAGAGCTCCAACCGTGGTGCTTCCGGAGTCGTCGTCACGTGCGTCTTCTGTTGCACTTGGATCGACCTCGGGTTCTCCACGGTCTCCGTGGCGATGCTGAGGTCGATGCGCACTCAAAGTCAGAGTCGCTGATGTGCCATCGCGAGGTTTTTCCGAGTTGAACTCGACATTGGACCTGCTCGAGCGGAGGAAAAGCGCTGAAACGGTCTTCCGAAGTCGTCGTGACAGGTTTGAACGAGACTTACGTTTGTTGTCCCACCTGAATTCGCTCTCAGAAGTAACAGACCCAGCTGCAGTATCTTCTTTCTGTATCGGCGCAGGCACGGCGCTGGAACTGTTTTGCTGATTGTCAGCACGCGCCGCACCTTTTCTGCGACGCCACGCGCTGGTCCGAGAGCGCAGGCTCGAAAGACTGCCAGTCCTCAACAGGAAACCGGTGTTCAGATTCACACACATCCATCGAGATCCGCCCGCTGCAGACACCGGGGAAGCAATCATGTTTTTGTTGAGGCTTCCCTGCAAACAACTCTTGAGGTGTGTTGTCCCACTCGCTCTGTTCTGGTGTTTGTTTTGGGGAACCTCGCCACTTTTTGGCACTGGTGACCAAACGATTTGGTTCTGCATTGCCTCGGAGAAACTCCGGCGAAGCGACAGCTTTGCTTTGTTGGTTTTTGGTGCTCTGTTCTGAGGTCGACGAAACTTTGCCTCTGCACAATCAGATCGGTGAACTGGTGCGTCAGGCAATGGAGGCCTTTCTGCGCAACTTTGGACCTCGCCCTTTGGTTCACTTGTGCGTCTTTCGGTGCAACTTTCTCGAGTTTTGTTCGCGGGTTCGCACTGGGTCACCCTGCCGTCCGGAGACTTGGCTTCGTCCTGCGAGTCGGACGGGCTGTACTGAGAGGAGTTGGTGTACTCGGAGGACGAGAGTTGGACGCTGCTCGAGCTGCTGCGGTGCGAGGACGACGCCGACCCGCCGCTCGACGCCCGCCGCCGCTGACCCGACGCCACCACCGCCGCCGCCGCCGTCGACACCGTCTCCGTCTCCCACGCTGACGACATTCTGGTCCATGCAACAGACAACAGGCCTCGGAATTTGCTGAAACACTTCGCAGTGGTACCGAACAAGGCTATACGAGGATGTATCATTTAATAGTGAGATAAAAACATGTTCACGGCCGATCGAGAAAGAACACGAGTGTTTTGACAAAACCAGACGGGCTGATTCCATTGTTTTTTGGTGCAGACTGGCTAATTTACCTCATTACTGTTGTGTGCGGGTAGCCCCGGTCGGGCCCACCGTACACTTGCCGCTACCTGTGGCACCATGATCAGTTGCAGCCTTGGGCTTCAGCCTGGCTATGCCGGAGTAAGAAACTCAATCCAATAGTGCTAAGTTTATTCTCACTCCAATAAACAGTAAACTACTCTACAGGGGTATCATGTCCATGGCTTTTATAATTAGTGTAAGGTGCTAGCCTGGGGTACAGCTTTGGCTTCGTGCAGCTCTGCTGAATCAGCTCCACTTGGTACTCAGCACCTTGCTGAAAGCAGGAACGCTCGCATGGGAAGAGCCCAACTCTTCCACACGACATTACCGATCATGACAATTCTCACAATCTCGTACGAGTGAAAGATTCGTCCTCATCCCATTGGTTCTAGTTTTTCTCTTGCCACAAAGTTTACATTGCTGAGATGCAAGGAATGGATGGACAGGGTTTGGTTGACACCAAACAACCTAAATTCTACATTTCTAAAAAAATCACAAGACGCGATATTCTTGCAGTTTTTGCAACAATTATTTGTACCGTACCTTTTGTCGTGTGAAGTTGGTTCAGTCAAAGTTAAAAGCGAAAAGTTAGAATGTAGGTCAGTGTTTGACCTGATTCAGCTCTGGTGTGGACTTCGCTTGGGAGACGAAAGAATCGGGAGCGATGAGCCAAGCGTGACATCGCTGAGCAAGAGGACAAGACAAGGAACGAAGCGTTGGTGTTGATACCGGTATCTCTCCAAAATCCGAAGACGCGACACAAGCCCAGATGGTCTCGATGGAAACATCTTCGTTTTGGGACAAAACAATTTTTACGGTGAAACAACGGGTGGATTTCACCATCAAGGGGTGCCCGTGTACGGTGTCTGAGGCATTGCAGAGTGAAGCACCAGCTGGTTTCTGAGGCACCAGACGTGCTTTTCAAAGCTGTCTTACAAGTCAGACTACAAAAGGGTTGGTTGTCACGAACTGGACCCAGACAAAAGTCTCGAGGAGTACTTAGAAGACTTTGGCGTTCCTTTTCTTGAATCCATATGCAATGAATGTCGTTTGTTCAGGCCTCGGACAGAGAACAATGTTTCTTGGTGGACCTCAAGAAGCTTGACACACTGAGAAGTGCAGTTTCACAGAAAACATTTCTGGGGGAGGGTTCAAAAGACAAGCTCGGACGAACAACGTGAAACAACCAAATCTGGCACTATTCTTTCACTTTCCCTTGCGACACGTCAAGACTCAGCCTGCAGTTGCTTGGCTGAAAACAACCCAGAGTTCTGGGCACACTACAAGAGAAACAAACGCTGGCGGTTTAGTTTCTTTACAATTTTAATCAATGACTCAAAATTGAAAGTTTCACAGTTTACATCGTCGTCAGACTGTCACCAGACACAACAGTTTTCAAAACGATGACAAAAACACAAGACACAACGTTGCACTCATCAATAAATAGAGGACTCATTCTCGCATCACAAACTCGACTCTTGTTCGGATCTTCAGGGCTCAGATAAAACGTCGCAAATCTTGTTTCTTGATGCCAGTGTTCGTGTAGAGATCCGTCTATGGCTCGCTGCCCTCCCCTTCCCCCCAACCACCATGCACTACTCACGGAATGTGTTACTTCGTTTGAACAAGACGCAAACACGATTTGATTCTGGAGACCAAGGCCGGGCGCACAAAAATCAAACAGAGCTTCCAGCTCGCTTGCATCTTCCACACGGGACGTCGCGCAGGTGCGTTCTGATCGACACCGGCTGATGGAAGGCTTCAGCGGGAAGGCCGCGCGACGCCACACCTAACAAGAACAAGATTGATGTCCCACGGGTCCAGAATGGAGGACAGCTTCATAATTCAAACAACAGTTGTAGAAATGAGCGCTGACAAAAATTAACGTACGTCCTCCTCTATGGATTCACAGAGGTAAAAATACAAATGACTAGACTTGAGGCCACAAGTGTCGGGACTATTGCGGCACGCGCCAACTGGACGCATTTCCCTGGTGAAAGAATCCACAAACAACAGCATGCAGACAACCCATCAGCAGCGTCAAGATTGACTTGCTGCCAGTATCGCAATCCACATGTCAAAACCAAAGCAAAAAAGGAGATCTTGCTGTCCTTTTCATGCGCATACTGAACATGTATCGTTCATCTATCACTTGACAACAACTCGAAATATCCTTTCACATGAAAATGTACCCTGTACAAGAATGGCTGCTGGACCTGAAGCGCTTTCGGCGAAGCGTTCTGTCAGCCGACGTTCTTTCGACGCCCTGATACTGCAGACCGACGCGCACCATTCCTTCATCTCGTAACGACCGAAACCGACCACTGGCACACAGAGAACGTCAACATGGCGCAGTTTGAAACGGATTCAGTTTGTGAGCACGAACAACCTTCGCTCATCCAAAAAAGCTTCGCTACAAGTCCACAAGCTTCATGTTGCGGGTTCAGTGTGAACATAGCAGTTGTCATGGAAAATGCTTTCACGTTTCACTCCCAGGACTATTTTGTTTGCAATGGTCTTCGACAGTCGCCGGGCAGTGTTTCAAGGCTTCTGCGCTTCAGAGTTGAATGTTGTTCGAAGCCACTGAGGTGGAGGTCACGCATTGCTCTCATGTCTTTGATCCGGGTGTTTGTGATGGGCGGCGGTGGGCGGCGTGTTCTGTGCGGAGTGCGACCACTGCGGCTGGGCGGACCACGTGAGGGTGTAGGCGCCCGGGTCCATGGTGAAGAAGGAGCCGGGCAGCGACGGCATGTAGTCGTCGTACTCGAAGCCGTCGTCGGCGCCGAGCGGCTCAACGGACCCCGGGCTGCCCGGGTGCGACCCCGCCGGGTCCGCGAACAGCGCCGTTTTGCGCAGGATGGGACTCAGGTCGCCGCCCGGGGAGCCCGTCGGCGCCGGCGCCTGCTGCGCGGCCCGGTTTGCGTTGGAGTCACCTTCCTCCGTGTTGTGTTCGGGACTCTGTCCGTCAGGTCGCTGCACATTGCGCAGAGGTAGAGGCTTCAGTCCAGGCTTCTCACCTCCGGGTCCAGAGATGAAATTGCCGTTCTGTCTGTCGGGCGTTGTGAGCATTCCAGACTCGCCCTTCCGGCGCATTGAGTCCCGCCCTTCCACGGGCGGTCTGGGTTCACTGCTGGGCGTGGGTGAGCCCCCACCGCCCAACGCGTTCCTTGAGTTGCCATCAGGACTGCTGATGTGTGTGTCTGCAATGCCACTATCTCGGAATCGATTGCGTCCGTTTTGGGTTTCATAGTCTCCGAGTGGGATTGCTTCGCCTCGGCGGTTTGCTGCTGGTGAGACGTGAGGCGCGAACGCGGCTGCGTGCGCGCGTCGCGTCGGTGTGTCCGGCGAGACCGGACTGAGATCCTCCTCCGCCGCGAGCGGCACCCCGGGCCCGACGCGCCGGGGACTCCCCGAGCCCCGGCCGCCCGACACCGCCGTCTTAAAGCTGCGGTTACGCGACGAGGAACCTGGGGACTTTGATCGTTCTGAGGCCGCGGACGCGGATGCACCACCGGCCCCTCGACGATACTTAGCATCGAGATCAACAGGGTTGTGGAACTCGCCCGGCTGGTGCAGAAAGTCTCCGGGGTGCGCGTGCACGCCGTACGGGCTGGGCACGGTGCTGACGCCCCGGGGCGACGTGGCGCGGGTCGGAGACGCGGGATGCACCGGAGACGCCGCGCCACGCCCGCCCCCGCGCCGGTTCGTCCTCTCCGCGTTGTGCGGCTGAGAATTCAACCCTGAAAAGTTACAGTGTTTGATGAAGGTCTCACCAGGATTTGCAAGGCTCTGTTGTAACTAGAAACCAGACTTCAAACCAGCAATCAACAAGGGAACCTCAAACTGAAAACAGTGTGACTACAAGTACGTGTTTTTCCTGGAATAAACCTACGTGTGTTGATGCAAACACTTGGATCAAACAAACCCCTGCAGCCATGCATAGTGTCCGGATCTTTTTTTTTCTTTTTGCAAATTGTGCGCAAGTTTTCGCTGGACTGAACTTCACTACATGGCTGTCATACCTTTGGTGAGTATGTAGTCCCTGCGGGTCGGGCTGTGCAGCGGACTCGTGGCGGGGGAGGCGGCGCCGCCCTGGTGGGTGGGGCTGATGGCGCCGCTCTCACCGAACACCAAGTTATTGCTGCCCTGGTTGCTGATGCTGCTGCTGTGGGTCGGACTGTTGTGTGCTTCACCTGAAGAGGAAACAACAAAACCTTCAGCAAAGTAGAAAGCAACTTGGGACAGTGGCAACACTCATCGCTGTTCTCTAACCATACTGGAAACCGAATCTCACCATTGACGAGCAGCGCCTGGTTGGCGGCGGCGAGCTTCCTCGCCTTGTGGCGGCGCTGCGTGATGCGGTGGTGACAGATGAAGGCGACGGTGCAGGCGACGAGCACGACGCAGAGCGCGACGCCGATCAGCGTGACGGTGCCCTCCCACTGCGGGCGCGCCGCGTGCTCTCCGGGGCTCGGGCCCCACCCGGTCGCGTTCCGCGCTGCAATGGAGAGCAAGTGTGAACGACTGGTCCTGCATCAGTGGGCCTCTCAATCTGACAACACAACGTGTCCCGGTGGCGGGGGCGGGGGGGGGGCGTAGTTCTGGCGCAGTGAACGGAAAACTTGCCATCATAGCTCGTACCTTTGGTGGAGAAGATGGCGACGAATCCCTGCGGCTGCGCGACGAGGTCGGGCGACGCCGTCACCGGAGACTCGAACTCGACGAGCATCCGGTTTCCCGACGCCGTGATGTCCGGCGGGCGCGGGCCGCCCTGGTCGAAGAGCAGCAGGTCCGACATCTGCGACAACCCGTCTCGAACCTACAGAACGGCACACAAGTGATGACCATTCAAGTGAGAACAGAGTTCCAACATCACCTGACTGATGGTGATGGTGCAAACGTTTTCACACCCAACATCGCCGTTTTTGTGAAATTTGCGTACACCCTGCGCACCAGCCACGCACCTTGACCCTGGTGTCCTTGTCACTTCTCTCCAGCTGGAAGACGGCGAAGCTGAGGTGGACGACGCGCCCCTCCGGCACCTGGATTCGCCAGATGAGCGAGCCTCCGCCCGCGCCGCCCGCTCCGCACGCCGCACGTGTTGACGCCACGATCCGCCCCGACTCCTGCACGAGCGTTCCGCCGCACGCGGCGCCGCCCGCGCCCGGCGCCAGCAGCTCCTCCACACCCGGCAGCGGCGTTGTGCTTCCAAACCCTACAAGTCATAGTGGTCAGAATCACACCTTCATCGTGAGAAACGTAACTTTAACACCCCTGCTGAGTTGAAAACGACTTTTCTTTTTCTTTGTCAAGCGATCGCGTACCGTGACAGTTGGCCTCACAGTCGCGCGCCTGCTGCACCTCGGTGCCCTGGCAGTAGGCCCCTCCGCGGGACGGCGGCGGCGCGCTGCAGTCGCGGTCCCGGAACTGTTTGCCGCGTCCGCACGTCACGCTGCACTCGCTCCACGACGACCAGGTCGACCAACCGCCGTTCACCACTGCAGCTGCAAAACACCGACGGCGCACCATGTTTGAGTTGAGAAGTGCCCGTTTGGATCCGTACAAAACCAAATTGCACAGATTTCTGCGAGGGATAAAAAGAAAAATGTGAACCAAATGAACCGTTTGTTTGCACTTCAAAAGGTGCTGATCCACAACTCAAGAACAAACTGCGAGTGTTGGGTGCTCACTGACAGGACGAAAGAAACTGTTGAATTTTCGTGCACAAAGTTGTAAAACCGACACGCGGACGTTTCACACATGTGTGCCAAGTCCTTAACATACCACGTCGGTTTTTGGGCAGTCTGTTTCCCGACAACTTGCATGATACAAAGCTATATTTCATGAGTTTATGACTGAAAGAAGAACGCTTGAGGAGGATTCTACAATTATCATGCTTTCAGCTCTACGAGGTTCGCTTTTTATTTGACCGATCCACCGCTCTATCTCAGGAACAGGATTTTTCAGAAATGCTGAATTCTCTGACAATATTCAATACTCAATTGTCCTCCCTGTC
>JAAUXT010081371.1_pt1 | contig 14080 bp, 11 predicted proteins | sample 7278171 | NCBI WGS metagenome assembly JAAUXT01 (sample SAMN14350112, study PRJNA611818) | marine sediment metagenome | isolation source: surface marine sediment (1.8m) | place: French Polynesia: Moorea | collected 2018-08 | reverse complement strand
GATTTCAACTTTGGTTATATATTCTTGGAGGGTATGACTGGGGGAATCTTTGTGATATGGGTTGGAGACTATCTGAGATGATTTTTTTCATGTTGGTCACGTTTGTCACATTTGTCACGTGATCAGTTTGTTCCCCTTGAATGGCAAGGTAGCTCTCTCTAAGAGCCAATTTAAATCCGTCCAAATCTCAGCTCTCAGGGCATATTTTGGAAATCCGAGCACAGATTCTGAAAGAGAAAATTCTGCTTGTTCTAAAATTATCAAAATTTTGAGTTTTTCTCAGTCGTCTGCTTGGAACATCCTGGCATTTTGCCTGTGATGTCATCAACATGGCGGCTGCCATTTTGTGTCAGTTAAAGTGGGATTTCGTCAATTTTCAAGGTGAATTTGGTTGAATATTTTGGATTTATGTACTCTAAATTGAAGTGTTTTTAACACTGATTTGAATGGTGGCAGCGGTTTTGCGATCAGTTGTGTCTGAGCTGAGAAATTTGAGTTCAAATCACCGCAAGATCGATAGATCTATTTTTTGTGTGAACAAAATCAACACGAAGCGCAAACTTTGTAACACTTCTTTTGTCCATCCGTGGTCAGGATGAAAGCTCTCGCCCTCCCCCAGCTGCTGGTGACCGATACTTCCCACGGTTCTACATGTGACGCCTTCGGGTTACGAGCCACGTTTAGCAACGCTGAAAGGCGCTGCTGCGGACGTAAACACAGGTGGGCTCCGAAACACTCTATCCCAGAGGCGCTCGACCCCAGCAGGACGACACCGCGCGCTGCCTCCCACGCGCAAATAAATGTCCCGCACGTCCCGAGGCGCCTGACCCGACCGGACCCGCCGTCCGCTGTTAATCGTCACTCCCCGCGGCTGAAGCTCCGGACACACTGAGGACTCGCACAACCGTCTTACAGCATTGTGAAAATGTTTGTGCAGCACGAATAACGGAAGAAACTGCACGCAAAAGTGCCAAACAGATTCTCCTTCTTGTACAGTCAACACGAGTCCGTTGCAAAGTGGAGAGACAGAACAACACAAGTTGATCAATTAGCAAGTCTCTTCAATGCCTGAACACCAACAATCACTCCCCAATCACCATGTGAGAACCTTGGAAGCATGTGAACAATTTATCTACGGTTGTTGGATGTCTTGTATCGAGGGAGCAATCACCCTGTCAATCACGATGTCACCCACCCTGTAAGTTACACATCCCAGAGAGAACGGGGCGCAAAGCGCAAAATGATGATTTCCTGTTGCTGCCTCGTGAGGAAATTGAGAGAAGCTCTGTGAATACGATTGCGAAGCCGAAGAGAACGATTGATTCTATCTGCGTGACATTTCCATACAGGGGCGGATCTTTGGCGAGAAACCCGGCCAAGAATTGGGAGGTCGGAAAGACGGACTGGGGAGTTTGGGTCAAGGGCTGGTGCTGGAGCTGGGGTCAGGGTCGGGGTCAAAACAAGGGCTTGGGTTCGTTTGGGATTTGGAGCCCGGGGTTGGAAGGGAACTAGGACCAGAGCCATGTGTGAGGGTGGGAGGCAGGAGGCCCGGACGAGGGCCTTGCGCAGGTTCCGGGTTTTCTGACCCGACCCCAGAGAATTTGCACCGAAGAAAGCGTCATTCGGCTGTGACTTTTCTTTGTGTTTGGTAAGGGCAAAAATTGGGCTGACTCCTTGTACTCAAGGGGATGGGCTCCGACATCCATCCCAGGACCCGCCCCTTGGATTGATGTAATCTGCGTGGCATTTGCATGTGTAAAACGAATGAGGAGTTTTCCATTAAAAGCGGCGTTTGACAGATCAAGACAGGAACTGTTTTTCATTACACGTGGCAGAGCCGGAGCAGGAACTGGTCCGGAGAACCCCACCATAAGATGGTAGGCTTCGTCTGTGGAGAAAAATAACACAAAGGAAACAAAATCGGGTTTGGCCTGTTGCGCAAAACAAGGGCGGTGAATTATCAGTCACATGGGTGTAGGGTTCCGACTCTGGAGGTATTCTGCGTGGAACAGGTCGGCAGAGCAGTCGCGCCCGATTTCGCTGGGTATGGCAGTGTGAAGTATCTGTCCGCCCGTGCGTTGTGTGAAAAGCGCCCCAGAGTGGACGACTCTGAACTCGAGTCAGCAGCGCAGCTGGAGACAAGTGTTCTTGTGACGTGAGATGCAGACCCAGCATTTGAAGGGATGTTGTTGCCTGGAGTTCTCGGGGCGGATTCATGAGGACTTCTCTCACCAAGAAGGACAATCTCCAGTGTCGAAGAGCACCCCGAGAAAGTGAACAGAAGCGGGTTTTCCGGAGGACAGAGGGTCTGTGACCAGGCTGGAAGGGTCCAGGTTCTATGCATCTGTTCCGTCGAGAGTTATGGCGAGGCTGTGTGACTCCAGTCCCCAGGGACTGCCTGTGAGGCCTGTTTTCTGCATGAAGCATTGCGTCCCTGTTCAGTCAATGGACACTATTTTGGAAGGCAGCAAAGAGACATCCAAGGCAAAACAGACAACAACGCTAGTAAAATCCGGCACTCCACGAACACGTGACGCATCCAGTTTGAAGGGGCCTCAAAGAGTCTGTTGTCCCGTGCCATCATTGCTAGTCCGAAAAGGTCGTGCGATTTCACGGCGCGTGGCCCCCAATTGGGCGTCTCTTGCAACACTTGTCACTTGCCGCTCCACATATATACGGGCTGAACTTGCACGGTGAGTTGACTCTCCCAGGAAGGGCCACAGTGTTGTTTCACACACTTCAGTCCATTTCCTTCATCTCTCAGGGCAGACGCTGGGGCTGTGGGTCCAGTTCACCGGATCGCGGCCAATAGTTCCCTTTGTGCTCTCACGCGCCGTGTCCTTGTTTTCTTCCTAGCTTGTTCAAAGTTGGGATCAGGTCCACCGCCTTGCCTCACACATCCACACTCGTATTTTCCCTGTCCAGGGGAAGCAGAGAGTGTCAGTTTAGCCTTTCACACCCGCGGTGTTCGGGAGACTGACTGTGAGGAAAATTTTCCCCGACTTGATCTTGCTGCTCGTATGTTAGGAACTCGGGATACTGTCTCGTGTGCACCCGTGTACTACGTGAGTGAAGATGTCTCACTGACAAATTAGTTGCTTCATCGGATTGCACCCATGGACTGCCCAGACACACAGCAAATTAAAACTGCCCAGAACAGGAGCAGAACAGTGGAGACTTTTCTCTGACGCCACAGCGGCGGTGACAACACAGACCATGGGCCTCTCAAAAAGGGCAGACCACACTTGTCGTGGTGAGGTCAGTCAGCCCTTTGCACCCATCTCCTGCCATGGATTCTACTACACCTTCATTCCTCAGTGCCCTTTGTGCTCCTCCTGACCCTGGAACAAAGCCCCTCATTTTATTCGTCTGTGCAGGTACAACCTGGTGTTTTCTGAAAAAGTAAAACTTTTGTCAAAATCTGACAATTTCCCCGAGTAGGTCCAGCTCACTGACCTTCCGGATCCGCTGCTGGCCACAGACGGAGAAGATTTTTTACTCCGCGGCTCCCTTCACACACAGGTGGACGGCGCAGGAACTCGCTTCAATGCAACGGAAATAGGACGCAGCGGTCAAAGCCGACGAGGCTCCCTTCTTCTTTGTGATTCAGATCTGTTTGTCAGCCTCCCGCAGACACAACTGCGCAGGGAAGGGAAGGACCGTTTTCAGGATACGTCTTGCGTTGCATCATTGCACGAATCTTGATGCATGGAGAAGACAAACTCACCCAGCCGGATGGTTTGAGCTGATTCGAGTACACAAGCCGTGCGCTGTTCACGCGTTGACGCCGTGCCTCGATCTGGATGAGTTCAGCAACACGTGACCCTGATCCCGGACACACAAATTTCACGTTGTTTATCGCACTCGTCCAATTAAGATTTGTGATGAATGCCCTGCTGTTGTCCCCTGCATATTCTTCCTGAAACATCACCAGATTTAGCAAAAAAAAAAGAACCAACGAATTTTCGTCACGCCCTACACGACAGACTCAGTTTTGGATTTGTGGTTCCACTCTGCCAAACCTGTCCGCTTGCAACACAGGGTCTCCATGTAAGACTCATCCCCTGTGAAAGTCAACAGAAGCCTGACATGTTGCACAGAGAACCAAAGTTTCCATCACAACACAGAAGTGGACCTCGGCCGCTGCTGACTAAGCATGCGCAAGGAAGTTCCCAGGACCTTTGCACCAGCGCATTGAGACAGAGGTCACAAACTTTGACAGGCCTGAGCACCAGTATATCAGACCCCAGCCACAGCCTCCAAGCGTGCGACGTGGGTGCCAAAAACCAATCAACGGATAAATCTTTTGTCTGAGCAGCTGGCAAAAATGGAAATGTGGAGGGGGTGGAGGTCAGGCTGGGAAGACACTCCCAGCGACGCAGCAACCAGCATCGTGCTGCCCCGTCGTGCTCCATTGGGTCGACCCAACTGCTCCGGGAGCCCAATGCTGACCCAATGGGGCGGCGCAACAGCACGACGCGACAGCACGACGGAACGCTTCAGTGTGTCTGCACCCTCAGTGGGAACCAATGTCCCTGCATAACCCCGTGTCCCCTGACACCTCCAGGGCGCCTGTAGTGAGTTGAGAAAGTCCACAGAGCGCTCGGCGCACACAGCACACGTCCCGAGCAGGGGGCCCACGCAGAGGGAGGGAGGCCGCACAACGCCTCGCGTAATCAGGCCATAGATAAGGTGCGTGACAGCAGTCGAGCTCGTAAAGAGAAACCTCGCCACGACGCGGCTACATTTCATTGTATTCTACGCACAGAACATCAAAAATAGACAAGGCCCGCGGCACAATGGTGTTGTGAAACAGCGGGTCGTGTTCACTTGCGGGACACAATGCACAACATCAACCTGCCTCTCAGTCAAATTGCAGGTTGACGTATCCTTCACCTGCATGTGAGGCCCACTTTGTATTGGGTGTGTCGTGGGTTGCGTCCTGCACAGGACGCTGCATCTTCGTGCTGCGCTCATGCAGAGGGCGTCAATCACACACTGTGACGGACGCAGCCCCGTTGATGTGCATTCAACGCAGTGACGTTGACCCATTCAGAAAGCGACACGTCCAATTGGAAACGGACGTGATGTCCTCAGTGCTCCGTTCGGAAAAGGCCCAATTCATTGGACGGCGATGTCAACTTTTCAGTCGAAGTCGAGGGCCTCCAGGGACCAGTCAGGTGATTCGTTTTCAAGCACAGTGTAAACTCTGGGACCCACAGTGGGAATGGATGAGGTCACGTTCACACTGAATACGTCAGACACTGCGTCTCTGCGCTCGGAAATGGATGTCGACACAAGGCAGCGTAGTACTTTTGTTTCGCACAACACCGCGCGCGTCCGGTATGAACCAGGCCAAAGACTCGCAAAACCCAGAAACCTGATTTTCTGGACAAGGGAGTGTCACCACAGTCGCCCAGGGCTTGTTGTTCTCACCTGTAATGTGTGCATGTGACAACAAACAAAACACAATCGCTGGAAACAAAGTTCTGCAAATGCAGCAATCAGCGCAGTGTGTTTCTGCCTCCACATGCAAAATGCAAGCACAGGGTACCGACATGTCGTTCGCCAAAAGTGTTTTGTGCACATCTGTGTTTTGCGTTGGATTGGGGTTCAGGGACGCAGGACACTCCTTCACCAAGTTCTGAATCTGCAACCAGAGGAAGGGCAGAAACCCCACCTGTGTGGAATTTCACTTTCGTCTTTACAACATTTCTATGGTTGAAGGCGACCGGCCCTCTGGCCCAAAAGTCTGTTGAGCCCTTGCACATGTCCACAGCAATTTTCCCTTCAAACAGACACTCCGTCTCCAAGCCACATGTAGCGAGAGAATTTGTTCATTTCCGCCTGATGCGCGTCCAAAGGGGCTGAAACACGGGCGCACAGAGGTTTCTCAAAGCGGTGTGATCCTGCGCAGAAGCCCCTCGATTCCGCGTCTCTGCGCCGGGTTCTACCGCGGAATCTCCATATCTCCATCCAGGACGTTTGAAGTTCGTCATCCCCGGATACCACGGGGGCGGATCAGTGAGCCAGGCTTCAGGACCCCGAACCCTGGAGCCCGGAAGAAATTTGTCGGTCAGGCGCCAAATTATTTCCTCACCACATGGTCAAAGCAGGTGTGGGTCCCTCTTGTACGAACGGCGGTCTCCGGACAAATCCTGAATTCGCCTCCACAACAAAAGGAATTCTGGACAATCTGGAAATGCAGTCAATAGAATGCCATTTTTCCAGTCAACGACAATGACCTTTTGCAGTTTCAGCCACCAACGACACAGCCCCGTTTGTCCCACACAGAGACGAAACGCGTGACGCATCCAGTAGAAAACAGGCTTCCATTTTGAAAGATGGATTGTTGAAAATGAGGCTCTTAATCTCTTTGTAAAGGCCCATTGAAAAGCGAACAACAATGAGACGGAGTTTGAGAGATCTCGTTACAGCACGAGAGACGCTCAGAGAATTGAGCGACTCATATTCTGCGTGGATACAGATCCATCACTGTCTCCCTGTATCTGTTTCACACTGGACGCCGTGCGTTGTGCTCGCTGCGTCCCTGAACACGTCAACGTGTGGTGCGTCGTACTTTGAGAGTCAGTGCGCATTGATAGTGGGGGCGGATCCTGAGGGTCCCGGGGGCCGGACCTCCCTCAGCACCGAGAAGGATTCGTCCTCTTGTCGCTTCATTCCCAAAGGTTGAAAGGTCCCATAAATGGCAGGTCATATCCTGGATTCACTCCTTGACATTTCTGAAACGCACCGCACGGACGCGGCCTGAGCACAAAACATGGGAAACATCGTGAAATATCAACGTCAGGAACATGAGTCCCCTTCTTAGCGACAGCATTTTATCTCGAGGCAGACCAAATGGTCATTGTCCACGGAGTAACTTTGCTCTCGGCAACACGAAGTTCTGCATTTGACCCCAGGGGAAGCAGGGCTGAAACCAGGACACCAGGGCCAAGCCAATTGAAGGGGAATCCAGGGAGGGGTCCGGGGTCCCTATTCTCGTGAAAGTTTGGGGCCGATACCGACAGCGTGAAGTTGAACACGAAAAGAGACTGACTGTTTATCGCCTGCCTTGGTGATCACGCAGAACTTCCCAGAGGTCAGTGCGATTTTGGGTTGTGGATGCATCGCGTCAAATGATGTTTCAGTTGACGCGATGCATGAGTCGTGCTGCTTGCATTTCAATTTGGAAAGGCACACTGCATGCGTCAACTGACATGTCAACTTGATGCGACGCATCACAAAATTGACGCAGCGCATTTGGTGTGTTTCCGGGGTGAGGGGCACTTGGTCCCAGAGAACAAAAGTGTTGTCAAAGGGTCAGGTCTCGTGGACCTCCCCTGAGACAGACACTGCACTCGGAACAGGTTCCCACCTGTGTTCATTCACCCTGTGGCCCTGAATGAGGCCAGGTGAGAGCAGCGCACGTGGGAAAGGTCAGGCCTTGAGCAGTAATTGCAGTTGGACTCGGGTTTCTCGCGTCGTATCGTCCCATTGCCCAGGGAGCTGTGCTGAGATGAGGAGGAGGAGGCTGACCACAGCACCGAGAAGTTGGGAGGCCACCAGGGTCAAGCGTCCTGTGGCCCTGAGGCCGTTTCAGAATCTGACCAGGCGACAATCTTTGGCGTAGAGAAGTTGGCTCTGCGCTCACCCATAGAATTTTACATCGTCCGCAACCAATTTCCCGGGAGGGGGTGGACGGTACTTCAGAATCTAGGACCCTCTCAACTGAATCGCGGATCTGTCTCTGGTTCATTCACCACTTCCCACGCTTCTGCTGTTCCGCATTCCCATGCTTTGTCAGCTGCACGCAATCAAACTTGAGGTTTGCGAGAAAACCATTCACTTGCAGCACTGCGTCGTGAGACACCGGGTGTCAATTAAGACTCGCCTCAGCACGGACGCAGACGCTCCCATTGTCCGGGGCTCAGGCTCCACTAGGCTCCCTGTCTCGCCAGCATTAAGAGCGACGGACAAGCTTTCAACTTTGTAATGGCTTCTTAATTTTGAGATTGGCCCCTGGCCTCAGCTGGCGGAGGCATCGCTGAGGTCTGTTTCACAGGGAAGCGTTGCCCATTGTGTCCCTTGGCAAGTGAATGGGTTCTGTTTTGCTGGTGCTTGCTGGGTGCATTATGCTTTGGTCCCTGTTCTCGTAAGTCAATGGGAAGTGCATCACAAAAGGCGACGCAGTGGCCCTTGACTGAGGCAGAGACGCAACGCACGTCACGAGCAGTGTGAACCTAGCCTGGGACTGCTGGCCGTCTGCGCTTAAGACTGGCTTGTCGCGTCGCGAGGTATACAATACAGCAGAGTAATTGGGTGGAGAAGTCGGGCGGCCACGCAACGCCGTCCTCAACACCCACGTGTGATCAACACCAAGCGACTCAAGCGTTGGCTCTGACGAGACTGGGCACGCGGTCTCTCATCAGCACAATCCACATTCTGTCGCTCGCGTACTTGGAAACGGCACAAGCAGTTTGTGAGGAAAAGCCTCCAGGCACGTCCAGCACGCCCACCTGGGCTTGATCCTCAAGTTTTGTGGAGGGAGCTGTAGTGATTCCGAGGTCGGAGTCTCGGGTCTCGTGGAGCTGTTACCCTAGGTGCTGGGACGGCGCCGCGGCGCGGGTCGGTGTGGACGCGGCGTGATTGCGAGGCCGGGCCGCATCAAGTGCTGTTTTGTTCGCGTCGGCGGGACCGACACGATGCGCCCGGTGTTCCTGAGCCACCGTCAATCACGTACGGTCCACGGGTCCCTCAGGTTCACGACACACGGCCCCCTGGCAAAAAAATACCATCAAAATTTTACTCTCTATTTCAGCGATGCAAGATTTTCACTTTGTTGATTCCAGTATTCAAAGACAAAGACATGCCGACAAGCTCAGGCCAGGAACTGAGCCAATAATCCCCGGGCAGGAGTGCGTCAAAACACTTTCCAGTGTCTGTCTGACAAACTCCATATTTGGGTTGTTAACTGGAGAGACGGTTGACGTGCTGTTGTTGGAGACCTGGTTCACACTGGCTGTGCCGTGCATTGTCCCTGCTTCAGTGGGGAGCTGTGGGGACCAAGATGCACTGACTTGAGCTGGGACACGACGCTCGGTGCATCTGGTGTGAACCTGGCCGGGGCGACGTCTTTTGTCCCCGCCCCCCTCGGTGGCGCCGAGGGTCTCAGGACGCGGGCCTCGTTCCTACGACGTCCGCATCCGCAGCTTCCTGGGCTCCGCATTGAGCCGTGTGTCGTGCACCATTCACGGATTTCAATGCAACAACACGGACACGGAGACTGTGTCAGGGGCGGATTCAAGATTTGGTCGAGGTGGTTCTGTGGTCATCCCTCAAACCTGCAGCAGAGGTCCAGCAGCTTGTGGTGTGAACAAATAAGCGGTGTCATGAGCGCAGCAAGTCAACGCCAGCTTCGGCATCGTCGCGTTGGTTCCGTTCTGAATTCTCGAGGTGAGTCCCCAAATGGCAAATTTGGAACCAAACTAAAGGTGGAAGGGGCAAATGTGGAGAGGCAATCTCCAACTTTAAACAAAACAACAACTTTGTGGTGGAGAGAAAAATCCACCGGAACTGCTGCGCGGGGGTCTTGTTTTGTCGGCGTCGGGCCGGGCGGGGGGTGGGGGGTGAGGGGTGGGCCCCACTGAATCCAACCCAACATCCACTCGTGGCGCCAACTTCCTCCGTTTCCCTATTCAGAGCCATTGACACCAATTCTGAATGGAGAATGTCAACGACAACAATCAAGACGGGCGGGAAGCCTGTTGAAAACGAGCTGACTGTCCGTGCGAGCGCTTTTGTGACACCTGTGCAAAAATATTCGTTTGACACGTGGCGTTCTTTTGCGCGCTGCAGGAATAGTATTTTGAGTGGATCCAGGATTGGGCAGGGGCTATCCGATTCCTGTTTGTGAGAATTTTGTGAAGGATGTCAATCGTTTAAAAGAGATTGGGCAAAACTCAAGAGGCTCGGAAAAAGTTGCTTTTCTTCAAGAATCGAATAACAATATGTTGGAGAGTTGGAGTCAGTGTCCTACTGCTGAGATTTTTCAGACATGCTGCTCGAGTGAATTTTCTCCGTCAAACTCTGTTGTTTGGTGATTTTGTGTCCAACAAAGGAAGTCTGACAAGAAGGATAAAGTTTGCAATTCGTGGCAAATTTGAAACATAATCTCAGCGCAACACTTCGTGATTTGCAAGAAGAACAACGCAAGCCTTGCAACAACACGTCGTGTGAATATGAAACGTGAACACCATTAGAATTGTGCTTCCGAGATAATCGTTTCGTGGCTGAAATCCTATTCCAATATGTCAGGATATTCAACAGGATTTCCGACGAATGAGAAACTTACGCCTGGTCAACAACATCTGCGCCAAAGTGTTCAACGCCTATTGATATGCACATCATGCAGCGTGGAAGAAGAGCGAATCAAAATGGCCCGTTCTCACAGAAGGGAAAAGTCAGTGGGTGCAGATCCACGCCTGTCTTCCAAATGCATTCGAAGTGGCCAGGATTTCGAACCGGTCCAGTTTATGCTTTGCACACGGTGAAAAAACGCACGACGCATCCAGTGTGAACGTTGCCTCAGCTTCCCCCAGTGAAGCCCACTCGGAGCTGAGGAGACCTCTTGGTCCGGAGGTATTGCGCCCACATGGCGCTGACGTACTACGGGCTGCGTATCCCGCGCAGGGTCTGCAAAACTTTTCGTATCCCGAAACCTGCAGTCAGATGGGGTGTGGTGTTTTCCAGCGGATGTAGGACTCGTGCGAACAGGCCAGGACCTGAACCATTGTTTCTAATTTCAACCTGATAAAAAATACGTGAACAGATTGGCCCACCTGAACGTGGGCCAAAACCAATTGTCTTCCGTGTCACAAGGCACTATTGCCTTTCCTCGACTTCCGTAAGGCATCTACATCCACGGAAAGTTCAATCTGAACTCAAGAGTGAAAATTTGTTTTTGAGGAAATTGTTTCCCTGATCAGCGGGTCGGACGCCGGGCGCCCTGGATCCACAGCAGCAGCATCTGGAGAAGCGCGAGCCGTTTCTCGGGGTTTGATGGAATCAGCGACCAGGGTCCGGGGCGCCTCAATCTCCCCACCCATCTCCCGCCGCGTTCCCCCCGGAGGCGTCACGCGCCCGCGTCCCTGCGCAAGTCCGTGGGCGCGGTATCGCTTGGAACACGCTGAATGCAGGTTTTCTCTGGGTGCATCGTCGCTTGCACCAAAAACACAGGCCTCCTGTCTGCGCCGAAAACGCTTGCGTCGCAGCGCTCAGTGATCTTGACACAACGCAACACTTGACGCATCCAATGTGAACGCCGCTTCACAGGCGCAAAGTGTCGGAATAATCACTGAGAGAAAATCTGTGAGTTGTGCGGGAGGAGGTGAGGAGGGAAGGAGAGAGAAACCAGAACGCTTGCCTGCGTTGAGACGCGCCCCGCGAATTCTGCTGCTATCAATGCGCAGTGGAGAGGCAATTTTCGTGGTTGTTGACAACATCTACAGTCACTTTTTGTATGTCAAGGGTTGCAAACCGGAAATCACCCAAACGTGGAGGTGGGGCTGCCTGTCTGCAGAACTCGGAATGCCAGTGTGCTCGCAATACACTTGCCGATGCCTCAGCAGTTGGCGAGTGGAAAAGTACAGATTTAACAGATTTCCTCAACTTCATTTGCAGATTTCTCGCCTCCGCGTTTCTCCGGGACTTGCGCCTGATGTCTTTCTCTTTTTGCTATTTTTCCAGATGCGATCGGTTGTCGGTGAGTGAGTATTTGTTGTGAGTACTCAGTGCTCAGTACTACTCGCAGCGGCGTCGGGCGGCGGCTGCGTGGAGGTGCGAACTGGGAACCAGGCGGGAAGTACCGTACTCGGCGACTTGGAGAAGGAACCGGGGACTGCGTTTCCTGCATCCGGTTCCACACTTCCGGTTTTGTATCCACCGGAGAAACAGACTCATCCAGTTCAGGACAAAAACACGAGAACTTCGCAGGACAAGCAAAGCCAAGGAGCGGCAGGCGTGCAGCTTACAGAAGCAGCATAACAACCTGTGCAGTGCTAACAACGCCAAACAGACGCGTGATAAAAGTTTCACACGCGCACGCAGCCTGCGAATCCTGCAGGACAGAAGGAACCGGGCACCACAGCGACGCGCAGCGAATCAGGGAAGCGAGAGCCGGATATTATTTGGGTGGTGCACGTAGCAAAGCGCAGCGTCCCTAGCGACGGGTGTTGCTAATTGCTGGACAGACTTAACGGAGACTCACTTCCCGTTTTGATCATTGCTGCAGTGAAGCGCGGGGAACTCCGGACAAAGGAGCCGAGGCTGCAGGACAGCGGCGCAGCGCGGGGGACCTTGCCGAGAGGAACGCGAGAGGCGCGGCGGGAGAAAGCTGCATCGCACGGAGAAGAAGGAGGGTGCTCGGTGCTCGGTAACGTGCAACGGAGAAAAATTGAGAAATTAATGTGCAACTTTATGAGCACACGTGTGTACACACAGATGACGCCTGGAGGCGTGTTATTACGGTGGGAAGCTGCTGGCAGATTGCAATAATCAAACTCCAGTGATCCGGCTGATGCGCACGAGGAACCGAGGAGAAAGAAATCACTGTGTTTTTTCACTGGATGAATATGCAGAGTGTTTAGAGGAAGTCGTCACCACGTGGTTCCATGCACACCTGGGCATAAAGGTACATGCATGGGTGTCCGTGGAAAATGCTTTAGCCCAGATTGGAATGTAACGGTTTGGCGTGTACAAGCTGAAGCGTGCGGTAGGACTCAGCAGCGTGGAGAGGCTGGGGCGAGGAGGCGGTGTCGGCGATGGTGCAGGAGCGGCCGGGGCAGACGGGCAGAGGCAACACCGGCCAAGCGGACACGGGCAGAAGGGGATGACAGCAGCTGACGGGCGCCGCGGCGGCGGCGGCGGCGCTGCGGGGACGGCGGGACCAGCGAGCGGGGTGGCGGCGGCGGGGTGGGCCCCCGTCATGCGACTGCAGAGCCTGCTGCGACTGATGGCGCTTCTCCTCGCATTCTCCACAGGTAAGAGCGCTGTTCGACGTGCACCTGGGAAAACGCACGTGTATGTTCTTGCATTGAAGAACCACGCAGCACATGACGAATTTTTTGCAACTCACGCGCTTCACGTCATTGTCAGTCATGTTCACATCGGACCCCGCAGCCTTTTCTGCAGGTCATCGCACCCGGTTCTTTCTCCTACATCTCATTTGGTCACACGTTGCACACGACAAACAGGTCACGTAGATAACAATGATAATGTTGCACATTTGTGCGGGCTCTATTCTGGCTTCACTTGTTGAATCACCTGCAAAACTCTGTGGATGCGGGAGCCCCAGGTGAAAAAGCCCTCTGCGGCGTCTCCAGTGAATCCAAGGAGTGACAAGCACAAGCGTTTTGCATTTTTGTGCTCTACCACTTGATAACGGCAACGCCGCCCATCTGGGGTCGGCCTTCAGTCAGAACCCGTCCAGCTTCTTCCATCCCCATCCCGGAAAAATAGACTTTTGGGGCAGGGCGGGGGGCTGTTTACTTGGCCTTCGTTTTTCTCATGGGTGCGTCAGAGAGATGAGCCCCCTCCCCGCGAAAACCCACGCATCTCCTGCCACTGAGAAATCAACTTGTTTGATCATCTGCCTCTTTTCACGCGTCACCATTTGAACAAAGTTGATCTGATCCACTCTAAATGGCGACATATGAAAGCTGCTTTCCTCGGGGCTTTGCGACATTGGCGAGGTTCAGCACGGCATAATTTTACCCAGTTGACAGATCGGTGGCACAGATGACCAAATTGTGTGTCACATAAGCAGTTGAGAGCCAATGACAAGTGACCAAATGGTATCTGTCTCACCAATCTGGCAATTGTGGCACGTCAGAAAAGGAGCGGATGTATTTGCTGAACCTCCGTCAATGGTCTCAGCGTCGTCACTCACCAACAAACCATGCGCTCACTTGTACGAGGTTCGTTCATTATGTTGCGGGTCTGGTACTCAAAAAGGTGGATCCCCTCGATCTTTTTGACTGAAACTCATATGGTTTGAAGACCCTGATCCGCTCTATGTGTC
>JAAUXT010057766.1_pt1 | contig 14081 bp, 18 predicted proteins | sample 7278171 | NCBI WGS metagenome assembly JAAUXT01 (sample SAMN14350112, study PRJNA611818) | marine sediment metagenome | isolation source: surface marine sediment (1.8m) | place: French Polynesia: Moorea | collected 2018-08 | reverse complement strand
CCCCCCCCCCGGCCCCCCCCCCCCCCCCGCAGACCGGCCGCCCCCTAATTGATGCCCGCCGTTGGGCGGGGGGGCGCGGCGCGACCGCTGGCGGGGGGGGGTGGACCCAAACTTGGGACGTGATGACTGGTGGGGGAGTGCATCTGGGGTTTTGGGGGGGCTCCAACTTTGAGAAATGGCGGCGCACAAAAACGGCTCCAAGTTTGCTGGATATATTTTCTGGGGTCAGAAGTGGAACCCCGGAGTTTCCCTCTGGATCCGCCCCAGAATGGCACAAATCTTCATCAGCAGCCACAAAGGACAAGCGAGGACACACAAGCGTCCCCCTACCCGACACAACTAACTCCAGTCCCGGTGTGAGTCCCGGCCAATTTCAGGTTCAGATGAATAGAAAGAGCCAGACATTTGTCTAAGCCACCCAACCTGAGGAGCATATGCGTTGAATAAGTCGCTTCCCCTGCGCTTTGGGGAGAAAATATCCATTTACAAACACGGGGCTTCGTGTCAGGTTATGAGGTGCCCGGCTCAACCGAACGTCAACACTGAAGGTCAATTGGGCTGTGGAAGTCATAAAGGCTGAAGGCCCGGCCGCTCGTATGTAGTTGTTACAGTAGGTAATGGTGTGTGCGACATGACATCAGCCTGCCTCAATCATTGACCACACAAAAAATACCCTCTCATCCCCCCTTCGGGCCACTTTTTAGAAAATTATACATTTCTTTAAAGGGGGATCTTCGTTTTCTTTGGGGGAGGGAAGAATTCCCTCGTGACTCACCTCAGACAGCACCGTGTCCCCAACTCGCTTTCCCTTTGAGCATTTGTCCCAAATAATAAGCCTTTTTGTATGTCGGCTGTAAAGACATAATTCCAGCAAAGAACGCGACCCACAACCAGACCCAAGGGACCCCTAAAAATTTCAGGACCCTCCTTTCCCCACCACGAAGGTGAAGGTACATGTACAATAGCTGAGGGGTATTTTGTGCTTCCCTGATTTGTACCAAAAGCTTGTCCAGGAGTGGAGTATGTCTGTGACAAAACAATTTACAAGGCCCATTTTGGGATAATATGAAAACTGATATGGATATTACTTAGTGAACATGAATTTGCCGCTTCCATGACGACGCACTGAGGTCTCCATGGGTACGTACGGTAACTCGATCCTACAGGTGTCGTGAACATAGAACTCGAGTTCAGTTCAATTTGGTTGGGGTTGTTTGGGGGACTTGGTGTTGGTGTTGTGTATTGAGGGACGTGGGCGAAGATTGACAAGGCGGAGGGTTCACGTACATTGAGGATCGTGTGTATTTCCTCTGTGCCGTCTCAAACAAAATTGCAGAAAAAAAAGTTTCTTCACAAAGCTCATAATTATTCCTTTTGCCAGGTTAAGGCGCTTTCTGAAGGGACTGTGGGTCTGGAGCGCTGTTCATGTCTTTGTCTGTGGAGGCAACACTATCATGAATGGGGATGACCTGTATTTTCACAACACACACAAGCAATATTTCACTCCTTTTCTGACAAAGGCGTTTGGTCTGAGGAACAACTTTTCTTTGTAATTTGGAAGGAACCACTCGCAAATTTCTGTCCATCCATCGCTTGAAAACTTGACATCATTGAACAAGCTGTGTCCACCTGACCTTCTTGCAGGCTGTCGAGCACACAAGTTTCATGCAGCAGTCCGCCCCTCCCCACCCCCTTGGTGTCTTTCTGTTTGGGCGACATGGGCACCACCACCATAATAGCCATGTTTTCAGTTTTTGGTTGCAGCAGGATGTGGTGCTGGGAGCTACGCGTATCCGTATCCTTACCTGTACCCAAAAAACGACGCTGTGTTGCCTGTGTTCAAGGGAGCTACGCAAACCCACACTCGTGCCCATGATGACGTTGTCTTTTGCAGGGAGCTACGCAAACCCACACCAGTACCCCTACCCAAACCTGCACCCATAATGACGTGTCGTCTGTTGCAGGGAGCTATGCGTACCCGTACCCTCAGCTGTACCCATACCCACACCCATAACGACGTTGTGTTGTCTGTTGCAGGGAGCTATGCGTACCCGTACCCGGCGGTCGGCTTCGCGCCCCCGCCCGGGGTGAACCCGCCGCTGCCCGTCACCTCGCAGACCAATGAGGGCCGCTACCACTGGCCCGCCCTCTCTCACATGGCCTTCAACCACCCGACGCACCCTGTGTGAGTATTCATCTGACGTTCTTTTGGATACACGCACACAACATGCACGCACACGTCACGTTCACACACGCGTTCACACACACACACACACACACACACACACACACACACACGAGCTTCGTCCACGGGCTTCTTGTGGACAAGCTTCTTCAGGCACCTTGTTCACACTGGTTGTGTCACACACACGCACACACACGCACACACACGCACACACACACGCACACACACGCACAGTTGAGTTTTGGTGTGCTGACAGGGCCCTTAGAACAGGGCAACCTTCACTGGGTGGACTGTGCAAGGAGTGGATGAGTGTGGCAGTGAGTGTGTGTTTGCGTTTATGAGTTTGGGTGATGTGAGTGAGTGTGAGTGCGAGGATGTTTGGATTTGTGGTATTGATGTGTGTGTGCACGGGTGAGTTTGAGTGTGAGTTGTCTGTAGGTATGAGTGACTGGTTGACTCTGTGTTGGCGTCTGTTGCTCGAGAAAGACCAGTGATCAGACCACTAATCTCCATTTCTTGTAACCACCTTCCCGGAGGTGTCTTCAGTGAAACAGTCAGAACATTTTTTCACACACATAAAAACTCTCGAGAGAACGCGGCTCGGTATCTGCGTGATGTCCGTGTTGGTACCTCAGCGACATTGCTCTGCTTTGTGCCTCCAAAAGGGAAATCTCTCTCTCGATCTCCGCCACCGACAGAGCGGAGAGAAAAACAAACGTCTAATTTACGAGCTCAAGGCTTTTCAAAAGTAATTTGAAAAATCTAGAAAGCCGTTGGAAGTTTTTTGCAAAAGAAATTGCACCGGCATAAAGAGATGCGTCAAAGTCAGGGTCCCTGTGCCCCTCTTGTGATCAAAGTCACCGTGCCCATTGCCGGGCTGAAATAAAATCGCTCTATCACTTTATCAGACCAAGTAGTTGGAATGCTTGAGCATGTCCACAGAGCATTACTCACTCAATGGTGATGTTTCACTCGTCATGCGTTTCGCTCCCATTCCTACTGCGGGCCCCTCTTTTTGTGTGGTTTCGTGAATTGCAGGACTTGAAACGGGGGCTTTTACAAATGCCTGCCTTTGACACATAGGTGGAAAATCTTGGGTTTGGTCAGCGTCTGCGTTGAGACTTGTCAAAATGTGTTTGTTTTTGAGAGGCAACGTGTTTTTTGTACACAAAAGACTTGTTGTTCAGTTCAGAGCTCAGCTCGAGGCGAAAGTTGGGACCAACGTACACGTGTAGCTACAAGGTGTGAACCAGTCTGGGGCCGAGGGGGGCACCACCGCCGCCACCGCCGCCGCCGCCGCCACGGCGGGAGAATCTCCCCCAGTCGTACCCACACAACTCGACAGACTAAGTGCCCATTTAAAACCTTTAGCCCCGTCTGTGCCTTTCAGCCCGACCTTTGCTCCCCGCTTACACATTCATTATCCAAGCATTTCCTGTTCACACCGCGCATTATTCCCACATACCTTTGTCTGCCGCTTGAGCCGAGGCAAAAGTTTAATTGAATGTTCCACGCATCTAGATGAGAGAGTGAGTTGGGCTGTGCTGTGGGCGCAGTGGCGGGGCCGTATGTTACGCTCAGATCTATTGGCGTTGATTAGAGAGGACTGATGTGCAGTGTGGAGTCAGGAAGGAGGGGACGCGAGGGAGCAGAGGAAGTGAAAACCGCCGGGGCCTATCTCGCCTCAAACCCCACCATTTCTGGTTGCAAGTTTGAGTCTCTCAAATATGGACGCAGGCGCACGTGAAGAGTCCCCCTCCTCAACATGGGACAGAATCTTGGCTCTGAAGATTTTGAGTGACGGGAAAAGGCGAAGGTTGTGGGTGCGAGGCTCCCTTTCTGTGCAACAGATCCAGGGCCTGGGTACCCTCATACGGACAGTATTCACACTGACTTTTCAAGCGGAGGGAGCTGGTTGAAACTCGCGAAACCAGGGGGTGTCTGAGGCCTCCATGATCCTGGCGTTACGCCCCGAAGTCAGACAGGGTGGGCGCCCTGACTCCAACCCTTGGGTCCTCCAGACAAGAGACAGAGAACAGCGGGGCCTGATTAGTGTTGGTGACCAGTGCAAGTGAACGGCGGGGTGAGGGATGAGCTGCCAGGGCCTGACCCGGCCCAGTCCCGGCCTGACCCGGGGAGCGACCCCCGTCAAATTACGGCTGCTCAGTCATAAACACCCCGCTTCTGGTCAACCCCCTGCAAATGGCCATGTTCCATCTGCTTTCAGCTGAGCTTTATTTCTTCAGTTTGAATCTGTATAATTTGGCTCAAGGGAAAAAGAAACAAAGTCGAGCCAGGGTTTTGTGTCTCTTGGACACAATTATGTTTCTCTGAGACAGAAAATTTCTGTACCTTTTCTACCATTTCTGAAATTGGTGACTGGTTTGGCTGAGTCCTTTCCCACAGTACAAATCTAGATGTGAAGGGAACTCAGCACCAGAGACCAGGACAGTGAATAGGGGACGGATGAATTCATCTGCCTGTCCGTCACACTTCAACAGCTATGAAAACCAAATTGTTTAAATCCCATTAAACAAGCCTCGAGATTTCAAACCTAATGTTTCCGAGCGATTAACTCCAACAACAAGCGTCGCTCAATGGAGACAGAGTCTCAAATTTCAATTTTGCCCCTTGATGTTGTGGAGTCCCGGGGTTGTAAAACGATGCTGAAGAGGCCATATTTGGGTTCATTATGATACGTTTAACATGTAACCTGTGTCTGTCCCCATTGAGAAGACCTCAGAAAGGAAGTTTTGTTGCTTTGGTGTGAAACAAAGAAACGAGTTGGTGCTTCTTGTTCACTCGCGCAGTTTTTGCTGCCGTGAGTCAGATGACAATCCTGAAGTTGATGAGAGACACAGAGAATTTGAGCAATGCCACAACTGGAAAATGCTCAAACTATTGCGATAAAAACCCTTCGGTGTGTGTGCGTGCACGTGTGTGCGTGTCTGTGTATGCGTGTGTGCGCCTGTGTTTGCGTGCGTGTGGTGGAACGTGTCAAACGGAAACAGAGAAACAGTGTGTGTGTGTGTGCGTGTGTGTGTGCGTGTGTGCGTGTGTGCGTGCGTTCCCACCACAGGAAGCACAGAGACTCCACGTCCTGAACCCTGCAAGGTCCTCACTTCACTTCAGTCAACATCTGAAATCCCCCTCCCCCTCAAAGGTCAAAAGTCCATCTCTGTTTCCGTCTGCGTCGCTGCTGCTGCTAATTCTCACCGTCTCGGGGTTTGTGATGCTACTGCCTCGAAATGGGCGTCGAGCGATGCAAATCGTGTGATGCACGTTTCCCTTTGATCTGTGTATGCAGCAGACTACATTACGACGAACTAAAACAGTGATAAACCCGCACAGACTCCCGACTCACCCCCTTCCTTTACAAATTCACCATTTCATTCACTATCCCCCACAAACAAATGGAAAAATGCCGTCCCTATCTCCTCCATTTTACAAGGGTTGTAAATGTCTGAGATTTAAAAGAAATTCAAATGAAGTTTGTGAGAGAGGGGCCTCAAAGTCAGGAATATTTTGGGGTCAGAGAGACACATTTTTGTCCAGACTTCATTGTCGTTTGTGGCTTGGTAGTAATCACAACGACTGACCATCAGACTTTGGTTCAGGAAACCGTGCACCATTGACACGTTTTTCAAACTGGTGGGACACTGGAATAGATCTGGTCTGCAGCTGCAGCTGGAACCTGGAGGCCTCAGGCTGGACACATGTCGGGTGAGTTCTATTGAATCAGGACGGAGACTTCAGGCCAACAGGGGGACTGTCTGACTGACTGTTGATCTCACACAGAACATGCAGACAAACAAACAGGGCGAAAAGCCGAGACTCGCCTGTCATGGACAGACTTGCACGTCATGCGGGGTTCGTGGTTCCTGGTTCGCACAGGGATCTTGGTGGGTAAAGTTCTGGGTATGTGGTGGGGTGGTGTGTTCCTTGTTCCTCCGCACCAAAGAGGCCAACTCACCTGGATCTGAGGGTCTGACGACAACCGTGTCTGAAGCTCTTTGTTTCTCTCTGAGGGCTGTGACACTGACAAGCTCTCCAAGACGTCAGGAAATGGCATAACGCTCTGAGATTTGTGACACACAAGCCAGATCTGTTCTCTTCCTTCAGATTCAGACTTCAGGTTCAGATAAAAATTTTCAGTTTGTGCAGTGAGTCGATTGTGGATGGAAGTTGGGATTGTTCTGCCTCTGGAGCCAAGCCCTGGAACCAAACTCCGTAGAGAAAGCCGATGTTCAAATGTGAAGACACCAAAGGTCACTCGTGGACAGTGTGTGCAGGACGTACAGGTGACTTCATCCGCACTGACCGACGCTTCCCTCGCTGAAACGTGAGAAGAGGCCGGGGCGGGTTCAATTTGATATAATTACATATCGGAACTAGACGATGAGGACACGTGTCAATCTGCGCGTGTTTGCAGCATTGTGTGAGTCTCAGCTTTTGATTGATGAGTCAAGGATCTCGAGCAAAACGCAGGTGAATGCTGAAGAATGTGCAGAGGCTTGTATCGCATTGGGTGATCTCGTGTTTTGAATGCGCATCTGTTGGGGCATTGATAATTTCCTCTTGGACTTACCAACCAAATGAGAAAATAACATTTGCACAGGCTTGTGCTGGAGAATAGTGGTCCCAGGCTATTACCCTCCAAAATGGGCGATTCCACCGGAAAACGATGGGACTCGAACAATTCCTCACTCCCTGTGGCGTAACCACAAAAATGCCCAAAATCTTCCCCCTTTTGCGTTATTAAATAAAAATATTTCCAATGAAAGGCACTTGAGGTGCGTTTTATGAAGGGTAACAACCCCGCCTCTCCACTGTGGCCATGTAGACGGTTCGGACAGACGGTGTTTAGGGGTCTCCCCCAGGTTTATAAGGATATCGTGGGGCTGAGGTTTCCTCCACTAATGGTGCCATGAAGGACTTGCCTCGGGCCGGGGTGACATCCCCCTCACCCGTCTCCCGTCGCCCTGTCTCTTATCTGAACCTTGTAGCACAAGGGTGTGAAGTGTGTTTCTGCACAGTATTCCTGTTATTAAAGTTATGAGGATGTCAATGGGACAAAGACACGTTCAGTTATGAAATTATGACACTTTCCTCCGTCTTCATCAAAACTGTCCTGACCCTGTCCTCGGGTGCTGAACTTGTACATGACACTGTTTGTTCTCGGACAACAGGCAAGGGACTCAAGAGTGACTTCCTGTCCCTTGCAATGTTGCGAACATGGAGCACCAGTTGGACACTGGTGTAGCAGCTGGATCTCTACCCCTGAGCCCCAGGTGTTCGTTTCCTCCTTGGTTCCGCCCAGGGTCCCAAAAGGTTTTCAGCTTCCCATCAGATTCCGTTTCTTGCAGCAGCGTCACCAGTCAATGCAAGCGCATGGTGACCACGTAAATTTTGGACTGCAAAGGCAGAAAACTATTTCGGCATTGGGGTGGGAGGTGGGCGACCCCTCAATACACCCCTGAGCCCAAATTGATTTTCTACTGGCAGCAGATTCGACGAAAGAGGGAGTCCCCCAACAGCAGTGCTGACCATTTTCCACCAGGCTGCTGATTTCATGTTGACTGACTGACTGGCCAGGGTTTTTTTTTTGCGGACCCATCCCTTCTATTCAAACTCCCTCCGTCTCCCACCTGTGGGACCCAAGCCTTGTTTATGGTCAAGGAAGCCTCGTCTCCGAGCGCTTTATTATCTTAATGAGACGTCTCTCGTCTCACTCTTATTGAAAAAAGAAAACAGAGCCTCAGTGCAAATGGGTCCCCGACACCAAGTACTCGTTTAATTATCGTTTAATGAGCCGATCCTGGTGGGTGGCCATCTTTGGGGCAACAGACCCAGAAAAGGGCCCCGCACAAATTGATTTGTGTGTGATGACTATATTTAGTAAAGTAGGTTGAATTAATGGTGCCATAAAGAAACACAGGTATGTCAAAAAGGGGCATTTGTGAGACATTAACTTTGTTTTCTGTGATGGGAGTTGGTATGGGGGATCCCCTGCTGGTGTGAAGAGAGAAAGAAAAGCCCCCAGTAGACAGGTACAGACTGTTCAAAAATAGGGGTTTTCACGTAGGTGACGCACGGTTGGGCGGCGTCAGAATTTTTGACGCGCGCGTCAAAATTCAACATGACGCCCAATGGAGCATTTTGACGCGGGCGTCAAATTTTTGACGCGCGTGTCACCAACGTGAAAACCCTTAATATCAACTGGTTGATTTGGCGGTGACGTCAGATTGTTGTCAACATCAGGTGCTTCAGGCGAAGGGACGGAACTCTGCGAGTCAAACACGTAAAATGCCCAAAATTCCTTCCGGTCAGTTTTCGTACTCGCACCATCAATCTACAGTATCCAGAAGCCACAGTCGGTTGTCATGTTGGAGACTCTTTCCAAGTTTGAGTCCCAAGTGGGAGGTTCCCACTCAATTCAGACAGAGAACTCTTGAAAACTCGGAAGACCCTCTGACACACAGAGGATTCCCAACAAATGGATGAGAGTTGAGAATGAGATTTGTTCTTGTCAAGTTTGAAAGTTTTGAAGTCCATATTTGGATTGCGTCTGTTGGAGTTGAGATGGGCGGAGCTGGGCGGGGCGGGAGGCGCCAGGTCTGTGCGGCGTTGTCGCAACGGGACAGGGCGGGTGGGCGGGCTGGGCGGGCTGGGCGGCGGCGGTGAAGCGGGGCGGGGCAGGACGGCATCACGAGGCGTCACGAGGCGCCGGCGCCACCGGACCCAGTAGGACGGACGCGACACGGAACAGCGAATCTCATTGGCCAAATACGGAGCGACGGGAGCACGTGTTTGGGCCACGCCCCTCCTCATCCTGCTGCTCCTTCTGCAGGCTGCAGCTGCAGTGAGGCGGTGCTGACATCTATCCGCGAAGTCCGCAGCGCTGCCAGGAATGGAACTCGGGTTCCTGGAAACGATACTTGAACACCCAGGGTTTGAAGCTCTGGAATCAAAGTCTGATGGACCTTCTCCTGTGTTTGATTCTGCTCGAGATTTCACTGTGGAAACACTCTGGGGCATGGCACACAGTCACCAAATTTGAATGTCGATGGTGAACAAATTTCTTTTGGGCCTCGTGTCATCTGTGGCACTGTTGTGCGTGTGCAAACTTGTGGGATCAAAAATCAAATTGGTGGGAAAGTTTACGTTCTGCAACTCCGCAATGCTCCCTCTGAACTTTCTTTTCAAGCCAAACCTGTTGGTGAGAGCCCCACAACCCGGCCCTGCGCTGGTGCAGTCAAATGTACTTATTGCATTAGTTGAGGTATGAGAAAATGCTTGTCAGAACACATCTTTAGTCATGCAATTCTGTGTGGTATTTAATCTGTTTTCCGCATAAATGTCGGAATCTTTACACTTCGTAAGAAATCAGCGTCAGTGGCGCGATTCGAGCCACCGCTCACGCGTGCACAGGCTGTGGAGGGGGGGGGCGCGAAGCTCGAGATCACTCTCACAGCGAGCAGAACCAACCAACACAGGCCGAGGAAAAGAGAGAGAGAGAGAGAGGCAGAAAAAAAGGGTTGAATTGAAGAAGATGCGGGGCGTAGCACTGACAGCGAGAGACGAGCTGATGCAGATAAATAGCCGCGTTACCTTTGAACCGGCGCAGATAGGCTTCGGTCGGTCCTCGTGAATTCAGGGCATGTCGTACAAAGTGCGGGCTCAATGGGGTGCTTACAGGCGCACCTGATAGCGTCTTCTGAGGGGTGAAAAAGCGTTTTCAAGAGGTGTATTCGTGAGGGGGCCACAGGTAAATCTGTAAAGTGTTCGCTTCACCACCCGTGTCATCATGCCTGGGTGTTTTTCGCCTTTTTCTGTTGTGAGAGACTTTGTAAGGGTTGGATCAACAAGTTTCTTTTGCTGCTCTCAAAGAAGGTTCCGACTTTTCAACTGTGACTTTTGGTTCGTTGCCCTGAACAAGATATTTTGTGGCTTGGTTCAGGCAGGGCCGGGACACATCACGCTTTTGAAATCGGGAAGAAAGACAGTGGTCTCCTCGTACCGTGCAGGTCAAACTTGTTGCTGAACACGAGAATCCATGGATCAGAGACACTGGGTCAGAGACACTGGGTCAGAGACACTGGGTCAGAGACACTGGGTCAGAGACACTGGGTCAGAGACACTGGTCAGAGACACTGGGTCAGAGACACTGAGTCAGAGACACTGGGTCAGAGACACTGGTCAGAGACACTGGGTCAGAGACACTGGGTCAGAGACACTGGGTCAGAGACACTGGGTCAGAGACACTGGGTCAGAGACACTGGGTTCTTTGTGTCACCAGGATTCTGATTGTGTGACGACAAAACGTGTTCTGAACATTGACCAAACTCAACTCGCGACAAAAAACGTCCAGTTTCACAGAAACACGTGCACCGAGTATGATTAATATGAAGGATGATGTATTTTCCAGAGGTTTTTCGCGGAACTTTTTTGCTCTCCTTCGCAGCACGCTGTGGAACTTCAGCCCCCGTTGCGTGCGACCGCCCTGACCCCACATCTGCTCACACTCTGTAGCTCCTTCTTGCTTTTCTCACAGCAGAGGCCTGGTTCACACTGGAGGAGTCAGTGCTGCTCTTTGCTGCAGACGCCAATGCGTCGCCACTTCCAGCACGCGTCAAAGCGGAGGCATGTTTCACACTGTGTGCGTCATGGGCAGCGTCCATGCACAGGTCAATGCGTCGTTACTTCTGGGATGCGTCACGCGTTGCGTCGCTTTGGAAAAGTCAGGCGACGCAGCCGCTATTCACGTTCACAGGCACTGTACATGTGACGCGACTGGTGTGAACCCGCCCTGTTGCCATGGATCCGTGACCCCCGCTCCGTCTGCTCCTCCTGGGGCTCGTCGGAAACAATTACAGCGGCGGCTCGTCTTCCTTTGATAATCTACGAGGGTTGAAACCTGCGAGGAATCCCTTCGCAATGGGGATGGTTTTCCAAACAGTGCTTCAGCCCGGCAAAATCCGTGGGTTTTCAAGGGCCTGGGACAGATATGCAGGGTTTGAGGCCCCTGAAGCTACAGCAGACCTCTTGAAGACGTTTCAACAGACAAAGAATGCAGGAGAAAACAAAGGCTGTTGAATGGAGGGGTGAGTGGGGTCTGGAGCCCGGCACCTGCTGCTCTCTCCACACAGGATTCTGGGTCAATGGATCTCTTCTGAAGCAATACATGAGGGGGATTTGAAGGGCAGAGGAACATGTATCCAGAACCCCTGCCACATACACGCACACGTACGAGCGCACACACAGCACACACACACACACACACACACACATGCAGGAACACCCATCACCACAGGCCCGCTTGCTCACCTTCCCCGTCCAGCCTTCAACACACACACATACACACACACACACACACGCAAGAATAGATCTACCCATCACCACAGGCCCGCTTGCTCGTCTGCCCAGTCCAGCCTTCAGCACACACACACACACACACAGACACACACACACGCACACTGAACATCCCTCTCCCATAGACCCACCAGCTTACCAGCTTACCCACCCACCCAGCCACGCAAACACACGCACATAGCCACACACGTGTACACACACACACACACCTCCCTCCCACACCTCCCTGGTCCCCCTCCCTCCCACACCTCCCTGGCCCCCCTCCCAGCCTGCCCTTCGCCTCCTGTAGCCACAATATTTACACACATGGGCGCTGATAACTCCCACTTCTTCACTCTCGTGAGGCGTTCTGAGCCACAAAAAGCGTGTTCCGGTTGTGGTACGTTCCGCGTGCAATACGTTCCCTGTCCTACAGACAGAAAAACTCGTGGTTGTGGTGGGTGTTTGGGTTGTGTGTGTGAGTGTGTTTGCCTGTGTGTGCGAGGGGGTTGTGTTGTGTGGGCGTGTGTGCGTGTGTGTGATGTGCCTGTGTGTGCCCTATGTGTTGTGTGTGTGTTTGTGTGTGTGTGTGCTTGTGTGCAGGGTGCGTTTGTGTGCGTGTGTGCGTGTGTGTGCCTGTGTGTGTGCCCTATGTGTTGTGTGTGTGGGAGTGTGTGTGTGTGTGTGTTTGTGTGCAGGGTGCGTTTGTGTGCATGTGTGTGCGTGGACGTGTCGATTCCGCTGCTGGACCGGGAGCGCTGAGGTGGCAGCCCCCCCCCCCCCGCCCGGTGAATTTCCATCTGCCCCACCAGCCGAATTGCAATGCGAATGTCTTGACGTTTGATGATCATTGATGACCAGTTCGGAGTTTTTCTCTGCTGCGCGGTTCATCTTGAAATTGTTGTTCTGAAAATGCGGTTGTTTGGATATCTACTCCACGTTTTCTCAAAGAGAGACGAAAACCAACATCCTCAGTAACACCCGTCTTTTTGTCCGTCTGGGCGACAGTCTGGCGGAGACATATGGTGAACGCGAGTGTTGGACGTGTGGACTTTGGCTTGAAATTGGCTTGTGGGATGAACGGTGTGGGGCAGCACTGCAGGGCGGGTAATCACGTGATACCTGATCCGCTCCACACACAGTAATCGCAGTTTAATCCGATAATGCACTGTTCCCCTCCAGATACACACAACCAGACTCCCAGAGAGGGATCCAAAGCATGGGCAGGACTGGAGGTGTGTGTGTGTGTGTGTGTGTGTGTGTGTGTGTGTGTGTTTGGTGTGTGTATGCGTGTGTGTGCGTGTGTGCGTGTGTGCGTGCGTGTGTTCAGGGCTCAGGGCGCTGCAGGAGGTTGGGCAAACTGTGTACGAAGGTATTGTATGTGTGCGTGCTTGTGCGTGTGTGTGTGCGTGTGTGTATGTGTGTGCGTTTGTTTGTGTGTGTGCGTGCGTGCGTGTGTGTGCAGGGCACAGGACGCGCCAGGAGGATGGGGAGTGAGCCTTGGAGGCATTGAACGTGTGCGTCTGCAAGTGTGTGTGTGTGTGTGTGTGTGTGTGTGTGTGTGTGTGTGTGCGGGTCTGTGGATTTCTCAGCGCAAGTTGCATCAAACTTTACGTGGCGGCTGCAACCCAAAGAAAGCAATACACGCCCTTCTCAAACCAATCATCACTAACTACTGCAGACAGGACTCAACGAATCTTGAGATTTATTTAATTCACAGCTTTTTTCAGCCCAGGATAAATCGCTGGATTAAAGGACCTCGCATCTTGTTCGAATTGATATAATTTCCCCGCAGTAATAGAAAGCAAGTGGGTATAAAGGAAAAGCACGGGGACCAGGGTGTAATGAAGTGTGTTTTGACATTTGGGGTCACGAGTATTTTGGATTGGGAGGTCACGCTTCCATGGCAACCCCCGCATCTGTTTGTTCATTTTGGTGAGAATAAAATACACACGACCCTGCCCCTTTGATAAGGCGGAAAAAGTGAGCCCACCTCCCTCACTGCCGCTGCTGCTGCTGCAGCCGGCGTGGGGAGTGGAGGAGCCAGATCCAGGAGCAAAAAAAGTGGGCTCGTCGGTGTTTTGCTTCGGGTTGTTATCAGCGGTGATTGTGAGGCCCATTGCCAGTGGGAGACGAAAAGTAGCAAGAGAAGAAGAAGTGTGTGGCGAGAAGCTTGTGAAATGTTTGGGATGTTGTTGTTCATAATGTGTGAGAAATGTTGCTATGAACAACGCAAGGTCGCACACGAAAGGGAATGCACACACACACATACACACACACACACTCTCTCTCTCTCTCTCTCTCTCTCTCTCTCTCTCACACACACACACACACACATGAGCCAAGCAAAGTTGAATCCGTCAGATTTTCGAACAAACCACAAGATGTGCGAGTTGTGTGTGCCACACGAACACACATGTACACACACACCCCCACTCGGACCTTTCCCTGCTCTCTCCCTCACACACACACACAACTCGCACATCTTGTGGTTTGTTCGAAAATCTGACGGATTCAACTTTGCTTGGCTCATGTGTGTGTGTGT
>JAAUXT010136252.1_pt1 | contig 14085 bp, 12 predicted proteins | sample 7278171 | NCBI WGS metagenome assembly JAAUXT01 (sample SAMN14350112, study PRJNA611818) | marine sediment metagenome | isolation source: surface marine sediment (1.8m) | place: French Polynesia: Moorea | collected 2018-08 | reverse complement strand
CCCCCCCCCCGGCGCGGCGCCCCCCCCCCCGGCGGGGCCGGGGGGCCAACGAAGGGACGGGTCAAATTGCGGACTGCGCCTCGCAGCAAACCCTTCATTTTGCAGTTGAGTGCAATGAAGAATTTCGAGCTCGTTTCAGTGTCGCACTTTTTAATCTCTGTCGCCACACAGGCCGTGGCGCAAGGTGCAGTTCGGAATCACCCGCGAGTCACGTTCACCCGATTCCAACTTGACGCCACACAGCTGCATGTGTGACGGACGTAAACAAAGCAATGTTGCTTCTCGTAACAGCATCACAACACAGTGACATACAGATGCGTCTTCTTACATCCGGAGTGGATCCTCCAAACCAACAGAGCCGCGAGTTCGCAGAGCGATAACACAGGCTGAAAAAAGCCAGGGTAGGGTCAACATGTTGCTGTTTTGCAGCTACTGTTTCAAACATTTTTTGCAGCTGATTATCCGACAGGTACAACGCTCGTGCGCAATTGGATTTTCGGGGTCCACTGTGGGTCTTTCAGCAGCCACGTGGGTCTCAATTGCAGAGAAACTACTTGTAGTTGTAATGACACCGCAAGAAAATATTTCTGATCCATCTGCGGGCGATTTGTCCAGTAAATAGCTAATCAATCGCTCGAATGGCGTGTATTCCCCTCACAACCAGCTGCAGTTGGCGACTTGTGACCTTGGCTGCTGACCTTTTGACGTGACCTCATTCTGACCTCCAATCTGCTAGTCAGCTGGCAGTCTGGGCCCCTGACCATTTAGCAGGGTCCAGATGGGAAGCACATTGTTTACAAATGCAGAGCAAGGGTTGGAAATTAAACAAACATGAGGGATTGTTCGAGGCAATTGTCAGTTGTTGGAGGCTTTCACACTGCTTGCTGCTGCTGCAGACTTCTGAACGGAATCAGACTGTCTTGGACTGAAATGTCGTGTTCTTGAATGTGAAACCTGGAAGAAAAGGGAAAATCCCACGGAAGCTGACAGACTGCAGAAGATCCGGCTTGTGGTCCCTGGAATTTGTCTGGAAGTTGCTGAGGCCATCGTGAAGATACACGAGGTGAACAATGCGGTTTCTGCAGCTTGACCACCCAGCAGTGTCCAGATGATGGGAGCCAGTTGTCAAATGAAATCCGAAATATTTGCAAGATGTTCAAGGTTCGTACCCTGCAGAGTTGTCCTCGTTCGAGCCGGTCAAGCGAAGTTCAGCCGGACTTGACAAGTGGAGTATTGTCCGTGAACCGAGGAGAATTCGATTTTGAATTTGCGAAGGTTGTCATCAGTTCACAGCTTCGCAGCTGGGTCTTCCAACAGGCCTGGGATTCTGAGGGGAGGGACTGGTCAGTTCAGGTCGGATGACCGTGGCTGACCCAGCCCAACCCACCCGCTCAGTCATTTCGCACGTCGCCCGTAGCTGCACACGTGCGCCGGCGGATCCAGTGTGAAGGGCTCGACGCTCCTTCGTTTGCGGGTGCACGGGAAAATGGACATCGGTGTGCACAGATGCAGGTCATATTGCCTCTCAGTGTGTGGGGTGAGGCTCTCTTGGATTGGGATCCCACCCTGGATCATCAGTGACGTGCGTTATGATGTACGAATTCCACACCGGATGACACGGCGTGAGCCCGACCTGCGCATCCAGGGGCCGCAATGCGCGACATGCGCGCTTCGCTCTCATCCGGTGCGCGGCGTGCCGACGCGCATTCCGCGCGCACAGCGGAAAAGGCACCGAGCGCGCTTTGTGTACAAACTCGAAATGAGAAAGGTGAAGGGATCCTCAAAAAACATCCCGACAGAGGCTCGAGTGAGGGGGTTGAGTGTAGAGTCATGCTCCCCCACCCCCACCCCACCGCAGAGGTGGAAAGCCCAGCAGGAGGAAAGAGCAAGGGAACCTCATGAGGGTTTCCTAGTTTTCCCTTGGGGGTTCCAACAAAACTTCTCTCAGCAAGGTGTGCCATGATCTCCGGCCAGAATCCCCTCCAAGAAACGTTGAACATTACACAAACCGCGGACAAGGGCAGGAAACAGCTGTTCCGTGTTCTTGGCTTGTTCAGACGGGTGCGTCGCGTCGTTAATGGGAGTCTCTCCATCATGAAAGAACCTGGTTCACTGACTCTGGTGCAAACAAAATGAATTGGTGGAAGATCTTCAGGCTCTGTTTCAAACCCGAGAGCAGGAAAGATGGTAACCACTTGGCTCTGTATTGAATGAAGAAAGATTTACCACTGGCAGGGAGAGCAAATCAAACCCATACCTATCGCTGTGGTGAAACACGGAGCGTTTTGGTCAGGTAGGCGCGGGATCAGAACACATGTTGGTCTGTGTTTCTTGAATGGAGCAGGCCGATTTACGATGGCAGGGTGATGAGTTGTTCGGTGCTGAAGGAAGCGGCGAGTGATTCAACAAATGAATGATCAGTCTGGCGCATGAATGTGGAAAGTAAAAACCCATTTGTTCAGTTCGGGGTAGGAGTATTTCGGAATCTGCATGCATCAAACACTCCTCAGATCGTTGCCACACACTCATGGTGGGGGAGAACCGAACACCAGTTTTGTGTGTCGCTCTGTTCCAAATCTCGACTTTCAGGTGTCGAGAGGTTTTTGTCTTGGGTGCAACACCATGTCCGAATCCAAGTTTGCAGGTGCAACCTCAGGATGAGTCAAAGCGCGAGGTTCCCACCCGCCAGGAACGCGCCTGCTAATGTGAGAAATATTATTCTGGGTAAATTGCAGCGTGATTGATGTGCGGTCAGTCAGGGAACGAACACCACTCGCTTTGAGAAGCGGTTCGGCTTTTGCAGTTCTGTTCCTGCCTTGAGATTGCACATTTTGCACAAGACGTTGCAACGAACGTTTTCAGCAATTCAATCTGTGACACCAAGTGACGATACTCGTGCGAGCGTGTGAGCACTTGATTCGGACAGTTTTGTGCGAACTTTGGTGAGGAAAGTTTGAATTGTGTTCACAGTTTTGCTCGAGGGCCGTCAGTATGTTGCGTGGCTTTGCACGTCTTGCTGTGCGTACTCGTACAGTCGTATCAAGAGAAACGACTCGGGCGGAATCTCAGAAGCGCCAGCACACGCTTCGCGTTCTTCTGAAGACGAGAGATTCGGCAGATATGGTCGACGAAAGAAACGGAGCTGTGCAACACTCTTCTTTCCAAAGCGAGGAGCACTTTTGCATTTGTTCCCCTGACAAGGTCATTCACGTGGTGTCGACGATGATACCTCGCATCTTTTGTCCTGCTGCTTCGCACCTGTAGGCCCATAAACTGGGAAATTTTCCTCATGGGCTTCCGAAATGCCCAGGACTTTCCACCACAAACTTTTGTGCCCGTCTAGTCAGGAATCGACCTTTCACGAGCAACCAAAAGAGCTCTTCTTCTGTCTCGAACCCATCATTTGCACCTTCTGCACGCAGAACATGGTTTGTTTCACTTGAGTCATAAATAAAATTTTACTCGGCAGACAGTGCACAAAGATCAGTCACGTGGTAGAGCAGTGGGGACTGAGCAGACCTGGGACCACCGACGGGGAACGGATGAGTAACTGCGCGAGTTCCACCTCTTGAGTATCTCCGAGTGTCATCACGTTGGGATTTGCGGCTCTTCATGTTCAAGGGCATCGGGCTCGTTTTCCAATTTTAGAACTTGATATCTGCAGCTTTTTGTGTCGCCCAGAAAAGCAAGATGAACATAAATTTGCAGTTGTCTTCTTGATCCATGTTGAGCAGCTTACAAATGTCGTGCGTAACACAGAGGCAATTTGCCGGGTTGAGTTTCTCGGAAGCGGGAAGCAAGAGTGGTGAGTTTTTCGTCCAGGGTCCTGAGTACTTTTTGTGAGTGGCATACTTCTCACACGATGATCCCATCTCATCCAGAGGGAGAGCGCGCGGGAAATCCCCTCACTCAAAGGACTGGGCCTGAAATTTTCAAAACTGCCGTTCTGAGGATGTCATCGTCACATGACGGGCAGTTTATGAGACGTACAGGTGCGCTTGATTGGGGTGTGAAATGGTCATAAAACAACATTTTGCAGGGAATGATGAAGACCAGGAGCTACTCAGTGGTTTTCGCCCCTGGGGTCACGGAGCAGGATCTTTCTGAGGGGACGGGGCGGGGTGGGGCGGGTGAAACCGACTGGCTTCAAGGTTTCAGTTGCACAAAGACCACAAACGTTTCGCGTGCGTGGATTGCGCCTGTGTTCCCGTCTCGTCAGTGTTTTTGAGGCGGATGTGTGCACCTGGTTGAAGCGGTGGAAGCTTCAGGATCGCGTTGTCACACAGCTTGGTGGCCCATGCGGCCCACGCCCTGGATCTGTTGCAAATTGCAGGCTGCACCAGGTAATGTTTACACTGGTGCCCTGAATTCGAAACTGATTAGCATCTCACGATGCGTGCGTACTTGTGGTCAGTCAGCTGATACAGCTGACCGCTGTCCGTCAGTATCAGGGTCAGCTTGGTACACGCTCCAGGGTTGTTTACAGAATCGACCAAGAACTGCATCGGACACGCCAGGCAGGTCAGAAAAATCTGCGCGTGTCACACGATGTGTTTGATTGAGTCTGCCTGAGGTTGACATCAACACGTCCTCGTCGCGTTTAAAATTTCAAAAAATCGAATTCAACGTCACAATGGCGACGAGAGGTTGTAGCTTTCCACGACCGTGTTTCCTGGGGTCGTCTTCCGCAAGGTTTGCGCGACCAAACTTCATAAGTGACCCAACAGCAAAACCACGATCCTTGAAGTGTATGATGCGGCAATGATTCTATGATCCCGATCTGGGATCAAATCGCAACGATAAAATGGGAGTTGAAAAGGCAATGGCGTTTCTGGCATGTGCAGCAAATGTTTTCAAAGAATTGTCACCTGCAATTTGGGCGGATCAGAGCCGCCCCCGGTGCAGCTTCAAACGAGGCTCGGACTCACCTGGACAGCTGAACACGTGACCCCGGACCCCTTGACCATTACACCGTGCTACCCGATGCGGCTTCTGTTTTCTGTAAACACCTTGGCAGCGAGAGGAATGTCTTTGATGTTCAATGCATCTGTTGTGTGAAATGTATCTTGGAATTATGTCTCGAGGCCATAAAATTGAGTGAAAATTGACAGCACTGTCCGGAGCTGCGTTTGTCCGGTTCTGTCTGTTCATTGTGGTGTGACTTGAGACACATTGTGCACTGCTCAGAGCGGAAGTTTGAAAGTGAAAAAAGATCTCGAGTTGAAATTTCAGTTTTCCGGCCAGAAGACCAAAGGAAGCGGCACACAGACAGACAGGAAAAGGTGTGGTCCCTTTCTCCTGCAAAACAAACTCCAAGAAGCAAAACAGCCACAAATACTCACTCAAGTCTGATCAAATCAACGGCATCGCTTGCTCTCCAACCCCTGGCAGAACAGGCGGAGTGACGGTAAATCAAACACACAAACACTGCAGATTGGGTCACATATCTCAGGTTGGTATTACCTGATCCTGAGAGATAAATGGGCGCTCGAATATCATAACTGTTTAAATTGGAGGAGAGGAAAGAAGACCTACAGCAAAGGCACCACCAACTTTCAACAGTTGCCCATCGTCTGGGTCGCTGAGGGACCGATGCGTAGTTGGTCTGCCTAAAGTACGAGCGTCAAGGTCGCCGGACTCCATATCGTTTGTTCCGTCGTGACGCATTGGAAATTTGGTGTTTTTTGCAAAATTGTTCGGTTTTTGCTGGGTGTTGCAGTTGTCCCAGACAGTTCAGATACGAGTTGACGGGATCAGTTCTCAGGATGAATTTACGAGCTCATAAAGCAACACAATTTCAGGCGCGCCCCAACGCTCTGCTTTTGTACCCGACGCGAACCGTGGCTCTGGAGTCACCTTTTCTTGCGCAAACCGTACCAGGAACAATACTTCACAAGGCGAGACAAATTCATCATCAAATTTACAAAATGTCCCAAGTGAAATGTCCATTCACAACTGCCCATCTTTCAGTCTGTCTGGGTTTGCTGTGTCCAATTTAGTTTTTTTGAATGGTGACAGAAAGCGACAGATTTATCTGGACAAACAACACATTGTACCCTTGGTCAGAACAAATGATGATAGATGTTGCTATTTTGTACAAATCTCACATTGTGATCATGACATCGGCGGCCAGTGGCTTCTCGCCAAAAAATGCGAATATTCGGTGCAAACCAAAGTTGAGAACAAACACGTTCACGCAGCCCCAAACACAAGGGCACAGTCGGAGCCGAATTTCTCAACAACAACAGAAAGAGTTTTCAAACTTTTTCACACACACAAAAAAACTGTCCTGTCCGTAGGGACACCAGCCGCACACTCCGAACGAAACTCAAAACCCGTCACCACGAATTCGTCCTTGTGATGAAGACATGTGAACAATATTCATCAACTCGGCGAACAATGCCCACGGGTCATGAGACATGGCGGGGAAGTTGTAATTTGTCAACAGGAGGGCTCAAACCGAGCCGACAAACAATATTGATATTGTCACGTCCACTGCGAACGACGCGTTTTGTGTCTGTTGACAAGAGCAAGAGTCGCTTTGTGTGATGTCATATTAGGGATTATAAATTGGGTACAATGGGGCTTTGTGCAAATACTTTGTGCACTGAAAAGCTCGAACTTTGGTACTGAGACACGAGTGATGGCTGCAATGGACGACTCCTGTTTTGGTCACTGCGTTCACTCGTGGATTTGGCAAAAAAAATCACGTGCAACCTTGTAGATTTTGCACTTCATCTGCAGACAGGAAGTGGCATTGTTACCGTTGTTTGCTTTCGGAGCAGTACAAAAACAATTTGAAGCGGCCATGCCCTTCTGGTCATTCTTCTCTTCTCCGTCCTGCTTTGACTTCTGTGGACGTGTTCTTGTCATCACTTTTTGAGAAGAAAGAAGAGTTGTGTCCAGAACGTCTCCACAGAGTCGGGCACTGCAGGACCCTGCACTGTGTTCGTCGCTGCGAGATGACACCGCGGTAACTGACCAGGCCAAGAAGGGACTGGGATCATAAACCTGTCAGCAAAAGATTTTCTTGCAGACCTGGCGTCTCCAACGGTGAACGTGACGACAAAGTGTTGGCCAAGTCGTCACAAGATGCAACAGTGGTCAACAAAAGGAAATACGAGTTGTTGCAATGAGATTCCGTATCCAGTGACCTCTGAAAAGTGAGATCAGTGAAACAGATTTTCTGAGCTTGGGCTTGTTGGAAACTTTCTGTCAGCCGATGTACTTTGTCCGATTTCCCATCTGTGAAATGCCAAGTTTCGTTTTACCGATTACCTGAAATAAGGTTGACACGAAGACCACTTTTCTTTGTGAGGGAATTCAATGCCAAGCATTTCGGGCATTTTAACCCCACAATTTGTTCCAATGAAGGCATTCAACGTTCTTTCATTGCGACCAGCGGATCTATTTGTGACGGCGCACATGTGGTCGTGGGAAACTCCGACCTTCGTGTCTTCGGCACTTTCGCGTCTTTCAGGGACCAGTCCATCTGATACTGCCACTCAGTGACTGATGGTATTTGGATTCTTTCCCCAAACCACCAAAATTTTGCAACCAAAAGGTCTAATTTGCTGGATCCATCGCTGGGAGGAATTGCTAAATTGTAGGGTTTGAAATTTTTCGGGCCGGAGGGCACAAGAATCCGCGTCACCTTGCGTGGATCAGAGGTGGGTCCCGTGATTACAGCCAAATAGGTCATAAATCTCATTGGAATTGCTTGCATGAGTGTCATTTTATCGTAATCACGGTTCGAATGCATTAGAAATGCCTTTCGCTCAGCATCCATCATTTTCAACATGGAATTTGCAAGAATTGAAGCGATAAAATTGTTTGGGAATTTGAGGAAGCTTGACCCATCAGTTTATGTAACTGGACCCCACATCGTTGAGGTCAGTGATTCCGTTAGAACATCGCGTGTCTGATTCACGCCTAGATGCTGAGGTTGCACGTCGCATACTGCACAGCCGGAAACCTTCACCCCTCAAAATTTCGCAGATTGTAGATTTGTGGATTGGCGAGCACAAAGTGTCAAACCAAAAAAATTGATGAGATACACTCTATTTTGCGTATTTTGGCGTCAACCAGATGAAAACGTGAAAAGTTCGCAACGAATGTAGAGACCCTCGTATTTGTTGATCGAGATCCGGTGTTCAGCAAATACGAACGTATTTGTGTGTGAACCAGCGATCTTGAAAAGCGATACAAACAAATATTTAAATGCTTTGAATGGAGGGAATGACTGACGTGCTACTGTCGTGCGGAGTTTGCGCATTCCAGGTTGAATAATGCGGTGGCATCCTCAAGTTCGTGCAGAGACAGACTGCAGCTGGAAGTCGTCTAGTTTCGCGCAAAAGTCACTTGAAACTTTCTTCAAAAACTTTGAAACTTCTTTGGCAGTACTGGAAAGATCGCGTTGTGAAATCTCGATTTGATTTGTGGTGTCTGGGTATTTGTTCTGATTCTGACCAAAAATCTGACATTTGAAGCAATCTTCCACGAATTCGCGGAGGTTTTACGAGCGTGCAAATCAACGATGTTTCACAAATGATTCAAGCAGTGTGTTCTGGTTTTCTCATTTGGGAGCATTGATGTTTCAGGTGTGCACGGAGAGGCATGAAATATGTTTATGAAGATGGTATGAAGAGTCATAACTTTCTCACCGTAATGCGCGATGGATATGTTTTGGGTTGAGGTGGGGAGTCAAGGGTGTCAAAGGGGGAGGGCGCGACCCTCTAGGGGCCTGGTTCACCACCCGCCCTCAGGTGGAACTCACGCATGCGTGCAAAGTGAGCACATGCACGCATTCTGTCGTGCGTTGATCAGACAATGTCAAAAGTGATAAATGTGGCGAGATGATCCACCAAGATAATTCGCAAAGATAGAGCGCATTTTGGTGAAAGTGTTGCGTCCGTTAGCTCGTGGGGGTTTTCTGTAGTTTTGCGATTTTTGACGATCCTTCCAAGAACCATGCGCGTCAGGTCATCATGTGATCATTGTTCGTGTTAATCACCGTTTCAATGCCAATTTTAATTGATCACATGTGCAGTGTGAGTCAAGCGCCGGAGTTCCGCAAGGATGTCACTGGTGACCAAACACGAATGGAGAGACAGCCACTGAACACAAGTTTCCAAAGCGCATCCTTCTTGTGGGGAGAACTGAAAGCAGTGGTTCTGACGAAAGGGGAGGCCAAAAGGAATGAACAAAAGCACCACCATTCAACAAATTCCAAAAGGCCCTGGTTTTGCATTTTCGTCTGTGGGGCAGACGTTGAAAAGGAAAACATCATGTTCGACCTTGTCCTTTCAAAGCAACATGTATGAAAAAATACCATCGCGCGAGTACTATTTCATCCAAAGGACAAAGTAAGCACAATGTTCCTGCACCGTAGTCCGATGAAAGCAACATGTGCGTTTTGTGTTGCGTGAGGGAACTGGGACAAGCCAGGACGATGAGTAGGAAGTGGATAATGACCAATAATTTCTCTCCTAATGTCACAATAATGAGGGTCCTGTGTTCAACCCACTCAGGACAAAATCACTGTCCAGTGCAGCAGCCAGATGCAGCTTGGTGTGGTGAGGACAACTGCGTGTTGCCTTTTGCTGGGAGTGTGAACTTGGTCATTTCATCCCGAGTTGCCCAATACACAAGGAGCTTCTGCTTGCCACAGCGTAGCACAATACCTTTGTGTCGTCTCGTTGCAAACAACAAAAGCTCAAGAAAATGGTTTCTTTTTTGCTTGTCAGTACATTTTGGTGCTTGCAAAAGGAAAATTTGTGGACAACGCCAATCAGGCGCAAGTATCGCTCACAGCACTTGTTTTTGTTTGCTCTGTGAGGTCAGTGCGGCCAAATTCGGTACATAGAACGCTCATTTGGCAGTGAGGACTGCGACTCTGTTTGCCGAGCTACTCCAGGACCTTCAGAATGAGAAATGCGAGTGTGCCTCTCGATGATCAACTCATGTGTGTGATCTGACCTGAATCTTCTCCCTCGTGAGCGTGGTGCGAATATTCAGTCATCCACGGCGTTGCGTGGGTGAACCCTAACTTCATTGTCTCGAGTGTCATCCCACGGTTCAGTTTACAAAGCGTTTTGTTGCGAATCTTGTAAATCTTTAATTCACAAAAGCAAGTGATGATGTGCTGACACGAGTAAACTTGTGAATCTCGGAGACGCAAATCGTCAAATTGTGTGCGATTTGAAACCCGTTCAGGAATAAACGAAGAGAGCCCCATTCTCAAGTCTGAACGAAATCACGGATCAAGGTCCTGAAAAACTTTCGTTCAAAAACAGACTGTCCAACACAGAATTTGTTCTGCAACAACTTCCCAGGTCTCCGAGTTGGTCTTTTTCAGCACAACGTTGTCGTTTTTCATGGGTCAGCTTTATTGTTCTCAGGAATTTGAGATAAAATGAGCTTTCCGCATAAAATTGTGTTCTCTGTACAAGTATGTTGCTGCAGACACAACAAGGAAAAGATGCTTTTCCGCACAGATCCGAACGATCTATATTTGTGTCCAGAATTTGCGTGCAGGATGCGTGTGCAAGAGTCGACAGACATTCTCTGCGAATGATTGGAAACGGACATGTCGCGGGCCATGTTTTTGTTTCCCTCTCCCATCGAAACTGCAACAGATCGTTTTCAGATGTGTGGAGCAACATGCGCGATCTGGTTTCACCGGATCTGTTGCGTATTTGCAGAGAAAAACAAGTTCCTTTCCACAGAAGTCGTGTTCCACCACATACGAATGTGAAAACGTTTCCTGTGAAGCGTTATTTGGCAGTCTGTGCACTCTCACACTCCTTTGTGAACGGGTGTGTGAAACCACGATTCACACACCCTCTACAGTGTGACAGACCTGACTTCACCTTCCGGGGACTTGACTGAATTCTGCGCACATGCAGGGTCGACGTGAAGTCGTCGCAGGTGGAGTTCGTCAAAACTCGGCTCTTCACGAAGATCTCCGGTGAAAAGAAACACATGAGAGGCGGGGCGCACCCACCGACGCCCGGGCGCACCGCTCTCCCTCCACTTCTGACAGATCCTGGACAGATCGCGATGAATGGACTGAGGCAGGAAACTCAAGTGGCTCTGACAGGAAGCATCTCTCTGAGTATCCCTCACTCGAAGCTGCATCGTCTCAACTGACCAGTTGACTTGCAAACAATGCCACCAATGTTTCTCTGGACGGATTGAAACAACCTTTGTATTCAGCAAAATGTTGCAGTTGGGTACTCCCAGAAACCGAACCAACTCGAGCTGAAGGTTCACTGGCCCAGTCTTTGTTGGTGGTTTCCTTTCAAAAATGAGAAAGACCGGCATTTCGAAGCACCATGTGGAAATCTTGTTGAACTTTCTTCGTCTCAGAACTGACCAGTTGAATTTTCAGGAATGTGACCAATGCTAAGCAGCTTCTCGTGGTGTTTACAGTTACAAGGAGCCGCCGATGTTGGCGCGATTATTTATGGTGATCGTGCAGACAAAGAATTGACAGGAGCTTCAGCTCAGCAGATAAGCCTGAGAAACGGGCAGACAAATGAGAAGGGACAAGTCTGCATCAGAAGCCTCCAAACCAATCACTCAATCAGCTAAACGGATGGACCTGCACGCAGACTTGTGTTTTCAACAGGGTTACAGCCCAGAAACATCCCAAGAAAAGATGGTTTCAACTTGTCACTTCTGGGAAAACTTGTCAGCTCAAAACGCAAGGGTTTCTCATTGTCTCATCTTGCATCTTGCAGAGCTTGCCGACCCAGACCGCAATGCACATTGAAAGAATGTTGTTGGAAGGAAGTTGTCCTGACTGCAGGTCAAGCCTCAGGTTCTGTTGTGAGAGGCCTGCACACCTTCAGCGAAGATGGACACTGCGCACGTGTGAGACTTCGCGCTGCGGCTGACGAGTGTCGAGTATCGCGTGGCGCCGACGCCCTGCACGCCGCGTTGCGTTACTGATGATAGAGACAAGGCGAGGAGACCCGACACGGGTTCAACCTGTCCCCCGCTCGTGTTCCAAGGTCCAGATCCACTGCTGCGTTGTGCCTCTGAACGTCCACAAAATCCTGTTGGTTCTTTGCAACTGAAAGAACAGTCAAAGTGGAGCAAGAATTTCGGTTCGGGTCACTTTGTCGTGGAGCGTGCGCTGAATGAACTTCCTGAAATCCTGACAAACAAGTCGTTTTCATGCGTCCTGCACACTGCTTGATCACTGGGTCACGTGCATGTTTGTGGGGCTGGTGTTTGAGCAACTGGTGGGATTATTTCGTGGGCAGTTCCTCGCAAATAGACTGCTAATGGAGCTCCAAATTGCCTGCAAATCACTCAGTTGATTAGATAAGGAGACACAACTGGGACTCAGATAAATATTGATTCTGACCAACACAACATCGTTTCGAGTCGACTTTGACACAGCGGATGTTGTTACACCCCACAAAGCTACAAGTTGCACACCCAACTGTGGAGAATACGCTTGTCATTTTCTGTGCACGTGAATCGTGGATCTTTGGCGCCTTCTTGATGCCAGCTTCACACGGGTCGCTGCGCAGGGGGGGCCACATCCTGGTGAAGACAAGTGTGCGCGTGGACCATTGTCGGTTGCTGCGACTGTCAGCACGTGATCTTGGCAAGACACGACAAAGAATACTCATACATTCATTCATTCACACCAACTGTCGAAGTTGTAGCTGGAGGTTTTACGTTGCAAAATTTTGACCCGGTCTAATTCTTGTTTGCACACGGAGTGAACGAAAACCACAACCCTTGTTCACGCACAACTGAAAAACGAGCCACAGCGAATTCGAACTCGTAGTTGGAGATTGCAATTGCAAGAAAAAGAACCGCTTGACATTCTTGAACTTGTTCTTGGTGGAAACGAAAACCACAAACATTTTTTCCCTTGTTCATTCACAACTGAAAAACGTGTCCCCACATAATCTGAAGCACATGACCCAGCGTCACCAAGAAAACTGCAGTGGTGTCGCTTGCAGCGGGTGCACTGTGATCTGTTTATTTTTTCTGCTCATCAACTTACCACTCATTAGTTATCTATTCACATTCCTGTGGAAGTCCGTACCCTGTCCACGAGTTCACTGGAAATCCCAAAAATATTTTTTCCCATGGTGCGCTGGACCTCAGCCAGTGGTTCTGCCCTCCCCCCACCAGACACCGCTGGTGGCCATATTGAGAGACCAGGCACCCCACCTCCACCAGCGAGGGGCCTAGCGTCGTCCGAGGCAGCTGTAACCCGAGAGACCGGTGGTCAAGGAGCGCAGTACACATGTCAACCTGGACAAATATACGACCCACCAGGGAGAAACACCAACCCCTATTTTTGCAGCGGTTGACAATGTGTTTTTCTGCCCATCCGAGTCAGCTTCCCAGAGAGACCAGCTCAAGGGCACAAAAAGGGACAACAGTTTTCGGAAGAAACAATCACAATTGACATGTGTGGATCTGACCTTGAGGAACCTGTCTTTGTAATTTCAAGCAATTTTATTAGTTTTGAACGAAGAAGACAAATTTTGTCAGATATTTGATGTGCGTCTCACGAAGTCATGGAGAGGAGGGGAGGAGGGTGACAGATTTTCAGTGTCGTGGGGAGAAGGGCGGACGTGTGATTGAGTGTGTCTGTGATAAACCAAACCAATCAACCCTTCGCCATCACGGAAGCGAACCGTCCTGGTCCAAGCCAGAAGGCTTGAGACAGCAACTTTAACGTGTGTGTGTGCGTGTGCGCGTGACGCATTATTTCACGTCGGTGTCACCAATGCGTTGTTCTGTGTGTGTTTCGTGCGAGTCCAATCACACACACATACACACACACACGTGTACACACACACAATTTTCAGACAGAGTTCTCACACTACTCTCGAGATGAGAGGAGGAGATGAACTGCGTGGCTCGACAGTTCTGATATCTCCTCCTCTCATCTCGAGAGTAGTGTGAGAACTATCATCTAGCATGATGCTGGTCATTGCTTTCGATTTTGCATTGTTGTGCCGTGCGAGAACCTCCCTCTCAAGGGTCTCTGATGATGCTGGTCATTGAGATTTCTTCCAAAATGTATTCACAAGTGCAGAAGTGTCT
>JAAUXT010081293.1_pt1 | contig 14085 bp, 20 predicted proteins | sample 7278171 | NCBI WGS metagenome assembly JAAUXT01 (sample SAMN14350112, study PRJNA611818) | marine sediment metagenome | isolation source: surface marine sediment (1.8m) | place: French Polynesia: Moorea | collected 2018-08 | reverse complement strand
TGTAGCACACACACACATACACACACACACACCAGGAGCTCTCCAACACACGCGAAGGTACTGCAGCACACACACACACACACACACCAGGAGCTCTCCAACACACACGAAGGCATTGTAGCACACACACACATACACACACACACACCAGGAGCTCTCCAACACACGCGAAGGTACTGCAGCACACACACACACACCAGGAGCTCTCCAACACACACGAAGGCATTGTAGCACACATAACACCACACACACACGAGCACTTTCTCTCTCATCCACACACAAACACACACACACACACACACACACACACACACAACTCTCAATCTCTCTCTGTCTCTCTCTCAAATACAGGAGCTCTGCAATACTCACGAAGGTTTTGCAACGCATGACACACACACATACACACACGCTCTCTCTCTCACACTCTCTCACTCTGTCTCATGCTCTCTCTCACACATACACAAACACACACACGAGTTCTCTTTTGCTCACTCTTACCCTCACATTCACACTCACACACTCACACACACACACAGGGGCTCTCTCTCTCTCTCTCTCTCTCTCTCTCTCTCTCTCTCTTTCTCGCTCTGTCACCCCCCCCCCCAACACAAACACACAGCGAGTACTCGTACAGTCGGTGCAGAACACGCGCAACACACGCACACACTGTTTCATTTGCTCACTCTCACGGACACACAGTCTCCCTAATTCACACCTGACTTCTTCCCCTTCAGCTCCCGGTGACGTGGATTCTCCTGAGATCGAGGCTTCCAAGCAGAGGACAACAGCCGCTGGACAAAAAGGTAAACAAACCACCAGTTTTCACGGGTTCTTGTGCGTGGGGTAACTCCTTGATCAGACCCACTGATCTCTGGAAGAAATTTCCCAATACCCAGCTAGATGAAAGTCAGTTTGCTCCTTCAGCATTTCGCACACTTCCGGTTTGACTCCACAGAGAGGCTGCCAACGCCGTTCATCAACAAGCCCTTCTTCCCGTTCCGCGTGTACGCGCGGCGGGCACGGCGTGGGGCGGCGGCGCCACCAGCGGCGGCGGGCGGGAGGCAGCGCCGTCGGGCCGTGCGCGCCGAGGACATGGTGATGGGCGTCGACGAGCCAGCGGCGCCGGCAGCGGCGGGAGAGGCGGCGGCGGCGGCGTCCCTGAAGCGGCGTCCCGGGGCACGGAGGAGGAAACGTGATCTCAAGATGGACTATCTCAGGAACCTGCTCGCAGGTGAAGGGACGCACACATGCACGCATACTTGGACAAAGACAGAGGCGCACGCACACACGCGCAAACGCTTTCACGGGCAGGTACCCACAAGGACAAACGTACACACACAGACAATCAGACAGACAAACAGACACTCACACAGACACACACACGCACACACACACGCGCACACACACACTCACACACACACACACACACACACACACACACACACTGGGACCACTCAAAGAAAAATCTCTCTCGCTTTGATGCAAGTCCATTTGCCTGTGCGCAATCCGCGCTCTGACTGTAGATCTGACCCCATCTTTCTTCGTGCAATTTCAGACGAAAACGAGGCTGATGACTACGGTCTCTACGACGAGTACCCGACATACGACGACGCATACGAGTACGACGACGACAACGCTTACTACGACGAACCCGAGTTTGACCCGCGAAAACGCGATGAGATCATGGAGGACGACATCGCTGAGCTTCTGGCGGAGAAACTAGCGGAGGAGGAGGCTGAGGCCGAGGCCGAGGACTACCCCTTGGATTATGCCCCAGAGTACCAAGAGTACTCATTGGAGTACCCCGAAAACGAGTACGCTGATTATTACGACAATGACGTCAGCTCGACGTTCCCTGAATACGGCTCTGATTACGATGACCCGGATGTGAGTGAAGTCGGGGCTGGAGACGCCATGACTCTGAAGGAGAAACTCGCGTTGCTAGGTTACCTTGACAACGATGAGGCTGACGGGTATGAAGGGTATGAGGGGTACCCGACGGACGAGGTGGAGGAGACCTATGAGGACCTGGGACCCGTGGGTATGGGCTCCGTCTACAAGCGTCAGTACCTCAGCTTCGTGCCCGGTTCCCGGAAGCGGGCGGACCCGCCAGCGCCCTGGTACCCGTCGGGAGAGGGCTGGTGGCGCGGCCTGGTGGACCCGGTGGAAGAGCGCAAGCGCAACGACGCCGAGTACGAGCGGCTGCTGCGATTGGCGGAGGCGTTGAACAGGCCGCCCCCTGGTGCAGTGGACGGGTACTACACGTACGGGTACAAGAAGAAGTAGGTTGCTGACCAGGCTCAGAACCAGGATTTTGGGTATGGCTTGTTTTGTTCTGTGTTGCAATACGCAACTTACATCTCTCAATAATTCAATGGTGTCACAGGCCAACGCAAGTTTTCAGTCAAAATTTTCACTGTATTTTTTCCAGGAGGATTGCTGAACTTGACGACATTCGATTGGGGCAGTATGAGAACGATCGCCTTGACGACAGGACGTGGCGTCCATGACAACGCCAGCTTCCATAGCAACGTCTCCATGGCGACGGTGACGCGTGGTGAAGGACGCTGTGCCTCGCGACGAACGACGCTTGAAGAACAAGAATCTTTTTCCTTGTTTTGCAGCATTCAAGTTTTGCAAAGTTCTATTTCCTTGGTCACATCTTTCATTTTATTTGCAATATTTTGGAAAATTTCACAAAAACAGAAAATGAATTTGTTTCATTTTTGTGCCACTTATGACTGGAAGAGTTAAATTTCTTTGTCTTGAGTTCCATTGAGTTTGTGATAAAGTTGGGTATCCATTGTGATGATAGATACGTGGATGGATAGCAAGTAGGGAACGGAGTCTGTGTTCAACTCAATGTAGAATCTGCTTTGGAAACGAACAATACACGATTATTTTTGTGTGAGACAAATTCATTGGTACGGCGAAAATATTTTTGGTGAAATGTTATGTGATTTTGTAAGGATGGGAAACCAAGTGACAGTTGAAGCTTCTCTTGTAGATTTTCCGTGTGAAGAGAGAAAAACCATGCTGCACGGATTTTGCTGTTTGTTACACGTCTGCGGGCGTGTCCGTGTCCATGACATTCCTCTGCAATACAATCCTCTGATTGCAATGTACAATTTCAGTCTTAACCCATCAGCGGGCGAAGGGTGTTTGGACGGACCTATTCGTGCGAAACAGGGTCAAGCGTGCAGGAAATCTGATTGGCCTGCCGAACATGAATTTTGTCATTTAGTCGAGAGAGAAAAAGGGGACAGAAACCACACGAAAAACAGAAAAAAAACTGTACACTCTGGAACAAAATTCAGACAGACAAGTTGTTTCCAGGGGTTGAGGGGGCTGACCCTTGGAGCCCCTGGACCCACCAAAAGAACAGGAATTCGCGGGCACGGATACCAACGCAGCGTGAACCACGTGTTCGAGTCACGTGGTCAACCAACAGAACCGTCACCGAGTACGTAGTTCGGCTTGTTTCGCTGTTGAGTGTCGTGTCTGCTGGTGGCTGTTGTAACTCTGGGTCTTTCATCATGTCCGCCTTCAGAACTTCTTCTCTTTGTGATCAAGTTAGGTCCTGACCCAGCCCCATCCAGGGGCGGGTCCAGAGGGGGAATCCAGGGTCCCCGGTGCCCAACTCCCAAACCCCCACGAAATTTTGATGTCACCCCGGAACTTGTCACCCCGGAACTTCGCGCAACAGGCATAAAATGTTCTTCATTTTTCCTTCTTTTCTTAATTTTTTTGAAGAAAATTGCCCTCCCACCCTTTGAAATACAGAGCTGGATCCACCCCTCCAGTCCATCTGGACTTTGCCTGCAGTCTGACAGGTTGTTTCAACCCGGTGTAACAGGACCAGACAACGACCAGGACCAGACAACGACCACACTATTTGGTCGTTCTCTGGTCCTGAAATTTCACAGGACCAGACAACAACCACCCAGGACTGGACAATGACCACACTATTTGGTCGTTCTCTGGTCCTAAAATTTCAGGACCAGACAATGACCACCCAGGACTGGACAACAACCACACTATTTGGTCGTTCTCTGGTCCTGAAATTTTAGGACCACACAACGACATCGGAAAAATAGTACGGTCGTTGTCTGGTCCTGAGACACCGGTCACTTTGCATTGCTGGATTCTTTGTATTCGCACACACGTTTGCCCCGGCTGGTTTTCGGATCAAAGGTTGTTCTCCGCACAAAAACAAAAACTGACGGATGATCTGACCAGTTTGCCTCCACACCACAATCCGACACGACAAAGGACAAAAAATAGTCAATGAGCAACATCCAAAGAGAGGTATTTTTGTGCGACCAAACTGAACGAAAACATCATTCAGTTCTTTTCCACCCAACCCATTCGGGACGTGACTCAAACTTCAACTCGCAGGCTCAGAACCTCTCCGTGCATGTTCCTCGGTCTCACCCAATTCGAGCTCATCCCACACAAATTCCCACCACTTTCGAACAGATAGCTTCGCTTGCTGACCCAAGAAAATGTAAACTTTCCCTTCTGCGTCCAGGCACTGCGAATTCGACTTCACCCAATCCGAAACAGGCAGATTCTGCTGTTGCCAATGGTAAATTGTGTTGTGCTTTTGTGTGCACCCTGCATATTGTGAGCTCTATCTACGAGTATCTGGATCTACCTGTGAACAAGTTCCTGTGATGAAGATCTATCTCTGTGTTGGTCAAGTTGCCTGTGAAGAAAGAAGAATCGAACCTGGACATTTCATTCGTCTGGACCTGTGCTCTGCTCCTCCTCCTCCTCTCTGGCAATTCGGAGTTGACGTTACGGAATCTGAAAATAAAATAAATTATATTTTGGATGATGGTGTTTTGCTTTGTACGTGCGACTTATCACTGAACAGTTTTAGGGGTTTTCACGTTGGTGACGCCGTCAAGCTTTTTCTGACGCACACGTCAACTTTTTTGACGGCGTCAAAGAATGGTCTGGGCCGTTTTTTGACACCCACCAATTGGGTGTCAGGTTAGATTTGACATTGACGTCAAAATTTTGACGTCCGCGTCAACTTTTGTGACGCTGACAGCGCCTATGTGAAAACCCCTTCAACCGACCGGCTTTTCAACAGGAACACGATTTCGTGACTTAGTGCGCGAGTGAATTTTGCCGGGGTGTGTGTGAGTGGAGGGCGGTTGTACGAGGCTCCTTCAGCAAGTTTTGCGCGCGTTTTGAATACTCAACGATGGAAGTACGGAAATGCAAGAAACTTTGGAAATGATTAGTTTAATGTCTATTCTTACAAAATACAAAAGCACAACATGCTGTCAAAATATTTTCTATGTTAGCTTAAAGACAAAAGTTAGCTTAATTACTCCGATCTGGCAATCCGGATTTGAGCAGTTTGGCTGTGCCAATGTTCCTGAAACTTCTTAACAATGTACGTGAGGGTTTCTTGAGTTGGTTACTGCCTTTCAAAATAGTCACCTCGAGCCTGGATGCACTTGCGAAGTCTCGGAACGTAGCGGTCCATTGCAGCTGCCCAGTCTCTCTCCGGAATTTGGCCAATTTCATGGTCAACAGAGTTTTGGAGCAGGGTGAGGTCGGCCAGGCGTTCTCCTTGGGTGCGTTTCTTCAAAAGGGCAAAGAGCCAGTAATCTGGGGGGGGATAAGTCAGGTGAGTATCCTGGGTGGGGCATCACTTTGATGTTGTTATCCCTGAAGAAATCACGCACGACACGCGCTCTGTGAGCTGGTGCTCCATCATGGAGCAGAGCCCATGAGTTGTCTCTGAACTGCTGGGGCCTCTTTCTGCGCACTGCTTCACACAATCTCTGCATGATCCCGTGGTACTCATCACCTCCAATGCCTAACCCATGTGGAGAAAACTCACGATGGACGAGGCCCAGACGATCAAAAAATGCCACGAGCATCACCTTTGGAACGGACAGTTCATGTCGCACCACTGTTGGTCTCTGTTCAGTCCTTGGATCAATCCACTGGCGGTTTGCTTCTTTGGAGGCAGGGTCCCAAAGATGGAACCAACTCTCATTGCCGCAAATGATGTGCTGGACGTCCCCTCTTCTTCCCAGTCTTGCCAAACTCTGCCTGGCCATGGCAACGCGACGATCCTTCTGCGGTTGTGTGAGGAGATGAGGGACCCACTTGGCTGGCTTCTTTGAGAGGTGCAAATCCTGTCGCAGCAGCTTGTGAGTTGTTCCAACTGACAACTGTGATCGGCGGGCAAGGCATGCCACAGACTGTCTCTTGTCATCGTTCACAAGGGCTCTGACTTGCCTGATCTTGTCTGGGGTGCGCAGTCTTGGTGCTCCGGATCGCGGGAGGTCACTTGTCCTGTTCTCACCAGCTTCAAATTTGTTGAACCATCGCCTGATTGTCGCATCACTCAAACAGCCATGCCTGTGCACAGCTCTCAGTCTTTGAATGGTTTGCATTCTGTTCATTCCTGACCGCTGACAAAATTTAATCTCCACCCTCTGGTCAATTTTGTCTGGATTCGGTACCATCCTCCAAAACGTGCACACATTCAAAACCCTCCGACAATAAACTGGTCGGAAGTTCGATCAGAACTTTGTGCTACTCAAAAACAGTGTCGCGCTCAACACAGATCGATCCCGATTGGCATGCATGTAGCACACTGTCGGATCTGTGCACCCACAAAAGCAGAACATGATCGGACAACATCTGACTAAATCCGGAAGCAGCGCGCAAAACTTGCTGAAGGAGCCTCGTATTTCCAGTGTTCAGGAAAGGCCCCTGGATACACACAAAATAATGTCTTCCCCGGGACTCTCCGTCCCACTTCGTGGACAGATTCAAACAATGGCACCTGTCAAAACAATCACCCGCTTTGGCACTGGTGTTCCATTCTGGGCAACAGAATATGACTGGGAACCAAGGAATATGAACTTCGATGAAAGGTCTGTGGTCCACCACTGCGTGGGGCTGCGTGTGCTGAGGCACGCTGGGGGCCACATCGCTCTCCCGGCCCCGCGCTTTCGGTTCTCTGATTCTCCCATCGCATTCACACACACTCCAACCCCCACAAACCAAACAAACCTTTGGAATTGTTCGACGTCAAAAGGTTCAATATAAATGTAGACTAAACCATGCAGCGTTTGAGTAACTGATTCATCATCCCCATCCTGAATTGGGTGGGTCAGCGCAAAACACAATTGAGCGAGTGTGTGTGTGTGTGTGTGTGTGAGAGAGAGAGAGAGAGAGAAAGAGAGAGGGAGAGAGAAGGAGAGAGAGAAAGAGAGAGAGAGGGGGAGAGAGAGAGGGGGAGAGAGAAAGTACATGTATTTGTGCGTGTGTGTGCAGGTGCAACGCAGTCGAAAATTCTTCAGTTGCTTCACTTGCCCTTTTAGTCGAAGGGAGATTCAGGTGTACGACCTGATGGGTCACTTCCCCTGTATCTTCAACCCACCGCCTCAAAAGACAAATTTGGTGGATCTGGAGTCTAGATTTGCGAGGCGTTCACACCTTCCACCTTGGGAGCCCAACAATGCCACAAAATTTTTGATCATTGAGTCATTGAGGTCAGGTGCGAGATCCCCATGCCCCTTCCACTTTCGAGGAGTCGCCACTCCTCCACACTGACCACTGCTGGATCCCTCCGCGTCTGTGACGTCAGCGCGGCCGGCGCGCGGCGGAAGCTCCGGCGGGGAGCCCCGGATGGAGCCCCGCGGGGCCGCTGTCCCCCGCCCCGGCCCGCCGCCCCGCTCCGCCCCGCCGCTTCCGTTAACAGCCACCGCCCGGAGAGAGCCATCCGCGCTGACGTCCACGTCAAAGGGCAAACGTCCAAATGTGTTTCCATTTTCTGGTGTTTTTCACGACCTGTTAGGAGCCTACGCCTTTCCCCAAAGGAAATGGTGTTTTTCACTGCCTGTGGGAGGCTTGAATCTGGTCTCCACCCAACATGTTGACACTTTCTATTTTTGTTCAAAAACAGTCCTGTTTACACTGTCTCAGGCAATAGAAGACATTTTTCTCTTGCGTGGTGGTCCTGGTGCATTCAGACGTGGTGTTTGGGGCACACTGGGGAAGACGGGTTCTATCGTTTTCTTTTGGGGTTTTGTCTTTCTGCGCTTGACTTTGGCTCAGGTGTTTGGGGAACTTGAAATGGCCAGGCAGTCACGAAGGGGTGCCTGGCATTTCAGGTTCAACCTGAAAACGCTGGTCACCTGTGTTTCCTTTCAGGTTGACGTTTGCATCTCATTGTGCGAAGTCCTTTTTGGGGGGAAGCACCACGTGGTGGTGCAGTATATATGGCAGGGTGGATGAAATGTCCCCTCCCTCCCCCTCCCCCTCCCCCTCCCCCAACCCCCCCTGCCCGAGCCCCCCCCGCACAGTTGGACCCCCCTGCAGCTGGAATACCCCCCCCTGGACAGCATGGCTGGTGGAAGACAAGGAGGACAAGGAAGAATTGATGAATAAGGAAGAATTGATGACAATACCGACGTCGCAAGGGACTTCGCACTGCAGTTGCCTTGAGCACTGCTTCTTGTTTTGACTTCGTCGGCTAGTACCTCTCCAGTTCAGTCTGTCCGCCATCCACCACCGGCGCCAGCGCCGCTCGTCAAGACTTCCGGTGAGCCCGTACGAGGTTTGTATACTTTCAGATGAACATCCATTTTTCCTGAGGAAACCAATTAATGGATTTCCATCATTTTTGCAGGTGTTCTTCCTGACTTGTCAAATGACAATGTGTCATTGCGATTGTTTGAATTAGGTCATGTGTCTGACATATTTATGGACCAATGCACAGCCATTGTTGACCATTTGAGCAATGCATATTCCGATGTTGTTTTTCCTGTTTTTGGTCAGCTTGTCTTGCTGTTCAGGACTTTTGGACATGGATAACAGTAAGTTGGTGCAAAGGGCTGAAGTAAGGATCTTCAGAATCCAAGGAAAAAGTGTGTCTGATGCCCATGCAGAGCTTGTCCGCCTGCATGGAAGGAATGCCCTCAGTCTCAGCACAGTGCACCAATAGTTTCTGAAGTTTGCAGCTAATGTTCTGTCCTTGTAAGTGTGAAACCGGTTAATGAAATATGGTGATATCCGCGTTCGACTGTCGCTTCGTATCAAGTCCAGCTGTCACACATTTGTGACAGTCAACCGAGTCTGGTGCGGCAGTCCGATAACCAATGCAGACGTTTTTGTGCCGTGCTGTTAGGTCCACCAGAGGAGATCGCACTCTGTGCCTTGAGTACTCACTACGCACTTGCTGCTGCTTCCTTCAATCCGGGCTCTTACACTCTACTTCCGCATAATGCATATTCATTAACTGAGCTATTATTATACCAGTCAGTCTTCTTCTGTCGTAAATATTCATTACACAGATGCTCAGCGCTATCAGCGCGTCGGAGAACCATACCACCGACCTGGCATGTTCACGGCGTACCCACTGAATACACTGTATCAAATCATACCCTACAATAATCCCGACAATACAACTTCCAAGTACAAGTTGACCCTGCAAAGTATCACAGTCAACGCTACGGGATATGTGGTAATTACTTCGGCAGAACAGACTCTTACTCACACACTACTCAGTTAATCACCACCTGTACCATCTTTGCACTAGAGTTCATGACATTTCCATGAAAAACACAGGTGGACATTTGACCAAGCTGACCTCTGCCAAACTAGCTGAGTTGAGGAACCTTCTGGATGAATACAACACAATGTGCATTTGTGTTTTGGCCCATCGAACTGGACTTTCCCTGCACACTGTCCACCATGCCCTTCGCAACAAACTGAAATTAAAGAAAAGGCCAGCAAAGTGGGTGCCTCATGCACTGTCTGACCAACAAAAGCAGCACAGAGTGCAGATGTCTTGTAATCTTCTGAGGCATTTCCAGAGATCTCTGACACTCTAGGACTGTGTCATCACTGGGGATGAAAGTTGGTTTTGGTGCTATGAACCCAAGATGAAAAGGTCAACTTCAGCCTGGCTGAGAAGCAATGAGTGCTGATTCCAGAAGGTCTCCAAGGACAGGTATGTGTGCAAGGTCATGCTCATTGTCTTCTGGAATTTGCAAGGTGTCATCCACAGGGAGTTTGTTGCTGATGGAAAAGGTGTTGACAGGCATGTCTACCTCCGCACAATGAGGGAACTCCATGAAAAACTGCACAGGAGACGTCCAGACTTTTGGAGGAGGCAGTCATTTTGGCTTCATCATGATGGTGCACCCATACACAGAGCAGACATCATGGTCAACTTTCTGCAGGCCAACAACACCAAGATTCTGCCACACCCACCCTACTCACTGGACTTGGCACCCTCCAACTATTTCCTCTTCGCCAGGCTGAAGAACAACATGACAGGTATCACCTTCGACAGTGTTGACAAACTCAAGCAATGTGTTGACTTTGAACTTGGTCAAATTGCCCAGTGGGAATATGCCCATGCAATGAGGGATTCATGGAGCAAGCACCTGCAGCAGTGTGTTGACCACAAAGGGCATTACTTTGAGAATTGAAAGTGTGATTTTTAGACATTTGAAACACTTCTGTACAATCCTTTTCAAGGTACAAAGAGAACACTTTGTTTCTGCACAATTGTGTTGCTCAAACTTCCAAAACTGCCAAATTTGTTGGCATGATTGACATTGTTACAATTATTTGTTGGCACAAATATTGGACCTCTACAATTGTTGATAAGTAAAGTTTCTGTTCACCAAAAATCTTGCATTTTGTTCCAACCACACCGGAGCACTTGCCGGATGTTCATCTGAAAGTATACAAACCTCGTACAACATCATTTCAGCTTCCTGGTCTGACATCTCTCGAGTCCAGTGTCTGCCGTTCGCCACCGGCGCCGCCGGCACTGGTCAAAACTTTCGGCGACTTCGCACAGCATCTGTCTGGCCACACCCAGCCTCCTTTTCCTCTTCCCCCCGTTCTCAATAACGAGTGTCTCCGCAGGTAGACAGGTCATCAACCCCAGGGGATATAGTCAGTTTGATTGGCTGGCCAGTCTCTTGTATGGCCGCTCCCCTTCCGCTGTCTCTGGCACCGTCGCCGCAACCGGAGAGTCCGCTGGCACAGGAAATGGTCAAGGAACAAAAGTTTTGGGTTTCATGGTAAACTTTACTCATTGATGCACTGCCGCCATTGAAGGTCATTTACATTGACGGTGGAGACGATCAAGGTTGCTTCACTGTCAAAGCGAGCCGCGCTGGCCGTGATGCCGTGTGTGTGTGTGTGTGTGTGTGTGTGTGTGTGTGTGTGTGTGTGTGTGTGTGTGTGTGTGTGTGTTGGGGACAAGAAGGCTGTGTGTGCACGTGCGTGCCCCGCTCGCAATGCCCCAGACCCACCCTGCCCGGATCCACCTCCCTTCGTCCCGCCCAGCCCCATTTCCCTGTCACCCGCGTCGCTGCCGCCACCACCACTGCTGCCGCGACTCCTTGCCCGGCTAACTGACACGGGATGGTCAATGCTGCTGTTGTTACAGCAAGCTGCCCCACCCAGCCCCACCCTGTCCTGGCCCTAACTCTATCCGCTCCCTCTGCAGCCATGGATCTAACCACCGCCACTGTCGTTGTTCCATGCTTCACGGACTGCTCAGTAGCTACAGCCACCCCACCCGGCTTCGCACCCGCCCCGCCACCGCCACCACCACCTCACTGACGTTAGCGATGGTCAAGGCCAGCGCGCATGCACAGCAATCCTGCCTGCTCACCCCCACAGCCATGCCCCACCACGCCCCATCTCACACCTAGCTCCTCCTCCGCCACCGCCACCATCACCACCACGTCCCCAACTCCATGCCTCGCTGACGTATCTGACGGTCAAGGCTGAAGCGACATGCTGGCGCGCATTCACAACTCAGGTGTTCATGACCATATTTGAACATAGCTGGGTGGGCGGGACATGAATGGCCAGCTTCACGTCACCAGCTGCAGAGGTGGGTTTCACGCAAATGGACTCGGGGAGCAGTGACAGGAAGGAGGAAATGAGAAATTTACACACACAAGTGCCGTGGAGATTCACCGCGTGTCAGATGGAGTTTTGGCAAAGTGATGTTCTGCGAGTGTGCGTGTGTGTGCTGTGGGCGTGTGTGTGCGTGATTCTAGGGGGGTTACTCCAGCATTTTCTCAAGGAAACAGCGCTTATTTTGACTCTTTTCATCCACCTGTCCCTCCGTGTGTTTCTCTGCCATTCTTTCATTTCTCACAGGAATAATGGTTCCCAACTCGTTGGTTTCAGTGAAGCCTTCGGGACTGACCCAGGGTCTGGTTGGTCAGGATGAAGACCCCCTTGTGTCGTGTAGTCCCGAATGAAACTTTAAAATATTTGCCACTTCAAAACAATTTTTTTAGCCTGAAAAGAAATGAGCTGTGAAGGGGGACATGTCATGTCAGGGGCCAACCTGTCTTTCTCATTGCAGCACCGGCGAGCTTTCGTTCTCTCATGTTTATGTGAACATGCTGCGAACTCAAGCTCACAGGTACTGCAACGAGAAGTGAGTTCCCAAACATGAAGATTGCTTGTGGGACATTGCAAAACTTGCTCTCGACTGCATCTTGAGCGCGTTCTGCAATCTCCCACTCGCAATCTCCATGCGTTCGGGAACTCTTACCTCTTGTTCCGTCCTTCAGCTCGTGCTGTTTCATAGTGACGTCACTGAGACACACTCCACATCAAAAATGTCCACGTGAAATCCAAACCCGTGAATGAACTCGTACAAACAGCTGCGGATAGAGCCGAGCAGTTTCCGACGTTCATTCACTGAAGAGAAACCCGGCCTCCCGCCCACATGACGGAAAACACGTCACCACATGTAAATTTCTATGGAATAGACACTTCCCTTTCACAGCCGCGTCCATGTAAGTGGATGGATATGGTTAAAACATGACGCAGCCCACACACCACAAGTCTCACTCACTGACGCATGTTTACGAGAATATGGTTTGAATGGAAAAAGATGCTTGGCAGACTGAGGAAGACGTGCATTTCCGTGTAGTCCTGAGGGTTTTCAAGAATTTGGTCAAAGGTGAACATAGAGGTCCAAATGGAGGGGCAACGTTTTCGGTGGTTCCGTCTGTGTCTGAGTGCATGAATGTGGGCAGGACCACCAAAGCGGGTTGATTTTGGCAAGACACGGATGAAGGACCATCACCTGCGTGACAATTAGAAGTATAGTGGCCAACATTTGGGCACTGATTCCAAATTGACCTCAAGTGGTAGGTACAGAGACAGACTGGGTACGCTATCCGTTCGGGTTGACATGTCTCGTACTGCACGAGTTTCTAGTTTCCGTGTGATGGCCTGGTGGGCTTCAGTGCTTCCAAAATGTAAAGAAGGAACACTGTGCCAAAGAGAATAGGAAGGAAGCAGAGAAAGAGATAGAGAGGGGAGGAGAGAGAGTGAGAGAAGAGAGAGAGAGAGAGAGAGAGAGAGAGAGAGAGAGAGAGAGAGAGAGAGAGAGAGCAAACGACGCAGATCAGAAAGAGTCACTTGGTCCCAGTGACACATTCTGTGGACACTCAAAACTCCTGGCTCCGAGAGAATTTCCTGGTTCCACACAGGCGAAACGTTTCCAACTGGCTTTTCTCCTGGAGCTTCAGGCGTTGAGCGCCCAATCACTCTTGGTAGCTCAGTGGTGGGGCTTGGCCCAGGCTCCGGACATCTAGATCCACCATCGCGAACACTCGTACTTCAGCAGTGCGAACTGTTTCTGAGACTTTAATAGGCACTATGACGCACGTGGTTCGTGTAATTGATGTGTGTTTCCTGTGTGTCGCGTCTCCCAAGGTTCCGCGTGCGGAAGCTGCAGCACAGGCGACTGTGGCGCCGTCCATGCAGCGCCATCCATGCAGCGCCGTGCGTGCAGCGCCGTCCATGCAGCGCCGTGCGTGCAGCGCCGTGCGTGCAGCGCCGTCCCTGCAGCGCAGTCCATGCAGCGCCGTCCATGCAGCGCCGTCCCTGCAGCGCAGTCCATGCAGTGCCGTCCCTGCAGCGCCGTCCACGCAGTCTAGACCGGACCCAGCCGTGTGTTCCGCTTCATCCTGAAAAAGCCTGATCTGGGTTGTCTGGCTGATTCACAATTGGGGTCCAGGGACCACATCCGACTCCAGGCTATGT